>OJFV01000018.1_pt1 | contig 183300 bp, 157 predicted proteins | sample 1594391 | NCBI WGS metagenome assembly OJFV01 (sample SAMN05416856, study PRJEB24817) | seawater metagenome | isolation source: Sea water | place: Canada:Atlantic | collected 2013-11 | reverse complement strand
CTGTATTTTACCAGATATAGGAGGGGAAAAGAGGTTTTTCTACAGCCTCAACGCCAACATAAAGGGCCGGAAATCGCGCAGCGATTGGAGGTCCAGCCAGCTTGTCTGGCGATCTTTGATGTTATGGTTAAGTGTTTGATTTTTATAAACACACACCAGCCTGATCTATTGTGTGACTTACGTATTCATTACTATTATTTAGTGTGATTTTGATAATAACATGCCACTCTTTACAAACTAAGCCATCACCTTCGGTTTTGGATACTATGGCAGAAATTGTATTACTGCTTTCTTTATAACTTGGCTCTACACCCTTATGCTGAAACCAAGAAATAATTTCCTGCTTTTTTATACCTAAAACAAAACTCTTATCCAGCTCTGAAGCCCAGAATACTTTTTGTTTCTGAAGCTCGCTTGGTGAATCATTTTTATTAGATTCACACCCTAATGTAAGAAGAATAACTATTAAAATTAATATATTACGCATAACGACACTTAACGCCCTAATTTTAGGTAGTTTTGTGGAGAGGCGAAGCCGCGTAGCAAAGCTATCCTAAACATTTGCTGGTTAGTTTTCTTGTTAATCGAGGGCATCGAAAATTCCCTCTACCGTCTGCTCTACAGCTTCGTCTATTGCGCCGTCTACGAAATCATCAACAAAGTCACCTGTAAATGATTGCTGCTCATGAGCTTTAGCATACCCTTTTGGATCTCTATCTTCCCAGCCACCAGTAGTCTCACATATGTCGTAATACAGCTCTGGACGGTCTATGCGTATTTCACGACAATAATCTGAAGACGCATCGACAATTTTACCCTCTCTGTTGCTTGCCGTACTGCATGCTATTAAAAAAACAGAAAGTGCTACTAATAACGTTTTGGTCATAATATCCTTATTAAATAACGAATTAAGTAAGATAAATGCCTAGTAAAACTAACGCTGCCAACAACGGCAGACTTGTAGTAGTGATTTTTGTGCAATAATGGCGAAGCCATGCACAAAAAGCGCGGCTGCAAGGCTGTCCAAACCACGAAGTGGTTGATGTTGCTTGGCCTTGTTAGTTGTGCGGTTGCCTAGATGGTTGTTTAGAACAATCCACTTCCCGACTACTACGTTTTAATAATCTTGATCTTTTGTTTGCCCTTCACTCTCGCTTGATCAGGACAAGAATGATGTTGATTGAAACTTGTATCAGCCTCTTACGAAGTGGTCTTAAACAGAACGGGATATTATACGCCTGTTTAAGATCGAACAATGTGACGAAAAGAACAGTACATTCAGCCGCACCCCGTTCACTCAACCCCTCAATCTTTGGGGATTAAAACAACTAACGCTGCCAACAACGGCAGACTTGTAGTTGTGTTTTTTGTGCAACAATGGCGAAGCCATGTACAAAAAGCGCGGCTGCAAGGCTGTCCAAGCCATGAAGTGGCTGATGTTGCTTGGCCTTGTTATATTTTTGATAGTACGATTCAGTCACTAACTTCACTTTCAAAGACAAACCATGATTGCTGGGCAGAAGAAACCCAATGCTCTTTTTCACTGGCCTGACCTGATGCCTGTTTTGCATAGTTAATTGCTTCTTTCAGCTTATTATATGCATATGGTTCTACCTTACTTCTAAGGTTGTTTGCACTAAACTCTAAACGGTTTAAATAAACTTGAGCTTCCTTCTTTGTTGACGAATACATAGCATCTTCTAGGAGCTGATTAAGGCTTTTCAATTCTTCGCGTTGCATAAAACTCCTTTTGAAATTTTGAAATATAACAGCTAATTCTACGACCTCATGTCGTAGATTACTTTTTGCTTATAATATCGTTTAAAAACAAATCATTTCAATAGAAATCAATTTATTAGCCTAGCAATATGGCTAACCATTCCCTCAAATTGCGACACTGTGTCGCAATTTGCAAAAAAGTGACACCACTAATAAATATTATAGACTCAATAAATACAGATACTTATATAAAAGACTTATTCAAAAAGCGACATACTGTCGTATATCCTGACTTTTATTGTTTGATACGGCTCTAATAACAGCCACAAATACGACTACAAGCTGAATCAAAGTATTCATCTCAGACTTACTAATACTAAGAGGTTTAATGTAGATATACTGTATGTATTTATGTACAGTAGCATTCTAATTTAATTAACAAGGAGGTTTAATTAATGCAGGATATCCCCACCCCTCTTCCCGCTAAACCAGAGCGGTTTGTAGATAAACTACGGTTCTATATTCGCAAAAAAGGCTTAGCTTATAAAACTGAAAAAACCTACGTCAGCTGGATAATAAGATACATACGCTTCCATAATAAACAGCACCCTTCTCTTTTATCTGAAGCACATATTGAAATGTACCTTGATCATTTGGGGGTTCAACTCAATGCGGCTAAAAATACGCAAAGGACAGCATTAAATGCGCTGGTATTTTTATATCGAGAGTTTTTGGGTATTGAACTAAAAGACTTGAAATTTTCTCATGCTAAGAAGCCACAGAGATTACCGGTGGTTTTTTCTCATAATGAAGCGATACGTGTCATTGATGAGTTACGGAGACCTTATAAACTAATGGCACAATTGATGTTCGGCTCAGGCCTTCGCATATCCGAGTGCATTAGGCTCAGAGTTAAAGATCTTGATTTCAATATGAACGTGCTTATTGTACGCGATGGTAAAGGGGGTAAAGATCGCTCAACAATTTTACCTTCAGTGCTTCATGCGGCGCTAAAAAAGCAAATTGCATTGGTTCAGTTAATCCATAACCAAGATATTGAAGATGGGTTTGGTGAGGTATATATGCCAGATAGACTAGCCTATAAATACCCAAAATCAGCGTCATCGTTAGAGTGGAAGTTTTTATTCCCGTCAAACAATTATTCTGTTGACCCTCGATCAGATAAAACCAGGCGACATCATATAATGGATCGGTCGGTTCAGAGAGCAGTTAAAGCGGCTATCACCGAAGCAGGTATTCATAAACATGCAAACTGCCATACCTTTAGACATAGCTTCGCGACATCTTTATTACAGCAGGGATACGATATTAGAACGATTCAAAAACTACTGGGGCATGCGAATGTAGAAACTACTGAGATTTATACCCATGTACTAGGCCAAGGTGCAAGTGGTGTTATAAGTCCATTAGAGCGCTAGATTCATTTAGTTTTCAATCTAAATCTCTCTTTATAAGCTCCCCTCAAACAAAAAAGGCGCTTCAGTTTCCTAAAGCGCCCAATGGTTTCTTGTTGCGAGTTATTAATTTAACTAAACAAGAGGCCTTACTCTTAGTGATCCGCTACTGGTGCGCCGGCACCGCGAGGAACACGTATATCTTCGACCAGATGTTGAATACGCTCTGGTGGTGGTGGAGTAACCTTGGCTACTGCGAACGCCACTACAAAGTTCAACAACATGCCCAATGTACCGATGCCTTCTGGTGAAATACCGAAGAACCAGTTTTCAGGGCTATTGGCGGCTGGATTTACGAACTTAAAATAGATGATATAAGCAAAGGTAAATACCAAGCCTGACACCATACCGGCTATTGCGCCTTCTTTATTCATCTTCTTGTAGAAGATACCCATGAGTATTGCGGGGAAGAATGAAGATGCGGCAAGCCCGAACGCAAAGGCGACCACCTGAGCCACAAAACCTGGCGGGTTAATACCAAAGTAACCGGCGACACAAATCGCGGCTGCGGCGGCAAATCGTGCGGCCAGAAGTTCCTTTTTCTCATCTATGTTTGGCATTAAGTTACTCTTCAACAAGTCATGCGAGATCGATGTTGAAATAACCAATAGTAAACCTGCGGCGGTCGATAGCGCTGCCGCCAAACCACCAGCGGCCATTAACGCAATCACCCAGCCTGGTAATTGAGCAATTTCAGGGTTAGCCAGTACCATAATATCGCGATCAACATACAGTTCATTCGCATTATCGGTTGACTCGTTGGTGACTATACGTTCGTTGCTAGCGCCCCGAGCATCACCATCAAATGATGGTTTACCTGCAAATGGCTTACCTGCAACATATTGGATCTTGCCGTCGGCGTTTTTATCTTTCCATGCCAGTAGACCCGCGTTCTCCCAGCTTTCGAACCAATCAGGTAGGCCTTGGTACTCAGCTTCACTAACGGTTTCTAGTAGGTTAACACGTGCAAATGATGCAACGGCTGGTGCAGTAGTATAAAGGATCGCGATGAACAATAGAGCATAACCTGCTGACTTACGCGCATCACTCACTTTAGGTACCGTGAAAAAGCGTACGATAACGTGTGGTAAACCGGCGGTACCCACCATTAATGCCATGGTGATGAAGAACATATCAACGGTGGATTTACTACCGGCCGTATATTGCGAGAAGCCAAGTTCCTGAGACAGTCCATTTAGCTTATCAAGCAAGAAAGTATCACTGCCGCTGAGAGTCCCACCAAATCCAAGCTGAGGAATGGGGTTACCCGTAATCAACATAGAGATATAAATAGCAGGAATCATATAAGCAAAGATCATCACACAGTATTGTGCAACTTGCGTATAGGTAATTCCTTTCATACCTCCGAGTACTGCGTAGAAAAACACAATAGCCATACCGATCAGTACACCTGAATTGATGTCTACTTCAAGGTAACGAGAGAACACAATGCCCACACCGCGCATTTGACCTGCGACGTAGGTAAACGAGATAAAGATAACACAGATAATAGCAACCACTCGGGCCGCTTGAGAGTAGTAACGCTCACCAATAAATTCTGGAACGGTAAACTTACCAAACTTTCTTAAATAAGGCGCAAGACACATGGCGAGCAGTACATAACCACCCGTCCAACCCATTAAGTAAACTGCGCCATCACGTCCGACAAAGGAGATGATACCCGCCATAGAGATAAATGACGCAGCGGACATCCAGTCTGCGCCTGTAGCCATACCGTTAGCAATGGGGTGAACACCACCACCGGCTACATAATATTCACTGGTAGAGCCTGCACGAGACCAGATTGCGATGCCAATATAAAGTGCAAAAGTAGCACCTACAAATAGATATATGAGTGTTTGGGTATCCATTATCTGTCTACCTCCTATTCTTCATGAAAATCATATTTACGGTCGAGAGTATTCATTCGAGCCGTATATACAAAAATTAAAACAACGAAGGTATAGATAGATCCCTGCTGAGCAAACCAAAAACCGAGTGGGAATCCACCAATTTTGATTGTATCCAGCGCATCTACGAATAGAATTCCGCATCCATATGAAACGGCAAACCAAATCACTAACAACGTTAGTAAAAGTTTTACGTTCTCTTTCCAGTATGCTTGCGCATTTTGTTTATTATCTGACATACGACTCCTCCACGAGTATTCCACTTATTATTTTTGTAGCGGTATATCAAAGATAGGCTTCAATTGATGGAGTTGAAATAAGACTTTAGTCTATCGATTTATTTATCCTTAAATTCAAATAGTTATGTGTTTACCTGTAATTTAGAAGTGACATCTATTGAATATTCTATGGTGAGGGTTATGCTTTATGACAAAGGTTACTTAGCGATCTACACTTAATTATCGTAGTGTTATACGTTTATATTTTTCATAAAGAGGCGAAAGATGGTTCAGGGCTGGATATTAATCGCCTGTTCTTTTATCTATATTAGCGCGCTTTTCGGTATCGCCTATTATGGAGACCGTCATTCATTTCTTTATAATAACCGGTTTATTCGGCCGCAAATATACAGCCTCTCGATGGCCGTGTATTTTACATCTTGGACATTCTATGGCGCCGTTGGGCGGGCGTCGACTGAAGGCTTAGGATTCTTACCTATTTACCTCGGGCCACTGTTAACCTTCTTCTTTTTTGGCTCGATTATCGATCGTATTATTCGTATCAGCAAAAAACAAAGCACCACGTCTATTGCTGATTTTATTGCGGCTCGATATGGTAAATCTCAAGTCATTGCCGTATTAGTCACCACCATTGCGGTGATTGGCATCATCCCGTATATAGCACTGCAGCTAAAGGCCGTTTCGATGGGGTTTAGTATTTTAACCACAGGGGATGTAACACAAGACACCAGCAGCATATCCCTGTTTAAAGACACCGCTTGGTGGATTGCGCTATTAATGGCGCTCTTTACCATCGTATTTGGCACTCGGCATCTCGATGCCACAGAGCATCACCAAGGGATGATGCAAGCCGTGGCGTTTGAGTCTGTTATCAAACTGGTGGCATTCGTATTTGTGGGGCTGTTTGTCTGCTACAGTATGTTTAATGGTATTGACGACATATTTACCCGCATCAACCAATCATCAGGGCTCGAAAAATTCAGTCTTGGTGGCTTTAGTAGTAGCGAGTTTATCGCGCAAACCCTCATATCAATGTGCGCTATTATCTGCTTACCACGGCAATTTCATGTCACCGTGGTAGAAAACTATCACCGTTACGACTTCCAAGTCGCTCGCATCATGATGCCACTGTACCTCATCATCGCTAGCGCTTTTGTTTTACCGATAGCCGGCGCTGGTTGGTTGATGTTTGATGAGGGCTCGGTAAATGCCGATACCTTAGTGCTTAACCTGCCGATTATTGCTGATCAGAAATGGTTGACGATTTTAGCCTTTTTAGGCGGTGGGTCAGCTGCAACGGCAATGGTAATTGTCTCATCAGTAACTCTTAGCACCATGGTCTGCAATGAAATTGTTATTCCCATTATTTTTAAACTATTTCAGATCAAGCTCAATCAACAACGCAATTTGAGCCGATTGTTTCTGAACATTCGCCGTGTCACCATTATTTTATTGTTACTGCTGGCCTATGGCTTTTATCGGCTTACAGCACAAGACTTCAGTCTTACCTCATTCGGCTTATTATCATTTGTGGCAGTGGCGCAGTTTGCCCCCGCATTAATTGGCGGCGTAATGTGGCGACGAGGTAATTTTCACGGGGCTGTCAGTGGACTAACAAGCGGCTTCCTAATCTGGGTTTATACACTGTTACTACCCACCCTCGCTAGTAATGATTGGATATCATCAGATTTCATCGAAAAGGGGTTATTTAACAATAGTTGGTTAACCCCTACATCATTATTCGGTAGCGAGATGCAGCTGATTACCCACGGTATCGTATGGAGTTTGGGCACCAATCTCTTCCTCTATATTGCGGTGTCACTGCTAACCCGAGCGCGAGTACGAGAAAAAATACAAGCAGCCGCTTTCTTTCACGAAGTCGATATATCTCAGCAGGCTTCACAGCTTGAGCAGCGAAAAAGCAACGCCACTATAGATGACCTTAAAGCATTATCTGAACGCTTTATGGGGCCCGAAAAAGCCGATGCCGTATTTATGATCTACGAAACACGATATGGAGAAAAGCTATCGCCCGGTCGCCATGCGAGCCCTAACCTACTTAAATTTATCGAAAAGCAACTAGCCAGTGCGATTGGCTCATCAACCGCTAAGGTGGTATTAGACTCAACCATTAAAGGCCGGGACATGCACCTTGAAGATGTCGTCAGCATTGTTGATGAAGCCTCTCAAGTGATGCAGTTTAACCGAGACCTCTTGCAGTCGGCTATTGAGAATATATCGATGGGGGTCAGCGTCATCGATGAACAACAACGCATCGTTGCATGGAATCAACGATACCTAAGTCTGTTCGATTACCCAAAAGGGTTCGTGCATGTAGGTCGGCCTATTGCCGACTTAGTGAGATTAAACCTTATTGCAGCCAACCTATCACTTGAAAAAATAGAAGCCATGATTGAAGAGCGACTGCAACTCATGCAAGATGGAACGCCTCATGAATATGAGCGTGATCGTCCAGATGGGTCAATACTCCTCATTCAAGGTAACCCGACCCCTGGTGGCGGTTTTGTAACGACCTTTGCCGACATTACAGACCTCAGAAAAACAACTCAGGCATTAAAAGAAACCAACACCTACCTCGAAAAACGAGTTGAAGACAGAACACAAGAGCTATCGGTGCTTAATGATCAGTTACTACAAGCCAAGTCAGTTGCTGAGCAAGCTAATCAGAGTAAAACACGCTTTCTCGCCTCAGCCAGTCACGATTTACTTCAACCTCTGAACGCAGCCAGACTATTTACCTCTGCTCTGCACCAACAACATCAGGAGCAGGAGCAGGAGCAGGAGCAGGATAAAGATAGAGGGCTGATTGAAAATATTGATCACTCGCTAACCGCAGCAGAAGAAATTCTCAGTACCTTACTCGATATATCAAAGCTAGATGCGGGTGTACTCGAAACCCATGTAATCGACTTCTGTATTCAAGATGTTCTTAAACAATTAAGCGCTGAGTTTACCGTCATTGCAGAAAACCAAAATCTAACACTCAAAACGGTACCGTGCTATCAAACGGTCCACTCTGACTCTCAGTTACTTCGCCGTGTAATTCAAAACTTCTTGTCCAATGCCATTCGTTATACGACTAGCGGAAAAATTCTCATGGGTTGTCGTCGATTAAAAGGGTTTCTTCGTATTGAAGTGTGGGATACCGGCCCAGGTATATCTGAAAGTGATACCACGTTGATTTTCGAAGAATTCAAGCGCCTTCCTCATCATGGCCACGAGAAAAAAGGGTTAGGGTTAGGGCTCGCTATTGTAGACCGGGTAAGCCATATTCTAGATCACCCGATTAAAGTTACCTCAGCATTGGGTAAAGGAAGTGTTTTTTCAATTACGGTGCCCATTGGTAAAAGTAAGCCCGCACCAGCCGCTAATGAACAAGCCTCCATATCAACACGAAAAGTCGGCGGGTTAGAAGATTTAAATGTGCTTTGTATTGATAACGATCCAACCATTTTAAAGGGTATGGCCACTTTATTGAGAGGCTGGAAATGTCAGGTTATCGCTGCCAGCAGCCTCGCAGATGCTCAAACAAAATGCCCTGACCAACGCCCCGAGATTATTTTGGCTGATTATCAATTAGACAATGATGAAAATGGTCTGGATACAATGGATCAACTACAATCATTTTTTGAACCAATACCACCAGGCACTAGTATTCCAGGGGTATTGGTCACCGCGCAAACAGGCGATGCATTGGTAGACGAGGTTCATCAAAGAGGCTACCAAATACTTCATAAACCCGTAAAACCTGCCGCGCTTAGAGCCATGATGACCAAACTCATTAAAAGCCAGACTAAGAAGTAGCCGACGTTCATGTCCACTAAACTCTGCTGGTGACGCTACACATCTGCGTCATTCTCGTTGCATCATAGCCGTAGAGTAGTAAGACTATGTCGAGAACGTCAGGCTCGGCTTAGCATCCTCATCTGAATTCACCTGAGGTGTGCAGAGTAACAGCCTTGATGAGCCTATTTTCTCTTTTTCAACCATATAGTCTTTAAAGTTATGTACCCGTTGGTTTGAAATATTTTTGAGTTTCTCAATATCTGATTTTTCAACAATTTTAGTGCCTGCGGGCTTACCAATATCTGCTGCTATTGCCACCGCACACAACCTAAGATTAACGTCTTCTTTATCGTTCATTAACGCAGCAAACTCTTTCAGAAATACCTCATGTTCAGGTTGCAACGTGACCTCTCCCGCGGGGTATACCAGATCATTAACACGAACTTTAAGCGCAAACTCCCCGGCGACAATCGCAACCTTCACCACACTGGCATAAGGTACAAATGTGGTAATCAAATAGTCTTGAGCGGCAGACAGTGTTGCCTGCTGAATCAGTAGTGTCATGAAGCCTGAAAGACCAAAAGAGGGGCTACTGGTGTCCCCGGAAAGCGGCAAGGACAGCTCTACATTACCATCACTATCTTTAAGCATACCCAGAGCAACGTTAAAGGGAACTGACGAATGATCACTAACCGTACCGGCTTCATGATCATCTGCAGCGGTCAACTCAATACCTCTCAACAGCACATCCGCTTCACCATCAATCGTCGTGCCTTCTAAGGTCACATCAAGCCCCAAATCTAACTGCCCACTTTGAATTTCATATTGAAGTGCATCTTTAATATAAGCCGAAACTCCAGGCAAACTGACCTCTTTAAAAAAGCCTTTTAGATGGTAAACAGGTATTGAAGCAAATGGTTTTGCACTACCCGAAAACTCAAAGTTAGCATATTTTTCACTTTTGCCTGCGATGCTATAGAGGCTCTCATTATCAGGTAATTGGCTATCAAACGGACCTGCCTTAAGCGATGTAATAATAAAGTGCCGCTCATAGACAGGGTTAACACTATTGTCGGTGAAGTGGATATGAGCATCATCGCCAAAGGTAAACTCACCCAGTGCAATTGAGAATTGATCCGCAGGTTCTTCCGGTTGTGGCAATGAAGGCTCTGTTGCTTGTTCATCAGGTTGTGATGTTTCAGCCGTCGCTGACGCTACATCAGCAGGCGCGCCTGTATCAACTAAATTTAGAAGCACCTTGTCTTTGCTTAATTGTGCGTCAACCGCCAACCCCGACAGGTTTATATCTGAAATCGATATACCCTGCTCTGTTAATGCCACCTCATTTATTCCTAACAAGGAAAACTGAGCTAATGCGGGGGTATCATCGTTCAAGTTATCCGAAAATAACGCACCCGATAGATCAATGCTATCAATCAAAACCTGATGATTACCCTCTTCTTGAGAAAGCACAATATCTTTCAATAGCAACTGATTAAAAGATGATAAAAGCTGCTCCTCTGAGCCATATAGCGCCTTAAATTCATCCAGAACTAACTGTGCAGTACCTTCAATAATTGCTGGTTCATCGGCATCTTCGGTATTCAACGTAAGCTTCATCGTACGACTATCGAAACGTTTTTTAGCAAGCTCAACGGTTATATCATCCTGAGTCACTAATACATTCTCGGCAAGTAGTGACAGCTTAGGCCATTCAATCACGATATTATCAGCGCCTAGCTCAATCGTATGCTGCCCGCTATAACTTACCAGCCCTTCAAACGTTGTAATGGATTCAGGTAAAAAATGTTTAAACCTGGCCAGTTTAATTTTCGTGAGATCAAGATCAACACGTATCTTACCGTCACCATTTTTCAAGTCTGCAGTCACATCAAGAGCAAGTGAAGACTGATTAACTTCGCTATCAACCGCGAGCAATAAACTCTGCGCGGCCAATGTGGCACCAAAATCAGTAATCACAAACGATTTAAGTTTCACCCGATGTGGGGATTCATCTACAACAAACTCAATAACAGAGTTTTTAAGGGTTAGTTCAGGAATATCTAATTTATATGGAAAATCTCCGTCATCGTTTTCACTTACATCAGCGGGTACTTCTTTTTCGCTATTACCTACAACGTCTTCAGGACTCTCGGCCTGCTCAATTGCAACGGCGGCATCCTCTGATAAAGGAAGCATCACTCCGGCTATTTCGAGGTTCTCACCGAGTTTTTTTATATTTAAATACAAACCATCAATGATAAATTCAGAGACATAAACCTGATCAAACAGTAGCTGATGAAAGCGCAATTCAAATTCAAGTGACTTTAACGAAAATACAGGGTGCTCAATACGGTCACGCTTTGATACGGATAAGTCCTGTATTTCTAAATGGGACGAAAAAGGATTATAACGAATAGAAGATTCACTCGATAACGCCAGCTGCTGCGACTCCAAATAGTCAGATAAGAAATAACGAATAACCGTAGGTGAAAGTGCCCACACCAGCGCATATAAAGAGATATAAAATAGCAGCGTATATTTAATGACTTTTTTGACGGTACTAAACATTAAGATTCCCTTCTCTATACGGCTTCATTGAAGATAACAGTATTCATAATTCAAAATAATAATATTGGGATTATATCCTTCCATTTTAATAGCGGATAGACATACCTGATATTTTGTCGCTATACATGCATTGCATCTTTAGATAAATAAAATATACTGTACAAACAAACAGTATATTTTATAAGTGATCAAAATGAATAATATCCTTAACAACCTTATCCAAAACGCACAAATTTGGCAGGCTGGACAATTTAAAGACCGCCCCGTCAAGGCTATTGCTAGCGGCTGGCACACACTGGACCATTTTCTTCCTGGACACGGCTGGCCACAAGGTGCATTAACCGAGCTGCTTTGTGATACACCCGGTATTGGCGAGCTGCAGTTATTGCTGCCGGCAATGAAATCCGTCGTCGATAAAGGGCGTTATATTTTTTGGATAGACCCGCCTTTTATTCCCTATGCGCCTGCGCTTGCGCAACATGGTATTGACCTCTCAAAACTAGTGATCATTCGCCCTGACACGCCACAAGAAGGGTTATGGGCTCTAGAGCAAATTCTCCGTAGTCAACACTGTGGCCTTGCTATTTCGTGGCCAAAAAAACTGGCCGCTAACGACATTAGACGTTTACAACTCGCTACCGAAAAAACCGACAGTATTGCATTTTTGTTTCGCGCAGCACTCTGCGCTAACCAACACTCTGCCGCCGCATTAAGGCTAAAACTCGAACCCGCTAATAATGCACTGGGCGTTTCTATTCTAAAACGCCGTGGAGGTTGGGCCGTCAGGCAACAACTTATCAATATCCACCCCCCTTGCAATGAACAAAACGTCATAGCAGGCCCGTGGTCAAACAAGGTATAAGACTCTACGATGCTTTGGCTTTATTTAGACTTCCCCCAGCTCCCTCTAGACCACCTTATGCGAGGGCTGGAAGCACCACTACCGTTAGTCGTGGTTGACGACACACCTCCGGCTGTAAAATGGCTCAATAACGAAGCGCAAAAAGCAGGCATTACCAAAGGCATGTCGCTAAGCACTGCTTATTGCTTACTACCGAAACTCAGCGCAACCGCTTACGACCCAACACAAGCCAGTATCACACTAGAGTCGTTGGCTGCATTGGCTTATCAATATGCATCACACATTACACTCTACCCACCCGATGGTTTGTTATTAGAAGTAGGCAGTATGCTAAAGCTGTTTAATGGACTCAATGAACTGTGGAATCAACTCTATGCTGAATTTAGTAACCAAGGTTTTACCTTCAATATAGCCACCGCAACAAGCCCCATTAGTGCACGACTTCTGTCTCGTAATCAGCAAGGTTTATGCAGCGATAACACTGAAGAATTAGGCGCTCGTTTGGCAGAGCTAAGTCTGCTTCAGGCTGAACTACCCAATAATGCGGCTGAACGCTGTCGTAGAATGGGCCTAAAGACGCTGCAACAACTAACGTCACTCCCCCCTATCGAGTTAACCCAACGCTTTGGTACCGAACTCATCGTTTACCTCAATAAACTTTCAGGTAAAGCCGCCGACCCTCAAGTCGCTTATCGACAACCTAACCATTTCTTTCGTCGGCTCGACTTTATTACCGAGATGGAGCACATCAATGCGGTGCTGTTTCCATTGCAGAGGTTATTACGCGAATTATCAGACTACCTCACCCGATACCAACTCACGACCGATACATTACTGATAACACTCATACATCGTGAACATTCATCGACTCACATTAACATTAGGTCAGCGCAACAAGAGCATCATAGTGAAGAGCTGTTGCTACTTTGTCGTTTGCGTCTCGAGCGCCACACAATTCCAGCCCCGATGCTGGCGGTTACTTTGAAGGTTGATCAACTCGCACCACTGGATGTGAAAAGTGATGATTTTTTTGAGGAAGTACGACATCACCAATCAGATTTACGACAACTACTGGGTAAGCTCCATGCAAGGCTGGGTGATCATGCTATCACCCAGTTAATGGTTAATGCAGAACATCGCCCGGAAAAAGCCCACGCGTTGATGCCAGCAAATACATCACCCAAAAATCGTAAAAAAAACACCTCAACTTCGAGCTCATTACCGACCCAAAAAGCATCTGGGATATTAATAGAAAAGCGCCCACTTTGGCTTTGCGCATCGCCCTACCCTCTAGACCCCCGTAACTTAATTTTTTTAACCGGTCCTGAGCGAATTTCATCTGGCTGGTGGGACCAAGACGCCATACGTCGAGACTATTACACCATTCAGTTTCCTCACGGGGCATTAGGTTGGGGGTTTCGTGATGCGAAGGGGAACTGGTATCTACAAGGCTGGTTTGCATAAAATGCCCCTTATATCCGCACAGTTTTACGCAGAATTACACTGCATCAGTAATTTCACCTTTCTCCGTGGAGCATCACACCCTGAAGAGCTGGTAGAGCATGCGATTACACTTGGCTATAGCGCGCTAGCAATAACTGACGAATGCTCAGTCGCTGGGGTCGTAAGGGCTCATGTAGCCGCGAGGGGCAGCAATCTAAAATTAATTGTCGGTAGCGAATTTCGCGTTCAGAACCATGTACTAGTGCTGCTTGCCCCTAACCGAAAAGCCTACGGTCAACTGTGTAGACTGATTAGCACTTGCCGAAAAAGGGCCGAAAAAGGTCAATACCTCTTACAGATGTCGGACCTGGAACAGGGGCTTTCAGAGTGCTTGGCACTTTGGCGGCCTGCAGGCAACACAAGCCATGATCATTCACTGGCGTACCACCTCACGCACCACTTTAAAGGTCGCATATGGCTGTTGGTTGAGCGTTTATTGGACCATCAAGACCCATCACTCAGAAATTACACGCACCAACTCTCTCAACATTTTTCAATTCCCGAAGTTGCTGCAGGCGATGTTCATATGCACGTAATGTCACGGCAAAAACTTCAAGACGTGCTCACCGCTACTCGTTTCGGGTCACCTGTCAATCAAACGGGTAAAAACCTTTATTCAAACGGCGAGCGCTACCTTCGCACGCTCAAAAAGCTGCATAAGCTCTACCCTCAAGCCTTGCTAAAAGAAACACTTAATATTGCTAATCGGTGTCATTTTTCTCTGGACGAATTGAAGTATGAATACCCTTCAGACCTCGTTCCACCGAATGTATCTGCCATCGATTATCTTAAGCAACGGGTCAACGCCGGAGAGCGAATCCGCTTTCCTGGCGAAACACCCGCTCAGGTAAAAGCACTGATAGAAAAAGAACTCGAACTCATCGAAACCCTTCATTACGAACACTATTTCTTGACCATTGACGATATTGTAAGATTCGCAAGAAGTCAGAATATTCTTTGCCAGGGACGAGGTTCAGCCGCCAACTCGGTGGTTTGCTACTGCCTGCAAATAACCGAAGTAGACCCCACCAAAGTCACTCTGTTATTTGAACGGTTCATTTCAAAAGAGCGGAATGAGCCGCCCGATATTGATGTTGATTTTGAACATGAACGACGCGAAGAGGTCATTCAATATATCTATCAAAAATATAGCCGAGATAGAGCGGCCTTAACCGCAACCGTGATTACTTACCGATCAAAGAGCGCCATTAGAGAAGTCGGTAAAGCTCTCAACATCGATCTCACATTAATAGAACGGTTGCTTAGCGGCGTGGACTGGCGAGACACCTCAATTTCCTGGAGCCAGCAAGCAGAAGAAAAAGGCATTTTTAATACCGCAGAGCCACACGCTAGCAAATTACCCAATACAAAGGCGTCCTCCAGCTCGAAGCATCACTTGATGCACCACTTTGTTGAGTTAGTCGACACCATACGGGGGTTTCCCCGTCACCTCTCACAGCATGTAGGAGGTTTTGTCATCTCATCGGGCCCTCTTGATCAATTAGTCCCCATCGAAAACGCATCAATGCCTGACCGAACCATTATTCAATGGGACAAAGATGATCTTGAAGCATTAGGGTTACTCAAGGTCGATATTCTGGCACTGGGCATGCTCACCGCTATTCGTAAAGCGATTGATTTGGCGAACAGGTTTAGGCAACAACCATTATCGGTCAGCAATATCCCCGCTGAAGACCCGGCAGTCTATAAAATGCTTCAACAAGGGGATAGCATTGGCGTATTTCAAGTAGAGTCACGGGCACAAATCAGTATGCTTCCCCGACTCAAACCTGCTAGCTACTATGATTTGGTGGTTGAAGTTGCGATTGTACGACCCGGCCCGATACAAGGGGATATGGTTCACCCTTACCTACTGCGCCGACAAGGGCTCGAAGCCGTCAGTTACCCTAACGATGCGGTGCGCGAAGTACTGGAACGAACACTGGGAGTCCCTATATTTCAAGAGCAGGTGATTAAACTGGCTATGGTAGCAGCGGGCTTTACAGCAGGTGAAGCAGACCAACTTCGCAGAGCAATGGCAAGCTGGAAGCGAAACGGAAAACTAAAGCCCTTTCAAGATAAACTCATCAATGGCATGCTGGCCCGGGGGCACTCTCAAGACTTTGCAGAGCGGGTTTACCGTCAAATCAGTGGGTTTGGTGAATACGGGTTTCCAGAGTCTCATGCAGCCAGTTTTGCATTATTGGTTTACATATCCTCATGGCTTAAACGACATGAACCTGCCGCATTTTATTGTGGGCTACTGAACAGTCAGCCCATGGGCTTTTATTCACCTTATCAGCTTATTCAGGATGCCAAACGTCATCAGATCAACATGCTGCCGATTGATGCTGAGCACAGCGACTGGGATCACAAGCTAGAAACGCTGCCAGTACATAGCGAGAAAACAGAAACAACCATAGCCATTAGATTAGGTTTGCGGCTGATTAAAGGGTTAATGTATCAAGCGGCATTAGCCACTGCTGAGCATCGCCCCCCTCATGGCTATCGATCATTAGACAATCTAAAAGAGAGGGCTGGTATCACTAACAACCAATTAGAGTTGCTCGCTAGCGCCGGTGCGCTACGCTCGTTATCGGGTCACCGTTATCAAGCTCGCTGGGATATTCTGGCACTTAAGGCCCCTGCCCCGATCTTTGAACACAGCAGCGATCACGACTTATCAGAAGTAATATCTCTACCCGCCCCCAATGAAGGCGAAACTATTATTGAAGATATGGCCAGTACGAGCGTTACCCTAGAACGACACCCTGTTAGTCTATTGAGGACTCACCACCAGCTTTCTCGAAGTCTAAGTGCCAAAGCGCTATTAAAAATCCCCCATAAACAGTTAGTTGAAGTAGCGGGGCTGGTAACAGGACGACAACGTCCCGGCTCTGCAACGGGTGTCACATTTGTCACTCTGGAAGATGAAACAGGTAATATTAATATCGTGGTATGGCAAGCTACAGCTAAGTATCAACGGCAGGCACTACTCACATCAAAACTACTTAAAGTGAATGGTTTTTTAGAGCGGGAAGGCGATGTACTGCATGTGATTGCGGGTAAGCTCACAAACCTGAACCACCTTATTAACACCCTCGACATTACATCGAGGGATTTTAGATAACACAAGTGGGCATAAGAGAATAACAGCAGTTACTACTGTATTCGAATGTCTGAGGTATCAGGTAGTGTTGAAACAAAATGGCTACCCATTAATAAAGAGGGCGTTAAACTCCCGACACAATCGATTTTACCCTTTAAGAAATGTTCAACAATCGCTAACGGCCCGAGTACCGTCACATCGTAACCATTAGGCGTTTCAAGGTAAGCAGTCTTAACCTCACCTGAACGGTTACGCACCTCCCCCCAAACCAACGAGCGGTATTTACGCCTTATCTCTTCACCTGGGCCTGCGACTTTTTTCTCAATCTGTTTTTTCAAAAAAGTCTGAATAACGTCCAATCGTAACGCGGGTTTTAATAGCAATGCGAGCTTAACCATTCGTATGGTGTTGTTAGACGCCGGTATATACACTTCAATGTTAGGAATCCCCGTAGAATAAAAGGCCGTGCTCACGTCACCCCACGCAATATTCATTGCGTTTCTAGAGCCTTTGCCAAAATCAATGACCCGAGTATTAACACCAGACGAAACAATTTCGCCATTGATGCGTACTTTATTGCCACTGGCCAACCCTTCTACTGAACTTTTTGCAGTACCAGGGCTTAGCGCAGAACCACCGGAGAAACCCAAGGTTAAATGGGTCGCATCCGGCATAGTTTCTGACAATACACGAGCAACACAGTCGGTAGGTATGACATCAAACCCTACCCCTGGGCAAACAACAATACCCGCCGCTTTCGCTCGTCCATTCACAACATCACTGTGAGCATATTCGAAAACATCAATCTCGCCGGTTATATCAAAGTAGTGCGTGACCGACAAAACACAGGCTTCAATCATCGGTTTACTGGTATGAGAAAATGGGCCCGCACAATGGATCACTAAAGCAACATCCGCTAACTGCTTAGCAACCACCTTAGGGTCATCCAGCGAAAAAACACGGTAATCAAAATTCAAACGATTAGCGACAGTTTTAAGCTTCGACTCATCCCGACCAGCGAGAATCGGCGTTAGCCCTCTTCGCTTTGCTTCTTGTGCAATCAATTGAGCACTATAACCGTAAGCACCGTAAATCAACCAAGACTGACTCATTATTCTATTCCCTTATCCCGTTTTATCGCACGATCAAGTCTGAACCATCGCTGTAAAAGCGTTAACCTAACAAGTACCCACCATCAACATTCAAGCAGGTGCCCGTGGTATAACTCGCCGCATCAGAGACTAAATAAAGCACAGAACCCGCCATTTCGTCAGGGCTTGCGACACGGTTCATCGGTACATGCTCCATCGCTTTCTTCAAAATCTCTGGGTTATTAACAATAGTAGATGCGAATTTCGTATCCGTTGCACCAGGCAATAACGCATTCACTCGAATATTGAGTCCAGCACATTCTTTAGCAAATGTTTTGGTCATTGAAATAACAGCCGCTTTAGTAATCGAGTAAATGCCTTGAAAGGTTCCCGGTATCACGCCGTTAACAGAAGCCACATTCACAATAGCGCCACCACCGTTTTTCTTCATCAGCTTCGCACCATACGTCGACATAAAGAAATAACCTCTAATGTTAACATCGACGGTTTTTTGAAATGCATTAAGGTCTGTATCCAGTACATGACCAAAATAAGGGTTGGCTGCTGCGTTATTGACCAAAATATCAAGTTTACCGTGAGTCTCTTCTATCTGCGTAAAAATAGACTCGACCTGTTCCATATCGCCGATATGACAGGCGATCGACTCGGCACTGCCACCTGCTTTTTTAATTTCATCTGCCACCTGCTGGCAACCTTCAATTTTACGGCTCGATATAATGACGTGAGCTCCATTCTCAGCTAACAATTTGGCAACACCTTCACCAATGCCACGACTCGCACCGGTTACCAATGCGACCTTTCCTGATAAATCAAATAGATTACTCATTTCACTCTCCCCTTTATCGTTGTCACCCTCGCGAAAGCAGGGGCCTATTGTCAATTAAAAACCTAGCGGTAGGTCACCCAATCACCATTCGCGATTTCGAGGTGACTGTAGTTATTTAAATACGACAAATTCAACCGGTCGTCGGAAAATAGCAGCTTGGTCACGCCTGTATTCACTAATACTTGATTAACCGATAAGGTTTCTCGATCATCCAGTTTAAGAATCTGCTGAATCATCACCGAGATCGGCCCACCAGAGGTAAATATCACAATATTTTTCGCATCTGAAGACTGTGAAATAACATCACTTAAAGCGGCGGTACAGCGAGCTTTAAATTGCATCCAAGTCTCTTGATATTCAACATCATGATGACCAGATACCCACCGGGTAACGGCATCTGAAAATGCTTGTTGAAATGCTTTTCGAGGTACCACTTCCTTTGCGATATCAGCCGCCATTACATTAAATTCTTGCCACTCTGGTCGATATTTAACGAGAACTTCAACGTGGTTAAACTCATTGAAACCTGAATGCGTAACTGTTGCTAAGTCACGCCCACCAAACCCCGACATAAAGTAGTTTGCTGTCTGCTCATGCCGCAGTAAGTTTCCCGAATAGTAGCGATCAGGCTCAACCAATTGCTTAAAATGTTGCCCTAGTATTTCAGACTGCCGACAACCTTTATCAGACAATTTGTCGTAATCGGCTTTGCCAAACGAAGCCTGCCCATGTCTAACTAAATAAATCGCACCCATCAGAGTTCACTATTCTCTATCAGTTTCAGGCAACGCTGCTCCAAGTACTGAGCAGCATGTACAAATCCAGCAAAACGTTTGTCTTTGGTATATCCATGATAATAGCGGTTATATATCTGCTGAATAATGGCGGCTAAACGAAACAAGCCGTATATTTCATAAAAGTCGAATGTGGCAAGCGTTAAGCCGGATTTACCCAGATAATAATCAACCACCTCTTCTCGTGTCAGCATGCCATTTAAGTGGGTGGGTTGGCGACGCATAAACTGAAACGGTGGGTCATCATCGGCTTGAACCCAATACGCCAGAGTGTTACCCAAGTCCATTAACGGGTCACCTAAGGTCGCCATTTCCCAGTCCAGCACGCCGATAATATCGAATGGGTTATCGGGGTTTAATACGACGTTATCAAAACGATAATCATTGTGAATAATGCAGGTACCGACATCCTCAGGCATTTTTTCTTTTAACCATGCAATCACCGTCTCAAACGAAGTTGCATCCTCAGTAATCGCTTTAGTATAACGATCACTCCAGCCTTCTATTTGGCGCTTAACATAACCACTGCCTTTGCCAATACCTTCAAGCCCAGCCTTTTTGTAATCAACTTGGTGCAACTCTACTAATTTATCGATAACATTTAGACACAAACGACGCGTATCGGCTTCATTTAGCGCGACCTCTTTTGGCATTTCCTGACGCGGGATAATGCCGACAAAGCGCTCCATCACGTAGAAATCACACCCCATCACAGAATGATCATCACACTGAGCCAGTATACCAGGTACATAGGGATAAACCGGACGAAGCGCCTGCATAATATTGGATTCACGAATCATGTCATGGGCTGATTTAGCAATATGACCAAACGGGGGTCGACGTAATATCAAGTCACCATTGAGATACCGCAATAGATAAGTAAGGTTTGAAGCCCCGCCCGGGAACTGTTTGACCTGCAACGGGCCTTCCAAATCAGGCAATGCCTGCTTTAGGTATTGATCTACTTTATCCAGATCAAGGGACTCGCCTTCTCTGACTTCAGATGCTTCATCTAATATCGACATGGAGCTCCCTACCCTGATAAGTTATGAAAAAAGTTTCTTGGCATGACGTTGCATCAACATATTAAAGACTTTCGGTGAAAAGCGTTTTACATACCACATCCGGCGCTCTAGCGGATGGGTCACGACCCAGAACTCTTGCCTCATGTAAGCCTCAAAAATACTCTCCGCAACATCTTCAGCGGTAATCTTTGAACGGCTCATCAACTTGTTTACTTTTGAATGCAAACCGCCAATATGGGAACGCATTGACTCTGTTAGGTTAGTTTGAAAAAACGCAGGACACACCACACTCGTCGTTATGTTGTGACTGCTGAGTTCAACCAGCAGCGTTTCAGATAATGAAACAACACCCGCCTTTGTCACATTGTAGTTACTCATCATCGGCGCACTCAGCAAACCAGCGGCTGAGGCGATATTAATAAAATGGCCACTCCCTTGTTGCTTGAATAACGGCGTAAATGTTTTACAGCCCCTAACAACCCCCATCACGTTAACATCAATTACCCACTGCCAGTCAGCAAGGCTCACATCTTCAATAGACCCTGCTGTGCCACCGACACCGGCATTATTAACCACTATATCAACACCACCCCAGCGCTCTTCTAACTCAGCACGAACACTCTCAAGGTGCTTTATTTTGGTCACATCACAAAACAAATAGAAAGCATCAGGGGCAATAGCCTTAAGTTCAGCTTCTGCTTCTATCCCTCGTTCATCATTAACGTCACCGATGCAGACCTTAAAACCGTCTCGAGCAAAGCGCATAGCAACGGCTTTTCCTAACCCGCTGGCACCGCCTGTTATAAATATTCTTTTGTCAGTCATTGTCTAATTACTCTCAGGCTACATTTTCATCAAGTGCTTATGCGTTCTTCATCAAGTGCTTATGCTTCGCCAACTCAAATTTCGATATTAGCAACCGGTGCACTTCATCAGGCCCGTCAGCCAGTCGTAAACAGCGAGCATAGGCATACATCTGTGTAAGCGGGAAGTCTTCACTCATACCAGCGCCACCATGAATTTGCATCGCCTGATCAACGATAGTCTGCAACACGTTAGGAGCGACGACTTTAATCTGGGAAACATCACTCATAGCCCCCATGATGCCCTTTGTATCTAACGTCCACGCGGCCTTAATGGTCAATAATCTCGCTTGCTCTATAGACATTCTCGCATTGGCGATAATATCTCGATTGCCTCCGAGCTTAGCCAAAGGTTGACCAAACGCTTCACGGCTCACCGCTCTTTTAATCAGTAAATTCAATGCCCGTTCAGATGCCCCTATTGCTCGCATACAGTGATGAATACGGCCAGGCCCTAAGCGACCTTGCGCGATTTCAAAGCCCCGACCAAGGCCTGAAATAATGGCGCTTTTAGGTAATCTAACGTCGGTAAAGCTCACTTCGCCATGTCCATAAGGCTCATCAAGGTCGCCAAAAACAGGCAACATACGTTCGACCTTAACGCCCGGTGTATTTTTAGGCACCAAGACCATAGAGTGGCGTTGGTGACGGTGCGCATCGGGTTTACTCACCCCCATAAAAATCAACACCTCACAATCAGGGTGGCCTATACCCGTACTCCACCACTTACGGCCATTCAGAACCACCTCGTCACCCTCAATCATTGCCGTTGCCGCCATATTAGTGGCATCTGAAGAAGCGACGTCAGGCTCAGTCATGCAGAAGGCAGATCGAACTTCTCCTTCAAGGAGCGGCGTTAACCAATGCTCTTTTTGTTGCTCTGAACCATAGTGCACCAATACTTCCATATTGCCGGTGTCGGGCGCATTACAGTTAAATATTTCTGGGGCGATAAAGCTACGCCCAGTTTGTTCGGCAATCGGTGCATACTCGGCGTTGCTTAACGCGGGACCATAACCCTCAACCGGCAAAAATAGATTCCAAAGCCCCTCCGCCTTCGCCTTCTCTTTTAGCGTTTTTATAATGGGCAGCACCACCCAAGGGTTTTCCAACGACTTCAGCTCTCGAAAGTAATCATCCTCTATAGGCAGTATCTCTTTCTCCATGAAAGATTTAACGCGACTCAGATAATCCTGTGAACGTTCTGACAAGCTGAAATCCATAAAGGCCTCCAAAGGCTTAACCATTGTTAATGATGCAGTCTCGTAAATTAGGTTAGTTCATAAACCAAGCAATTCATCTGTTGATCTAATGCTATTGCGACCTTATAAATTAAACAAATGAATAGTTATAATATATATCTATTATTTGTATTTATAGTTTGGAGGGGTTAACCTAGCTTAATCAGAATTTGATCATTAACGATCATCAGAGACAACAGTATGAGAATAGACCTAAATCTTTTTATTGTGTTCGATGCGATCTACACCGAAGGTAACCTTACTCGGGCAGCTAATGTACTAAACCTGACGCAACCTGCCGTTAGCCACTCACTCGCCCGACTGCGAGATCACTTCGGTGACCCTCTGTTTGTGCGTCAAAGTAATAAAATGCTGCCAACGGCCGTCGCCAAGAATGTGATATCAGATGTTCGCGAAGCGCTACATCAACTTCAGGTTGCGTTACAGCAATCAAGGCAATTTGATCCATCCTCAGCACACAAACGATATGCCATTAGTCTTCATGACTCATTAGAAGCCTCATACCTTCCCTACCTAATGGGCCATATCAATAGTGAGGCACCGCTAATCGATCTCACCAGCACCCGTGTCAGGCGTAGCGAACTAGAAAATAAACTGGCATCGGGCGATATTGACTTCGCCATCGATATTCTATTACCCGTTGGCAATAATATTTGTCATACACAATTAGAGAATGACCAATTGGTGGTGGTCGCAGCCAGCAATCACCCGGCCTTAAACAATCAACTCGATCTTGCGAGTTATCTTGAGCAAAAACACGTATTGGTATCGTCGAGAGTGTCAGGGCCTGGGCTAGAAGATTTCGAACTAGGACGACTGGGCTTACAACGACGAGTGGGGTTACGCTGCCAACATTTTTTCTCTGCCTGCAGAGTAGTAGAAAGCAGCGACATGCTACTCACAATACCTGAAACAGCCGCCAAGATGTTCAGCAAAGTACTTAATATCTCGACCTACCCGTTGCCAGTAGAGTTACCCGGCATAGATGTTCATTTGTATTGGCACATTAATGTCGACAAAGACCCAGCCAATCGTTGGCTGCGAAATAAGATACTGATAGCCTCTTCGGGCGACTAAACACTTAATAGCAATTAAGTACGGTAAAACGATGCCGTATTGTAAAACAATGTGAAACCTCTCGTTACATTTCTCAAAACGTAGACTTGTCCGTTTTTTGTTCAGTTTGAGATGCTAGTATCCTCTGTATAACGATAATAAAACTAAAAAGAGTACTAACAACACGCACACTGCTCACCCCACAGATTACTTAGCGCCAAGGAACCAAGCGCTACACAAAAAGAAAGGATAATAATGATTGATAGGGCTCCAAGCTATATAAGAGTGCAATGTATATAGCCCGATGGGCACTATCACAACGTGGCGTGAGCAAGGTCATGAAAGCATACATAGACGCAAAGTTTCTTCCTAAAGCGACAAAACAGCTCTATCAAGATTTAGCGTCCCGTTCATTTCCGGGCGTGATCTTTTACCTAGCGGTTTGGGCAGCACTTATATTGCCTAAATATGACTACTTTTTTGATCCATCCAGAGTTCGTACAACAATCATACTGACGTCTGTTATTGGTCTTTCTGCCCTGATTCGACTGTCCTGTATCTATATTTATAGAATAAGGTGCCGTAGTAACAAAGGCAGTGAAGGCAACATACTTCTGCTGGGTGTAACGACATCCAGTCTTGCTTGGGGGATGTGCTCTGGCCACCTCATTATGGACTCATCATTCAATGAAGCCACTGCATCAACCATGATTGCAGGCGCAGGACTCTGTGCCGGCGGCCTAGCATCACTTGCTCCCTCAAGACGCTTTCTGACATTTTTCCTTGCGCCGATGTTAGTCCCTTCAAGTGTTGCTATTTTAATGGTTGGCCACCCATTTTCATCATCATTCACCGTTCTCAGCATCCTACTTTTCTGCGGGCTTTACGGTATATCTGGCATTCAGCGAAGGGAATATTTTACAGCACTCAACAGTCAATATGAGCTTGAAGAGAAGTCTAACCAATTAGCTGAGCTTAATACCCTCGATCCACTAACGGGGCTTAAGAATAAGCGTTACTTCGATGAAAAGTTCAACGACGAATTTCATCGCGCCATTCGCGACCAAAAACCCATTTCATTAATACTGATCGATCTCGACCACTTCAAAAAAGTAAATGATATCTACGGGCATCTAATTGGTGATGAATGCCTGAAAGAGATGTCGAGAACACTCAAAACCAGATTCAATCGTACAATGGATACACTCGCAAGAGTCGGCGGTGAAGAGTTTGCAGCGCTATTGCCAACACTCCCTCATGACCAAGCCATGACTCTTGCGGACAAACTCAGGCGCCAAATTGAAAAAATATCAATAAGGTATGGCGAAACCACCGTTTCGCTCTCTGCAAGCTTGGGTGTTTCAACGTTATATCCCTCTGTAGATAACAGTGTTCACGACTTATTCCACCGTGCAGATGTTGCGCTATACGAAGCTAAACGATTAGGAAGAAACCGAGTCGCCTGTGCGCCGATTCTGGATATGTCACGTCAACGTGCAGAAAAAAGAGCTTAGTCTGACCTATTAACGATAAGACTCATTAATTTACTCAGGAACAACAGGTCGCTCCACTTCTAGTTGCTGAACAGCGATGACCGCCTGAGTCCGGTTACGAACTCCTAACTTTCTGAACACTGCAGTGATATGAGCTTTGATCGTCGCTTCTGAAACATCGAGTTCATAGGCAATCTGTTTATTCAACAAGCCTTCCATCAACATCCCCAACACTCTAAATTGTTGCGGAGTCAACGTCGCTAACTTTTCAGAAAAGTCACAGGTTTCAGGATCAACACGATCAATACGCCCCTGCACATCTGCAGGTAACCACACATCACCATTGAGGACCGCTTGTATAGCTTCGGCTATTAACTGTAGTGACGTCGATTTTGGAATAAAACCTGACGCCCCATAATCAATAGCCTTGCGAATAACTTGTATATCTTCTGTACCAGAGATCATTACGACTGGCAGCCCAGGATACTGACCTCGCATAAATACGAGCCCCGAAAAGCCATGAGCACCCGGCATATTAAGGTCAAGCAACACTAAGTCTGCATCGGAGTTTTCCAACACCGATCGCTGTAACTCAGCGATCGTATCGGCCTCAATCACCTCAACGTCATCTACTGCTTGCCCTACTGCTTGTTTTAAAGCGGCACGAAACAGCGGGTGATCGTCGGCAATAATGATCTTATAGGTCATATCAGGTGTTTTCCCTGTATTCAATCAAATCTTCAACAACAGAAGGGTCTGCTAGCGTTGAGGTATCACCCAAGCTATCGTGCTCGTTGGCGGCAATCTTACGCAAAATTCTGCGCATGATTTTACCTGATCGCGTCTTAGGTAACCCTGGAGCCCACTGAATAAGATCAGGAGACGCCACTGGGCCAATCTCTTTACGAACCCATTTTACTAGCTCAGTTTTCAGCTCATCAGAAGGGTCAGTTTCATGGTTAAGTGTGACATAAACATAAATACCTTGTCCCTTGATATCATGAGGATAGCCTACAACCGCCGCTTCTGCGACAAGAGGATGCGCCACTAACGCGCTCTCAATTTCTGCAGTCCCCATTCGGTGACCCGACACATTAAGTACATCATCAACGCGGCCGGTAATCCAGAAGTAGCCATCTTCATCACGTCGTGCACCATCTCCGGTAAAGTAAGTGCCCGGATAGGTACTGAAATAAGTCAGAATAAAACGTTCATGGTCACCATATACCGTTCTCATCTGGCCTGGCCAGCTATCCAATATAACCAAATTACCTTCGGTTGCACCATCTAGAATATTACCGTCACCATCCACCAATGCTGGCTGCACACCGAAGAAGGGTAATGTAGCAGAGCCAGGTTTCAGATCAGTCGCACCCGGCAATGGTGAAATCAAAATCCCGCCGGTTTCAGTTTGCCACCAAGTATCCACTATCGGGCAACGCTCATCGCCGACAACATTGTAATACCATTCCCACGCTTCAGGGTTAATCGGCTCACCGACGGTCCCTAGCAGACGTAAGCTTTCTCGCGTGCTCTGTTTCATATACTGATCGCCTTCTGCCATCAGTGCGCGAATCGCCGTAGGAGCGGTATAAAGCACGTTAACGTTATGTTTATCAACAACCTTACCAATACGAGAGCTATCAGGGTAATTTGGCACGCCTTCGAACAACACCGTAACAGCCCCGTTGGCGAGTGGTCCGTAAAGAATATAAGAGTGACCCGTAATCCAACCAAAATCTGCAGTACACCAGTAGATATCACCTTGCTGATAATCAAATACATACTCATGGGTCATTGAGGCATATACCATATAGCCTCCAGTCGTATGTAACACGCCTTTTGGTGTACCGGTAGAGCCAGAGGTATACAGCATAAACAGCGGATCTTCTGCATTCATCTCTTCAGGTGCACATTCCGCGCTAACATCGGACATTAACTCATGGAACCAGACGTCGCGTCCTTCCTCCCAGTTAATCTCGCCACCCGTACGTTTAACTACAAACACTTTCTCAACAGTCATAACGTCAGGGCTACTCAGCGCCGCATCAACATTTCTCTTAAGAGGTATAGGACGACCACCTCGTAAACCCTGATCTGCAGTAATAACCCATTTAGCGCCACCATCTTTAATTCTCGCACCCAAAGCCTCAGGGGAGAAGCCACCAAACACCACAGAATGCATAGCGCCGATTCGGGCACAAGCCAACATCGCTACCGCTGTTTCTACAATCATTGGCATATAAATAGTTACAATATCGCCTTTTTGTACGCCCTGAGATTTCAGAACATTGGCGAATTTACAGGTCTCTTCATGTAACTCACGGTAAGTCACATGACGAGAATCAGCTGGGTCATCCCCTTCGAAAATGATAGCAGTTTGATCCCCACGCTCTGCAAGGTGGCGATCGAGACAGTTCACACTCGCATTCAGTGTTCCATCTTCAAACCATTCAATAGATAAGTTGTTACGGTCATAGGTGGTGTTTTTAACCGTCGTATAGGGCTTAATCCAGTCCAGTCTTTTTCCGTGTTCACCCCAAAAAGCATCAGGGTTATCAACCGATTCCTTATACATAGACATATACTGCGCTTTGTCTACTAGTGCTCGGCTTTTAGCAGACTCTTTAACTGGATACACCTTACCATCACTCATCTTTTTATCCTCTTCGTTGATCCATTAACCATGACTGTCAACATATGATTTATTGTTTGTATAGAAATGATTATTCTATTTCTACTCTTCAACCTGCCAGTTTTAAATTAGACCAAGGTATAGAGCCGCTTCGCACTAAACGACATATACAGCAGGGTTTCATTGTTGAATCTTAGTATTTTTATTAGCCATTAAATCCTTTGATTTACGTTCTATGCTCATGAAGTATAATCATATTTTATAAAATAGACATGATTCAAAGATGAATACCTCAATATCGAAAAAATAACGCGACAAACAGATTTTCTTTAACATAAAAAAGCCCCGATAAACGGGGCTTTTTTGTATTTAGACGATTCCCTCCCCCTTCGTAGCCTTGATGCAGCGAAGCGGAATCAGGGGTTATAACCTTACCGTCCACTCCCTTTCCTTGGTTCCCGTCGTACCTCCTTTCATCACGGCTACAAGGTCTGTTTCGTTCATTTAGGCCGCCTTACTTTTTTGCTCATCGACGTTTGCGCGGATTTTCTTGAGTGTTCTTTTTTTTAGCGCGTAGCGATTTAAACCCGGGATATGAATTTTTCTCATATATCGCTCCCAATCAATTAACCGAGCATCAACCGGAAATAACGAGCGTTCCCCATCATCTATTCGGTTACTCAATGCGATCAGTTGCTCATTATGAAATCTGTATTTAGGCTCAGAGTAAAACGAAAACACCGTCGATAAATTCATCGCCGTTTCGATATTATTCAGAGTTTTAGCCTGAACATTAAGCCCAACTAACTTACCCAGTTTATTAACTGCCATAAGGGGATATTTCATGGTATTCATCATTCCCAAAAACACATTCTTACTCACCATCATGAACGGGCGCTTGGGTTTGCGATAAAACAGCTTTTCGTGCTGCTGGTAGTTATCATCTGCTTCTTGTTGAACCAGTTTTATCATCTGCTTTATGGTTACAGGATTCGAACCACTACTACAGCATTGGTAAACGCTGTGCTGCAGTTCAACCTGCTCACCCTCACTGATCTTATCTTCTTGATGAAGCAGCTCAGCAACACCGAGAATAATACCGTTTGCAACCAAGTCAGCAGGAATAATATCGATAATGCCGTTAGGGTCCCCCGGAAAGAACGTCACCTTCTCACGCGCATAAGCCATCAAAATGGCATCTGCGACCTTAACCCCTTCTATCCAGCCGGGAACAGGCCCTATCAATGTACTTTCAACAATGGCAGGGCGTAAAATGGTTAAGGCAGAACCCTTTAGCGCCTTCCTTAATATCTGCTCACCCATCCACTTGGTAAATGTATAGGTGTCATTCCACCCAAAGCGGTTCGATTCAGCAATACCCAATTCAATCAATTTTTCATTAAGCTCACGTCCCGTGAAGTTATCGTTAAACTCAGAGATTTTTGTCTGCAGCTCGTCTATCAATGGTTCGACCTGATAATAACCGTTGTCATCATACGGGATTAACCCACTGGTGGGCTCAACGTTATTTTCGGACAAATCTCCTTGATTAAATCCGTTAACATAGCAAGTAGAAACCTGTAAAACGGGAATATGACCGGCCAACTGTGAAAACTCTGCAATGTTATAAAGTGATAATGCATTGATCGAAATGGCCTGATCAAGCGCTTCTCTAAAATTCACACTGGCAGCAGAATTAACCACCACATCAACCATATTAATCAGCGAATTAAAATCTGCCGTGTTCAACCCAAAGTGCCGCTCTGTCACCTCCCCTGTCACGCAATGTATTTTTTGACGACAAAAGCGCTCAAATGTCTGGGAGTCTTCATCTTTCATTGTCTCAAATATCGAAGAGCTGACCACCTCATTCATAAACCTGTGTTCTGCAGTGGGGTATTGGCGACTACCCCGGATCAGTAGATATATCCCACCTATCTCGGGAACCTCTCGTATTAATTTTTCTATTATGACCTTGCCCACAAATCCGGTAGTGCCGGTAACCAATACATGTTTCCCTTTTAGGGACTTGAGAACGGATATGCTGGTATTATTGAGTGCTTCTACAGCTAAATTGTTCGTGACCATAACTCACCTGTGCCTAAATTATTGTAAGTATTTCCCTATGCGCCATATGCCTTGGCGAGGTTTGATTCGAACTCGCTTCAACAAACTCTATGCCCTTCACTTGGACTCAATCACACAGCCTATTAGTGTTTATTATTAAACGTTAGTCGGTGCTAACTGAAGCACCAGTGTGAGCCTAATCAGAACTAACTTCCAGTGCCTTATAAGATGCGATTGTTATATACAGCTTTACAGATCGTTACAATCGTAATAGTGAACCAGCACACAATTTTTAGTGTTTTAGAAATATCAGAAAGATATCGTGAACCGCCTCACAAGTCAGACAGGACGTGGTTATCAGAACAACTATAGATTGTAGGACAACCGAGTTTAAAGGGTATGTTTATATTGGTAAACGTTTATCAAAGATAAGTATCAAACCACGCCTTAGCAATATCATGAATTTTATTTTTCTGATAATCCATATGGCCAATATGCCCGCTGCGGGGAATGATATTAAGTTGTTTTTGTGAGCGAAGCCTTTCAAATAAGAGGCGAGCAGAGCCAGGTGAGTCGATTTGATCTTCCTCCCCGTGTATGACGCATACCGGAACGACTATTTGATCAACACGATCAATAGTATCAATAATCACGCTTTCAATAGCGCCCGGCAGAGGATAAGCATTATAACCCAACTTAAAGTATGGATCAGCGAAAAACTGATTGCTAACGTCTAGATTACAGGACACAGGAACTCTAATTGCCATTTTATATAAGGGCAGCTTGATATCCCCCCCCACTACCCATCGCTTAACACCACTCAATCGTGAAATCGTCTTAAAAAAAGCAACCTCAAGAGGCGTGACCACATTCCGCACGGTTGCATCCAGTGTTACCAATGCTTTTAATGGGCTCTGCTGTACTGCGGCCTCTAGAATAGCCGAGCCACCCGATGAAAACCCAAGCGCTCCAATACGTGAAGCATCAACTTCGCCATGAGAAGACAATGCCACGATAGCGGCTTGTATATCAGGCACCCATTCTGCCATCTTAACGTGGTACTTTTCCCCTTCACTCTCACCATGACCATGCATATCGAGTGCAAGCGCCGCATACCCATTTTCAGCCAAGAATTCAGCAAAACCAAAAAAGTGTTCTTTATAGTCTATGGCGCCATGGCAAAGGATCACCGCAGGCAGTAGCGTTGAGTCAGTAAGATGATGAGCATCAGGTAAAAAAAGCACACCCTTAAGGCGGTCGCCCAATGAAGAAAATTGAATATTTTCATTTCTAACCATGACGCCGTCCCTAGAAGTCTATTCCATGTTACCAAAATAGATGCCTATCTATAGTGGTTTAAAATTATAATAATGTTGAGGCACTATGAGTCAACTAACGATGCATACTTAATCGACTCAAGCAGGTCCTCTAATGAGACCTTGCCTTTAGACGCTCTTATCCTTTCTACTAACCGGTCCTGACACCCAAATTCGCTTTCATCATATTGATGTTTATAGACATGCTTCGGTTCCGATAACGTTAACGCTAAATGCTCATCTGCCAGCTTTTTATCCTTTTCGGCCGCAGGTGCCTCTATCGCATCAGTTTGTACAGGCCTTTCACTAGGAACTAACCTCAACCTCTCAAGGTTTTGGATCATCAAGCTGCGATGCTCATCACTCAATGCTGCAGGATCAATGACTTGAAGCAACCCATGCAGCAAATCACTCGCCGCGCCGCCCAATTGATCGCCATAGCTAAAAATACAACTCGATAATAACGTGGTCACCTGCTCAGGTGTCGTGTCATCATTCAGGAGAAACTGATTGAGCCGAACTCGAAGGTCAACCAACTGATCTTCAGACGACTGATGGAGTGGATTAATATTATCCTTTCCCCTACTCGCGTCCTCAGCTTCAAAAGAGCTTGGTTTGGTTGCCACGTCAACCGATTGATCCGGCAGGCGACTAACACTCTCAGGGCAAACATCAGGTTCATTCATGTTAGCCGCCGCAGCCGCGGCCTTCGCCCGCTTTTTCGTCGAGCGTTCGACGACTTTTTCCCAGTACGTTGTAAAGGAAAAACCTGGAACACGCCCCCGGCTATAAGCACTATCAAGGCTATCAGCTAGGCGATAGAAACTTTTACAAGAGGGATCACCCTCAGGTAGAAGCGCAACAGGTCTTTGAAGAGTAACCGATGCCCGGATACTTTCATCCATCCATATATACCCCAAATACTCAGTACTCAACCCTATATACTTTTTAACCGCCGCATCAAAACGACGATAAATTTTATCAGCCTTTGCAGCACTTTGAGTCATATTCACCACAACCTGGGGCATACGCTTGTAACCGCGTCGACGAAGCACTTTAAGCAGCGAGAATGCATCGGTTAAGGATGTAGGTTCTGGGGTAATGACAATAACGGCCATTTGGGCGGCTGCAACAAAATGAAGTACCGTCGATGAAATACCCGCTGAGGTATCAATAATAAGGTAGTCATATTTAGGCTCAAGATATGACAAGGCAGCAACAAGCCTCTTCTGTTGGTCCCCCTCAAGATCTACGCACCGTGAAAAACCTGAAGCGCCCGGCACAATATCAAGCCCTGCAGGGCCGGTGACCAGAATTTCTTCAATCGATTTTTCATCTGTAAACAAATGTTCAAGCGTATGAGCGGGTGTAATACCCAACATGATATTAACATTGGCCATGCCCATATCAGCATCAAACAAGCACACTTTTGAACCGGAGCGCGCCAAGGCGAGCGCAAGGTTCACTGAAAGACTGGTTTTTCCTACTCCCCCTTTTCCGCTAGTAAACGCAATAACACGCGTTTTACTACCAGCACTGCCTACGACTGTCGGTGGAGCGGATACAGCTGACGATATATTGTTTTCTATAGCCATCAAAATACTACCGGGTCTTCATTCTAATTTTTAGGGGCTTTATTGAAGAACCCTCATCCCTATTCAAAGGTTATAACGTGAACACATTCTATAACGATTATTATCGATAAAGAATAAAAAATAATGACCCTTGTTTCATTTTTTATTCTATTTTTGCATAGCAATTCCTATAACTTGCCTAAATAAACACCAACAACCCTTTAATTTCTAACGAATATTAATTACTATCTGGTAATGATTTTGTTTAATATATGATCTAAAGTGAACAATTACAGGCTGAAATTTCACCTAAATTATTGTTATATAAAGCTAGAAACGTGACGCGGTGCTTAAGTTTTTAATCCTATAATGCTGCTTTGTAATACCAAAGTAGTATTGTTTTATTAAATAAAGGCGGATGCACCCTGTTGAGTTTGTGTCATAGGCATAAATTTACATCTAAAACAAAGAGCTTGTTTCTTGAACAATAAATGAGAATACAACTCAATAACAGATATAAGAAGTGATAATTGATGACAAATAACTCGGACGCCATTTTTGAGGAGTTAAAGGTAAACAAGCTACCTTCGCTTCCTCATATACTGGTTGATATGTTGGTAGCCTGCCAAAGCAGCACTGCCAATTTCCAAAAAATATCCGATATTATTAGTCGAGATGCTGCGATTACCGCTCGCGTGATCTCTCTTGCAAACTCCTCGTTTTATTCTAGGGGCGGAAAGGTAAACTCATTAGAAAGAGCGTTACTCGTACTGGGCACAGAAACTATTAAAACTATTGTTATTACCGCATCGGTTCAGCAATTTTTTTCTGGGTTTAATAATGCGCATACTCAATACCTTAAGCACTTCTGGCGACGATCTTTATCCTGTGCATTACTAGCCAAATCCCTAGCGACTCTCACAAGCTACCGACAACCAGAGCAAGCTTACCTGACAGGGTTACTGCATAATATTGGCGAACTAGTACTTGAAGCCAATCACCCTGATGAATACAGCCAGCTAATTCAGAGCGAGATGACCGAAAATAGTCGCACAGCGCTTGAGAACAAACTGTTCCTCACTAACCATTCAGATGTTGGCGCCTGGCTTATAGGTCAGTGGAGTCTTGGTGAGTTCACCTCAGACGCAATCCGCTTCCATCACGCGCCGCTCAATGCCGTACTTGATGCTCACCATTTGGTAAAACTAATCTTTTTATCCAGCCACCTCAGTAAAGACAATGCGCTGGAAGAAGCGGAAAGTTTCGAAATAGCAGAAAGTATGTTTGGTCTTTCCGCCGCCTTAACGAAAGAAATAGTGGTACAAATTCAACACGAAGTCGTTAAAATTGCCCAATCACTCAGCATCGACATTGATAGTGACTGGGAAACAGAGATAGACAAGAAGAAGCAAGTCGAACTGGCAGAACAAATTAGAAATGTTGGGCTGCTACAGTCAACCAACAACCACCTTTCACAATCAAGCTCACTCCCTCACCTATTTCAAGGCATTCAGGAAGCGGCCGAGTTGCTCTTTGGGTTCAAAGGTACTCAGGTACTTTTGATCGATTCGGCTGATGGAAACCTAAAGTACCACCGGTTTTCAGATCTCAACGATTCGACGCTTGAAACTGAACTTTCAATTCCGCTTGAACCTTCAAGAAGCTTAATTGCAAGTTCGACGATCAACAAAACCATTGTTAACTCTGCAAACCAGTCTTTTTTCCCTAACGCATTGCCGGTTATAGATCAGCACTTCGTGAAATTGACCAATAGTCCTAATTTTGTATCAGTACCCATGATCGTCAACGGAAACGTAATAGGGGTTCTTGTAATGGGCCGCGCCTCCAAGAAAGACATCGAACCTAATACATTACGCCTACTCGATTACTTTTCTTCAGAGGCTGCAAATGCCTGCGAACAACTAAAATCTGTAAATCAAGAGCCATTGTTATCTCCTGCTGAGCAAGAACTGCACCTTAAAGTCAACGAAGTGGTGCATGAAGCCAGCAACCCTCTCAGCATTGTCCGAAACTACCTTGAAAGCCTTGCACTAAAACTCGGTAGTGAACATGAAGCACAACCTGAAATCGAGATATTAAAAGAAGAGATTGATCGCACCGGTCAAATTATTCTCAGGTTAAGAGACCTTCAGACAAACGAAGAAGATCAAGAACCCGGCGTCGATATCAACCGGGAAATAGCGGACCTCAATAAACTCTTTGAGGGATCTCTTTTTTTGAGTCATGCGGTGAGCTGCAATGTGGTACTAGACCAAAAGCTAGAGCGCCAACAAGGCAATCGCAATCATATTAGGCAAGTGTTAACCAACCTGATTAAAAATGCCACGGAAGCGATGACATCAGGCGGTGAAATTCGCCTAAGCACCTCCCGTAAAGTCAACGTTAACGGTCGGGACTATGTTGAAATAGTCGTCGCAGATAAAGGCCCCGGAATACCGGACAATGTTTTAGACAACTTATTTCACCCCGTAACAACGACTAAAGGGCAAGGCCATTCAGGGTTAGGGTTAAGTATCACAAAAAATCTGGTAACCGAGATGGGTGGCAGTATAAGCTGTAGAAGCAGTAAGTCTGGAACAGAGATGCAAGTACTCATACCAGTACGTAATATCGACTCATAGAGTCACCAGCACTAAAATTTAAGGAACAAGGGCATTAGTTGGGCAGAGCTATACCGCATCAACTAATCAGGCAAGTTGCCAAAGGAAGTTAGTCAATGTAAAGGAGGACAACTCATGATTATAATGAAACTTGAATAGTTCATAAGAGCAGTATGAAAGCTGATAATAAAGACATCGACCTGTCTATAAATATAAATAAAGCGCGCCTTCTCGTTGTAGACGATGAAGAGCGACTACTAACGAGCCTGCAAGAGCTGTTGATTGCCAACCATTATAAGGTTGATGCAGCACTAGGTGGCAAAAACGCATGTGTGCAACTCGCCAAGCAACAGTATGACCTTGTTCTACTGGATCTTCGAATGGGAGATTTTAGCGGACACCAGGTCATGGACTTCATGTCTGAAAGGCAAATCAACACCGCAACTATTGTGGTCAGTGGTGAGTCTTCATTCTCTGCCGTCAGCAAAGCACTTCGCCGTGGTGCTTGCGACTACCTCAAGAAGCCTTATGTTCCTGAAGAGTTATTGGCAACCGTCGAAAACGCGCTGCAAAAGAAGCTGCTTGAAAAAGCTCATAATGCAATGCAAGCGCGCCTTAAAAAATCCGAAGAGCTCCATCGATACATCGTTAACAGCTCCCCTGACATCGTATTTATGCTTGACCGTGAAGGTCGTTTTTCATTTATTAATAATAAAGTTGAATCGATCCTTGGTTACCATAAACGAGACCTGCTCGGTAAACACTATGAAACGATCATCAATGACAAAGATGCCGAACGAGCAGGCTATATCTTTAAAGATAATGAACAAAGTGGACGCACGACTCGAACAATAGAGCTACACCTTAAATCTCACGACGACAATCGCGCTCAGCGTTTCTTTGAAGTAACGGTGTTCCCCATCGAGAGCAGCACCTCTGGATTAAAGAGTGCACCTGGTAGCAGCCTCAAACAACTCATTGGCACCTATGGTACCGCTCGAGACATTACTGAAAGAAAAGAAGCCGAAGAATTTATTAACTTTCAGGCGTATCACGACTTACTCACCCGACTGCCCAATCGAGCACTCTTTAAAGACAGGTTAAGCTTAGCCATTACACACGCCAAGCGAAACACTCAAGGCCTAGCGGTTATGTTTTTGGATCTTGATCGCTTTAAAATCGTAAACGACACATTAGGTCATGCGATGGGGGACCGCTTGCTTCAATCCGTTTCTATGCGGCTAGAGAACTGCTTACGAGAAGGCGATACGTTATCGCGCTTTGGGGGCGACGAGTTCACCCTGCTGCTGCCCGACATATCTTCAAAAGAAGATGCCCGAAAAATCGCCCGAAAAGTTATTAACGTACTTAAAGAACCGTTTATGTTGGGCGAACATGAGGTTTTTGTTGGCGTAAGTGTAGGCATCGCCATGTATGATGAAGCCGGAAATACCGTCGAACAGCTTATTCAAAATGCTGATATTGCCATGTATCACGTTAAAGGCAGAGGAAAAGACGGCTACCAGTTCTATTCAGACGCCATGAATGTCACCTGTTCAAACCGCCTAAAAGTTGAACGAGACATGCGCAACGCATTGGATAATAATGAGTTTAGAGTCTATTATCAGCCACAAATAAATGCGAAAACTGGCGGAATTATTGGCGTGGAAGCACTAATCAGGTGGTATCACCCAGAGCGGGGAATTATTTATCCGTCAGAGTTTATTCCATTAGCAGAAGAGACCAAGCTAATTGTCGATCTTAGCGAATGGGTCCTCAAAACAGCTTGTACAGAAGTCAAAAGCTGGATAGATGCTGGACATAAAGAAATACGCCTAGCGGTTAATTTTTCACCTTCTCAAGTAGAACACCCACGCTTTGTTAATATGCTGTTCAAGCAGCTCGAAGAATACAATTTCCCACCTGAAAACCTAGAGATTGAGCTGACCGAAAACGTGATCATGAATGACCTTGAACACATGATCCAAAAACTAAGTAAACTGGCGGACCACGGCATCACCATCGCAATTGATGACTTTGGAACCGGGTACTCATCATTAAACTACCTTCATAAACTTCCGATTCATACCTTAAAAGTCGACCAATCGTTTGTACATGATATTCAGAATTCTGAAAATGAAGCCTGTATCGTCAATGCAATTGTCGCTATGGCCCACGGTTTAAAACTGAATATAGTAGCTGAGGGGGTCGAAACCGCTAATCAACTTGAGTATTTAAAAAGCCTTGGCTGTCATGAAATACAAGGATTCTTCTTCGGCAAGGCCAGGCCAGCAGATGAAACGATTCTATTAATAAACAGTGACGTTCAATCAAAGGCCAGTTAAAACGAGAGGGTGCTACGAATATATATTGAAGGACTCAACTCCGTCGCCAGGAATGCGATTTTACTTCTCGCCCCTCCTCTAGCCTCTCTAGTTCCCTCTCCCGTCCTGACACACCAGCCACAGTAACATCACATCACATCACTATTACGCTTTCCACTTGCGTTAATCTGAGAACATTTCAACCCCAAAAAATTGCTAAACCCCTTTAACGATGGGACTCTAAAGACGATTTTCAATTGTCCTACAATCCAAAAAAATTGTCGGACACTTCTATAATTTATCGATGTTTTTTGCAAAATTTTACGTTTTGTTAACTTTTGCAAACGAAAATGAGTGTTACCTCACAGCTTTTGAAAAGGGGCTTCTTTACCATAAATCCATCAAACGCTTATCAGCATTAAAACTGAAAGTGCGAATAAATAACACAACATCCAGTACGATGGACTTGCTGTAAAACAATAAGAGATTAAGCATGAAAGATAGATATAAGTTTATTGGTCCTGCATACGATTTCCTCAGTAGCATATACGGTGGAGAGTCCATTCATAACTGCAAAAGAGCTATGCTTGATGTCGAGCATGTTAAAGCCGGTGACAAGATTCTTATCGCGGGTGTTGGTCATGGTAAAGATGCTATTAAGGCCGCAGAGCTAGGTGCAGATGTAACGGTGGTTGATCTATCCGAAACAATGCTTCGCAAATTTCAAGAAGCCGTTGATAAGCATCCTGGCAACCTGGCCATCAGGCAAATTCATAGCGACATTTTAAAATTTGAAGAGTTTGAGCAGTATGACATGGTTATCGCAAACTTCTTCTTAAACGTATTTAGCGAAGAGATGATGCTTGAGATCCTTCGCCACCTTATGAAGTGTGCCAAGCCTAACGCTAAAGTAGTAATCGGTGACTTTGAGTACCCTTCTGGCAATATCGTTAATAGAGCACTACAAAAAGCCTATTGGTTCGGCGCAGTATCGATCTTTTGGATCGTCGCAAACAACGCCATGCACAATATCTATAATTACCCCGAAATAATGAAAGAACTGGGGCTTACCATTAAAGATAAGAAACAATTCAGATTTTTAGGACTGAATTGCTACTGGTCTATTATGGGCCAGAAACAAGCCTGATTGAAAAATTAAAATAAGAAACAACAACAATAAAATACCAAAACCCTATAGGAGCCACTGGAATGGATAATCAAGCATTAGTCCATAACGGATTAAACATTGCCAGCGACAATACATTTTCGTTCTCGGAAAGAGTTGAGTATCTCAAAAAACATGGATCTCACTCCCAGTCCTTCTCCACACTACAACCTGGAATGCAGTACTTTGATATTCCAAACGTTGGCTATATCGGGTATATGAGGCAGTGGGGGGCGACCTTCGTGTTATCTGACCCGGTTGCCGACAAAAAAGATTTTGAACTAATTGTCACCGCGTTCCACAACAAGTTCCCAAATGCTAGCTATATCCAGATCAGTAAACCTGTGGTGGATATCCTACACGCTAAATTTGGGCTTTACGGCACACAGTTTGGCTCTGAATCAACGATTGACCTTAAAAACTGGTCTCTCAAAGGCAAAAAGAAACAAGTGCTTCGTACCGCTATCAACCAAGCTAAAAAGAATGGTATTACCGTCAAAGAGCGTTTTAGCGATGATCACACCCGTGAGATTTCAGAAGCATGGATAAAAACACGTAAGTGTAAGGCTAATGAAATCAGCTTTTTGATCCGCCCGATGAAGATGGACTACAAAGAAAACGAACGTCATTTTTACGCGTATGAAGGTGACAAAGCAGTGGGCTTTGTTTACTTCGACCCGATATACCACAACAACGAAATCGTTAGCTACGTACCTAACATCTCTCGCGCAAATGCTGAGTTTAAACAGGGTATTTTCTATACACTGCTTACTCATGCAATGGAAGTATTTAAAGAAGAGGGTGTACCTTACCTTGATCTGGGCTTGATACCGTTAATGCTGGCCGATGAAGTAGAACCTCAAGAGTCAAAAATTCTACGTAAGCTAAGCAGCTTGGTATATGAAAAAGGGAACTCGCTATACAACTTTAAAGGGCTCGCATTTACCAAAGGACGCTTCAGAGGTGATATTGAGAAAACCTATTGCGCACACAAAGGGGCACTACCTTTACGAGCATTTATCTCGATATTTAAACTGACAAAGGTTATTTAAGTGGTTATATGCTTTTAAGATAAATAAGTTTGAACTAACAATAGCTCGAATATTAAAGGCGGATATTTTCCGCCTTTTTTTATGCTCGCATTTTAAGATAAAGTCGTGCGTAATTTAATTAGGCCTCTGGCTCAGACAATACAACCGATACCGGAATCCACTTACTAAGCGTGCTTTTTAAAAAGCCAGTCGCTTTCCAGCTCTCAAGTGCCGTATTTAGCTCTTGCTGAAGCTCGACATTACCTGTTTTAACCGCCCAAGCTAAATATTCATCGGTTAATGGTGTATAAAGGCCAAATATTCGATCATCAGTAGGATAAGAACTCGTTAAGTGCCAAACAGTAGGCGCATCATGCACAAAATAATCTATTTTATTGTTAATTAGCGCCTCTATACCGTCTGTACTGGTAGCAAACCCAATCTGCTTAGCATTTTTCAACTTGCTTGTTACAAAGTGTTGACCTGTAGTATTAAGCGAATAACCTACTCGATATGCCTCTGATAGTAACGCACTCTTAGATGCCAAGCGTCCCGCATCTTCGGTTCTTATTATCGCCATTTGACCAATTTCCATATAGGGGTCAGAAAACAAAGCCCTCTCTTTACGCTTATCAGTAATCGATACCCCTGACATTACCACGTCAATTTCACCTGCATCAAGTGCTTCAAGTAAAGCCTGCCAAGAATATGTTTTAATATTTACAGATGCATTAAGGAACTCGCCTAGTGCATTAGCAAAGTCGACCTCCACCCCTTGCACCTGCCCACCCTTATCAAACGCCAAAGGCGGATAATTAGTGGCCATACCTACATTAATGACCCGCCCAAAACTACCAAAACTCGCGCAACCCACAAAAATTAGGGCCATAACGCCGAACATTACTCCCAAAACCCATTTATTCATCTTTATCCCCAAACTATTATTATTAACGATTTAAATGTCATCACATTATGCGATGGTAGTATCATCAGTAAAGCTCCACATAGCTATAAGCGATTTCCCTTAAAGCCTATCTATATTGAGTAGTTAATGCCAAACCCTCTTTATCATCAATCAATAATATACTCTTCAATCTCAAAATCCTGAAAACCAAGCAACCTTAGACGCTGATTAAAGTGTTTATTGGCAACGGCTGAGCCAGTAAACCTTACCTTGTGCATAAGCTCTATTGAGCTATCTGATGCTAAACCGGCCGAATCGAATAGCCCCGTTACGCGCTTGGCAATAGCATTTCCCGAATCTATCCATTCAACAGGGTGCGGTGCACACTGTTCAAGCTGAGCTTTTAATAACGGAAAATGCGTGCAACCCAACACAATTTTATCAACTCGGCGGGGCATAGTGTTGCAAAAAAAATCAGCCAATATTTCCGCTAACTCAGTCTCACTTACCGACTCGCCCCTTAAATAGGACTCGGCCATCTCGACGAGCCGACTACTCCCCACGCGTATAACATCACAATGGGTCGCAAAATCAGCAACGAGTTGGTCCGTATAGTGCCGCTGAACCGTTGCGGCAGTGGCCAGCAGCCCAATAACCCCGGTTTGTGTTGTTTCTGCAGCGGGTTTAATGGCAGGCACCACACCCACAACAGGAATACTAAGCACCGCTCTTAAGTCAGATAACACCAATGTACTTGCGGTATTGCAGGCAATCACGAGCATATCTGGCTGATACTGTTCACACTGCCCCGACAAAACAAAAGTAATACGGCGACGCAGATAGTCCTCTGACTTAGTACCATAGGGAAACGACGCATTATCAGCTACATAGATAATGCGCACACCAGAACAACGCGAAAGAATTGACTGGCAAATACTCAGCCCGCCTACTCCCGAGTCAAAAATAAGCACCGTGGGAGGTCGCTGAACGACCTCTTCAATAGCACTAGGTGACACGTTTTCTGACAACCCTCATAAGCACTAAAAATAACGTCAAAAGTAACGGCACTAGAAAAATATTAATCATTTTAAGCTCAGTACCCAATGATTCAATATCCCTATCTAGCTGATGCTGGACATCTCGAAGCTCTTTTCTAATCTTAACCTTTTCATCTTGAAAACGGGCAAGTTCTAATGCTTGCTCTTCAGATAGTATTGCACTATCGGCATCTCCACGCATTTGTTCCATCTCAAGTAGTTTCGCCTCTGTTTCTTGCAGCTGCTCTTGAAGCACTTGTTGTTGCGCCAAAAACTGCTCTTCAGCATTTCTACGTAACGCCTCCACTTTAGTAAAAGGTCTTGAGAAACGGCCTCTGCTGCGGATATTAATCAAATCTTCATTGCCTGCAAGATGCTCTAGTGAGTTAACTAAAAAGCCAGCATTATCAGCCCAGGGAGATACGACTCTCTGACCAAAAAACTGCTGAACCTGAACCCATAGGCGATCACTTAATATATCGGTGTCGGCTACCACAATAACATTAATATTACTGTTTTCTAATACTTCAGGTACGAGCAGGCGTTTCACCATTACAGGCTCTGCATCAGCCACATCAGGCTCTTCCGCCACAACTTCTTGCTCTTCAACTTCGACCCCTTCAGGAAAAGCAGATTTGGCAGAACCTGTAATTCTAGCGGCTAAAGTGTACTGTTGTCCGGTCGGAGCAAATGACTCCATCAAGGCTTCAGGGTTTTGCAACTCATTCAACCGACCTGCCACTAACGGCTGGGACTCTGCGCTTGACTGGATTAGGGGCACCACTGTGGTCGTAGCCCCCTCAAGTAAATCGAGAATACCAACCGATGAGAGGTTAATGCTTTCTAGCCCTGCCATTACGACGTCTTCGTCGTTAAACGCTGCGGTATCAAGTCCTAACAGTGCAATATGGCGAACAGGGTTTCTCCCGTCCCCCATATTAACGACCAACGAATTGGCAAAGTCTCCAACAATATGTGCGTCCTGAAGCGCTATCCCCCACTCGGCAAACAGTGGCGTTAGGTCAGAACGGCGGCTTGCAGATGCAGCCATCGGAGCAGGTGGTTGGTCTGCCTCAGCAAATGGGTCAACAAATACCAGTGTACGGCCTCCTTTCATCACAAACTGGTCAATCGCAAACAGCATCTGCTGAGAAAGGTTTTTAGGATGAACCAGTAGCAAAATATCAACTTCAGGATCGATCTCATCAACATCATCAGCGAGCGGGCGAACATCAAACAAGTCTTCCATCTGCTGCATCACAACCCAGGCAGGTTGGCGCTGGCGAGTCATATAATCAAAACCACCGTTAATATTAACCCCACTTATAATACCGACCACGGGCAGCCTCGGGTTCGATAAATTATAAATCAGCTTTGTGAGCTCATACTCCACAAATTGTTCTTTATCAGGCTGGAAGAAGCTAATAATTTCTTCAGCACCACTGTCATTGGTACCGACAAGCCCAAAGAATATCTCATCTCCCCGAAGACCTACCGGAACTCCCTGAAGACCTGCTGACGAAGCTTCGTCCTCCTCTTCGGAAAATGGGATAGGGTCAACGAACGTGACCTTAAGTTTGCCACCCGACAGGGTTTTATACTCTTCGAGTAACTCTTTTATTCTATGGGCATAAGTTCTTAGCCCGGGCAACTCAACAGTAGCCTTCTCAGAAAAGTACAGTTTGAATGTAACGGGCGAATCAAGTTCACTCAGTATCTTTTGTGTTTCACCTGTCAACGTATAGAGCTGACCTTCTGTCAAGTCTAAGCGAACCCCATTAAACAGCCGGGCGCTCAGTAGCGAAAAAACGATAAAGATGGCGAGAATAACAATCAGGCCGGTTTTCGAATGCATCATATTTTTCATTGATCTAATTCCCTGTCCTAATCTGCTTTTTTAATGTTGATAACAACCGTGGTAGCCGCTAACCAGCACACCGTCATTATTAAGAAATAAAGCAGATCACGAAGATCAATCACCCCTCTTGACACCGCATCAAAATGCGTTAAAAAACTCAACGAAGAGATGCCATCGATCAACCATAATGGGGCCCATTCGGTAAACGCATCCAGCACCATCGGAAACCCTGCTGCAACAAAGATAAAGCAAATAACAAGCGTGAGGATAAACGCGACCACTTGGCTTTTAGTCGTCGCCGAAATACAAGACCCTACCGCCAAAAAGCCACCGGCCATTAACCAGCTCCCTAGATAACTCGCAAAGATAACACCATTATCAGGCTCACCCAGATAATTGACCGTCACCCAAACCGGAAACGTCAACATCAACGCAACCCCAATAAACAACCACGCAGCCAGAAACTTTCCTAATACCGCCTGCACAACGGTTACAGGAAGCGTCATCAAAAGCTCTATCGTGCCGCTTTTACGCTCTTCAGACCATAGACGCATCGAAATAGCAGGCACTAGAATAAGGTAGAGCCAAGGAATGAAGTTAAAAAAGGATATTAAGTCTGCTTGGCCCCGTTCAAAAAAACGTCCAAGATAAAAGGTAAATACACCTGACATCATCAAAAAGATAACAATAAAAATATAGGCTAGCGGTGTTGTAAAGTAGCTCGCCAACTCTCGCCTCATAATAATACCAGTACCCATCATGCAACCTCCCCTACTGTTACCTGACGGAAAACGTCATCAAGTCGTCCTTTTTCAACATGAAGCTCCTCAACCTCCCAATCTTGTATGTGAATCAGTTCATTCACCTGTTTAAGTACTGATTTACCTGTTTCAGGGAAGACCGTAATCAAACCACTCTCATCCTCACAGTCAATACGGTACACATTGACCAATGACTCAAGCTTTTGCTTAACCTCATAAGGATGCGAAAACTTAACCGACACCGCATTGTGGTATTTTGATTTCGCCGCCAACTCAACAGGCGTGCCATCAAATACGATATTGCCTGCCGAGATAATCAGCGCCCTCGTACAGACTGCACTCACCTCTTCAAGAATATGTGTTGAGATGATAACTATCTTATCCTTGGCAAGGTTCCTGATCAGTTCCCTGACCTGATGCTTCTGGTTAGGATCAAGGCCGTCGGTAGGCTCATCTAGAATAAGCACTTGAGGGTCATGGATAATGGCTTGAGCGATGCCGACTCGACGCTTAAACCCCTTAGACAATGTCTCAATACGTTGATTTAAAACCTCTGATAACGCAACCTGATCTACAACCTTGTGAATTCGCTGATCAAGTTCATCACCACTAAAACCTCGAATTTTCCCGATAAAGCGAAGAAATTTCAAAACGGACATATCACCATAAGAAGGCGCTCCTTCTGGTAAATACCCCATTTGTTTTTGGGCATTCATCGGATGTTTGGCTACATTTTGCCCCATCACTTTCACGTGACCCGCGGTGGGCGCCAAAAACCCGGTAATCATCTTCATCGTGGTTGATTTTCCTGCACCATTAGGCCCAAGAAAACCCAGCACTTCGCCCGGCTTAACCTCGAAACTGACCTTGTTTACCGCTGTAAACGGGCCAAATTTTCGAGTGAGTTCTGAAATCTGGATCATGACGAGTGAATAACTCCCTCTTTACTATTTTTATAGTCGGTTCAAGTAGGATAATGTATTTCTATCTAACACTTAAAATATATGAACAGTCTATATGCTTTTCAAGCGCTTAAATAGGTTGATTCACATGCAAAAAGAAATATCTCTTATACTTTTTGGTAATGTTATTGGAAGGTTTGAGCTTTGCTACCTTCAACGTTAGCAGATAAACTTACCTCCATTGTTTAGCTACGTAAAGATGAAACTATGAGCCACTTTTTGGGATTAAGCTCCTTTTTCTTCAATATATTGAGAAGAATACTTTTTTTCTGGGTAAAAACCGAAGTTGTCGGTAGCGAAAAGGACTTTTTACAACTCAACCCCGATAAACCTGTTTGTTATGTATTGCAGTACAACTCATTTTCTAGTCGACTGGTACTCGAACAGGAGTGCCTTGCTGCGGATCTCCCTTCTTCGCAAGCTGCTCTTCCCATTGGAGGAAAAGGTATTCGGCGTTCGTTTTTCTTTTTATATTCACGCCAAGGACAATGGTTTCGAAAACGCCAAAGCCCCACCGTAACAGAGCGTCTTAAGCAAATGGTTCACGAAGCTGAGCTTAACCCTGACCTAGACGTACAAATTGTGCCCGTTTCACTTTTATGGGGGCGTGAGCCTGAGAAACAAAAGTCGATGTTCAAAATACTACTGTCCGATAGCTGGTCAGTAGCAGGTCGCTTGCAAAAGTTCTTGATTATTATGCTTCACGGACGAAGAACATTCGTTCAGTTCAGCAAACCGATCTCGCTTCAGAGCATCATTAACGAGACAAAAAACGAAGCCGAAAACAACGAAGAGATTGCTACCCGTAAACTCGCCAGAATATTACGGGTGCACTTCCGCCGCACGCGTCAAGCGATCCTCGGCCCTGACTTATCACACCGTCGCACATTGGTACATTCACTTATCCACAGCACGGTGGTTAAAGATGTCATAAGAGAGACTGCAAAAGAAGAAGGCACCTCCCCAGAAAAGGTAAAAGCCCGAGCGATTAAATATGGTGATGAAATAGCATCTAACCTTTCCATGACCGTTATCCGGTTCTTATCACGGGTTCTCTCTTGGGTATGGAACAAAATATACGATGGCGTGAATATCCGAAATATTGAGACGGTACAAGAAATCGCTAAAGAGAATTCTGTGGTCTACGTACCTTGCCACCGAAGCCATATCGATTACCTATTACTCTCATACGTTCTCTACAAACACGGCATAATGGTGCCTCACATTGCTGCGGGCATTAACCTTAATATGCCTATCGTTGGACCGCTACTTCGCCGTGGCGGAGCTTTCTTTATGCGTCGTAGTTTCAAAAACAACAAACTCTATGCAGCCATCTTTAACGAGTACCTTTACCAAATGTTCTCTAAAGGATACTCTGTTGAATACTTTGTTGAGGGTGGTCGAAGCCGAACCGGAAGGATGCTGCAACCGCGCCCTGGCATGATCGCCATGACTGTGCGTAGTTATCTGCGAAATAGCAGTAAACCGATCGCTTTTATGCCCGTATATGTCGGTTATGAAAAAGTACTCGAAGGGCGCACATATTTAGGCGAACTTCGCGGTAAGAAGAAAGAAAAAGAGTCTGTTTTTGGGTTATTCAGGTCGCTTTCAAATCTTCGAAAGTCATTCGGTAAAGTGAATGTTAACTTTGGTGAGCCTATCTATCTAAACCAGTTTTTAGACGAACAGCAACCTCACTGGAAAGACCAGGCATATGACGCAGAATACCGCCCTAAGTGGCTGAACAATGTCGTCAATGATCTCGCGGACAAGATTACCACTCATATTAATGATGCCTCATCTATCAACCCCATCAACATGGCCGGCTTGATACTGTTATCAACCGCCAAGCAGTCAATGGATGAGAGAATTTTAGCGAGCCAGATGGATACCTTCAGCAACCTGCTAAAACAGATGCCATACAGCCCACATATGTCTTACCCAGATGGCTGCGGAAAAGACTGGCTGGAATATGCTGAAAAAATGGGATTAGTCGCACGGCAGAAGCAGAGTTTGGGTGACATTATTACATTAGAAGGCAGCAACGCCACGCTAATGACTTACTATCGTAATAACATTCTTCATCTATATGCAGTGCCAGCACTTATCGCTAGCCTGTTCCAAAATAACCCGATGATGAAACGAGAAAAAGTCGTCTTTCTGGTTCGCTCTATCTATCCTTATATTAAGGCTGAACTATTCATTCATTGGGACAAGGAAGACGTTTCAGATGTAATCGAACAGTGGGTAGATGTATTGATCAATAACGATATGCTGCACGTTGAAGGCGATAGCCTCTGCCGTCCTAGCACCGGCTCAGCAAACTTTGTATTACTTAGTGTTCTAGCCCGCTTTATTATTCAAACAATCGAACGTTACTACATCAGTATCGCGGTACTGCGTAACCAGGGCTCTGGCGTGTTAGATGCAACAGAGCTTGAAGAACAAAGCACACAAATGGCACAACGGATGTCGATACTTTATGGCCTCAATGCTCCGGAATTTTTTGATAAAACACTATTCCGCTACTTTATCGCAAACTTAAAAGAAAACGGTATTGTCACCGAAAATGAAGACGGAAAATTGGTTTACAGCGAGAAATTAGCTTACGTAGTAGAAGATGCCAAACTGGTGCTCAATGCTGAAATGAGACAAGGTGTGTTGCAGGTTACCACGCTGAGTTAAAGCTTGCCAAAAACCCTGATTCCGCTTCGAGGCTACAGGGGCTTAAATACGATAGGTCAGCCTAACGACGACCCTCTTAAGCCCTCCATCGACTTCAAAGTATAAATATCATAACGGCTACTTTTTCCTTCAAGCTTTAACGTTGGCTTAACACCCTCAATTGCAGGCGCTTTGCGAGGACGTTTCACGACGACACGATACCGAGCCTTTTCTAAGGCTGCAGAAAGCAACGCTTCTGCATCAAGGTCTCCCCCCACCAGAGGTTTAAACAACCGCATCTCTTTTTTAACTAACGATGATTTATCCCGATCAGGAAACATAGGGTCGAGATAAACAACATCCGCCACAGGCTCATTCTGAACCGATAGCCATTCAATGCTATCTTCATTAATCATTGTCATCAGTGAAATAATCGGTGCCACATCATACGATAAACGAGCCTGTTCAAGCCCAGTAGACAACAACTCGGCAACAATAGGTGAGCGCTCTAATAACGTTACCTGACAGCCCAAACTGGCTAACACAAACGCATCTCGGCCAAGCCCCGCAGTGGCATCTAATACATGGGGTGTAATGCCGGACTTTAGACCCACGGCCTTAGCAATAAGCTGCCCTTTACCGCCACCAAACTTACGCCGGTGATCTACCTTACCTGAAACAAAATCTGCATTAACAGGCCCCGGAGCCCCTTTTCCGGTCTCTACCAATGAAGGACCATCTTGACCGTAGATCATCAAAAAGGGGAACCGACGCTCTTTTGTCGGGGTTACATCACTCAGCATTTCTAGCCCCAAGCGTTGCGCAAAACCGGTAGCGGCAACCTCATCACCGCTCGTGCTAACAGTCACAGCAAGTGACGCTTTAATATCAATTGGATTCATTTAAAGACATTCATCTAAGCAAACAAGTCGATACCAACTAACACCCCACCCTCATATTCCTGTGCCGCAATTTCGGTTTGCTGGTAGGTATTAAGGGCTTGCTGAGTGTTTAGTGAAAAAGACTCAGGGGGTTGAGCGCGACTTACATCAATGGCCTGAGAGGCCTGTTTCTGCTCAACCCTGCGCTGTAACTCCGCAGGGTCAATAGTTTCACTATTAGCTCGGTCTGTACGGCGCTCTCTAGAGGCATCGCCTACAACTTCATTACTTTTTGGCACACGGGTATTAGCCCCCTCGGCCTGAGGGCGACTGATATTTACAGGAACAATCGCGTTATTTATTTCCACCCAAGCCTGCCGTTCTATCTAATACGTTTTTCTATATTACTATCGAGCACTCAATGTTCAGCGTCACATTAGTAAATATAACCCTAAAACCGCGCCTAGTAAAAGACGATAAATGACAAAAGGTGTAAAACCTATCCGCTCAAGAAAGCTCAAGAAAAGATGAATACACGCATAAGCACTCAAAAATGCCGCAAGCGTACCCACCCCTATCATGGTCCATTGAGCATCAGTTCCGGTTTGGACTAGCTCAACGCCCTTCAACAAACCCGCTGCAGCAATCAGCGGAATCGAAAGCAAAAACGAGTATCGAGCAGCAGCATCACGGCTAAAACCAATCAACAGTGCAGCGGTCATGGTAATACCTGAACGAGATGTACCTGGTATTAGCGCCAGCGCTTGAGAAAAGCCAATTATCAAGGCGTCCTTCCAATTTATCGATGTTAACGAACGCGTGCGACTACCGTTAAAATCAGACCACCACAACACCACCCCAAACAACACCGTGGTGGTCGCTATAACCACCGCTGAACGCAAGTTAGCCTCAATGTAATCATCCAGTAATAGACCCGCAACCCCCGCAGGGATAGTCGCTAAAATAATTAACCACGCTAAACGACTCTCATCAGTATGCTTGCGCTTTAAGGCACTATCAATCCACGACAACGTAAGGCTAACCACGTCTCGTCTAAAATACAGTACCACCGCGAGCAATGTGCCCACATGAACCGCCACATCAAAAGCCAGCCCTTGATCAGCCCACCCAAGCACCTGAGAGGGCAGAATTAAATGCGCAGAGCTCGATACGGGTAAGAACTCAGTTAACCCCTGAATAAGCGCAAGCGCCAAGGTTTGAAACCAATCCATTTTTGTTCCTTAAGTCTTTCAAAGTGTAGAGCGTTTATCATCCCCGCGCAGACATAGGGGGGATGACAGTAATTTACTCCCGTCCTGGCAATTTCTTCCACGTAACGGTATCGCGTAAATAAACCGGTATTGCTTGCTCAGCCGAAACAATGTCCTCTGAGGCACCATTTGAAGCACTATACTTACGGTCTGCGATCCTGACAATATATTCAGCTTTTGCCATTAGAGCTTGATCATCCAGCGACACTCGACCCTGGACCGACTCAGGCATTCTCTGCACAAACGACCAGCCACTACCAACACCTGAAAACGCTGCACCACTAGTGCCACCTTCAGCTAGCATCACATCTTCAGGCTTACAAACACACTCAGGCTGAACGGCGACAACGTTGCCATCAACAACCTCAAACGCTCCCCAATAGACCTCATCCATACGCGCATCAATGGCCGTAGCCACTTGCTGATGGCCAGACACCACAAATGCCTCAAGCGCCATCGCCTCTAATGTCGATACAGGAAGAACCTTGATACCCAACCCATAGGCTAAGCCCTGAGTCACACCTGCCGCAATACGCAAACCAGTAAATGAACCCGGACCCCGACCAAATGCAATAGCGTCAAGTTGTTCTGGCTCGGTACCGCTTTCTTTAAGCACTTGCTGAATCATCGGGATGATTTTACGCGTATGGTCTCGTGGCACCACCTGGTATACGCTAGTCACCTTACCTTCTTTAATGAGAGCCGCTGAGCAGCCTTCAGATGACGTATCAAGCGCCAGTATACAAGCCATTATTACACTCTCTTAAATTCAAAAAAAAAGCTGTACCGGAATTCGGATACAGCCCTTTTAGAGGGCTTCTAGCCCTCTGGTATTAGAATCGCTAGCGAAAATTAGCCTTCCAAACCAACAAATACTTTTTCACGGATCTCATCAACCGTTCCAACACCCGCAACAGCAACATAACCGGGAGCATTCTCAGCGTCGTCTTTAGCCCAACCCTGGTAGTACTCAATGAGAGGCGCTGTTTGCGCATGGTAAACATCCAAACGCTTACGAACAGTTGCTTCAGAATCATCTTCACGCTGAATCAACGGCTCGCCAGTTTCATCATCTTTACCGTCAACTTTAGGTGCATTGTATTGAATATGGTAAATACGACCGCTCGCTTCATGAACACGACGACCGCTTAAACGACCAATGATTTCTTCATCATCAACACTAATTTCAACAACAGAATCAATTTTAATACCGTTGTTTTTAAGTGCTTCAGCTTGTGGAATAGTACGAGGGAAGCCATCAAACAAGAAACCATTTGCACAGTCTTGATCTTTAATACGCTCTTGAATCAACGCAATGATCGTCTCATCAGACACCAAACCACCTGAAGCCATCACTTCTTTAACTTTAACGCCTAGTGGAGTACCGGCTTTAACCGCTGCTCGCAACATATCACCAGTTGAGATTTGAGGAATATCATACTTCTCTGAGATAAATTGCGCCTGTGTGCCTTTACCTGCGCCTGGTGCGCCTAATAAAATGACTCGCATTGCTGGATTGCTCCCATAAATTTATAAAAATAGTTTAAAAGTTAAATCAAAAATACTTTTCAGCTTTACAGTCTTACGTCTAATTAACAGCCAACCGTGTAATAACGCTACATCATTCCATTTTGATAAAAAGACTAAACCCTCGCAATACGACCTTGTATTGAAAGATATAAACGGTTTAATCGGTTAAATTTAACCTACACGATCTATTAATTTACAGCCGTACGCCTTTACATTTATCAAAGAAATCTATTTATCAATTATTTATCAATAATTTACGCTAAATCATTCGGCATTATATGCAGCTTATTTAAAACACCTGTTATAGCGAGCCGGACATTATACGAAGTTGGAGTAAGAAAAGGCAACAGTAAGGGGAAATGCGGAATTTTGATTAAACCAAATACCAATCAATAAACCCGACAAAATACGATGACTTGCCAGGCGACTCATACAAAATAGAATTCATGATGTCACGGAATAATCCAAGGAAAGGCCGCTATTGCTGTCCCAAATAGAGATAAACCTGGCCAGCACTTAAGCTGCCATTTCTGCAGCCATTGCGTCGAGGTCACTGCAACGACTCATTGCGGCCTCTGAAATTTCATGGGTCTTATCAACCGTCAAGCCAAGCGCCTCTATTAGTGGTTCAGGGTCCTGCTCATTTAGCTCATCACCAATACCATGCGATTTAAGCAGACAATTCGCTAACTGAACCAACTGCACATAATTTTGGCAATCACCTTGGTAACCGATAGTTTGATGCATGGCGGCAGATTTCACCACTTCTTCTGGCAAGTTCCACATTCTTAGCAAAATACCGCCAATGGTGCCATGTCCAAGTGCTATTAAATCTTGCGCCCCCCCCATACCAAAGACTTGCTTTTCAATCGCGTCCATCGATAGCTCAAGATTCGCCTCTCGCAGCTTGTTAAGCATACAAAACTCTGGCGGAAACAAATGCCCTACTAAAAGTAAACCAAAGTTATGAAGTAAACCGGTAAGGTAGGCTAACCCTGGGTCAACCCCCGCCTCTGATGGCAATTTTTGTGCTAAATGCTGGCACAAGGTGGCGCTATAAAGCGTATGTTTCCAAAATGCATCAAGGCCTAGAGGTCCCTCTTTCGGAATATCAAAGGCTTTAGAGGCTGCAACCCCCATCGCGATATGAGCAACCCGCTCAAAGCCTAGTACAATATTAACAGCCTCTTGTACGCTTCTGATCTCACCCTGATAGTTAAACAAGGCAGAGCGTGAATAACGCATAATCTGTGCAGCGAGGCTTGGGTCACACTCAATAACCTCTGCCAACTCTCCGACAGAAGAATCAGGATCAGTCACCAAATGAAGGATTTTAACCGCAATAGCAGGCATCGGTGGAAGGCGATATAGTTTTTCTAATTTCTTAGCCACATCATCAATAGACAAATTGCCGTTATTTAACGATGACGTGCCCGCAGAACCCTCTTTCCAAACGGCAATAGGACCTTTACTTGTACCCGCAATAGCCAGCCTGAAAGCACGACCATCCATCTGTAGCATAGTCGCATTACAGCCACTCTGGAGATAGAAAAGGTCTTGCTCCAGCAACGATTCATCAATAATCATCGGAATGCCATAAGCCCCACCAATAGGCGGGTGAGCACCAGTCTCACAATCTGTAAACAGCTTATCTGACTGCTCTGGTGTCAGTAGTTGTAGATTACGCCCTAGCGCCTGATTAACTGCATCAATGTTTAATTCAGCAGGAAACGGAAAAACAGCCATTACCGCGCCTTTAACGTCAATCATTAACACTGACTTTAACGTGGCATCCGGTGTTACATTAGCCTTACTGATCGCACAACCCAGTGATACCGTGCGCTCATGAGGGATTTCATGAACAAACACATTCTGGCGACCCAGATACTGATTTAACTTAACTGCAATTGGCACAAAAACACCACCTTAACTAAAAGTATGTCGCTAGTTTAGCCTGTGAGACTGCAGCTACATGACGACCCGTTCACAAATGCCTGTAGCCGTAGTTTACGTTTTGTAAAGATATGAAAATAGAGACAGCCTAGCATACACCTCTACCCTGTATTTCTCATACCGGCCGCAATCCCCGCCATAGTGACTTTTAAAGCTCGCTCAACCGTCGCCAGACTCACATCATCTTCTGACCGAACGCGCTTAAGCAGTTCAGCCTGAAGATAATGCAAAGGGTCTGTATAAGGGTTTCTAACAATCATCGAGTGTTTAAATACTGGGTTATCCTGCAATAGCGACTCTTGCTGCTTTAACTCGTTAACCCATAATACCGTGTCGTTTAGTCGTTCCCGTAAAAGCTTACCCAGCGGCTTTAAGTTTTCCGTCACTAAACGGTTATCGTAATAGCGAGCAATACGGGTATCTGCTTTAGCCACCACCATTTCAAGCATATCGATATGGGTTTTAAAGAACGGCCACTCTTCAATCATCGCATGCAAGGTTGGCGCTTTACCCGCGTCTAACGCTGCTTTAATCGCTTCATCGCCACCTAACCAAGCCGGTAACATCAAGCGTGTTTGTGTCCAGGCAAAAATCCAGGGTATTGCGCGCAAGCTTTCAATCCCCCCTGTCGCTTTGCGTTTTGCCGGTCGGCTCCCTAGCGCTAACTTACCTAGTTCCTGCTCTGGCGTGCCCGACCTAAAGTAGCTGACAAAGTCAGGGTGTTCCCTAACAATATGACGATAAGAGGCCAGCGACCGTTCTGTTAGCCAACCCATCATTTCACGCCATTCACCCTTAGGCTGAGGAGGCGGTAGCAGAGATGCCTCGATAACGGCCGTGGTATAGACCGACAGGTTTTGCTCTGCCACTTTCGGCAAACCAAATTTAAAACGAATCATCTCGCCTTGCTCAGTAATTCTAAAAGTGCCATTCACTGAACCAGGCGGCTGCGAACGAATCGCACGATTAGCAGGGCCACCCCCTCGGCCAACCGTTCCGCCGCGACCATGAAAAAGCGTTAATCGTACAGCATGCTGACCAGCCGTAGCCACGAGTTTTTCCTGTGCCTGATACTGCGCCCAAGCAGCCATCATCTGACCCGCATCTTTAGCAGAATCAGAGTACCCGATCATCACTTCCTGGTGCCCATGAGTATAGGCCTTATACCAGTCATTCGATAACAGTCGATCAATACACTCAGGCGCATATGTCAGATCATCCAGAGTCTCAAAAAGCGGCACAATTCGCATCGGGTGTGTCATACCACACTCCCTGAGTAACAAAATAACCGTCAATACATCAGAGGGTAAACCCGCCATTGAGATCACATAAGAACCCAGTGCCTCCGGAGGTTGCTGGGCAATCACGCGACACGTCGACAACACCTCATCCACTTCATCTGAAGCAGGCCATTTCTGAGGTATTAAGGGCCGATTACCCCGCAATTCTTTAACCAAAAATTGTACTTTTTCGTCTTCACTCCACGCTGAAAATGCACCTAAACCTAAATACTGAGTCACTTCGTTAAGGACATTGCGATGGCGTTCAGAATCTTGTCGAATATCAAGCTTCACTAACTCCAAGCCAAAGCAATGCACTCGTCTAATAGTGTCTAGTAACTGCCCGTTCGCAATCGTATGAAGCCCTTTCTCAATTAATGAGCGGTAACAGATTAATAACGGTTCAACCAAGCGGCTATTTTCTAATAACACCTGCGGCTCAGGCGCCAATAAATCGGAGCGCCCCTGTTTCAACCATTCAATCGCTTTCTCGGCCCACTGCCGCGTCGCCATTAACTGCTTGCGTAATCGCCCTAATAATTCACGATAGGGTTCACGATTAGACCCCGCTTGCCGGTGCAGCTCCTCACTGGCATCCCACATCGACAACTGATTCCTTAAAATATTAATATCACGAAGATATAGATCAGCCGCCATCCAGCGACTTAACAACATCACCTCTTGCGTTACAGACGCCGTCACGTTAGGGTTGCCATCTCGATCCCCCCCCATCCAGGAGGCAATACGAATAGGGCACGCATCCGTCGAAAGTCCCTTACCGCACTGCTCCATTAATGCCTGATCCATCCCCCTTAAAAACTTGGGCACCGCATACCAAAGACTGTTTTCGATAACCGCAAACCCCCATTTGGCCTCGTCAACAGAGGTCGGGCGCTCATGCCGTATTTCATCGGTATGCCAGGCCTCAGCGACCAAGATACGTAACCGCTCAACAATCTCCTCCCGTTCATCAGCGGATAAATCTGTTTGATCCAATGCAGCCAAACAATCTGCAATAGATTCATACTTCATAATCAACGTACGACGAGTCACTTCGGTGGGGTGAGCCGTCAGCACAAACTCCACAGTCAACTCACTGATGAGCTGAGATATTGCATCATCACTAATGCCAGATGCTTTTAACCGAGTCAAAAGCTCAGACATTGACTCAACATCACCTACTGAATCATCCTCACGGTGACGACGAATACCGTGGTACTGCTCAGCAATATTGGCAAGATTCAAAAACTGGTTAAAGGCACGCGTCACCGGAACCAGTTCAGAATCTTTCATTTCAGACAGAATATTAAGCAACGCAGGACTCGACTCACCTACCCGCCCACGATCATCTTTAGCCGCCGCACGTATCGCCTCAATCTTATTGAGAAACTCCTGCCCCAGGTGCTCTTCAATACTAAATCCCAGCAGCTCTCCCAGCATGCGAACATTGTCTCTTAACGATGGATTCAACTCAGACATATGGTTCTCCCTAATCGAAAAAGCAAAAACAACCCGAAAAAATAACGGGCTAATCCTAAAATTCACTTGGACTTTATAGTTGTAGGTCTACACTTAATTAAACGAAAAGACAATTATTTATAGCGATAAGTGGTTTTGCCAGATCGCTAACATAGTGATTTCTTACAATAGAATAGCAGGTGTCTCGATGAAAATATCCACTCTTGCCAAGCACTGGGAAGACAGCGCAAAAGCACGCTTAACCAATAAAGAATACACCCTCCGACTGCCCATTGAAGATGCCGCACGCATAGCCGCACTTTCAGAAATGTACCCAAAGCGAACGGAAGAAGAACTAATAAGCGAACTACTATCGGCCGCGCTTGATGAGCTTGAAACAAGCTTTCCCTACAAAACAGGGCATAAAATAATTGCAGAAGATGAGCAAGGAGACCCACTCTATGAAGATATTGGACCCACCCCCCGCTTTTTAGACCTCAGTAAAAAATTTATGGCGATGCTCAAGCAACACAAAAAAGCCGCGAATGGTTGATCTTGATAACTGCTACATCAATACAGCACTAAACACTAAGCACTAAGCACTAGAAAGGCAAAGTGAATGGATTCACTTTTTTGTATATTCGTTATTTCATACCAATAATCATAATAAAAATAATACTTTACAGCTCATGTATTGAAGCCTAGAATTTAACTACGCTTAACTATAAAAACAATTAACATAAGATTATCAACGGATTAATGATAAGCCGCTCGGCGAAAAGCCTCCTATTTCTTTACATGTTGCTATTTTCGTGTATCAGTACGCCCGCACACGCTCGTTCTGAAAACGAGATTAAAGCGGTCTACCTCTACAACTTCATTAAGTTTATTACCTGGCCTCAAGAACCGACTACCAATAATATTAATATCTGTGTGTACGGCGAAAATCCATTTGGCGCCCAATCCGAAAAACTTAATACACTCAAAGCCCGCAACCGTCCGCTGAAGATAACCTACCCCGACAAAAAAGACCGACCAGACTGCACGGTAGTATTCATTAGCCCATCAGAAGAAAAGTTTGCGAACGAGTTGCTCACCAGAATCAACAATCACCCGGTGTTAACCGTGAGTGATATAGATAGTTTCATCGATAAAGGCGGGATTATTGGCTTTATAAAACTGGGGAATGTGGTCAAGTTTGACATCAACCTCAAAAAAGCCCGCGCATCTAACATTCAGATCAGTTCGAAGCTACTGGAACTGGCTAACCATGTCATACAATAAGGGGGGGGCGATGATGTTTGGGGTCAAATATTTGCCCATAAAGAAGAAACTCACGATGATCATCATGACGTCAACGCTGTTGGCGGTAGTGTTGTTGAGTTCGGTATTTATTGCGCTAGAGTATATCTCTCAGCGCAACAATATCATCAAAGAGTTTACCACTACGTCTAAAATTATCGCTAATCGAAGCCATGCGGCGATACTCTTTACCGATACTGAGACACTGCAAGAAAACGTAGACAGCCTCATCCTGCACGATGATGTCGAAGCCACCTGCCTCTATAGCGAGTTCGATGACATACTCGCCTATTTCAATAAAAACGAACACTATCAAGATAGTAGTAGCACCTCAATTACCGGCTGCCCAGACCACCCTAGCCGAAACCTCAATCATTTTGATGAGCGTTACTATCAGGTATCTGAGCCGGTTGTGGTAGATGGTGAGCCGCTGGGTTTACTGTATATTCGAGTATCCTTAGGTAGTTTGAATAAGAATTTATCCACCTATGTTGTTGCAGCAGGAGTATTTTCATTACTGGTTATACTCACCGTATTTATTATCTCTTCATTTTTGCAGAACTACATTACGACTCCGCTATTACTGCTAAAAGACACGGCAAAACAAATCAGCAACAAGAAAGATTACTCATTGCGAGCAACTAAAGAGAGTCACGATGAAATCGGCGATCTGGTAGACACCTTCAATAACATGCTCTCGACAATACAAGACCAAAACCAAATTATTACCGAAGATGCAGAAGGGCTTGAGCTAAAAGTAAACGAACGAACCAAAGAGCTAGCGATGGCCAATAAAGAGCTTGAAGCGTTTAGTTACTCGGTATCCCACGATCTTCGTGCCCCACTTCGTGCCATCGACGGGTTCAGCAAAGCACTACTAGAAGACTACGGGCCAGAGCTTGATCAAACTGCCCACGACTACCTTAAGCGAGTCAGAGCAGCCAGTCAGAAAATGGGCATTCTTATTAGTAGTCTACTTCAACTCTCTCGCGTAACCCGTAAACAAATTAAAGACACCCATTTTGATCTCACTGACATGACCCTACACGTGGTTCAACAACTTCAACAAGAAGAGCCCAGCCGCATTGTTGATGTTCAGATTCAACCTGAAATGTACATCATGGCCGACGCTCAACTAATGGAAGTGGCTCTCGATAACCTAATAGGCAATGCGTGGAAATACACCAAATATGAAGAGCGTCCAAAAATAGAGGTCGGCTACTACGTAGAAAATGGCCATACCATCTACTTTATTAAAGACAACGGCGCAGGGTTTGACGAAAAATACGCTAAAAACCTGTTCACAGCCTTCCAACGCCTGCACTCGCCTGAGCAGTTCGATGGCACCGGCATTGGACTAGCAACCGTCTACCGAATAATGCATCGTCACCACGGCGACATTTGGGCAAAATCAACCTTAGATGAAGGTGCAACATTCTACTTCACTCTATATGATGATCGACCTCCTCCAGGTGAAAAAATCTCATACAGAAGTGGGAATAACCCAGACTTACCTAAACAAGACAATTAAATCTGGCAGAACACCATCTTTAAACTAGACTTTAAAGTGGCAATAAATGGAGAAATAAAATGAGTTCCGGGACGATACTGCTAGTCGAAGATAACCCAGGTGATGAAATGCTGGCCCTTCGTGCATTAAAGAAAACTGAAACACAAAACACTGTAGTGGTTGCCCGTGACGGTGAAGAAGCCTTGGAATATGTATTTGGAACCGGTAAATTCAAAAACCGAGACCCAGACGAGACACCACAAGTTATTTTTTTAGACATTAAGCTGCCTAAGTTAAACGGGCTCGAAGTTCTCAAAAACATACGAAATGATCAGCGAACGTCGCTTATACCTATTGTATTACTCACCTCATCAGACGAAGAACGAGACATGGTAGACGGCTACAAATTAGGCGCTAACAGTTACATTAATAAGCCTGTTGATTTTGACCAATTTATAGATCAGGTAAAAGTTCTAGGAAGGTACTGGCTTGGAATCAACAAAACGCCCCAATGAACAAGAGCAAACAGTCGCAGTGAATAAAGTGCTTCATATATTAATAATTGATGACTCAGAAGACGATGCCCTGTTAATAATTCGGGCACTTCGAAAAGGAGGCCTCAGACCCGAATACCTGCAGGTAGAGGGTGAAGGTGCGCTTCGCGATGCAATGACTCAACACAATTGGGATGTCGTGATATCTGACCACAATATGCCGGGGCTCACCTCTCAAGACACCATCACAATTGTTAAAGAGATCGACCCCGACATGCCAGTCATTGTCGTTTCAGGCACCATCGAAGAGCAGGTCGGTGTGCAAGCCATGCAAACTGGCGCGCAAGACTATGTCATGAAAGACAACCTTGTACGACTCATACCCGTTATTCAACGAGAGCTACAAGCTACAGAAGGCAAGCAAGCCCGCAAAGAGGCCGAACGAAACCTTCATTATCTCTCGTTTCACGATACCCTCACCAGCCTGCTTAACCGCAAAGAGTTTGAGCGGCGACTTAGGGCCGCGGTAGACGACAGTAAACTGTTCGACCAACCCAATGTATTGATGTATCTCGACCTTGATCAATTCAAAATAGTCAATGACACCTGCGGACACGTAGCAGGCGATGAACTACTCAAACAAGTTACCCGTACACTACAGCACCATATACGAGAAACCGACACACTCGCTCGACTAGGCGGTGACGAATTCGGCATACTGCTAGAAAACACCTCAAAAGAACGTGCTATGGTGCTAGCGGAGCGTATACGCCAAGATATCAAAGATCTTCGTTTTTCATGGCAAGACAAACCTTTTGCTATCAGCATCAGTTGCGGCATGGTCGCCATCAACAAGGGTACCAGCTCAGTTCATGAACTGATGAGCTGCGCCGATATGGCCTGCTATGCAGCCAAAGATAAAGGCCGCGACGGTATACAGTGGTACAGCGAAGACGACGCCGAATACAATCAGCGCCGAAATGAAATGCAATGGGCCAGCAAAATAAAACAAGGCCTCGAAGAAGACCGCTTCATGCTCTATTTTCAACCGATGAAAGGCTTACAACCAAGCTGTGTAGGTGAGCACGGAGAATTTTTGGTAAGACTTTATGAAGACGGCGGATTAGTGCCTCCAGGCGCATTTATACCCGCTGCCGAACGCTATAATCTTATGCCCCTTATCGACCGATGGGTGGTCAAGAACGTATTTCAATATTTATCAGAATCCGGGCTCGGCAAAAAAAATGAAGGCACATTCTTCATTAACCTGTCCGGCACCTCACTGAGTGATAACTCGTTTTTTAACGATATACGAAAGCTATTAAAAGAGTACGATATAAAGCCAAGTCGCATCTGTCTTGAAATAACCGAAACCGCCGCGATTGATAACCTTGCAGACGCAGTAGAATTTATCACTGAAATTCGCGACGAAGGTTTTAAGTTTGCATTAGATGATTTTGGTGTAGGCATGAGTTCATTCTCATATCTTAAAACCATACCGGTTGATTATCTCAAGATCGACGGTAGTTTCGTACAAAACCTACTCAACGACCCTATCGACAAAGGTATCGTCGAAGCCTGTAACCGCATTAGCCATGCCGCAGGGTTGCAAACCATCGCAGAATTTGTCGAAAACCAAGAAACAGAAGATGCGCTTAAAGCCATGGGCATAGATTTCGGCCAGGGCTTCGGCATCGCCAAACCCGGGCCGCTCAAAAGAGGACAATAAACTTAATTAAGGCACTTATCTAAGTGCCTTTCATCTTTATGACCCAAACCTCAAATAAAATATTGCACCGGCACATTAAAGCGCTGAGATAGTTTTTTAATATGAGATAGTTTTTAGACTCAATCAAACGTAGATTCTTCTCCCAATATCAATTCCCCACCACTAGCCGCAACATCAATATAGCACCTCTATATAACACCAACCCGGAAACGCCTCACTCATATAGCACCAACAATATAATCTTCATGCAGCCATATTTCTAAACGTTATAAAAAATCCTCGTTAAATCATTAAATTAGCTTGTTTTAGACATAGCCAAATATAAAAAAACCGATATACTCAATAGTAATGGACTGAAAAAATAATAAAAGAGCATTGTGAGGCAATGGTGTTAACCACTCCATAATGCTTTTAATAACTACTTAGTGTTTATAGCGGTGTAGCAATGATTAAAAAGCCTATAACTCCTTTCGTTGATCGAGCGCCCTCTCCTTTTGTTTCTATTTCACCTTTGCCTGGTCTATTAGCTTTTTCGATAGCGTTAGCAAGTGGCTCGGTTATGGCGAGTGATGACCCTTTTGGTGGGGGTGGTGGACTATGGGACATACCGCTAGAAGAGTTGGGAAAAGTTCGGGTGACCAGCCTTGCGACAGGGACGGAGACACCCTTGGATAAAGCCGCAGCTATTGCGACGCTTATTACAGAAGAAGACATCATTGCCATGGGTGCCACTGATTTGGATGAAATTCTTGAAACAGTTCCAGGTATTCATGTTGGGCGTTCAGATCAAGCATTCGCACCAAAATATAATATTCGCGGTATCACATCCTCATACAACCCTCAAACACTTATGTTAATTAATGGTATCCCTATTACCGACCTAGTTTTTGGCAATAGAGGAAATACATGGACAGGCATGCCAGTTAAGTCGATAAGTCGAATAGAGGTTATTCGTGGACCAGGCTCTGCAATGCATGGCGCAGATGCGTTTGCAGGTGTGATAAACATCATCACAAAAACAGGCAAGGACATCGATGGAACCCAAGTTGGCGCAAGAGCGGGGAGCTTTGATACCCAAGCTGGCTGGATACTACATGGAGGAAATTATAACGGGGTTGATATCGGCTTCACTCTTGAGTACGAAACAACCGATGGCTGGAAAGAAACCATACATCAAGACGCTCAAACGACGCTAGACGCAGCATTCATGACAAACGCATCGTTTGCACCTGGCGCTGTAAACACAATGAACGATATGATCGATTCAAGAATTGATATCGCTTACGAAAACTCGCGCTTTAGAGCTGGCTATCAAGGCAGAAGAAACCTTGGTACCGCCCCTGGAATCGCACAGGCTCTAGACCCCAACGGACGATTTGGCAGCAATCGAATTAGTGCAGATTATACGTATACACTAAATGATCTCACCCCTAACTGGGGCATTGAAGGCCGAGCAAGCTATTACCGTGGAACACAAGACGTTGAAGAAAATGTGTGGGTATTTCCTCCTGGAGCATTCGGCGGAGCTTATCCGGACGGGTTTATTGGTAATCCAGGGTATAAACTTGAAAACGCTCGATTTGATTTCAATAGTATCTATAAAGGCTTTAACGACCACCTGGTCCGATTAGGCGCAGGTGGCTTTTGGGGGGATGTTTTTGAAGTCACAGAATCAAAAAACTTTAATCCAGACTTTTCACCTAAACCCGGCATAGAAGATGTTACAGATACCGCCGAAGTCTGGCTACCTGAAGAAGGTCGAACCAGCTATCATGTTTTTGCTCAAGACGAATGGCAGTTTTCAGATAACTGGCAGCTCACCTCTGGTGTAAGGTATGACCATTACTCAGATTTTGGTGACACTATCAACCCAAGACTAGCATTAGTCTGGGCAACAACAGATAGCATTACCACCAAGTTGTTATATGGTCGGGCATTTAGGGCGCCATCAATTGCAGAACTATACGTGACCAGCAACCCCGTTTCATTGGGAAACCCTAACCTGAACCCTGAAACCATAGACACCTATGAGTTTGCATTTTCTCAACACATCTCCTCAAAATTCACTTATTCCGCAAATATTTTCTATTACCAAATTGAAGATTTTATTACGTATAGCGATGCAGGACCAGGTACGAAACAGGCTCAAAATATAGGAGAGCGAACAGGCTATGGTACAGAATTAGAAGCAGACTATAAGCCATTAAACAGTCTGCGCCTATTAGCAAATTATGCATACCAACAATCTGAAGATGACAAAACGAAGACAGATGTCGGCGAAGCACCCAATCACCAAATATACAGCCGAAGTGAGTGGGAATTTATTACCAGCTGGCACTTTGATGCACAATTTAACTGGGTTGGTGAACAGAAGAGAGTTATTGGTGATACTAGAGCTCCAGTAGATGCCTATACAACAGTGGATCTAACGCTTCGCAAAAAAGAAGCTTGGGATAACTTATCACTGGCACTTTCTGTGCGAAATGCATTTAATGAGTCTATATATGAAGCGAGCCCAGGCCCTACTGCAGCAATTCCTGGGGATTTCCCAATGGCTGGGCGAAGCGTTTATGGTGAAGTAGAGTATACGTTTTAATTAGCCTGATGGAGCAACCTGAAAGCCTGCTCCATTAACTCAACCCTACTGAATTCACTACCACTTGCGCTTAGGTGTACCTCGGTACTCAATACTTTCACACCGTACCGGAAAAAAACCACCTTCCGGTTTATCTCTGGCATCTATATAACAAGGCGCCATACCTGTTATAAAGCAAGGAGTTAAAAACTGCTGATACTCCTCAACCGTTAACCCCATATCAGCCACTAAAGAAGTATTCACAGCGGCAATGTTCATAGATAAACCGCGAGTTTGTTTAAGAAGCTCATAAATTTCCAGCGCTAATTTAAAATGCTTTCCATTATCCAGCCCTAACTCTGACACTAATTTTAGAGTATGAGGAATTCGTTCATCTATTTTGGCTAGTGGTCGACCATACCCATAGATAACCCCATGAGTTTCAAGTTCACTTTCTACAATATCTTGAAGTTTTTCGCCGCAATCAACACGCCCTTTAGCTCGGTAAAAGAAGTCTAACGCCCGCCTCTCTGGCCGCCTACCGTAAATTGACGCCTCAGAAATAGCCATCCCAGCTATCATTGAAAGCGAAACGGTAGTTCTTACAGAACCAGCCAAAGCAGCAACATGATTCGGCCATATACTGGGGTCTGGATAACTGGTTGCTACCCAAGAATAGTTGAGCAATTGAATTTGTTCATCACTAAACTTTCTACCTGTAATGCTGAACAAATTCATACGAAACCAATCCATCCCCCCAAGCTCGTTATGAATATCCTTACCTCTCATAACAGCTCTTTCACACAGAAAAGCCTTTCCCATTTCAGTTGTCAGCAGGTCTTCACTTTCAAGTAAACTCTGAGTACTCATAATTCAACCCCTTCGATATGTGGCACGCCCATCGGGCCGGGATCGTTTTTCAATTCAATGTTATCTGCATAAAATGGAAATTTCTTCCACCCCATACCACGCTGCTCAATGGCATGAACCGCTGCACCCGGAAGTCTCAACATGAGGTATAACATTGTTGCTTCATGATCATTCATTTCTAGATCATATAATGCAGCCGCCGCTATGCCTGACATAGCTAACGGGTAGCCTAAGTGAGACTCCAATGACTCTCTATTTTCGCTCAGCCAACTTAACGCACCTGCTGTCTTTAAGGCTTCTAGCGTCTTCAAAGTTTGCAACACCACTGTTGGGCAGCTTACTCCGTTTGGGTCAAACCCAGGCCCATGTTCAATTGGCAACCAAATATCCTCTCGGTGCCCCTCATTAGGATTTGTAAGACAATACTTCCACTTATCTAGATTAAACTGGCACTTATTCCACATTTGCAAAGCAATAAACACTTCATGACTGCCTCCATACTGACCCGCTCCAACGGCTAACGCAGCCATCAATGAAGAAGCATGAGTTGAACCACCCACTCCTCCATTCATAGCAGCCCGAACACTTGCCTCTTTGGGCCCCGGATTTGCTAATGCAATCGCCAACCTCTCAAGCAGTACCGCCTGATCAGCAGTAGGCCGTTCACCTTTAAACATCAAATAAAGGTACTCAAACCAACTCGCTTTTTGCAGTATTTCGCCATACACATCATAGCCATGACAATATGCGGTTTTAGTAGCAAATGGGTTGTCGGCTTCAGCTTCTTCTTCCCAAATATTTGTATGGTAAACCTGTCGCTTATGACTCATCTTGACCCCCTCCACCTGCTAGTACTTTCATACGACTGCCCATGGGCGGCACTTCGTCTGAATCTATAATGACATCGAGCACACAAGGACCCTCTTCTTTGAAAATATCATCGATACCTATGGTATCCAGGTCTGATATTTTAGTAATACGATGGCTCTTTAAACCCATTGCCTTGGCCATGCCCGAAAAATCTACCTCGGGCAACACATTACCAATGCTCTCAGCCCCACCTAAGCGTTGTCCATGCTTGATCATACCCAGGTGAGAGTCATTCAAAATAACAAACAGAATGTTCAAATTGTGCTCTTTGGCGACGGTCATCTCTTGACCACTCATCAGCACACTGCCATCACCGGTAAAGCAAATAACCGGCGCTTTTTCCGCCATCGCCATACCGACTGCTGCACCAATCGCCCAACCCATTGAGGCAAACCCCATTCCGATATGAAACAGTTTTTCATCAACTCCTGGCTTGTTGTGGCTCTGCCAATAGTGAATCCCCCATAAGAAACTGTTACCGGTATCCATCAGCACATGGGTGTCGGGCGGGCACAATTGACTGAGAGACCAGTACAATGACTGAGGTTTAACGGGGCTTGTGTCTTCAAAGCAGACATCTTTATCTCGGTATTGCACGTGAGACGGAAAACCATCGGCGCCAGGCAGGTAGTCAAGTTTAGGCCGGTTTGGAGACTCTTTTAGTATATTAGAAAAAGGCTTCACTAATAGCTTTGGAGACCCCAAAATACAGGCTTTGGCCAATATCGAACGGCTAAGGTGTTCGGAGTTTTGAGAAATATGAATCAGCCGGTTAGATAAAATGGCTTCTGTATCCCAACCTCCGGTAGTTACCTCATCGAGAGCAGTACCTATCACCACTACATATTCTGCATTTTCGGGTAATAAGGCTTCGCGAGCACTATCGTGCCCACCTAAACCAAACACGCCCCTATATAGCGGGTGAAAGTCAGAGACAAGCCCTTTACCCATTGGAGTCGTTACCAGCAGCCAACCCCTCGCCTCTGCCAGCGCCAATATTTCATTAGTAGCACCTGCACACCCCTCACCAAGTACCATCGTAACATTTTCGGCGGTTGCCAAATACTTAAGCAGCATGTGGATTCCTTCAGTACTAGGAACCACCTCATGATTGATAAATGCCCTAAGGTGCTGTCTGCCATATTTCGGTTCGACTTTGGCTCGCATGATGTCAAGCGGCACACTTAGGTGAGCAGGCCCAGGTCGATTACTACGAGTGTAGCTAATCGCTTGTAGAAGCTTAGTTTCTAACTGTGCAGGGTGCGAAACCAAAGTATTGTATCGGGTACAAGACTCAAACATGCTAACGGTACTAATGCCGGTACAAGACCCTTCTTGAAACGCTCCCAATCCAAATTTCTCTATGGCAGGCTGTGCCGTTATGACTAATAACGGAATACCGTCCGCGTAAGAGTTTGCAACACCTGTTATTAAGTTAGTGGCACCAGGCCCCGATGTAGCGCAACAAACCCCTATATTTCCTGTAGCTCTAGCATAACCATCAGCCATAAACGCAGCGCCGGCTTCATGCCGAGCAAGAATTGCTTTTGGACCTCCTTTTCGTTCACTACGAGCTAACGCATTGTATAACGGTTCGATACTGCCACCTGGAACACCAAAGACATATTCAACGCCCAGACGCTCCAAATAATCGAGTATTAAATCACCATTTTCAATCATCGCTCGCACCTTCATTTATATAATTTTGCGCCTTTTTATATTTTTTAGTTCTATAAAGATATGGCCTAATGTAAACGAATGTCAAACGAGTGTTTGAACAGAACTGCATCACATGCCGACTGCCAACTGCGTCACATCTATTTCACATATTTAACATTTAGAGTGCACATTTAACTGGCCAGACTGGTTATTAAATAACCACTTATAAACACAAAAGGTTGGCGTTATAAAACATATTTTCAATAAGTTATGAGGGGCATTATTACATTTAGATTACAGTTGTTCTCTGACAATAGAGGGAATCATAACGCTGCAATAAAGCATTGCTTGCAGAGGAAGCTCAAAAAAGAGTCTATTAAGTAGACTTGAAACAAAGTGCCACACGAATAAAGCAGTTTTTATAAATCCGTCATTAACTATGGGTAATTTGCCACATCAATATATCATTTAGGATATTTAGCCGTGCATTCCACTACACTCTCCTTGATTCCAGTCGTACCCAAAACGTTTCACGGGGCAGGCTCTACCTCCTTTCATCACGGCTACGAAGCCTCTACTAACCTCTTTGTAGCCTTGATGCAGCGAAGCGGAATCAGGGTTTTAACTGGGGGTTATTAAGACCTTTTAAGCGGCGTTTGAAAAGAGCCTTTGGCTTCATCCCAGAGCCTATCAAGCTCATCTAGCGGAACTTCGCCCAATACTTTACCGTGCTGATGAAGCGCTTTTTCAATGTACTGAAAGCGGTTAACAAACTTTTGATTGGTTGATCTAAGAGCGGTGTCTGAATTCACTTTTATCACACGCGCTAGATTGATGCAGCAAAATAGCACATCTCCCATCTCGTCCATGATGTGTTTTTGCTGCATGGGTGCATCACTTTCAGGGTGAGCAAGAGCCTCTTTAAGTTCGCCCAACTCTTCTTGTATTTTGTCGAACACTGGCTCGATTGAGGGCCAGTCAAAGGCATAATGCGCCGCTCGCTTTTGAAGTTTCTCAGCCCTAGCCAACGACGGAAGATTGGTAGGTATGTCATCTAACACACTGGTAAACGATTCTGCTTTTTTAGCGGATTCTAACGCAATCAATGCGTCTTTTTTCGCTTTTAATGCCCGCTCCTCGGCTTTGATACGCTCCCAGTTCTGTTTTATCTCGGCTTCTGAGATGCTTTCACCATCCGCCAGCTCACTTTCTAACGTGCCATCAGGAAACACATGAGGGTGACGACGCACCAGCTTGCCAACCAGGCTGGACACAATATCTGAAAAATCGAAATGTGAGGTTTCTTTACCCATCTGGGCATAAAAGATCACTTGAAACAGCAAGTCACCTAACTCATCTTTTAGATGATCGTAGTCTTTTTTCTCAATGGCATCAGCCACTTCATAGGCTTCTTCAAGGGTATAAGGCAGAATTGAATCAAACGTTTGCTTAATATCCCATGGGCAGCCCTTGTCAGGGTCCCGCAGGCGGCTCATTAGATAAAGAAGGTCTTCGAGGTTGTACTCTTTATTCATGAACTTTAGCCCTTAACTATCCCGCTTACGGCGCGCTTCTATAACGTTCGGTAGCTGTTTTATTTTAGATAACAGCCGCCCTAAACTATCGAGACTATTAATTTCGACTTTTAATACTAATGTTGCGGTGCTGTTCATTTTGTCGGTAAACGTATTCATACCAATAACATTTACCCGTTCATTAGCCAGTATAATCGTCACATCTCTTATTAAGCCTTCTCGATCATACGCTTGCACTTCAACATCAACTGCGTAGGTCGATTCTGGTTTCACACCCCAACTTACTTCAATAATTCGGTTGGGGTCTTTATCTTGCAATTGCAACAGATTAATACAATCATCACGGTGAATAGACACTCCACGACCTACGGTAATATAGCCAATAATTGAATCACCCGGTACGGGCTGACAGCAGTTGGCGATGGTGGTCAATAATTTACCGACCCCTCTGATCTGTATATCGGAATCAGGCGATTTATCCTCTTGGTAAACATTAAGCTGAAGACTTAGCTGTTCTTCTTCAAGTGGGCCTAGTAGCTTTTGAGCGACATTAGCGACATGGGTGGGGCGCAAATCTCCAGCCCCAATCGCGGCGAACATATCGGCGGCACTTTTGTAGTTAACTTTTTCGGCTAATTCGTTGAGTTCAATATCACCAATAGACAGGCGCTTAAATTCATCTTCAAGCACCGCTCGACCATCGATAATATTCTGATCTTTGTTTTGCTCTTTAAACCAGTGTGCAACCTTGGCTCTGGCTCGTGAGGTTTGAATATAACCCAACCCTGAGTTTAACCAGTTCCGGCTGGGTGCGGGGTTGTTTGAAGTGAGAATGCTCACTTGTTCGCCTGTTTTTAACGGGTAGGTTAATGGTACGATACGACCGTTAACCTTAGCGCCACGACAACTATGTCCGACCTCGGTGTGTACACGGTAAGCGAAATCAACTGGGGTTGCCCCTTGCCTAAGGTCAACTACGTGACCTTCCGGGGTAAACACATAAACACGATCAGTACTGGCTTCTGTTGAAAGTTGGTCTACTAAACCGGATACATCACCGATCTCTTCTTGCCATTCGAGCACTTGCCTCAACCAGTTAATTTTATCTTCATAACCGGTGGATTTGTTCTTAACATCGGTTCCTTTGTATAACCAGTGAGCGCAAACGCCTAGCTCGGCTTCGTCATGCATTTCATGAGTGCGAATCTGTACTTCCATTACCTTACTCTGAGGGCCGACGACGGCGGTGTGCAGTGAGCGATAACCGTTACCTTTGGGGTTGGCTATATAGTCGTCAAACTCATGGGGGATATGCCGCCAAAGGGAGTGAACAATACCTAACACGGCATAACAGTCCCTCACTTCAGGCACAAGAATACGAAACGCCCGAATATCATAGATTTTCGAAAAATCTAGATTCTTACGGTGCATCTTCCGCCAAATACTGTAAATATGCTTCGATCTACCTGTAATTTCGGTCTTTATCCCGAACCTTGCAACTTCTTTATCAAGCGTATCCAGTACTTCTCGAATAAATTCGTCCCGATCAACGCGTCTTTCTCGGAGCTGTTTGGCAATTTTTTTGTAGGCGGTATCATGAAGGTAACGGAACGATAAATCTTCTAGCTCCCACTTAACATGCCCTATACCCAAACGGTGAGCTAATGGGGCATAGATATCAAATACTTCACGGGCGACTCGTTGCCTTTTCTCGGCCTCCGCATTTTTAACCGCTCGAATGGCACAGGTTCTTTCTGCTAGCTTAATCAGCACGACCCGTACATCATCGATCATGGTAATGAGCATCTTGCGCACATTATCAAGTTGGCCCTGATTTTGGCCTAACACCGATCCCTTATAAGGGGTATGAATGGCAGATATCGCTGCCATTTGCAAAACGCCATCAATCAACTTGGCGACTTCTGAACCAAACTTATTCTTAACACTTTCAATGCTCAGGCGTTCTTCTCTCACAGCTCGATAAAGAATAGCCGAAATCATTGATTGCTGATCTAGGTTGAGTTCGGCAAGAATTTGGGCCATTTCAAGGCCTGTAAGAAAACTATTATGGCCTTTAGCCCAGAGTCGATCTTCCCTTACCGCCTCTTGCTCTATCTCCAGACTCAATTCACAAGCCTGTCGAACCACCTCTATATTATCAAGCTTTGTCTGCTCTGAAAGGTGTTGAATCCAGCCTTCGATATCAACGTGGCCTTCTTCTGAAATGTGGTAATCTTCTCTAACCTTAACCATACCTAGTCCAAGCGTTAGTTCGCTAATAACCGGAAAACTGCCTGTTTTTAGGGCATTCCGGTTCGATTATTTTTCAAACAGTGCAATTGATTCAACATGCGTGGTATGCGGGAACATATCCATAACACCCGCTTTAACCATACGGTAACCATGCTCGACCAATACACCGGCATCCCGCGCTAATGTTGCGGGGTTACATGAAACATATACAATTTTCTTGGCACCAAACTTAGGCAAGTATCGAACCATGTCTAATGCGCCTGAGCGAGGTGGGTCAATGAGTATTTTATCAAACCCGTCTTTTGCCCATTCAGCCTGTGTGAAGTCAGCCTGTAAATCTGCGCCATAGAACGTTACGTTATCTAAATTATTCTCATCCGCATTCTCTCGCCCACGAACTACCATGGCATCAGAGCCTTCTACGCCGATCACTTCTCGCGACTGTCTCGCGAGCGGTAAGGTGAAGTTACCCAAGCCACAAAATAGATCAAGCACCCGATCTTCAGGTGATAACTGCAACCATTCGATCGCTCGATTCACCATTTGGTTATTAATATCTGCGTTTACCTGAGTAAAATCCAACGGATGAAACTTCATATTCAGATCAAAGTCACTCAGACGATAGCTTAACCGCTCTTCTCCACTCTCAGGGTAGATACGATGAGCTGACTCAGGGCCTTTCGACTGCAAATAAATATGAAATTTATGCGATTCACCAAACTGGATGAGCGCTTGGCTGTCTTGCTCATTGAGAGGTACCATATGACGAAAAACAAGCGCTACCTCTATATCACCTGCCGCCATTTCTACATGTGTAATAGACCGAAAAGCGTTTAGGCCCCGAATAACCGCACGTAGATCATCAATATGCGATGCAACACGGTCGTCCATCACTAAGCAGCTATAAATATCGGTGATAGAACCGCTTCGCTTTTCACGAAATCCTAACAACATTTCATCACGCTGACCCACATACCGAACCCCCAATCGAGCCTTTCGACGATATCCGCTCGATGGGCCGGACATTGGATCGAGTAGTGATTCAATAGTGATGTCACCAAAATGACGAAACTGACCTTGCATAACCGATTGCTTAAAACGTATCTGCGCCTCGGTATCAATATATTGCAAACTACAACCGCCACAGAGAACAGCATGAGGGCAAGGAGGAATAATGCGATCTTCAGATGCAACAAGAATTTCTTCTGCGGTTAGTTCGTCAAACTTACTACGCGTATTGGTATAACGGGCACGCACGGTTTCACCCACTAGCGCGCCTTCTACAAATTGAGTTTTACCCTCACGGCGAGCAACCCCTCGCCCATCATGGGTTAACGAGTCAATGGTTAACTCTATCAAACCCGCAGGTAGCTTCTTCTTTTTATGCTGAGGTCTTCTTGCCATTTATGGTTACAGCCTTGGCTTACGCAACCTAAACCAACAGGGTCGCAAATATAGTCAGTGTGATTATGCTTAATAACCCAGCAGAATGCGCGTTTTTAACGACAATAACCGCTGAAAATTTGTAACTACTTAAACACGCCTGTTGAAAGATACCGGTCTCCTCGGTCGCAGATAATGGCGACGATCACTGCGTTTTCAACCCTTTGCGACAATCGAAGGGCGCCTGCAACTGCCCCACCTGAAGAAACACCGCAAAAAATACCTTCTTGCTGAGCTAGCGCTTTCATCGTTTCTTCCGCTTCTTGCTGCCCCATATCAATGGTTTCATCTACGGCTGAGGCATCGAATATACCCGGCAAATAGGCTTCGGGCCAACGTCTAATACCCGGAATAGAGGCGCCTTCACAAGGCTGCAACCCTACAATTTTAACGGCTGGGTTTTGTTCTTTTAAGTAGCGAGAATTTCCCATAATCGTACCGGTTGTACCCATTGAACTGACAAAATGGGTAATCGTACCCCCTGTTTGCTGCCAGATTTCTGGCCCGGTGGTGTGGTAATGTGCTAACAGGTTGTCTTCATTAGAAAACTGGTCAAGCACTTTACCCTTGCCCTCTGCCTGCATTTTTAGGGCTAAATCTCGCGCACCTTCCATGCTCTGGGCTTTAGTAACGGTAATAAGTTCAGCACCATAAGCTGACATTGAAGCCCGCCGCTCTTCACTCATATTCTCAGGCATAATCAAAATCATCTTATACCCTTTAATCGCAGCCGCCATCGCCAATGCAATACCAGTATTACCGCTGGTCGCTTCAATCAGTGTATCACCGGGTTTAATCTCGCCTCGATTCTCGGCGCCTTGTATCATACTTAACGCCGGACGGTCTTTAACTGAACCCGCCGGATTATTACCTTCCAGCTTGACCAGTATGGTGTTAGTTGTATTGCCGGGGAGCCGCTGTAATCTTACTAGCGGAGTGTTACCAACGAAGGATTCTATAGTAGGGAATTCCATGAATGATCTCTAAGAAATGCTAACTGATGTAAAAATATCGGTGACGCTTATGGTAAACTTCCAGAACGTCTATTAGTTCTGCACTCGCATACGCCAAAACACTAATATACGTGCTATCACTTTAAACGTGTAGCTAAACGTTTAGCATTGATTTCGATATTGTTATAACGTTTAGAAATAAGTCATATTACACTCAGTACTGCAGGGTTTTCAATGAGAAAATGGGGTGTTAAAACCCGAGTCATGGTATTGGCGCTTTTTCCCGCTATTACCATCGCACTGATATTGGGTATTGTATTTACCCATACTCAAATTAGCAGCATACACAATCTGCTACATGAGCGTGGGTTATCACTTGGCCGACAACTGGCAACTGCCAGCGAGTATGGTGTATTCACCAGCAACCGCCCTCTCCTTCTAAGCCTGACCAACGCAACACTCGAAGAGAAAGATGTTCGGGCCATTATCATTCTAGATAGCTTTCATAGAAGCCTGGTTCACTCAGGTCCTAAAATGTTGTCGGTGATAAACCCCGCCAAACTCCCCACCGACAGAGTTGTAATTGAAGCCACTGAAGACTCAACACTCTTTATTACCCCGATAAAACTACAAACCCCAGTGATTGATGAATTACTGGATGTCGATACTCCCACGCCAATCAACTCAGAAACCAAAAGCACTGTTGGCTGGGTGGCACTAGAGCTATCTCATGCCAATTCAACTGTCGCTAAGTATCAAACCTTAATGACAAGCTCTTTGGTTATTACTCTAGGTACTCTGGTCAATTGGCTTATCGCATTAAGAATGACCCGGGGTGTTATTCGCCCTATCGAAGAAGTCACCCGCGCGGTTACCGAAATAAAAGAGGGTAAACTCGATACTCGTGTATATAGTGGGGGCGGAGAAGAATTACTGCTTCTAGAAGCTGGCATTAACTCAATGGCTGAGACGCTCAGTAAAGCCCACAATGAAATGCAGCATAACATTGACCAGGCAACAGAAGACCTTCGTGAAACGCTTGAGACGATTGAAATTCAAAACATCGAGCTTGATATAGCCAGAAAGGAAGCTCTTGAAGCCAGTCGCATCAAGTCTGAGTTTTTGGCCAACATGAGTCACGAAATACGCACACCGCTTAACGGTATCCTCGGGTTTACTAATCTATTAATGAAAGGGCACCTGTCCCAACATCAAAAAGATCACCTGGTCACCATTAAAAAATCATCTGAAATTCTGCTCACAATTATTAATGATATTCTCGACTTTTCAAAAATTGAAGCCGGTAAACTGATTCTTGACCGAACCCCTTTAAAAATTAGAGAGGTCATTGAAGATGTAATGACCATGCTGGCACCCACGGCCCATAGCAAAGGGCTTGACCTAGTGCCATTAATTTATAGTGATGTACCCAATAATATTTTGGGTGACCCGCTCAGAATCAAACAGATCATTACTAACCTGGTCAATAATGCCATTAAGTTTACCCAAAGTGGTGAGGTGGTGTTGCGCGCCATGCTTGAGGCCCAAAAAGACCACAGTATTACGGTAAAAATCAGTGTATCCGATACCGGCGTAGGACTTTCTAGAGTTCAGCAACAGTCATTATTCAACGCCTTTGCACAAGCCGATGCGTCTACCGCACGACAATATGGCGGCACGGGTTTAGGCTTAGTGATTTCCAAGCGACTCATTGAAGAGATGGGCGGCGAAATTGGGCTCGATAGCGAGCTAGGTAAAGGCTCCATTTTTTGGTTTACCCTCACCACTGAGATTGCCAGCAATGCTAGCCCAGACCTCAAGTTAGAAGCGCTATCCGGCGAACGCATCATTTATATGGAAAACCAAGCCACTACAGGCCTTGCCGTGCAGCATATGCTTAGCAATTTAGGGGTTCATGTCAAGCAGGTAGACTCCCCCGTTGCACTGATTAAAAGCGTTATTGAGGCTCAAGAGCAACGCAAAGGCTTCGCTGCCGCCATTATTGGCATCAACCGGCATTTAATGGCATCTAACCAATACAAGCAGTTACTCAGTGAACTCGAATATAACCGAGGCTGCCGAACACTTCTACTAACCCCAACACTTGATCACCACCAGCACTCCATCTTGGATATGGTCAGCGCTCATCTTACGAAACCTATTATTTACCAACGACTGTACGGCACACTACACAAACTGATCAATGGTGACATTATAGAGCCTAGGCTAAATGGTCCGTTTACTGATCCATCAGTACCCCCATCACAAGAAATGTCAGCACTCCCTGCTCCCGACCATCACAATAGCCGTAACACCCCTGTCCCCACAATACTGGCGGTTGATGACAATGATGCAAACCTAAAACTAATTGAAGTACTGATTAAAGAGCTAGGCAATAATGTCGTGACCGCAGCCAGCGGATTTGAAGCTCTGACCAAGTGGAAGCTGCAGAAATTTGACCTCATTTTTATGGATGTTCAGATGCCCGGCATGGATGGCATCGAAACCACCGAGAAAATTCGAGGCCATGAGAAAAGCGGACAACGCATCCCGATTGTCGCATTAACGGCACATGCGCTTGCCGAAGAGAAGAAAACGCTACTCAATAAAGGCTTTGATGATTACCTGACAAAACCGATTAGTGAGCAGCAACTGCAAGATGTTATTTTTCACCGCACCGGCTACCAATGCTCAAGCCAAAGCACGATAGATGCATATGATCCATCCCCCCATCCCATCAAGCCATCAACCCGGTCACGCAAAGCCACCTGTGTTGACATTGCCCTTTGCGTAAAATTGGCAGCCGGTAAAAATGATCTGGCAGAAGAGCTTTTCAGCATGCTGTTGGAACACTTGGTATCTGATGTAGAAGCGATACAGACATTCTATGAAGACGGAGACCATGATGCCCTTTTAACGCGCGTGCATAAGCTTCATGGCGCCACACGATACTGCGGTGTGCCGGAGCTGCAAGAAACAGCAGAGCGAATGGAAACAACCTTAAAGCGTAAAACAGGGGATTTGGAAGGCCGGTATGAAGATCTCATTGAAGCAATTGAACAGGTACAGCGCTGGGCGGATTATAATAACTGGCAAAATGCGTTAAGAGAGTTTAATACCAATAAAACAGCACATTAGCCGCAAACCACCATCGCTCTGTAGCCTTGGTGTAGCGAAGCGAAATCAGGGGATTGCGTGCCTAGAGAACCCTTCCTTGATTCCAGTCGTGCCTCCTTTCATCACGGCTACGATAATCTTCACCACACCCGTAGCCTTGGTGCAGCGAAGCGGAATCAGGGTTTTCTATTTGCAGTCGAGAGGTAAACGCTATTAACACAGTACAGCAAACGCCAATACATAATCCTGCTCATCAGACAAACTTACACTCAAACTAGATGCCCCTAAAGACGCCATGACAGTCTGCGCCATACCATTGAGCTCTGCTAACGGTTGGCCGGCTTCATTGTTTGAAATGTTGATATTTTGCCACCCGACCCCTTTAGCGATGCCCGTGCCCAAAGCCTTAACAATAGCCTCTTTTAAGGCGAACCGTTTTGCTAAGTAGCGGACTCCGCTAGGGGCGGCTTCAAACAATTGAATTTCGTCAGGCGTAAGAATTCTTGCAGCAAAGCGGTCACCATGTTTTTCGAGTGCCTGCTCTATCCGCGCAATTTTAATAAGATCTGTTCCTACGCCTTTAACCATGATTATTCCAACAAACTATTAGGATTCAGCCAAATGCGCCCACATATCATGCTCATCGGCTTCTTCTATCACTACGTCAAGAATATCGCCAGGCTCAACATCGGTCACATTATCGATAAAGACTAACCCGTCCACATCAGGTGCATCGCCTTTCGTTCGAGCGACTGAGCCTTCTTCAGTAACCTCATCAACAATCACTTGCATTCGCTTGCCGACTTTCAACTGTAAACGATCTGCGCTTATTTTCGCTTGCAGTTCCATAAACAAAGCCAAACGCTCGTCTTTAACCTCTTCAGGTACAGGTTCTGCCAAATCATTAGCGACAGCGCCTTCGACTGGGGAATACTTAAAGCAGCCAACGCGATCAAGCTGTGCTTCTTTTATGAAGTCTAACAATAACTGAAAATCTTCTTCTGTTTCACCCGGAAACCCTACAATAAAAGTACTTCTGATAGTTAGGTCTGGGCAAATCTCACGCCATTTTTTGATACGCGCCAAGGTGTTCTCAATTGCTCCTGGGCGTTTCATCATCTTCAATATGCGTGGGCTCGCATGCTGTAGCGGAATATCCAGATAAGGCAGAATTTTCCCTTCAGCCATCAAAGGAATAGCCTCATCAATATGGGGATATGGGTAAAGGTAATGTAATCGAACCCATGCGCCCATTTCACCCAGCGACTGACATAAATCGAGGAAGCGCGTTTTAACCGGTCTCCCCTGCCAAAAACCCATTCGATATTTGGTATCAACACCGTAGGCACCGGTATCTTGTGATACTACCAACAACTCTTTTACGCCATTGCTGACCAATCGCTGAGCTTCGTCTAACACCTCACCTACGGGACGGCTATCAAGACGACCTCTCATTGACGGGATAATGCAAAAGGTACACTTTTGATTACAACCTTCGGAGATTTTAAGATAAGCATAATGACGAGGCGTCAACTTAACGCCCTGTGCAGGAATAAGATGCTCGAAGGGGTTATGCTCTGGCCGGGGTACATGCTGATGTACTTGATCCAGTACATTTTCATAGGCATGAGGCCCTGTAACACCCAAGACACCTGGGTGAACCTCGGTAATATCATCTTTCTTGGCACCTAAGCAGCCAGTTACTAGTACTTTGCCGTTTTCAGCTAACGCTTCACCAATAGCATCTAAAGACTCTTGCACCGCACTATCAATAAAGCCACAGGTATTCACGATCACCATATCCGCATCATCATAGCTTGGCGTTACGTCATAACCCTCTATGCGAAGCTGGGTCAAAATTCGCTCAGAGTCCACAAGGTTCTTCGGGCAGCCCAGACTCACAAAACCGATACGCGAATTGCTTGAGGCTCCCTCTACCGAAGCTATATCAACCAGATCACGCTCTGTGAGAGATTGGTTTTCAGTAATCGTGTCGTTCTGCTGATTAGGATCAAAGTTGTTAACTGTCATAGATTTCAATCATTCTTAGTGATGCGGCATCGCCAATATGGGCACTGGAGAACAGATCATTGCTACTGATAATCATGAGTCGCTCCAGACAAAAAGTTCGCGGATTATACCTGAACATTTTCAATATTTCAGGTTAAAAATCGATCAATTATTCCATACTCTTGGCTCCCTCAGTGGGCGCTGTACACCAATTTTATTCCATGTATTCCTACGACGGGTTCACAACGATACATTCTGTTTCAAACTGGAACAGTCATTTAATTGCCAACAACAGCATAAACGCTTAAAATTCATACAACTAGGTAAATCTATATAGAAAGTTGATTAAAGCAGCTCAGTAACATGTATTTAATCACGTGATATCGGAGGTCGCTCTGTTAGATTTACCCTTACCCAAATCGCATCAACATGCTTACAGTGGCAGCAAAGCTTTATGGATACCGGTAGTACGAAAAAAAACCTCCGACACTACACTCGCATCAGAGCACAACTAGTCGCGAGCGTTCAAAAAGGTGAAGAAACCATCGTTAAGGTAGATATCGCTAATCTTTCCCGTGCTGGAATGATGCTCGCGTGCAACAACAGCACGCTTAACGAAATGCTGCCCAACACCTCGGCCATTATCCCTAGAAAACCCGTTCAACTGACCGTTCAATTTACTATTCCCGTTGTCGCCACTCAAACTGTGATGATTAAAGCCCTTTGTAATATAGTGTATACCCGCCGCCTATCTCGCGACTCATTTCAAGTAGGGCTGGAATTCGATTCAGTTGAAAACAACGGTTATAGCTATATTGACCGGTACATTGATGCACAACAACAGGCTGGTTAGCTTATAACCATTTGCTTAGTACCTTGAGGCTATATCGTTATTTCTTTTATATCTAGAAGATCAACTTCTTATAATCACCTATTATTTGATATAATCCCTCCTTTCAAAATATTTACACATTTATTGCTCTAGCTTATTTAATAATTTAGCCATTTAAAACAATAAGTAAGCGTGATATTGACAGTTTTACAACACGCGGCTTTATCATTTTCATGATTATCCGACGTCTATCTAAAGCAGGTTTTAAAACATGACCGATTACAATCTGACTCATCTGAAGCAGCTTGAAGCGGAGAGTATCCAAATTATCCGGGAAGTTGCGGCTGAATTTGATCGTCCCGTGATGCTTTACTCTATTGGTAAAGACTCTACCGTAATGCTTCACTTGGCAAGAAAAGCGTTTTTTCCAGGTAAGCCTCCATTTCCTTTGTTACATGTGGATACCACTTGGAAATTTAAGGAAATGATCGAGTTCAGAGATGAACAAGCCAAGAAGTACGGTCTTGATCTGCTAGTGCATATTAACCAAGACGGTGTTGATCAAGGTATAGGGCCTTTTACACACGGCAGCGCAAAGCACACAGATATAATGAAAACAGAGGGCCTAAAGCAGGCATTAAACAAGTATCAGTTTGATGCTGCGTTTGGCGGTGCTCGCCGTGATGAAGAGAAATCTCGTGCTAAAGAGCGTGTTTACTCTTTCCGTGATAAAAACCACGGTTGGGACCCAAAAAACCAACGTCCTGAGCTTTGGAGCCTATATAACGGCAAGAAAGATAAAGGCGAAAGTATTCGTGTATTCCCACTATCTAACTGGACTGAGCTGGATATCTGGCAGTATATACACCTAGAAAACATCGATATCGTGCCGCTTTACCTGTCTGAGAAACGCCCGGTCGTTGAGCGAGATGGCATCACCATTATGGTTGATGATGACCGCATGCCACTTGAGCCAGGTGAAACACCTGAAATGAGATCAGTTCGTTTCAGAACCTTAGGCTGTTACCCGCTAACCGGTGCTGTTGACTCAGAGGCAACGACACTTCCTGAAATTATTCAGGAGATGCTACTGGCTACGACCTCAGAAAGACAAGGTCGACTTATTGACAGCGACCAAGCCGGTTCAATGGAACAGAAAAAACGTGAAGGATATTTTTAAACGAGCCCTACATTTGTTTCTGCTTCTGCAACCAAGCAAGAACGCACAAACAAGGCTCATTTAAAAACCAATACTTTCATAGATTGAGAATTAAAGAGATACAGACATGTCTAATCAGTCGGATCTAATTGCTCAGGATATTAATGAATACCTGAAGCAACACGAACATAAAGAATTATTAAGACTGCTCACTTGCGGCAGTGTTGATGATGGTAAGAGCACGCTAATTGGCCGCTTGCTGCATGATTCAAAAATGATCTATGAAGATCAGTTAGAATCCATTAAAGCCGACAGCGTAAAATCAGGCACCACAGGTGAAGAGATCGATTTAGCATTGCTAGTCGATGGTTTACAAGCAGAGCGTGAGCAAGGCATCACCATTGATGTTGCTTACCGGTTTTTCTCTACCACTAAGCGTAAGTTCATCATTGCTGACACCCCTGGGCATGAGCAATACACGCGCAACATGGCAACAGGCGCGTCTACCGCCAACATGGCCATTATTTTGATCGATGCCCGCCATGGTGTATTGACCCAAACCCGTCGCCATTCATTTATTGCGTCGTTACTAGGTATTAAGCACATTGTTGTTGCCATCAATAAAATGGACATTGTCGATTTTAGTGAAGAGCGTTACAACGAGATTAAAGAAGAGTACCTTGCTCTGTCTTCGCAGCTAGATATCGATAACATCTACTTTGCGCCGATTTCGGCACTCAAAGGCGATAACGTCGTCGACCGTAGCGAAAATATGCCATGGTTTGAAGGTCAAACGTTGATGGAACTACTCGAAAGTGTTGAGATATCCGCTGACCGTAATCTTGAAAACTTCCGCTTCCCTGTGCAATACGTTAACCGCCCTAACCTCGATTTTAGAGGATTCTGCGGTACAGTAGCTTCTGGCAAGATTCACCCTGGCGATGAAATTATGGCGCTGCCTTCTCGTCAAGTGAGCACCGTTAAAGATATCGTCACGTTTGACGGTAACCTAGATGAAGCATTTGCTGATCAAGCCGTCACATTAACGCTTAAAGATGAAATCGATATCAGCCGCGGCAACATGATTGTCAAAGCAGACGATATGCCAGAAGTCGGCGCTTCATTTGATGCCCATGTGGTATGGATGACCGAAGATGCTCTTAAACCTGGCAAGCTATACGATATTAAATTAGCTACTAGCGCCGTTTCGGGTTCAGTGCAAAAAATTCATCACCTGATTAACGTTAACACTTTCGAAAAAGATCAAGGTGAGCAACTCGATTTAAACAGCATCGCATCATGCCGAATCCACTTGAATCAGCCTGTCGCATTTGATGCGTACAAGAAAAACCGCACAACAGGCGCATTCATCATTATCGATCGTCTAACCAATGTCACCATCGGTGCTGGCATGATCGAAAGAGCATGTGATGAAGGTGATCTAGACGAATGGACACCGGTAACGGCTGAAGAACGTGCGATTCGCTTTAACCAGCAACCTCTTCAAATAGCCTGTACTGGTGCAGCCGCTGAACAGCTAGCACTTGACATTGAACGTAAGCTATTTGATATGGGTAAGTCTGCCATCGTTCTTTCCGAAACGAATACTGCGGATGATAAGGAACGAAATAAGTTTGCTCAGGTACTGACCCAATCAGGCTTAATTGCTGTAACGATTGTTAAGTCAGATACAGGACAAGCCGATATTGTATTAACGGCTGAAAACGATAGCGATTTAACAAATGATATTAGTTTGTTAATGCAGAAACTATCTTAAGCTAACTACATTATAGGGTGCGCTCGCGCACCGCCCGTTTATTCGGTGCGCAAGCACACCCTATAATTCTATTTCATTTTTGCTAACCATTTTTATCTCCCCATTACGTCCTTTCCTGAGTTACAATATCGTCCCTCTTTTCTGTATTCGGGTATCTACATTATGGCCATTAAGTCTCTCGTTATTCATCGTATTACCCGTTGGCAAGATGATCAGCCTGCGGAGCTAAAACTTCGTGACGAGCTACTCACGGTCACCGCTGATTACGAATCACTGTTATCTCAAGAGAAGAAACTCTTTAATGGTAAACCAGGGAAAAAGTATGGGCGATTTAGTGATGACATCGGTGAATCTCCGTTCTCAAACTGGCTAACTGAAACCCTGAACGACAAAATGAGTTTTTTGAGCTTTTCTCAGAAGACCACCGAGACCTTTAAACAGCATCTTGATGAGCAGCCTATCACTCTCGATGGTTACTTGATGTTTGTCTTAGATAGCCGTGCAGATGGCGATGTTTTTTATCTGCTATTTCTTGAGACAGCATCTGGCATGGAGCTAAGCGGATCACTGGAGCTTGAAACCGTTGATTACCTAAATACCTCAAAGTTGGATATGGCGGCTCGAATAGAACTATCTGATTGGCAGGGCGATACCCCTTCAGAAGATTACTTTGTACTCGCCATGAGTCGAAGCGCAGCAAAAACCGGGGAAGTATTTTCTAAAACCCTCGGTTATCAAAACAGTATTGATACCGAGAAAGAAACCGAAACACTACTAGAAACGCTTGAGAAGTACACCAATAAAGTTGAAAACAAAGATGCAACTCAGTACCGCAAAAAGGCGTATGACTTTTGTGTTGAGCAACAACAGATAGGTGAGCCGGTACAAATTGAACAGCTTTCAACCTATCTTGACGAAAACGAGCCCCAACGTTTCGCCAGCTTTGCCAGAGAAGAGAAAGCCATTAATAGCGAAACTGAATTTAGGCCTGATAACCGCAAGCTAAAACACTTGGTTCGATTTGCAGGCAAAGGCAATGGTATGAGCCTTTCGTTTTCATCTGACCTAATCCAGTCATCAGTACACTATAACCCTTCTAACGATACACTGACCATTACTGAGATCCCTAAAAGCCTCAAGGCGCAATTGGCAAAGTTTATTGATAAAGGCGAAGAATAAAATCTATTAAGCATGCAGAAACAGGCTTAGTTGTTGAACCTATAGGGTGCGCTTGCGCACCCTATAGGTATACTTCGCATATTTCCGCTTACACGCCACAACTTACCCCAATACCTCGGGTAATTAACCAACCGATATACCCTGCACTACCCACCAAAAACACGCCCCCCAAGAAAATCAGAAGCCACCGCTTAACGGGGTACGCTGACGAGTTCTTTTCACTATCAGCCCTCTCTTTTCTCTCTAACTCGCGCCCGACTTCAAGCATTAGCTTAACTTCAGGTGATGCTCTATCAATCAGAAATGACGCAGCCTCAAACCACTGTGCGTCTTTTGTGCCCCGTCTTAATACACTGATTGCACTGCTAACCGTATGAAACTGCATATTAACCCTACTGGTTTGTTAAAAAGGCTTTATTTCAGAATGCCTGTTTCATAAAACGTTCTGAGTTTTTGAGTGCATGATGAAATATCAAACCCCTGCTCTGCTAACCACTGATCATTGTAATAGGTATCTAGATAGCGATCGCCAGAATCACACAACAACGTCACAACACTGCCTTTTTCGCCTTTTTGTTTCATGTCTGATATTTTTTGAAAAGCTGCATATAAGTTAGTACCCGTCGAGCCACCACATTTTTTATTCAGCAGCGCTTCGGCAAATCGCATGGTTGCCAGTGAATCGCTGTCCCTGACTCTCACCGCATCATCAATCAACGAAGGAATAAACGAGGCCTCTACTCGCGGCCTGCCTATTCCTTCAATCCGCGAGGGTTTATCCAAGGTTAAGTGTCGATTACCGGTCTCATAGTAATCAAAAAAAACAGATCGCTCGCAATCAGCCAGACAAAGCTGAGTCGGTTTACACTCATAACGCAGGTAGCGCCCGATGGTGGCGGAGGTACCACCAGTACCAGCACTCATAATCACCCAGCGAGGAGTATCGAATCGCTCCAAGGCCATTTGGGAGTATATTGACTCTGCAATGTTGTTGTTACCTCGCCAATCGGTTGCTCTTTCTGCATAGGTGAACTGATCCATATAATGACCATTAAGTTCCGCAGCGAACCGTCGGGATTCATCATAAATAAGTGATGGTTCGACTAGCTGGCAGGTTCCGCCATAAAACTCTATTTGGCCAACCTTCTCTTTTGACGTTCCTTTTGGAATAACCGCGATAAACGGTACGCCGAGCAGCCGTGCGAAATAGGCCTCTGAAACTGCAGTACTGCCCGATGAGGACTCAATCACCGTCGTCCCCTCCTTTATCCAGCCGTTACATAAACCATATAAAAATAGAGAACGGGCAAGACGATGCTTTAAGCTGCCAGTTGGATGAGTAGACTCATCTTTGAGATAAAGGTCGATATCATCACAAGCGGGTAACTCAAGCTTAATTAAATGAGTGTCAGCGGACCTTGCAAAGTCTGCGTTAATCTTTTGTATTGCTCGATGAACCCAATCGCTCATACTAGTCTCCTACCTGCTTACATCAAACAATCGCATTAATAACTCACTCGCAAACAACCAAAGATACCATAATACCTATTTAGTCTTTTCTTGAAGCTTAGACTATTCTGTATAACCCGTGAGGGATAGTAGAAGTGCTATAACAAATAGACCTTTGACTAAATTCATTAAAGTTTCACTTGCCAAAGAGCCCCCCTTCACGGTTCAATTAGCCAATCCTATTTTTAAAAAATCCGTACCGGTTTATGGCATCAATATTATTTATCTTTAGCATCACAATTCTCACTCTATTTCCCTGTTATCTTTTAAGGCAAGTGAGACTCAGTAAAGAAACATTGATCCAATCTGAGCAAGCGCGCAGCCAGCTTGAACAACTGATAGCATTCCCTAACGCTGAAAAGGCACCATACACACCTAATATGCGCGTAATGATTGAAATACATGACCCTCTTGAGTTGGCAAAACGAGAGCAGCCTCTAACAAAATACCTCAGCCAGCTTGCGCCTGAGCTAATCATTAAAAAAGTATACGAACAAGTTGCCTCTGAAGTTGAAACGAGCCTTAAAGAGAAAAATGTAAATGCAGCCGTCACTATCGATAAACACTAAACGTTAGTATTGGACAACCCGACCCTAATGAATATTGAAACGCTTAACTCACTACTCCTGATACTGGCTATCATTCCATTAATAGCCAACGTTGTTTTATTGGTTAAAGTAAGAAACCTTAAAACTGAAATTCTCGCAAGCCATGAAAAAACACTAGGGCTAGTAGCATTTTTACGAAAGCAGCGATCACGTAAAGCTATATTGAAGAGCAAGCAGGCGCTGGTAGAAAAAACAGTTAATAACAGTACAGTAGCGGTTGAAAATATTCATCAGTCAATCTCTGACGCGGCCTTTAATACCATCAATAACTTATCATCCACCGATAAGACGAAAACAAGAAATAGAAAACTAAGAGACCTTCACGATCAAACGAGTAGCGATGTTTACAAATCAGTAAAGGTCGTGAATAAACAACTGGGGGTTATTACCGAAGCATTGCTTTCTACTCGAAAACCTACCCGTCTAACCCCCACCGAAAAAACATCACAAACGATTCACAATATTAACGAAGAAAGAAGTAAGCGATTGCTGCCCAAACGTAAATAAGACGTTAAAGTAAATGGGTCGCATCAACCTTTTTTACCATACCCTAGCACTCACTTTTGTTGGTAAGCCAAACTGACTGATAGGGAGCTAATAGCAAAGAGCCATGTAGGTCCTGGTAACGGTTACCCGTAATAAGGTCCACCCATTCATCCGTCCCCACCAAATTAATAGCCGTTAACGGAATATCCTGAGGTTGGTCAGTAATATTATTAATGGCGAAAATACTCTGGTCTCGCCTCAAGCTCTGACGCCAAAACGCAAACACCCCATCCCCTAAATGTAAGGTATATTGAATTGCATTTGGGTGAAATGCAGGCTGCTTGACTCTAATATCAATCATTTTTTTCAGGCGGCTAAACACCTTATAATGGATGGATGATGGTGAATTGAGATTGTCTTGGAGTTCCGCATAGTCCCATTGATGACGATTAATTGAACGTTTATGACCAGTGCGCTGAATACGCTCATAGTCATTTCCAGTGGCAAGTAGACTATGAATATAAATAGCGGGAATACCCTCTAGTGCCAGCATAACAACATGAGCACATATAAAGCGTTCAACTTGCCACTCATCTTCACCCTTTACAGTACCCTTTAATGCTTCAAATAAACTAATATTGATTTCATACGGCTTATTTTCGCCATTGTCCAGCGCACGCCAAGATACCTCGCCACCGAATGACATCATGGTATCCAATAATAATTTAGTTTCTTCATCCGACAACAACCCCTCTGCGGGCCTAAGTCCGATGCCGTCATGTGAAGCAACAAAATTAAAGTACGTGGTACCCATTTGGGCTGGAGGCATACTCATTAACCAGTTTTTTAGATAATGGGAGCAGCCTGTTACCAGAGTGTTGATCAACAAAGGAGGCAATGAAAAGTTATAAACAACATGCGCCTCATTGGCATTGCCAAAATATGATAAATTTTCACGATTCGGGATGTTTGTCTCGGTGATAATCACCGCATCACTTTTCCGCGCTTCTATCAGTGTTCTTAAGAGTCGAACAATTTCATGGGTTTCGGATAAGTTAAGGCTACTGGACCCAACAATTTTCCATATAAAGGCAACCGCATCGAAGCGAAACACCGCGATACCATTATCGAGATACCATTTAATGATTTTAACAATCTCTAGCAATACATCTGGGTTTTCAAAGTTCAAATCGACCTGATCATGACTAAATGTGCACCAGATATGTTTTTGCCCATCATGGGTTGTCACCTCTTTTAATAGGGGCGATGTTCGAGGTCGAACGACCTCTGAAAGATCATCATCAGGAGACGCTTCGAAAAAGTAGTTAAGTCCTGGCTCTACTCCCGCGAGGTAGTTTTTAAACCAAACGCTTTCTGCAGAGCAATGGTTAATCACCAGATCTGCCATAAGTTTAAAGTCATCCGCTATCGATTCAATATCACTCCAGTCGCCAAGGGTTTTATTGACCGCCATATAGTCGATAACAGAAAATCCATCATCAGAGCTATAAGGAAAAAACGGCAATATATGAACACTATTGATAGTGCCCGCAAGATAATCATTTAAAAAGCGATGCAAGCATCTCAATGGTTTTTCACTCGGCGATAAAAAGGTATCGCCATAGGTGATCGCGTAGACATCGTGTTGGTCCCAGTGGTTTTCGTACTGAGCGAGCGGCTGAACACTGTCTCCAATGCCCATTGCCTGAATAAGCGTATCAGCAAATAATGCTCTCGTTTCACCTGACTGTTCTGGATACAGAACAGTCAGATGAGATATAACTCTGAATCTTAGCTCTTCCATCATAACCGGTACCCCATTCGACTCACTCAATAAAGACCTATTTCGACGCTATAGATTACGCCTGAGAAAACTCTTCGTGATCTAACTCTACAGCGGTTTTAATTTGCTCGAAAATATCAGGTATCGCACTCGCAACCCTATTCCAGCTCGGAATAAACGGTTTTTCCATCGGCCGCTCCAAAAATTGATGCCCTGCTTTAACAATATTTTGAGTAAACAGTTCAACCGCTTTTTCTTCAGAGTGGATGTCAAAATTAAGCCCGTTAATAATGGCATCATTACGATAGGTTTCAACAAAGTCCAACGCTATACGGAAGTACGATGCCTTAATGGTTCTGAACGTTTCAGCGTTGAAAACCACACCATTGGTAGCTAATTTTCTAAAGAGTGCTTTGGATATATCAATCGACATCTTTGACAAGCCTCCGCTATCATCCGCTTCGGAAAGATTTTGATGTTTGTGATCATATACGTCTGCAATATCCACTTGGCAAAGTCTATTAGTGGCATAGTTACGCTTTACTTCTGATAACACGCCAATTTCCAGCCCCCAATCGCTGGGTATACGAATGTCATTCAAGACATCTAATCTGAACGAAAACTCCCCAGCTAATGGATACCGATAGCTATCTAGGTACTCTAAGTAATCAAGCGAACCACAGACCTTTTTCAGTGCTCTGATCAACGGTGTTACTAACAGCCTGCTGACCCTGCCATTGATTTGCCCATTTGCAACCCGAGCATAATACCCTTTGCAGAATTCATAATTAAAGTTCGGGTTGGCGACAGGGTAAATAAGGCGCGCGAGTAGACCACGCTCATAGGTTACGATATCACAATCATGCAGTGCAACAGACTGGGCACGACCCGAAGCTAATGTATAACCCATGCAATACCATACGTTACGGCCCTTCCCTAACTCCATAGGCGCCAGACCTTCTTTTTGTAATTTTTTATCAATGGCCTGAAGTCTCGGGCCTTCATTCCAAAGCACTCGGTGATGCTGAGGCAGCGCCGAAAAAAACTTAAGCGCTGTTCTGTACTCATCTTCTGACGCCCGATCAAGCCCTATAACAATTTCGTTTAAATAGGTTGCGCCACGTAACTCATTCACAATATTTGGCAAGGCAGTTCCCTGCAATTCAGAATATAGTGAAGGTAGAATGAGTGACATGGGGCGTGCTTTGGAAAATCGATGTAATTCTTCTTCCAGCGCCTCAACCGGTCGCTGAGATAAATTATGAAGTGTCGTAATAATCCCATTTTGATAAAAATCGCCCATAATTTGTTACTCCTTCTTATTTTGACTTATTCTTAGTCTGCGTCATTTTCACGGCGTAACGAATAACCGCAAAGGACTCTCATTATAGACCTAGCTAGCTCGTTCAACGACTTTAAGTATCTCTTCATTCCACCCCTTAGGCCCCTCTTGAGAAGTATAACGAACCTCTCCTTTAGGTTCTGTAATTTCTGGATAGTCATGGACGGGGGATTTAACCACTATCGCTATATCGGCTATCGCCAACATTGCGCTATCATTGTGGCTATCTCCCAGCGCAACCAATGTAGCGGATTGGCCACCATTTTTTTCACTGTATAGATTCTTCAACCAGTCTAGCGACTGGCCCTTATCACAATGCCCAAGCACATGAATAAAACGACCTCCGCGTAATAACATTAGCCCACACCGTTCAATATCAGCCTCAAAATCCTGATAACGCGCTTCGCTATCGTGCCAAATAATAGGTTCGGAGAAATGTCGATTGAGGGCCTTAATAGCGCGTTCCTGAGATAACCCAGTGGTCTTTATTAATGCTTCATCTGTATAGTCAGAGAACCCCTCAAACAGGTACCCGTTCTGGTCCTTTAAGCACTCTAAAGTGGTTAGTATTTTTGCTCTGGGCTCTCCGAAAATTTTGACATATTGATCCCCTATTAGTAATAGATCATCCGTCAACCGACTAGCCAGTAGCGGCCAAGCTGACTTAGATAGATAGATAGCAGATCCATTTTCGACGATACAAGGAGTATCGACTGCTAATTCATGCTTAATACCTGCAACTTCCGTATAAGTTTTACTGGTGTTAATAATAAGCGGAATATCAAAGCGCTTAAGTAAGCCTAGTGCGGGCATAGCGGCGGTAAACGAATAATCAAAATGGTCCAGAAGCGTACCATCCAAATCGGTCACAACCATCAGCGGGCCACTCAATTTTGTTTCAACCATCTCATAGATCCCATGAGTTTTATCTAATTTAAACAAGCAATCTGCATCCATTGGCAGCGTTTTAAGACAGCTCCGAGTGATGCGCTCATAGTGCTGAATAAAGTGAGCAACTTGGTCATCTTCCATAACCCCACTGTGATTACCAGGTGTATCGGCTATACTAGCTTTAAGCTTATGCTCTTGTAGCAGTCGCCACTCATAAATCACATCAAAAGACGGAGCCTGAAGCACCACTAGGTAATCTAGCTGGTCAAAAAGCATTGGGTATTCATGCTTTAAATGCTCATTAACCCACCCTCGCCATATGCCAAGTTTATCATATTCAGATTCGAGCTTATTAATGGGTTTTTTTAACCGTGAGTCGTCTTCAAAAGAGGCGGAAACACACCAGCCTTCAAATAGAATGACATCAACCTTACCGCTTACTCGATCCCATTCCGACTCAGGCTTTCTATCGTCCAACGCTTTGTCAAAACGGGGAATCAGGACATGATCACCCTCTTTCATGCTGTTTAGTTTAGCGATAATCTTGCTTGCAAGTCCAATATCATGAGTGCCTGGAACGCCTCTTGTTTTTAGCAATGGGTGAACATCAACAGAGAGCTGTTCACGCTCTTTTTTGGTGAGATAAAAATCATCCAGCGAAAGGCAAACCGTGCGGAGGTGGTGGGTCGTTTGTAATACTAGGGATGTAAACAAGGCAAGCGTGGACTTTCCAGTTCCTTGCCCTCCTTGCACCCCGACCATCATTGCACCTTTTTTGCGCAATTTAAGTTTCGCTATTTTCGCCGCGAGCGGCATTAAGTAACACTCAACCGTCGACAAATAATGCGTCGGCAGCTGTTGTTTATTGATTTCTTTCAATATATCTTCATGCACCATGGTGGAACACGCTTACCCTTTATCAACACTAAAATTAAGTTATAAAGGGTACTATGCACAGAATTGGCCAACACTGATAGAAATAATTAAAAGCATTCAATCATCCGATCAAAAGATCAAACAAAACCTGCGTCTGAAACAGGCAAATGACAGGTCTGCCTCGACTTCAAGCCCTTAAGGTGCACCACAAAAAGAGTGATAAGCATCATTGCCGTCACTCCCAAGCCTATACCCAGACCACTCCAAACACCTTGTGCCCCCCAGTAATCCATCAAGAGAAAAGCACTAGGAAAACCGATACCCCAATATCCTAAGATGGTAATCAAAGTGGGGGCTAGCGCTAGCTTCATACCTCTTAATGACCCCATAGTAATGACTTGAATGCCGTCGACCAGTTGAAACAACGCAGCAACCCATAGCAACTGAGCACCGATGGAGTGAACATCAGCGATCTCTTGTGTACCCTTTGCTTGGGTAAATAAATTGACGATAATTTCTGGGAAGAACCAAAAAAACAATGCTGCAACTGTACTCCCCACTAGCCCAACTAATACGCCGATACCTGCGTACCCGCCTACATCTTCTAACTTATTGGCCCCATAACTACGCCCCACTAACACCGAAACAGCCTGAGATAAGCCAACCGGAACCATAAAAGATAAGGTAATACATTGAAGCGCTATTTGGTGAGCCGCCAATTCAACCTCGCCAATAATACCCACCAAAATCGCAGCCGCTGTAAATAAACCCGCCTCCATCGCGTAGGCTATCGCAATAGGAATACCCAGACGCAGTGTAGGCAGCACCGAACTCAATTTGAATAGATCCCAACCTTTCCAGAACGGGTACGGCTTAAGCGCTGGCAGGCGATAAATATCCCATACAAACGCCACCAACATTAGCACCGAGACAGTCACAGTTCCGTAACCAATACCCTTTAAACCAAACTCGGGAAAAATCCAAAGCCCTTTCATTAACACATAACTAATCGGGAAGTTACATATCGCCGCCACTAATGTGATCTTAAGAATCGACCCCGTACGTCCCATACCCAGGGCAAAATTTCTAAGCGCCATGAAGCTAAGCGCAGGTAAAAGCGCCCAGGCCACCGATCTTAGGTAAATTTCAGTATTTTCAATACTACTTTGACTCTGTCCTAGAGACTCTAGAATACCGCTGACATACCAAAGCCCGATACCGCAAATCACTGACAACGCAACAGCGATAACTACCGAAGATAATAGTGACTGGTGAATCTCATCGTGGTCACCCTTTCCGATGGCATAAGCAATGATATTTGAAGATGCAACCAACACCCCGGTGCAGACGATAAAGCTAAAGCTGAATATCCCAGCCCCCAAGCCTCCTCCCGCAAGCGTCTCGACACCTAACATCCCCATCAGAATGGTATCGATAAACCCCATAGATGCTTGTGCAAGCTGTGCCACAATCAACGGCAATGCCAGTTGTAGTATATTTTTTGCTTTGAGCACAACACTCTCCAAGTAGCAAATCTAACAGGTAACTATAACCTACAGTTCCCGATAAAATAATAAGGAAAACAACCTATATCGCGGCTACTTATGTAATTTATCGCATCCCTTACCTACAACATTGACTCCCTGAATTTTGTTGTGAGCCAGTTCACAACACTCTTGTTCATTCTCTTTAATAATGATGTGGTGAACGCGTTGCACGAACATGATTACCATGAACACCTACACGCTGCTGATATATAGATGGAGTAAAAGTGTTGCTACAAACCAAGCTTTTTATGCCGCAACATAAAAAGGGACTCATACACAGAGCAGCGCTAATAGAGCAGCTCGATACGGTGCTAGAAACCAACCTGGCAATACTGTGCGCTCCTGCAGGGTATGGTAAAACAACATTAGTCACACAGTGGCTTAATCACAAACATATCAACTACTGCTGGGTCTCTTTAGATAGCAGAGATAATGATGCGGCCATTTTCTGGCAGTACCTGATAGCTGCCATAGCAAAACTTGATGACCGCTTCTCTACCCTAGCATATACCTCATCACCTCTGGCCTCGGGAGATTTAAATAGCAAGATTGATTCATTAATCGCCGAACTAATCAACTTTTCAAGAACCTGGAAATCACCCAACCAGCTTGCCGTAGTACTCGACGACTACCATGTCATTAGCAACCCGGTTATACACGCGCAACTGAATCACTTTATCAACTATTCTCCAGACTGGATCAAGCTTATCATCACCTCTCGGCACGAACCTGTGCTAGATTTACCTAGACGACGAGTTCGCCACCAAGTCACCGAGATCGATAGCCTCAACCTCCGCTTTAGCGTACCGGAATGCCAATCTTTTTTGACATCAAGAATGTCTCTTGAACTAACCGAAACATCATTATTGATGCTTCATCAAAAAACCGAAGGGTGGATAGCAGCTGTTCAGTTAGCAGGGCTATCATTGCAACGAACATCGGAGAAGGAACAGTTTATCAGTAGTTTCTCAGGGCAGGAGTCATTGCTATCCTCATACTTAATGGCTGAGATATTCGAATTACAACCTGAGTACATACAACGATTCTTGCTCCGTTTAGCCACAGTTCCACGTTTCTGCGCCCCGCTTGCAGAAGAACTTACCGACCATAAGGATAGCCAAACGCTAATTTCATCCCTTCTCAATCAAAATTTGCTTATCGTACCGCTTGATGAAGAGGATAAATGGTTCAGATTTCATGACTTATTTCGCGAGTGGCTTGAGAGCCAACAACTGCTAGCTGCAATCGAAGATTTGGCACTATTAAGAAATAAAGCTGCATGCTGGCTTGAACAAGAAGGCTATTTTTATGAAGCGTTGGAGTTAGTCACCAAACTCAAACAATGGCAATGGGGAAGCCGACTCTCTGGGTTACTTCTAACAGAACTCACACGAAACGGCGAATTTACACTGGCGGCAAACATTGCCAATAAATTCCCAGACGAATTTGTTTTATCCCAACCCAAACTTTGCTTTATACGAGCACTTGATTACTACAACAGAAAGCACTATCAGGACGCACGTTTGTACGCAGAAAAGGCAGGGCAGATACTGCCACGAGACCACTCATTATCTACTGAAAAGATGCGATCTTTAGGATTGAGGCCAGATGACAATATAAATGACATCCAAGCAATCTGCCTAATTCTAATAAGCCAAATAGAGAGGTCTACCGGAAAGGTCGAATCAGATCTCAATGGCGTATCTGACCTTCACTTAAAAGTATCTTCATCTTCTGATGTTTACGGGTGGACTTTGTTTAACCTAGGAGTAGAGCAATTTGCTAATAACCAGCTACAAGAAGCAAAAGAGAACCTATTAGACTCTATCAAATTGTCACAGCAAAAGAATGACCCCTTTTGCTTATTGTCCGCGCTCTCCTGGCTAGCACCCACGCTCTATCATTTAGGCGAAATTAACACAGGGCTGCGTATTGTTGATGAAATTAGTGACTGGTTAAGCCCATTTAATCCTGAAGCGCTCGCGAACTACATAACACTCGATTACGCCAGAATCATCTTCTATTTGGAGCTAAATAGATTAGATGACGCTAAACAAGCTCATGACAACGCCACCGAAAAATGGGGACATAAACTTGAGCCGTTAAATCAAGTCTACTGGTTGTTTCTGTCATTCCAACTAAATATTGCACGACAGGATATCAATAGTGCAGCAAGCGCCTTGAATGAACTGGAACATATATTCACTCGTCACTTTAAACGATGGCAATTTGTCGTGCCCTCTCTGGATATCTTTCGCGCGTTAATTCAACTTTTGAACGGAAACACTTCTCCGCTGGCTCAATGGGCTAAAGACTTTGAACAGACCCCCCCTGTGACTAACCCGTTTCGGCTTGAAGAAGAACGAATCGTATTAGCCCGCGCACTTATTGTACAAGAGCGAGACGCGACTGGCTTGATTCAAAACATTAGGCACAACGCTGCGAAACACGGCATCATAAAACGATTGATTTATTGTGACCTATTAGACGCCTATGTATTAGGCTCTCAAGGGCATATTGGTCAAGCACTAGAAGTATTCGAAAAAGCCCTAACACAAGCTTCAGAACATGGTTTCGTTCATCTTTTAATTAGTGAAGGGGAACCTATAAAACCTCTACTCGAAGCCTCTATACAGCTAGGGATCAAAGCAGACTATGCACAAATGATACTGGATAATATCAACCTTTCAAAACAGTCAACCCATCCCATTACAGTGAACCCCGCCATAACCGAGAAGCCTACACCTGGGGCCGATACCTCTTCCAATACAGGCCAGTCAATTATTATAGACCCCCTCAGTGTAAGAGAGATTCAGGTGTTAAAGCTCATAGGTGAAGGCAACTCAAATAAAGTTATAGCATCAACTTTATCCATTGCCCCCACTACAATAAAAAGTCATATACGCAATATCTATAGCAAATTAGGCGTTCATCGACGAACCCAAGCCTTAGCTATCGCTCGCTCATACAATATTTTGTAGCCCCGTATAAGGGGCTTCCATCCCACCACACTCGTTGTCGCGGTATTTTTTCGTTTTTTTACCTTTTGCACGGGTTCACTCTGGTATAATCATCGGCCACAGCCATATGCCTAAAAGAGACACTTGTGACCACACCTTTGAATACCCAAGATTTTACAAGCCTGAACCTGCCTCAAGCCGCTATCGATAACTTAGATTCGCTTGGCTACAAAGCCATGACGGCGATACAAGAGCAGAGCATTCCGTTGGCATTCAAAGGACATGATTTAATTGCAAAAGCAAAAACAGGAAGCGGAAAGACCGCTGCATTTTCACTTCCTATCCTTAATAAGCTAAATATTCGTTTTTTTGGCGTTCAGGCTTTAATCCTCTGCCCTACTCGCGAACTTAGCTCTCAGGTTGCCAAAGAGATTCGTCGCTTGGCAAGGTACCAGCAAAATATAAAAGTCGTAACCCTCTGCGGTGGCCAGCCTATTGGGCCTCAAATAGGTTCGTTAGAGCATGGCGCGCATATTGTAGTAGGTACCCCTGGCCGAATTAAAGATCACCTACGAAAAGGCACATTAATACTAGAGAGTGTACACACAGTCGTTTTGGATGAAGCTGACCGAATGCTCGACATGGGCTTTTATGATGATATCGAAACCATCGTTGAGCAAACGCCTTCGAAACGGCAAACATTGCTTTTTTCTGCAACATATCCTGAAAAAATACAGCAACTCAGTAGCGATTTTCAAAAAGACCCTCTCGAAATCACCGTTGAGTCAGTTCATAGCAACAGTCAGATTGAACAGGTTTTTTATCAGGTATCGAGAAACCAGAAAAACGATGCCACCTACCAATTACTATTAGCTCACCAACCCACTTCAGCGGTTATCTTTTGCAACACAAAACAAGCCTGCCAAGACCTCACTGACTACTTAATTGATAGTGGTTTAAGCGCCCTATCGCTACACGGTGACCTGGAGCAACGTGACCGGGATGATGTCTTGATCCGCTTTTCAAACCAGAGTGTTTCTATATTGGTCGCAACCGATGTTGCCGCGCGAGGTCTTGATATTGATGACTTACAGGCCGTAATCAACTATGACCTATCCAGAGATAACGATATATATACCCACCGTATAGGTCGAACAGGTCGTGCAGGTAAAAAAGGGCTTGCGCTGAGTCTTTACACTGAGTCTGAAAAGTACAAGCTTGAAGCCATCAAAAATGCCCAACAGCAGCCTATTCAATATGGCGAGATGAAGAAGTCTGATAACAGCGGCGACAACCTTCTTCCCGCCCCTAAAATGAGCACGCTTTGTATATTTGGTGGCCGTAAGCAAAAAGTCAGACCAGGTGATGTACTGGGAGCATTAACCGGCGAAGCGGGAATTCCGGGTAAGGCGGTTGGAAAAATAGATATCACTGATTTTTCAGCGTATGTCGCGATTGAAAGAGAACATGCCAGCAACGCCCTAAACCGTATATTAAACGGAAAAATAAAAGGCCGTAAATTCAAAGCCAGGATTCTGTAATGCCCGTCGCATGCGCTAGACACATTTTGGTTAAAACCAAAGAAGAGGCCGAAAAGCTAAAGCAAAGAATTGCCAAAGGAGAAGATTTTGGCAAACTTGCAAAGAAGTATTCTGAGTGCAAATCGGGAAAACTCGGAGGCGACCTGGGTGAGTTCCGCCCGGGTCAGATGGTTAAGGCGTTTGATAACGTTGTCTTTAAAAAGAAAATTTTACAGGTACACGGCCCGGTGAAAACCCAGTTTGGTTTTCACCTTATTGAAACCATTTATCGCCAATAATCAGCCAGTAGCAACAACTTCTAAATTAAATACGCGATTACAGCGCTGCGGTTAGAATATGACGACTGACTTCAGGCGTAATAGCACCATGCTCGCCCAACTTTACCATGCCGTGCTGAGTTAGTTTTTCGATCAAACCTTCTATTTCAGTTTCACCTAAATCCACATGAGATAAGCGAGTTGGCACCTTCATGATATGAAAGAATTCTTCCGTTAACTCAATAGCACGACTAATGCGTGAACCTTCGTCACCTTCGGTCAGGTCCCAAATACGCTCTGCGTATTGCAATAACTTCTCTCGTTTTTCTTCAGTACATACTTTCATCACGGCCGGTAACACGATTGATAAGGTACGAGCATGGTCAATTTGATAGGCACCGGTAAGTTCATGGCCAATCATGTGAGTCGACCAATCTTGTGGAACACCTGAGCCGATTAAACCATTCAAAGCCATGGTTGCAGCCCACATAATGTTACCACGCACGTCTAAGTCGTTTGCGGTTTCGGCTGCCAAGGCTTTAGGGCCTTCTTCTATCAGTGTGAGCAATAGTCCTTCTGCAAAACGGTCTTGTACCTTGCCATTAACGCTATAAGTTAGATACTGCTCCATCGTATGAACAAACGCATCGACCACACCATTACTAACTTGACGCTCTGATAGCGACAGCGTAACGGCTGGGTCAAGCACAGCGAACAATGGTCTCACTAATGGGCTCTGAAAAGGTAGTTTATTACCATCACGGGTCACAACCGCGCCGGTATTTGATTCCGAACCGGTGGCGGGAAGCGTCAATACGCAGCCAATCGGCAACGCTTGTTTAATCGGTTGCCCTTTAGTAACAAAATCCCACGGGTCATCACCCTCAAACAGCGCCGCAGCAGCAATAAACTTTGTACCATCAACCACCGAACCACCGCCAACGGCTAGTAAATAGTCGATATCGTGTTGGCGAATAAGTGTTTGTGCTTTCATCAAGGTATCGTAACTAGGGTTGGGCTCGATACCTGAAAACTCAAACCAGATATGTTCGCTTAGCGCAGCCACGACCTGACCATAAACATCATTGGTTTTAATCGAACCGCTCCCATACGTAATTAAAACTCTGGCTGTTTTGGGTATCGCTTTGGCTAGGGCTTTAATTTGACCCGCGCCAAAATGAATTTTAGTCGTATTTTGAAAGCTGAAATTTAACATAATAAGTTCTCTAATCTGTTCAGTATGGATGACTAATTTATGATACTAACGAAGCTAATAATTTTTCAGCAGCAAGTTCAGGGTTTGCAGAGTTTTGGCCGCTAGAAAATCTTCAATCAACGAAATTGAGACAGTATTGTCTGTTAAATCCCACAAAGGGCCATGACCGCTTGGGTAAAATACCGCATTTACAAAAGCATAGTAAGGTGCAGCAAACTCTTCTACCCAAAAATTGAGTTAGATATTATGCTGACAGATGAGGTGGTAAATATCATGCAAGAAGGCATAGACCTAAGCAAATCAAGTCGGTCATATAGCATTAAAGTGAAAGGCAGGCTTCGAGAAAGACTGGCGATATAGTAAGGCGCTTTCAAAGCCTCTTTCTGACCTGCGCATACCAGGCAGAAGGGTCTATGATTTCGCCGTCTTCAGGCGATACTGCAGGATAAGCCAATTTATTTTTGTGGCAATATTCGGCAACGGTTGGGTGAGCCCAACGAAAAAGTGTTTGCCAGTACTCGTCATCGCCTAAACGAACCGTATCGTACATGCGGAATGCTGCACGCTGTCGCTGCGCTTCAGCCAAGATAATGGCTGCTGCCACAGATACATTGAACGACTCTACCATCCCCATCATGGGGACGACCACATGCTCATCGACTAGCTCAGCCGTATCAGCAGAAATTCCTTGTTTTTCATTCCCTAATACCAGCGCGCAAGGGGCGGTGTAATCGACCGTTCGGTAATCCATCGCTTTATCTGAGAAGTGTGCGGCATATATTTTATAGCCACTCTCTTTGAGCTGAGAAATAGCGGTAGGCATTGATTCGTGGCGACTCACATTCACCCAGCGATCACTCCCCATTGCCGTACCGCTGTAATGTCGATGTTTGTCCCACGGCCACACCATGTGTATTTGGTGAATACCCACTGCATCAGCGGTTCTCACCAGCGCAGCTATATTACGAGGCTTATGCATTTGCTCTGTAATGAGCGTTAAATCTGGCTGTCGGCGATCCAATGTTTCACGGAGCCGGGCATAACGTTCGGGTGTCATATCGAAAATCTTGCGTTGAATTAATCAGGTTTTCCAGGCGTTCGAGGAAAAGAAGCAACAGAACTGCCTACCGCGGTAACCTTTGACACCCCTTCTTGCTCAACCTCATCAATACGGACAACCGCATTCATTGGAATATAGGTTCTATTGACACCATTAAATTCGTTTTTTAACTTTTCTTCGCTAGGGTCAACCAGCAGTTGTGAGCGCTCACCAAATAAGAGCTGCTCTACTTCAATAAACCCATACATTTCACTGGGAAAAACATGGGTTGCGTATATTTCGAATATTTCTTCGTTGTTATAAAAAATAACTTTATAAACTTTTTTTACGGCCATTGAACTCAAAACCTAATAATATAACATGATCAATCCAAAATGGGACGCCATCATAACACATCACGATACACAGATTAATTTGTTCTAGCGGTAAATAATCAGCATGCGCTTCAAGCCTCAAACAACCCTTTAGATTAAGGTTCGTTTGCCACTAAAAAAATGGCTGTTCAGATTGTTCGAAATTTACAACATCCCAAGGTATAATGCGCCCCTAATCATCTTTAATTAGTAGTAAGGTAAAATGGCGACTAAGAAGTTATTTATCAAAACCCACGGCTGTCAGATGAACGAGTATGATTCATCGCGTATGGCAGATTTACTTCAAGACAGTCATGAAGTTGTTTTAACCGACAATGCTGATGATGCTGATATATTGTTGCTCAACACTTGCTCAATCAGAGAAAAAGCCCAAGAGAAAGTATTTCACCAGTTAGGTCGATGGAAAAAGCTAAAAGACGCGAACCCAGACCTTAAAATTGGCGTTGGCGGCTGTGTAGCCAGCCAAGAAGGTGAAGCGATCATGGGTCGGGCACCTTATGTTGATATGGTTTTTGGTCCACAAACGCTTCACCGCTTACCTGAAATGATCGATGCATCCCAAAACGGGGGGGGCAGCATTGTTGATATTAGTTTTCCTGAAATCGAAAAATTTGACCGATTACCAGAGCCAGAAGCAGATGGCCCTTCTGCCTTTGTATCCATCATGGAAGGGTGTAGTAAATACTGTACGTTTTGCGTTGTCCCCTATACTCGAGGCGAAGAAGTCAGTCGCCCGGTAGATGATGTCATTGCTGAAGTAGTTCATCTTGCCTCGCAAGGTGTACGTGAAGTGAACCTACTCGGCCAGAACGTCAACGCCTATCAAGGCGATACCCATGACGGTGATACAGTTGATCTTGCCGAGCTCATCACATATGTCGCCGCGATCGAAGGCATTGACCGAATTCGTTTTACCACTTCTCACCCTGTTGAATTTTCAGATAGTTTGATTGATGTCTATGCAGACGTACCTGAACTAGTGAGCCATCTGCACTTGCCCGTTCAAAGCGGATCAGATCGTATTCTGGCGGCTATGAAGCGTGGACATATGGTGCTCGAGTATAAATCGAAAATCAGAAGGCTTCGGGCTATCAGGCCCGACATGAGTATTTCATCTGATTTCATTATTGGCTTCCCTGGTGAAACTAATCAAGATTTTGCTGATACCATGAAGTTAATTCAGGATATTGGCTTCGATCATTCGTTTAGTTTTATCTACAGCGCAAGACCTGGTACACCCGCATCAGACTTGCCAGATGACATCTCTGAAGAAACCAAAAAAGAGCGGCTATCTATACTGCAGCAGCGTATTTTGCAACAAGCTCAAAATATCAGCCGCAAAATGGTCAATACAACGCAGAGAATATTAGTGACGGGCTACTCAAAGAAAGACCCTGGTGAGTTACAAGGGCGAACCGAAAACAATCGCGTGGTTAACTTCCGCACAGATGATGCTGGTATTATCGGCCACTTTGTGGATGTAGAAATAGTTGAAGCACTCCCTAATTCACTTCGCGGTCACAGGATCGACGAAATAAAATATTGATATAACCTCCCCTAGTGGAAGCAGGTAAAAACCATCATAGCTATTACAGATTCCAAGCAAGTTCACTTAGAGCCCAGCGATAACCACAGACTAGCGGCACTATGCGGCCAGTTTGATGAAAATCTTAAGCAGATCGAGCGCAGAATGGGCGTCGCGATCAATTATCGTGGAAACTTGTTCAAACTCACCGGAGAAGGTAAGGCAACACAAGCCTCTATCGAGATTCTTAAGCACTTGTACCGTGAGACAGAAGCAGGCGCGACACTTGACCCGGAGTTAATTCATCTTTTTATCAGAGAGTCCGGCCTCGACCACTCCGAACCGGTTGGCGCCGCCTACGAGTCTTACCAGATCATCAAGGCATCTAAAGTTCAGGTGAAAGTTAGAGGTAATAATCAACTCGACTATGTTCGTAATATTAAAACTCATGATATTAACTTCGGTATTGGCCCAGCAGGAACAGGTAAAACCTACTTAGCCGTTGCCTGTGCCGTTGAAGCGCTTAAAAATGAAGAAGTTAAGCGAATTCTACTCGTGAGACCTGCTGTTGAAGCGGGTGAGAAACTAGGTTTTTTGCCTGGTGACCTCGCTCAAAAGGTTGATCCATACTTGCGCCCTCTTTATGACGCACTATATGAAATGCTTGGATTTGAACAGGTCACCCGTCTTATCGATAAAAACGTGATTGAGATAGCCCCTTTGGCATTTATGAGAGGGCGAACACTTAATAGTTCATTTATCATTTTAGATGAGAGCCAAAATACCACACGTGAGCAAATGAAGATGTTCTTAACCCGTATAGGGTTCGGGTCTACAGCTGTTATCACCGGTGATATCACTCAAATTGACCTACCAAAAGGCACGGCCTCCGGCCTTAAACATGTTGGTGGTGTATTAGCTGATGTAAAAGGCATCGGTTTTACGCATTTCACGTCAAAGGATGTGGTGCGACACCCGCTCGTTCAGCGCATTGTTGAAGCCTATGACAACCATAATAACAAGCAGGACCAAGCCGCTAAATCATGACTATTCACATTGACTTGCAGGTTGAATCTGAAAATAAGCAGCTACCCTCTATCGATGCACTCACGCTATGGGCCAATAAAGCCCATCAATCAAAAGAATGTGAAACTGACGTCACGATCCGCATCGTCGATATTGAAGAAAGCGCAGAACTAAACCAAACCTACCGAGGAAAAGAAGGACCAACCAATGTTTTGTCTTTTCCATTTGAAGCCCCCCCCGGAATAGATATACACTTACTGGGTGACGTATCTCTGGGAGACCTGGCAATCTGCGCACCGGTAGTAGAAAGTGAAGCCTCAGAGCAAGATAAAGCATTAATGGCCCACTGGGCACACATGGTTGTACACGGCGTATTGCATTTGCAAGGATACGACCACATTGAAGACGAGGAAGCCTTGATCATGGAAGGGCTTGAAACCGAAATAATTATGGAGCTAGATTATCCTGCGCCCTATCAGGACCAGGAATAAAGCTAATGAGCGAAGACAACTCGATAAGCGGTCAAGACAATAAGTCTTGGCTGGAAAAAATATCAAAAGCCTTTTCAGGCGACCCTCAATCGACCGAAGATGTCACTGAAATACTACGAACTGCAGAAAAGCAAAACGTCATAGACACTGACGCCATGAACATCATCGAAGGCGCTATGCAAGTCATCGATATGCAGGTTCGTGAAGTTATGATTCCCCGCTCACAAATGATCACCGTTAAAGCCTCCCTTGAGACTGACGGTTATCTGGATGACATCATTAACTCTGCCCACTCCCGCTTTCCCGTTCTAGGTGAATCACCAGACGATGTTATCGGTATACTACTAGCGAAAGATCTTTTGCCGTTAGCACTTAAAGGTGAAATCAAAAAAGACTCATTAATTGATATACTCAGACCTGCTACTGTTGTTCCTGAAAGCAAACGCCTGAACCAATTATTAAAAGAGTTTAAAGCAACTCGAAATCACATGGCGATAGTCGTAGATGAGTATGGCGGCATTTCTGGGCTGGTCACCATCGAAGATGTATTGGAACAAATAGTGGGCGAGATTGAAGACGAACACGATATCGACGAAGAAGCACTGATCAAAGTACGGGGTGCCGGCGAATATATTATCAAGGCCATTACCCCCATTGAGGACTTTAACGAGTTCTTTAAGCTTAAATTGAGTGAAGATAGCTTTGATACGATTGGCGGATTAATACTACAACAGTTTGGCCGCCTGCCTCGTCGCGGAGAAAGCGTTGATTTTAGCGGGTTCAAATTTACGGTGCTCAATGCTGATAACCGAACCGTCAGATTACTTCAGGCGCAAAAATTACGCTTATAGCTGACAAGGCCAATGACTCCAAACACTCCTCAAACTGCGTCGAAGCCATTTATGAATGCCTCAATTATTCTAAAACTAAAGTGGCTTCTATTCCCCATCGCGGGGATTATGCAAACCCTAAGTCTAAGCCCCTTTAACTTTTGGCCTTTAGGCATATTATCTATAACACTTGTCATGATGGGCATGAGTGGCGCGAGTCCAAAAAAGAGTTTACTCTTCGGCTGGCTGTTTGGCCTTGGTCTTTTTGGTTCAGGCGTATCATGGGTGTATGTCAGCATTCATAACTTTGGCAACGCCCCCACACCGCTGGCCGCCGCGCTAACGGCGATTTTTGTTGCCACGATAGCCCTCTTCCCCGCATCTACTTTTTGGCTGTTCCGTAAGTTATTTAGTGGTCAAGATCGCTGGTCTGTGCTGACCTTTCCGGCAATATGGGTATTAGGGGACTGGTTCAGAAGCTGGTTTTTAACAGGCTTCCCTTGGTTATACCTTGGCTACGGTCATCTGAATACTTCACTTTCGGGTTGGGCAAGCACACTCGGAGTTCATGGCGTTACCTTTATTTGCTGTCTATCAGGTAGCGCTATATGGTACTTCATTAGCCAATCTAAATTTTTACAGCAGCGCTTGAATTCCAAGCAAGCGCAGCAGAACCAAACAACTCAAGCCGCTAAACCTCCGCGAAAAGTACTCCCCGCTAGTTTTATATGCTTTGCAGCCATTCTATGGATGATGGGGTCTTTGGTTGGTAGCATTCAGTGGGGATATATTAAAAACAACAACCCTATCAATGTGGCGGCTGTGCAGGCTAATATCCCTCAGGAGCTTAAATGGTCCAGAGACTATCGCCTAAAGACTATTGAAATATACCAGGAACTCTCTCAACCTCACTGGGGAAAAAGCCTTATTATTTGGCCAGAAACCGCCATACCTGTGCTTCACGACCAAGCTAAGTTAATTATTGAGCCCATCACACATCAAGCCAATAACAGTGGTAGTACCCTAATAACAGGGATCCCCTATAGAGACAAGGACCCTGAGACCGGTCAAGTCACTATACACAACAGTATTCTGAGTACAGGTAAAGGTGATGGAATTTACCATAAGCAACGCCTTGTTCCCTTTGGCGAATATGTACCTCTGGAAGATTTACTCCGAGGGCTCATTCAGTTTTTCGACCTGCCTATGTCGAGTTTTTCCCCTGGACGCTCAGATCAAACAACTTTAAAAGAAGCCAGTCGTAATGTGACACCTTATATCTGCTATGAGATTGTCTACCCCGACTTTGTAGCAAGTAACGCCCAGAATGCCGACTACCTTCTGACCATCAGTAATGATAGCTGGTTTGGCCACTCTATCGGCCCCTTGCAGCATTTAGAAATGGCTCAAATGCGCGCACTTGAGAACGCACGATATGTCGTCAGAGGCACCAACAACGGTATCAGCGCAGTAATAACACCTGAAGGAAAAATACAAACCCAATCAGAGCAATTTGTGAGAACAGTGCTAACCGGGGAACTCTATGCAATGGGGGGACAAACTCCGTTTAACTATTTGGGCTCAACACCCATATTATTACTCTGCGCCCTTATATTGGTATTTAGAAGAGTAGGAATTGCATATCGCTAACACCCCTACCTAGATACTATAAACACTAGGCCCGAAGCAAAGGACTCTTAAAGACATCATCGATAAGCTGATTGATTGAATATTCATCATGGCTATTCGCGTATGTACGAACGCCCATCAACTGAACCTGAAAATAGCGCGCAACACGAGCAGAGTCATTTGAACCATCTATCTCACCGCAAGCTTTAGCATCATCAACAATCCTCTCAAGCGCCCTTTCAACATCATGTAATAATCGCTTTGCCTCACCTAACAGCTTAGAGTTTTCATCTGTTAGCTCGGCAATTGTTTTTACTAACATGCACATGCCATTTGGTGCTGATTGCCGTGACTCTATAACCGAACGCTCCATCAACGCCCTTAACGCACTCAGTGGAGTACCCGCTTGCTCTCTCAGCAGCGCTATTCCGGCTAAATTGGTATCCGCATAATGCTGTAAAGACGCCTTAAACAACCCTTCTTTACTTCCGAAATTGGCATAAATACTGCCTGGGCGCATATTAATCACGTCTTGAATATTTCGCATTGAGGTCGCATGAAAGCCCTTTTCCCAATATAGCCCCGTGGCTTTTTGGACGGCTTCTTGATGCTTATTCTTCATGTATGTGCCCTCTACTTGAACGATCGTTCAATTTTATCTTGAACGACTGTTCAAATCTAGCTATATTATTTCAAACTGGCAATATATAAATCGCCCATCCCAACAGAATACTGGAGAATGCAACATGGCAAAATTAACGATTCATGACCTAGACTCAGCCCCTGAAGAGAGCAAACCACTTCTGGAAAAATCTCAAAAAGCGTTTGGGATGATCCCTAACCTTCATGGCGTTCTCGCAAGTTCTCCTGACTTACTTAACGCCTACCAAACACTACACGAGCTATTTTCCAACTCATCGTTTAATGCAGAAGAGCTCACGGTTGTTTGGCAAACCATTAATGTAGAGCATGAATGTCATTATTGTGTGCCTGCACATACGGGTATAGCCCATATGATGGAGGTTGACCCTGCGATTACCGAAGCCCTTAGAAACCGCGCACCAATGCCCACTGAAAAACTCCAGGTACTTCATGACACCACACTGTCAATGACTCGAAATCGTGGGCAGTTACCTGAAGGTGAGATAGCCGCATTTTATGCCGCTGGATACGAAGAACGTCAATTACTAGAAATCGTATTAGGCTTATCTCAGAAGGTCATTAGTAATTATACAAATCACTTGGCCGAAACACCGATTGACTCACCCTTCCAGCAATTCTCATGGAAAAAGTAAACCATGGAAAACAAATACGTAATACCAAAGGTTTGGACATTTGATAGTGAAAGCGGAGGCGCATGGGCTAAGACCAATCGCCCTATCGCTGGCGCTACACATGAAGCAACATTGCCTAAAGGGAAACACCCTATACAGCTGTATTCAATGGGAACACCGAACGGTCAAAAAGTCACCATCATGCTTGAAGAGCTGTTAGCCTTAAGGGAGCCCAATGCAGAGTACGATGCACATTTAATTCAAATAGGTGAAGGTGACCAGTTTTCCAGTGGGTTTGTAGATATTAACCCCAATTCAAAAATCCCCGCGTTAATCGATCAGTCCGGCGATAAACCTATAGAGGTATTCGAGTCCGGCGCTATTTTACTGTACTTAGCCGAAAAATTTGGCCATTTTTTACCCAAACCAATAGCAGAGCGGACTCAAGCGCTTAATTGGCTCTTCTGGCTGCAGGGTTCAGCCCCTTATTTAGGGGGAGGCTTTGGACACTTTTATGCTTACGCACCGTTAAAAATTGAGTACGCAATTGATCGTTTCACCATGGAAACAAAACGGCAGCTAGATCTACTAGACAAACAGTTAGCATCCAGTCAGTTTATTGCCGGTGATCTCTACAGTATTGCCGATATGGCGATATGGCCCTGGTACGGCAACCTAGTATTAGGCGAGATATACAATGCGGGAGACTTTCTTGACGTCAGCAGTTACAAACATATTCAGCGTTGGGCCAAAGAAATACAACAACGCCCAGCGGTTCAACGAGGAAGAATTGTTAATAGAACATGGGGAGAGCCTTGGGAATTGCTCGAAGAGCGTCATAACGCCTCTGACATTGACAACATGTTAAAGCTCAAACAATGAAGATCAGATAATTTTTACAACTCAGGTGTAGTCGCTTAAATGAATGGCTATCTTTCAATAGCCATTCAACTCTCTAGATTACAAAACTACCTTTCCACTAAGACTCTGTCTCAGGGCCGCGAGGCCAGCGAGAGGTTACACGCCTGAAATAGTGTCCGCTACACTGATGGCAGTTTTCAACATGAGTGTTCTCAATCAGACACATCATATAGCCACAACCTAGACACCTAAGCATTCCAGCACAAGCAAGCTCGCCGCTCATATAGTCGCCTGGCTTGTGCTCGATTTTTTGCTCCAGTGCAGCTTGCTCAACAACACTTTTGTCAGCAATGGATAGCAGCGTATCTCTCACTTTCTTTTCAACTAGCTCTAGATCAAGCTTTAACCACTCTTTAAGCCCCTCACCAGTCTCAGCCACATGATGGTAGAGATCTTTCAAATCACGCTTAACATATGTGCCTAATAGATCAACCTCATCTCGTGTTAACTCAGCAACATCATATTCAAATTCGACAGCATCATCTATCTCACGCTTAAGCGTATCCCATGTCCGCCCCTCAATATCCGCTATTGAATGATCTATGCGCTCCAGTATTCGATTGTAAACTGTAGCCGCTTGTTCTGAATGTTTTGGTAATTCTGGTATCGTCATCGCCTTTCCCCCTACCTGTATTGCTATTAGTAGGTTAGAATATTGCCTTTTGTTTGGACAGTTTTAATTAAAGAAGTTAATAACACGCCAAACGCCATAGAAAGTACATACTTCGGATTAAGTCTGGCATATTTTGAAAAAGCTACACTTGATCCAAGGCATAAATTCTCAGCAGGCTGCCCAAGAAAATCCGGTAACAGCCCCATTAGATGGCATAGTAAGTTGATGACAACGAAAGCGGAAACAATGGAAGAACAATACCAACCTCAACAAATCGAAGAGCATGCTAGAAATTTCTGGGCAGAAAACAAAAGCTTCCAGGTAGTTGAAGATGCAAGCAAAGAGAAATACTACTGCCTCTCTATGTTTCCATACCCGAGTGGGAAGCTCCACATGGGCCATGTTCGTAACTATACCATTGGCGATGTAATCTCCCGCTATCAACGCATGCAGGGTAAAAATGTAATGCAGCCAATGGGCTGGGATGCATTTGGACTACCTGCAGAAAATGCGGCTATCAACAATAAAGTAGCGCCAGCGAAGTGGACCTACGAAAACATTGAATACATGAAAAACCAGCTTAACCAACTTGGCTTTGGTTATGACTGGGACCGCGAGCTAGCGACCTGTCGGCCTGAGTACTATAAATGGGAGCAATGGTTCTTCACTAAACTTTATGAGAAAGGCCTGGTTTACAAAAAGAACGCTACGGTAAATTGGGACCCAGTCGATCAAACCGTACTCGCCAATGAGCAAGTTGTAGACGGTAAGGGGTGGCGCTCTGGCGCCCCCGTAGAACGCAAAGAGATCCCTCAGTGGTTTATAAAAATTACTGATTACGCTGATGAATTACTTGACGATCTTGACCAGTTAGAAGACTGGCCAGAGCAAGTTAAGACCATGCAGCGTAATTGGATAGGTCGCTCAGAAGGGGTGGAACTTAATTTTTCTCTTAAAGGAAGTGAAAAAGAGCTTACCGTTTATACCACGCGCCCCGACACGTTAATGGGGGTTACATATGTGGCAGTTGCAGCACAACACCCTCTAGCACTTCAGCAAGCTGAACAAAACGTCGAGTTACAAAACTTCCTCAACGAGTGCAAAAACACCAAAATGGCCGAAGCAGATATGGCTACGATGGAAAAGAAAGGCATGGCTACAGGCCTAACGGTCATTCACCCGATTACAGGTGAAGATGTGCCTGTATGGGTTGCAAACTTTGTACTCATGGAGTACGGCTCTGGCGCTGTTATGTCAGTTCCGGGCCATGATGAGCGCGACCATGAATTCGCCTTAGCGTTTAGCCTGCCAATCAAACAGGTCATTTCCCCTAAAGATGGCACTGAGTTAGATATTCAAGAAAGCGCCTACACTGACAAGGGTATTCTGGTATCTTCTGGCAAGTTTACAGGGCTAACCTCAGAAGAAGCGTTTGAGCAGATTGCAGAGTACTTAACTGCAGAAGGTAAAGGCCACAAAACCATTAATTACCGCCTTAGAGACTGGGGTGTTTCTCGTCAACGGTATTGGGGCACCCCTATTCCAATGATGACACTGGAAGACGGAACGGCAGTCCCCGTACCATTAGAAGACTTACCGGTTAAGCTTCCTGAAGATGTGGTGTTAGACGGCGTTAAATCACCTATCAAGAGCGACCCGGAGTGGGCTAAAACCACGTATAAAGGACAACCTGCACTACAAGAAACGGATACCTTTGATACGTTTATGGAGTCATCGTGGTACTACGCACGCTACTGTAGTCCAAACAACCAAGACGCAATGCTAGACAGCGATGCAGCCAATTACTGGCTACCCGTTGATCAATATATTGGCGGCATCGAACATGCGATCCTTCACTTATTGTATGCACGTTTCTTCCATAAGCTACTCCGTGATGTAGGTCTAGTTAACTCAGACGAGCCATTCAAGCGCCTACTATGCCAAGGCATGGTACTGGCAGAAACCTATTATCGTGACGAAGAAAACGGCGGCAAACAGTGGATATCACCACAGGACGTCGAAATCGAACATGATGATAAAGGCAAAGTTACTGGCTACAAAAGCACTATAGACGGTGAAGAGGTGCTTTACGCAGGTACAGGCAAGATGTCAAAGTCTAAAAACAATGGCATCGACCCGCAGATGATTATCGATAAATATGGTGCAGATACCGTACGACTATTTATGATGTTCGCGGCGCCTCCAGAGCAGTCACTTGAGTGGTCCGACAGTGCCGTTGAAGGCGCACATCGATTCCTTAAACGCCTATGGAAAGCGGTTCATAACCATAATGCACTAGGTGATGTGCAAACACTAAACATTGACCAGTTAAATGATGGGCAAAAGGCACTTCGCCGCAAGACTCACGAAACCATATCAAAGGTTAGTGACGACATCAGCCGTCGCCTGACATTTAACACATCCATAGCAGCGGTAATGGAGCTAATGAACCTGGTCAACAAATACAACGACACCAGCGAACAGGGAAGAGCAGCACTGCAAGAAGCACTTGAAGCGGCAACACTACTGCTTTCACCTATTGTGCCTCACATCTGTCACACCCTTTGGGAGATATTAGGCCATCGGGGTACAGTATTAGATGCGCCATGGCCTAACGTTGACGAGTCTGCATTAACCAAGGACTCCATTCAAATCGTCGCTCAAATAAACGGTAAAGTTAGAGCAAAGATTGAAATGCCAGCTGATGCAGATAAAGCAACTATTGAAAAAGCAGCCTTGGATGATGCTAACGTGCAGCGTTTTCTTGACGATAAGACCATACGAAAAGTTATCGTCGTGCCCGGGAAACTCGTTAATATTGTAGCCAATTAATCCAACGACTAAATAGGCAGACCCTGACGGGACAATGACCACCATTGCCCCGTCATTACAAGAGGCTAATATGTTTCATAGAAAACTCTCCGTTTTTTCGCTACCGCTAATAGCGCTTGTACTGACAGCTTGTGGTTTTCAGCTAAGAGGTAACGTTTCTATTCCCGCCGAATTACACCAGATGAGCCTACACTGCAGCAATGAACTTTCAAAAGTATTGTGTCAAACGCTCACCAAACAACTAAAACTCAATGAAGTCAATTTGGTTGAAGATAGTGCAGCAGACTACATATTGACAATTTCTGCACTCAACAGCAGCAGAAGAGCGGTTTCTATTACCGATCGAGCAGTCGCGGTAGAATACGAAGTCACTAACAAAGTAACATTCAATCTTATCGCTGCTGACCAAACTATCATTATTGAAGATGCATCAACATCTGCCAGGCAGAGCTATCGGTTTGATGAAGATAATGTGATCAGTAAAACCAGAGAAGAAGAACAGGTCAAAGAGCAACTTAATAAGCTGTTGGCATCCAAGATCATCAGTCGGCTGTCACCTTATAACACGATTAAAGTTGAGCAAATTCGAGCAGCACAGGCTCAATAGATCAGTTATGAAACTTAAACCTGAGCAGTTAAAAAGCCACCTTTCAAACCAATTGCTTCCTGTTTATCTAATAAATGGTGATGATGCCCTATTGGTCCAGGAATGCTGCGATGAAATCAGGAAAAAGTGCCGAAGTGAAGGTTTCACAGAGCGTTTAAGTTGGCACGCAGATCGTCAATTTGACTGGAGCCAGCTATTAGAAGAAGCAGGCAGTTTATCCCTGTTTGGCGATAAAAAAATTATCGAGATCAGAATTGATAATGGAAAACCCGGCGATAAAGGCAGTAAAGCCATCGACCAGTTCTGCCAAGCGACCTCTGATGATACAGTACTGCTCATCATTACTTGCCGCCTTGACGCGGCGACACAAAAAAGAAAGTGGGTAACCGCCGCAGATAAAACAGGTGGCATGATAACATTATGGCCCATTAGCGGTGACCAACTCCCAAGCTGGATCCAAAGCAGAAGCCGGCAGATAGGGTTAACACTTGACCAGGAATCAATCGCCCTATTGACCGAGCGAGTTGAAGGCAACCTGCTAGCGGCCAAGCAGGAGCTAGAAAAATTAACACTGCTCTGTCCTGACGGTCATGTAACGCCAGAACAAGTCACGCAAAGCGTTGCTGATAGTGCTCGCTTTGATATATTTAATCTTACCGATGAATGCATAAAAGGTGAGTCTAAGCACGCACTCCATGTACTTCAGGGGTTGAAGTCTGAAGGAACTGAACCTCCCGTCATACTTTGGGCTCTCACACGAGATCTACGTGTTATTTACGAGCTCTCTAATGCAAACCGCCTAGGCCAACCGCCTAAGGCAATATTTTCGACCCACAGAGTAATAGCAAAGCGTCAGGGCTTACTAAGCCGAACGGCCTCCAGAATTCCACACAGCCAACTGAACCAACTAGTAAAACTATCCGAACGCATTGATCAAGCCATTAAAGGAAATAAGCAACACGGCTCCAGCTGGGAGTTACTCGCTGAGTTTGTGCTGCTGCTCAGTGGCCACCCTTCAAACCTGACAGCACGCTAATCCACGCCTTTGTGCTTAACAATATTAGTTATGATAATTATGACTCTACGGTTGAATCACTAAGTCTTCCGTTACATCGATTAACGTAGCAAAAACATATTGTAAAACAATAAAACAGTCTTTCAATTCATGGTTTAAGGTTTTAAACTATACTTCAGCATGAACAACAATAAATAACTTAAGAAATATAAAAACATTATTAGGTAAGCTGGATATAAATTATCAAGCCATGCAACTTGGCTGGCAGCCACTCATGACACTTACGAGTCTAAATTTATACCAGCTAAAACGAGTCGCCTTTATGATAAGAATAACTGCATTATTTTTACAGGCTATCACGCTTGCTGCGCTATGCACCAACGTGCACGCGCAAACAAAGTTTAACAACCCCAAAGAAACGTTAAAGAAGCATTTCTGGGGTAATTTATACAAAGAGGGTGGCACAACTTTTTATTGCGAAAAGCCATTCACCAAGAAGAATGTCTTAGTCACCGACAGTCATATTTATTCTACTGGGTGGACACGAGATTACCTTGCCTGCGGGACACCTCGACAATGTCGCAATGAAAGCGATCAATATAGACAAATCACCTCAGACTTACACAACATCGTACCAGCTGACTCTCGCTTTGAACTGAAAAGAAAGAATGCTCGTTTCGGCGAATTAGGTGACTCCGTAGAACAAGAGAATTGTGGATTCAGACGCTCCTTTCAACTACTACAACCACCAAAAGAGATTAAGGGTGATATCGCTCGAGCTATTCTTTATATGCATGACACTTACAAGCTTCCTATCATGGGCTCCATTGATGACTTAAAACGCTGGAATCAAGTTGACCCTCCAAGCGAAGAAGAGATCGCAAGGAATAATCGCATCACCGAAATCCAAGGAAATGCAAACCCATTTGTTACAACTCCCGATAGAGCGAACGCCTTATAAACTACCTTAAGACAGCGGCAACAAAAAAGGCGATCAAATGATCGCCTTTTTTAGTTAACTCAATATGCTGCGTTAATCAGAATGCATCCAGATCAAGCGACATCATATCGTTGCTACCAGAACGAATGCTTTCAGATAAAGAAACAGACCGAGGTAACAAACGACTAAAGAAGAAGTTAGCCGTTCTAACTTTGGCCTCATAGAATCCACTGGTATCACCCGCCACATTTGGCACAGCAACCTCAACCATTCTAGCCCACATGTACGCATATGCGGTTAGACCGAACAACTCTAAGTACTCAACCGACGCAGCGCCAATCGCATTCTTATCTTCTGCTGCAGCATTGATGACATACTCAGTAACATCAGACAAACGCTCAACCGCAACAGCCAATGGCTTAATAATCGCCTGAAGCGCTTCATTATCAGCATTCTTCTCGATGAAGGCAGATACTTCAGTAGCAAACAACTCGTATAATTTTCCGCCATTTGAAACGATTTTACGTCCCATTAAATCGAGCGACTGAATACCATTGGTTCCTTCATAAATCTGGGTAATACGAGTATCTCTAACGAGCTGCTCCTGCCCCCATTCACGAATAAAACCATGACCACCAAATATTTGCTGACCCGCAATACAGCTATCTAATGCACGATCAGTCATATACGCTTTTGCAATAGGCGTTAGCAATGCAACCATTGCTTCTGCGTGCTTTTTCTCTTCTGCATTGTCAGAGAACTTAGCGGTATCCAAGAAAGATGCAACATAAGTAGAGAATGCACGACTACCTTCAGTGTAAGCTCTCATGGTCATCAACATACGGCGTACGTCTGGATGAACAATAATTGGATCGGCTTCTTTATCTGCCTGAACGACACCAGTAGGCGCTCGACCTTGAATACGATCTTTTGCGTATTCAACCGCATTTTGGTATGAACGCTCTGCGGCTGAAAAACCTTGAATACCAACACTTAAACGCTCATAGTTCATCATAGTGAACATGGCAGCCAAACCTTTGTTCTCTTCGCCGACTAACCAACCTTGCGCACCATCAAAGTTCATAACACAGGTAGATGACGCCTTAATACCCATTTTATGCTCAATTGAACCACAAGTAACTTTGTTGTTTTCACCCACAGCATTACTGGCATCAACAGAATTACGAGGCACCAGGAACAGTGAAATACCACGCGAACTCGCTGGGGCGCCTGGCAATTTAGCCAACACTAAGTGAATGATGTTTTCACTTAGATCTTGCTCGCCACCGGTAATAAATATTTTAGTACCAGTGATTGAGAAGCTACCATCGCCATTCTCTACCGCTTTTGTGCGGATCATACCAAGATCTGTACCTGAATGAGGCTCAGTCAAATCCATTGCACCAGCCCATTCGCCAGAGTACATTTTTGGCAAATATTTATTCTTCAATTCTTCGCTAGCATGAGCATCTATCGCAAGACAAGCACCGGATGTCAAACAAGCATACAAGCCAAATGAGATATCTGCTGAGTACAGCATCTCTTCGTATTGTGCAGCCAGCATTTTTGGCATACCCATGCCTTCATAGTCAGCATTACCGCTAAGGCCACACCAACCACCTTCAATAAATGTCTTGTAAGCCTCTTTATAGCCTGACGGTGTTTTAACACCAGCCTCATGCCAAGTACAGCCTTCCTCATCCCCTTCACGGCTCAAAGGTGCAATCAAAGAAGCCGTAATTTTACCTGCCTCTTCAAGAATTGCTTCTGCTGTTTCAGGATCAACAGTGTCCTGAGTCCCTGCCAAAGAAGCCCATAGTTTATCTGCTTCAAAGACTTCATTAAGAACGAAGCGCATATCGCGCAATGGCGCTTGATACTCAGCCATTTACGTTTCCTCTATTGTGACTGTGTTTAACGGTATGGATATACCACTCTGAAAATCTACTTGTTACTGCCAACATTTTACCTGATTTCAATATGAGTTCCTATTAAGAAAACTAAAACTCCTATTTTCGACACTCTTTCGCCTCAAAAATATGTAAAAATGCCCTAAAAATAATACGAAAACCATAAGTCAAATATAAGACAGGCATAAAAAAACCCGCATTATGCGGGTTTTTTCTAACTTGGAATCTTAGAACATGAAGTTCTCTTCTTCCATCGCCATTACTGAATCAGAACCAGCAAGCATCATTTCTGCATGCCCTTTAGTTCTTGGCAATAAACGCTTAAAGTAAAACTGAGCAGTCTGTACCTTAGCGGTGTAGAAACCAGTTTCAGTCGTACCTTCAGCCAATTTCTGTTGAGCAATTAATGCCATGCGAGCCCAAAAGTAAGCCATTGTCACATAACCAGAGTACATCAAGTAATCAACAGAAGCAGAGCCTACCTCGTCACGATCCTTCATCGCCAACATGCCCACTTTCATGGTCAAGTCGCCCCACTCTTTATTTAGCGTCAATAACGGCTCAACAAACTGTTTCATCTCTTCGTTATCTGCGTTCTCTTTGCAGAATACGTGGACTAGCTTGGTAAACTGCTTCAATGCAGCTCCCTGAGTCATTAGAACCTTACGCCCCAATAAATCAAGCGCCTGAATACCCGTTGTTCCCTCATACATCAATGAAATACGAGTATCACGAACAATCTGCTCCATACCCCACTCTGAAATAAAACCGTGCCCACCAAATACTTGCATACCATGGTTAGCAGCTTCATAACCTATTTCAGTGATGAATGCTTTCAGGATTGGCGTCATAAAGCCCAACATATCATCAGCTTCTTTACGCGCCTCTTCAGTCTCTGCCCCGTGCACTAAATCAGCCTGTTGTGCTGAGAAGTAACACATTGCACGAGAACCTTCTGCAATCGATTTTTGAATCAAAAGCATACGACGTACATCAGGATGAACAATAATTGGATCAGCGGGACCATCAGGGTTCTTAACACCCGTCAATGCACGCATTGCCAAGCGATCTTTAGCATACGCTAACGCGCCCTGGAATGAACCCTCAGCAGCACCAACACCTTGAAGAGCTGTACCGATACGAGCAGTGTTCATGAAGGTGAACATGCAGTTCAAACCTTTGTTTTCAGCACCAATCAACCAACCTTTTGAACCATCAAAGTTCATTACGCAAGTCGCATTACCGTGAATACCCATTTTATGCTCTAGAGAACCACAAGATACCGCATTCTCCGCCCCACTTTCTGGTAAAAACTTAGGCACGATAAATAGAGAGATACCTTTAGTGCCCTGAGGAGCACCCGGTAGACGCGCCAACACGATGTGAATAATGTTGTCGACCATATCGTGGTCACCAGCAGAGATAAATATCTTGGTACCAGTAATGCTATAAGAGCCATCAGCATTTGGCTCAGCTTTCGAGCGAAGAATACCCAAGTCAGAACCACAATGAGGCTCTGTTAAACACATGGTTCCCGTCCACTCACCTGTAACAAGCTTAGTCAGGTAAGTTTCTTTCTGCTCCTCAGTACCGAATTCGTGTACAGTATTGACTGCGCCATGGCTAAGACCTGGGTACATACCCCAAGACCAGTTTGCAGTACCTACCATTTCACTCATAACAATGTTGAGAGACTCGGGCAAGCCCTGACCGCCATAATTAGTGTCAGCACTCAACGTAGGCCATCCGCCTTCTACGAACTGCTGGTAAGCTTCTTTAAAACCTGTAGGCGTCTTAACTGTGCCGTCAACAAGAGTACAACCTTCTTCATCACCAACCTGGTTCAATGGAGCAATAACTTCTTCACAAAATTTTGCACCTTCACCGATGATTGCATCAACCATTTCAGGTGATGCTTCTTCACCGCCAGGGAAACTTGCATAGTGAGCATCACTATCAAGCAGTTCTTTCATTACAAAGTTTATTTCACGAAGGGGGGCTTTATATTCTGGCATACTCTTTTACCTCGAATTTATCTGGGTTATGCGATGAACAACTCAAGCGGTTTATCAACATTATACAACGCAAACTTTCAAAGCAAGTCTGGCATTACTGCTAAATAAACCGCTTGGGCTGTTTAATAGTCGCAAAACATTTACAACGGTACAGTGAGCTAATCATTCTAAATAGAGACTAAATAAGAACAACTCACCAAGGTTAAACATACCTATTCAAATACTAATTAACGTATTCAAATGCAATTAAATGTACGTGCTCAAAACCATATTGATATATATATCAAACAGCAATATCAAACAACTGTTTGAAACATACGTTTGCTTCAACCAATTGTCAAGAAACAATACCTTTGTTTAGAGCAATAATTCGGTTTTTACCAACACGGCTTTTTCGCTTATTACGCTAAATCAGCCCATATACTTTAATAAAAATTATTTATTTTCAGCACCTTATCACACAAACCCTATATCATTCGACACCAATAGATGACAAACAGAAATTTTGTTAACAAACGTAATACTGATAGTCCTGAGAAAGAAGTGGCATATCTGAAAAGTAGCTTATATCTAGCGACAAGGAGCCATTGTTGATTGGAAAAGCCATCAGCGTAAGCTGAATTTTGGATTACACGACCTCATCTAAATTTATTTCGGGGGTTAAACCATTCTCGTACCGTTGACCCAACTCAACCAGACGTTCATATGCGCGAACACCTTCTGAAACTGAAGGTCGCCTGCTTTCCTGTTCATCTTGTTGTTGCTTTCGTGCCTCTGCAGACTCTGCCTGCCGTTGTTGAGTTTCGGCCCTGATAACCTGAAACTCTTCAGCTCGCTCAGATGCCAAGTCTGCTTGCGCCTGCATCATTATTCTATTTGCTGAAGAGGCCACAGACCTGTCCTGAGCAGAAGGCTCTGCTGGCGCCAGCGCTGCATTCTTTACAGTTCGCATCTTATCAATGGTGGCTTGCGGGTCATTGGGTATGACTGAAATATCAATCGACACCTCACCGCCAACAGCATACTGAACACCATCTGGCCCCGTTTGATAAGAAAAACTGGCCGCTCCGGCATACTGCCCACCTACAGCCTGATGCTGTTGCTCGTGAGTACGCACCTCACGATCGCGTGCGGCCAACTCTCCAACAATTGCTTGCTCATCGGGCGTTAGGCCAACTGAAGAGGTCGGCTCCGGTGACCTTGAATCATCAGAAGGCTCTGCCGCAGCCCCCCCAACAGACTGAGTTTCCTCTTCAATCTCTTTAGAAATCGCTTTGGAGCTATCATTCGAAGCGCCATCAACGAAAATACCGTCACTTGGCTGAGTATCTGTATTGCCAATGCCTGGCGACACTTGTTCACTATCTGACGAAGGTTCACCCGGCACAGTTTCAGTCAACTGATCATATACCGCTTCTGTTTTTGGCTCTGTTTTTGAGAGAGAGGGGGCGATAGGGTTATTAGTAGGGGCTGACTGAACAAGAGATTGAGGGCTATATACAATCGCTTTTTCACTTAAACTATTTTGAGAGGGTGCTAGTGACTGACTTTCACTGAGAGGTGCAAAACTGGACACTAATATATCTTTTGTAACGCCCGAGCTGGGCTGATCCACTGTTGGAGAGAATGGTGCGACTGCATTTGGGAAAGGAACACTAGCATTTGAAATCTGCAACGACTTCACCCCCCCTTCTTAAACTCAATTATCCAATACAACTCAACCATTAATTAAGCTTATGCCATCGTATCGAGCAATGTGCCAATCATCTCATCAGCCGCTTTAACGACCTTAGTAGATGCCTCTACACTGTTTTCATAAAGCTTAAGGTCCATAATCGGTTCGATAAAATCCCCGCTAGCGTTCTCGCCAGAACCCGCCTTCACAATCTCTTGCGCAGACTGTTCCATACCACGAACACCCGCTTGGACTCCCTGTATACCGGTATTTAATACTGAACCAATGTTCATAAAGCCACCTCAATACGACTACTTTATATCTGGATCAGATTCACTCATCAAACCCCAGACACAAGACTACTGACTGTAATTAAAGCACTAAATTGACTATTTTTCAACCAATCAGGCGTTCAGGCACCTTCTATCAAGGACTCAACGGACAAGCACTCAGACAGTTTTTCAATCGATAAAGGAGAAGAATAAGGCAGTATCCCCAAACAAGGTGCGGGAACCAACGCGTTTAACGTAGCTATATTTTCATTCTCAAAATCAATAGCCTCCCGCCCTACGCTGTTAGCGACCCACCCGGCTAATACCAAGCCATCTCTCTGAATAGACTCAGCCGTTAACAATGCATGATTGATACACCCAAGCTTTATCGATACCACTAAAATTACAGGGATATTCATTTCACGCGGTAGATCAGCTAACGTTTCACGCGCATTCAACGGAACTCGCCATCCGCCTGCCCCTTCAATCAATGAGAAATCATGCTTTGTCATCAAAGCGCCTCGACAAAAGCCTACTAGACGCGATACAGACAATGATTTACCTACACTTGCCGCGACAATATGCGGAGCAGCAGGCGCTTCTAATGCAATAGGGTTGACTTGCTCATACGCCAAATCAAGGGTCATATGCTTTTGAAGCAGCAGTGCATCATCATTTCTCAACCCTTCGTCTGTATTATCGCAACCCGCAGCTACAGGCTTTATGGCTAATGTTTTCAAGCCTTTATTTTTGGCTGCCTGAAGTAACGCTGCAGACACAACTGTCTTGCCTACATCAGTATCGGTACCTGTTACAAAAAACGTTTTGGCCATTCGAACTTCCTCGCTACTCTGGTTTTTCTAACACGGATAACAATACTTCGTAACTAGCCGGCAAGCAGCCATCTTCCCGCCTGTATTTCTCATAGGCTTGCTTAAATCGCAAGACTCGCTCCCGCCCAGTAACCTTTAGAGGCCGCCCCTCATTGACGTTGTGGGCACCTAGCATCTTTAGTTCTCGGGTCAGAGATTTGACAGTATCAAACACTAATACATCGGTGTACTGGACCTTTTGTAATGACTCAAACCCCGCCAAATCGTAAGCGGTTTCAATATCGCAGCTATCAGCAAAAACATTTACATGCCGATAACTATCGACCTCTTGCCACGCGGCCTCCAGCTCTCTAAGCGTTCCTTGTAACAGGGTTGACAAAGCAACAACACCCCCTGGTTTCAATACGCGAAAAAGCTCAGAAAAAAGTTGCTGATAGCTGCTACACCACTGAACCGCTAAGCTTGAGAAAATAAGGTCTACAGAGTTATCTGCGAAAGGGAGTATTTCGGCATCACCCACCACCCAACTAATATCACCAACCCGATGTTCGCGCGCATGAGTAACCATCCCTTCTGAAAGATCGACACCCATAACTTGATGGTCGCCATTTTGCAATTTTGGCGTAAAGTAGCCCGTCCCACAGCCTAAATCAACTCGCGTACCATTAGGCCTTAACCAGCCCTCTCGGGGAATCAGTTCCAGTAATCGATAGCCAACATTGCGCTGAAAATAGGCGACTTTGTCATAACTCCCCGCTGCACGCCCAAATGATTCAGCAACCTGTCGTTTTTCCATCGCGTTCAATTCAAACCTCCTGAAAATGCAGCTATTCTTGCAACCATTCGCTCTGAAGCACTGTAACAAGGGCAATGGGATACACCATCCAGCACCTCGACATGTGCGCGACCATTCAAGCTCGCTAACGATTTAAACACTGAACTGGGGACTAATTGATCTCTCTCACCCAAAAGGTGAAGTTGAGGTACTGTCAGAGTGCTTATTTTGTCTCTAACATCAAGCAACTCAAGTAGCTCAAGACTCCTAGACAGAACATCTACAGAAGGAATAGCACCAACGGAAAACCTTACTTTTAGCGCTTTTAAATCACCTAACGCATCAACTCCTTTTGCGGTAACCAAAAAAGAAAACTGGCTAATCAAACGCTTAATGTCGGTTTGCTCTTCACTATTGGCTAGCAGCTTAAACGCTTGAAAGGTTTCAGCAGCCATCCCGGATGGCCAATCGGAAGCCGCTACAAATTTTGGGTTCATTTGTAGCGAACAAATACCCCGTAATTTTTCTGGGTACTGATGCGCGTATTCAAGTGCCAGCATTCCACCCAGAGACCAACCTATTAGTAACGTATCAGGTTCGATAAGATCATCTAGGTACTCCATCCATTCACTAGCATTAAAGCTTCGATCAATGTCGATCACACGACAAGTTGTATAGGTGATGCTGGATTTGAGCAAATCACAAAATTGAGCCCAAATACCAGAAGGCATGGCCCAGCCATTAAGAATCACAATATTCATCGGGATCTTGCCTGATTAAGCAAATCAAGCAGTCTATCGACCTGCTGTTCGGTATGCTCTGCACACAACGTTACCCGTAACCGAGCAGTTCCTTTGGGTACCGTCGGAGGTCTAATGGCGGTAATCAATACGCCTTGTTCTTCGAGCCAAGCTGCCAACTTGAGTGCTTTTTCTTCGTTTCCGATCAAGATAGGCTGGATAGGGCTAGCAGAGTCCATCAATTCGTAACCTAGCTGGTGCGCCCCCATACGAAAGCGACTAATCAGCTCAGCCAGACGCTCTCGCCGCCAATGCTCGGTTTGTAACAGTTTCAAACTCACTCGAGTGGCTGCAGCAATGGCGGGCGGCATAGCCGTGGTATAAATATAAGTCCGTGCATTCTGAATCAGTGTTTCAACTAATAGCTCACTACCTGCGACAAAGGCACCGGCTGTGCCGAACGCTTTGCCTAATGTACCCACCAAAACCTGCACATCATCTTGCTCAAGCCCAAAGTGCTCGACACAGCCTCCGCCGTTTTTCCCCATGGTTCCAAAGCCATGAGCATCATCGACCATGACCCAAGCATTATTTTTTCGACAGGTTTTGACAAGATCAGGCAAAGGAGGAATGTCGCCATCCATGCTAAAGACACCATCGGTGACCACGAGCGTACGATTATTTTCAGGACGGGGTTTGGATAAAAATTGAGATAAACTATCGTTACTTGCATGCTGATAGCGTTGAAATCGAGCGCCACTTAGAAGACCTCCATCCAACAAAGAGGCATGATTCAAGCGATCTTCGAGAACTAAATCCCCTTTACCCAAAAGCGCATTAACCGCACCAATATTGGCCATATAACCATTTGAAAACAACAGAACCCGGTCACGCCCGGTAAATTCAGCTAGCTCTTCTTCCAGTTGATGGTGTTGCTGATGATGCCCGTTAACCAAGTGCGAGGCACCACCTCCGATACCACATTCATTAGTCGCTTTTTGGAAAGCTTTCACGACCTCAGGGTGATTCGCAAGCCCTAGATAATCGTTATTGCAGAAGGCTAAAAAATGTTTATCGTCTAACTGAATTTCGGTACCCTGTGGAGATTGCAATAAACGCCGTTTGCGATACAAATGTTTTTGCTTTCGCGACGCCAATTCGGACGCTAAAGATTCAAACCCCACAGGATACCTCCTTATTCAAACCAGATTAGGTCAAGTCAGTTAGTGTCCTATCGAGCCGCATCATAAAAAATATGCTTGTGTTTTTCATGCTCAAGCGCATCAGCCAGTGCCTCATCTTGCTCTTCTTCCGGCTTTGACTCTTGCTTATGTTCTGGATGAATACCTAATCGCTTAAACAGCTGCATATCTTCATTTTCAGAAGGGTTAGCCGTGGTTAAAAGCTTGCAACCGTAAAAAATTGAGTTAGCACCCGCCAAGAAACAAAGCGCCTGCATTTCATCGGTCATATCTTCTCGGCCCGCTGATAAGCGAACATGGGAAGCTGGCATCAATATGCGCGCAACCGCTATAGTACGAACAAACTCGATGGGGTCCACATCATCAGCATGATCCATCGGTGTGCCTTCAACCTTAACCAGCATATTAATAGGTACACTTTCTGGTTGGGTTTCCATATTGGCTAACTGCGCCAACATAGCGGCACGATCAGTCACCGTCTCACCCAAGCCTAAAATACCACCACTACATACCTTCATACCCGACTTACGAACATTGGCCAGTGTATTCAGGCGATCTGAGTAGGTTCGTGTGGTAATGATGTTCTCGTAGTGCTGCTCTGAGGTATCTAGGTTATGGTTATAATAGTCGAGACCTGCTTCGGCCAGAGTGTCTGCCTGACCTTCTGTTAGCATTCCTAGCGTCATGCAGGTTTCCATCCCCATAGATTTGACCTGCTTAACCATATCCAATACCAGCGGCATGTCACGATCATTAGGGTTACGCCATGCGGCCCCCATACAGAAACGGCTAGAACCATTCTCTTTAGCTTCTTTGGCCGCTTTAATGACTTTCTCAATCTCTAGCAGTTTTTCTTTCTCAAGGCCTGTATTGTAATGAGCGCTTTGAGGGCAGTATTTACAATCTTCAGGACAAGAACCTGTTTTAATCGATAATAACGTGCTTATTTGAACCGCATTGGGATCAAAATACTCCCTATGAGCCGATTGGGCTTTAAACATCAAATCGTTAAATGGCAACGCTAACAACGCTTCCACTTCGGTAACACTCCAATCGTGGCGAATTGCGGTAGTCATCATAGTCTGGCCTCTAAACACGTTAAATAGAACACGATTTAATTGGGTCAATGTTGATAAAAAACGGTTAAAATAGCGAATCAACATTTAGATGGCTGGGTAATAAAACCCGTCCATCCACCTCTCAGGATGAGATATGATAAACAAGGCAAGGAAGCTGTCAACCAATTTTAGACAAATGGTTAACAGGTTTTTCCCAAAACGATCAATTAAAGAAGCTATTAGCCAAAAACATTGCTATCTCTGCGGCGCGACTGTCTACCAAAGCAAACCTATCTGTGAAGGCTGCCTGCACGACCTGCCCTTCAACCACGCAAGTTGTGCACGCTGCGCTATCCCACTTCCCTTAACGACCGAAAATACAGATAGCAAAAAAATCTGTGGTGAATGTATAAAAAGCAGCCCGAGTAACACTCAATGCTTTTCGGCATTTTGTTACACATTTCCCGTCAATGTGTTGATCAGTGAGTTTAAATATAACAACAAACGGCACCTGGGAAAGTTGCTATCCACGATAACCGCCGAGACGATCAGTGATAAAATTAAAAACCGCCAACTGATAAAACCTGACAAGCTGGTTCCCGTTCCACTTCATATCGATAAGCTTTATTCAAGAGGTTTTAACCAAGCTGGCGACATATGCAAAGACCTAAGTCGGGCACTCGGCATTCCTATCGATAACAGTTGCATCGCGCGAACACTTAACAACCCCGCTCAGGCCTCATTAACTAAAAAGCAACGACAGCAAAACTTAGCAAACGCGTTTGTTATAAGAAAAAACATAGAGGGTGAAGTGGTCGCGCTGATTGATGATGTCGTCACAACCGGAGTGACGGCAGAGCTGTTAAGTAAACAGTTGCTCGGTGCGGGCGCAAAAGAAGTAGTGGTATGGAGCTTGGCGAGAACACCACTTAATCAGTAGGGTTTTCGTAAAGATAACTTTTGGCTGCGTAAATAGCTTAAGCGAACGTCTTTATATTTAGTTTTCACAACCACAAGTGCAACCACTGATAATACGAAAAAAACAGGAATCAGCCACATACGCTATACCCTAAAATAAATTATAAAGTAACCCACAAATGCAAACAGCAATACTAATCATTATTATTTACATTTGTAAGTTTAGCAATGTTTTTGGCCTACCTTTACAAACTATTTATAAAACGAAGCATCGCGTCTCGCTCCACCTGAGGTAAGTCTTTATAATACCCCTTAGCTTTTTCAGCCTCGCCACCATGCCATAGTATCGCCTCTTGAATGTTTCTAGCCCGTCCATCATGCAAGAAGTTAGTATGTCCATTCACCATTTCAATACGGCCAATCCCCCACAAAGGTTGTGTACGCCACTCTGTTCGGCTTGCATCAAAGTCAGGTCGGCCTGCTAAGCCTTCCCCCATATCATGGAGTAACAAGTCTGTATATGGGTGAATAAGCTGGTTTTCTAACCTAGAAATTTCACTTTCCCCTGTGGTGATATTAGTTTTGTGGCATGCGATACAACCTGCTTCAGCAAACAAAGCTTCACCATGAAGTGCAACAGGGTCATCAACATCTCGGCGATAAACAACGCCCAAGGTCTGCATGTACGCAGTTACATCCACCAACTGGGCAGGGGTCATTTCAAAATCATCGCTCTGCTGTGCCTGTAAGCAATCTAGCTGCTCTGGCTCACAATTTTGTCGGGCTTTATGATCGTTAGCCTGATCATCATAACGATAAAAGAACAACGGATTGTTTAAGCCCATGTCAAAATAGGCGGCCTCTGCTGATTGCTGGCGCAGATCAAATGAGTTTGCCTTCCAACCAAAGCGGCCTATCGCTTTTCCGCCACGCTCTCTGTCCCAAACCGTATTAACCCGCCCCGATATACCATCACCATCGGCATCATTTGGATCAGACCAGGCCAACATATCGTCTTCTGTAATCGCTTCAAGCAACCCCAAACCAAACACCTGAGGCCCCAAACGCATCTCGTACATGGTATCTTCAGGCAAAGGTCCATAGGCTAGATCTTTAATAATGAACTCAGGTTTTCGAAGGCTGTATTCTTCTCCGCCCGCTAAAACGCCTGTTTCAGCTTCTACCCACTTAACACGAACATGTGCTTCTGGCTTAACCCCTTCAACCGCCTTATCACTCAACTGATGACCATAACCGGGAGGCGAAAGAGACGCGCCATGTGGCCCCGTTCCTGGAATAGACACTCTCACAAAGCCTTCCATGATGGGTTCATATTCGTTTTTAGGGGGCGCACCACGGCCATCAGCCGCATGACATGCCTCGCAAAAATTGGCGCTGAAGTGAGGGCCTAAGCCATCATTGTTACTTGAATAACCTGCCGGCAACGCAGGTTGCAGTGGGCGTTCAAAAAAACCATCTCCCCGATCAAATGCAGCAGATAGTCCCCACCCCATATTGGGGATCTCTTGTGCAAACGTTTCACCACTACTGGCATGGAAATGAGTGTTATCCCCCCCAGATAGACTTTTAGGGTTTTCGTTATCTAGGTACCCCATAAGACTAGGGTCTTTATAGGCGGAATAAGGCGCCCAAACGGTTTTATATGCCTGCACAGCTAACGCGCCGGTTGCTAGCGCCAATACGACTAATCCAATCTTCAAGGTCAATGAACTGGAGTGTGTTTTAACATCATGACTCATTATGCATCCCCTTCTCAGCTAGTGGCTGTCACATTAGCCGAGCCCGAAGCGCCAACACCAATACGATTAGCCTGATTACGGGTCAAATAAAACCGCAAACTACTAAGCATTACAAACATAACAGTTAGCCAAGCAACGTACCCTAGAAACAGGGTGCCGTAGGTACTTTCTGTTTCGATCCAGACACTGAAAAAGAAGTACGCGTACCATGACCCTCCTGCTAGTACAGGGCCCAGCCACATGCTAATTTTACGAAATTGCATGGCAAACGCATTGATTACGATAACGCTGAAAATGGTTATTCTCATGAGGAACTCTGGGTTGTCAGTCCAGTAAATAAAGTTATCGATATGATAGTAGTAAACCAGCGTGGTGAGTTCAGACGCAACCACCAATGCCATACCAATACGCAATATCGTATAGACAATATGCATCATACGATTCTCAGCAGGCTCGGTACCGCCTCTAGACACGACATAAAAATAGTTTGTCATCGCAATAGTAGACACCCCAAGACATAAGCCTACGGTATAAGTACGAAAAAGTTGTGCTAGATAATAGAGCTCAATTTCTGACATTATTTATAACTCCTATAAAGATTGAGAATGTACTGCTAACGAAACGTCATCCTGACGCGTTGTTCTGGCATTTTTGTATATAGATTAATGAGTAGCCGTCGCATTAGATTTCCCTTGACGCCTCGAACTCGATACCGCCATAAAAACGACAAACGGCAATACCAGAAAAAATAACTGCAACGCGATCGCCTCTGCACTTGGAAACACACCCAGCCAACTAATGCTCGATACAAAATCCAAATGAGTATTGGGCAGCCAACCCGCAACTTGTAATTCCAGCGCCGCTTTACCGGCAAAAATGACTGACAAGGCATAAAGAAGCCCCGCAGTTCCCGAAAAAAACTGTTTCAGAGGGAGACGTATAGATAGCTGAAAAATAAACAGGTAAACAACACCCAGCAACAACGCGGCCAGAGCAAATCCTGTTGCGATAGGCTCAAAGCCACCGTCGACATCGGCTACCAGTGCCTGATAAAAAAGAATGGTCTCAGCACCCTCACGATAAACCGCAAAAAATGCCACCGAAACAATCGCCATTAAGCTGCCGCCGCTCACTGCATCGCCTAGTTTATTGTGAATAAAGCCTTGCCACTGTTGCATTTCGCGTCTGGAAAAAAGCCAGAAACTCACATAACTTAAAAGCGCTGCCGCTAACAACATGGTCGCACCCTCAAGCGCCTCTTTAGCCGCTCCACTGTTAGCAATTAAATGTTGAAGCGCCCAGGCGGTTATCACACTGGCCACTAAGGCGGCTGCGACGCCCATCCAGACTAAGGGGACCTTATCAGCAGCACCCGCTTTGCGCAGATAGGCGATAAGCGCGGCAACCACCAGTAGCGCTTCAACCCCTTCTCGCAGCAATATCAATAATGATTGCACCGCGATGGACCAGAACCCTGCATCCTGATTCTCAATCATCGGTGCACGAGTCAGCTTTTCTCTCAACTGCAACCAATGCTGCGTTACCTCAGCTTTGCTCTCGCCATTCACAGCTTTATTGATCAGTAGACTAAACCCAATTTCAATATCCAGCATCGCCTGCTGATCGGCCTGTCCAACGGCAAACTCAAGTCCCTTCCCTTCAAACCCGCCAAAATAGAGTTTGGAAAACCGATCGCCATACAGCAAAGACTGACTCGGTTCATAAGACTCGCTCGCCTCATCACCCAATTCGATTAAGGTAGCCATCACCTCAGGGTAGTCAGTCGCTGCCATAGTTGATGAAGTACCCAAGCCAAGCATTAACAACAGCATTAACGAAGCGAGCCCTCTTGCTGTCAAGTACTCACAACATAGCTGATAAACGTTTGATATCACGATTAAACTCCTTAATCTGACCAGCACTCACCGTGCCTCGATAGCGAATATCGATGTATTGATTGATCACCGCGTCAAGCGCGGGATATAACTGAGGGACCAAAACCTGTAAGCGCTTTAACCAATGATTAGGGCACTCTTGTGGTAAACAGTGCAGATCACGTTTTAACAATGCACGATTAAGTCGCTCGAAAGATTCAGCCACAGGGTCTTCCGACGTTCGCTTAATGCTGATCAACACGCCGTATAAAACAAACAGTAACAGCAGACCGAGCGCCGCGAGAGCCAACAAACTTTTCCAATCAATACTGGTAAAACCTGACTTTTGCATCAGCTCAATTTGTCGATCTGGGTTGTAGTTAAAAGTCCAAGTCTCAATGCCTGAGCCGAGAGAGCTCAACCAGTTCAACCCTTTATCGTGCTGAGCATTTTTTTTCTTTACGGATGTATTAGCAGGCGACGTTTTAGCCTGCTCTACAGCAGGGGTTGTCGCAACAGGTGCAGGCTTCACCTTTGGCTCTGCTTTAGACTTAGCCTGAGCGGCCTGTTTTTCTTCAAGTGTTGGGGGTGATACGTAGTCTTTGGCCTCTATACGAGACCAGCCACTACTGTCATCCCATGCTTCAACCCAAACATGCGCATTGGCCTGTCGTACCACAACGAAATTAGTCAGCGCGATAAGACTACCGCCTCGATACCCTGAAACCAGTCTGGTTGGAATACCTGCCGCTCGAAGCGCCACCGCCGTCGCGCTCGCCAGGTTTTCAATACCCCCTTCTTTTCGATCAAAGAAAAACTCATCCAAACTATTGGCATACTCATCTATCTCAGGCGTTTGCGTGATCGAGTACCCCCCTTCTGCAAGATGCACACGAAGTGATTGCAATCGATCATCGGCGAGTGAATGATCAGATAGTAGCTGCCGCCCCCACGCCACCAGCCGAGGGTTTGAGTTGGCTGGTAACGAGGTATATTGCTCACGTTGCTCATGGGTGAGTGGGCGACCACCACTATATTCTAGCCACGCTTGCTGGCCATAATTAAACTCCGCAGATAGCGTTCTAATGCCTAAGAGTTGAAAATCTTCAGATAGAAAGCTCTCAGTACTCCGACCAACCGGCATATCTAACGCGTAAAGATAACGGCTGTTATTGGGTGAAACCCTCGCTTCATAACTCACCCGCTCAGATTTAGCAGTGAGCGTACTTTCTAGCGTACCGGAGCCTTTAAACGCATGTTTGATTAACCTTGAACGATTGTCCCACCCCTCATCCAGACTCCATTCCACACCGTCATAGTGAGTAAAAACCGGCCCTCGCCAATATAAACGGCTCTTATAAGGAGTGGTATTTTCAAACTCGGCAACCAACACCGGTGAATAATCTTGCTTTAAACGTGAAACCTGACCGGCCTTAAGGGTTCCCTTGATACCTTTTTCTCGATCAGACTGATCAACCACCAGCGAAATGGGCAAACCAATGACAATACCCAGATCCCACAATGGGCCTTGAATTCGAGGAAACGTCACAAACAACATAGCGGTTAACGGCAACGCCAGGGCAAACAGTTTCAACACCAATACGCCAGATTTAGGCGTCAACCGTTCTCTGCTTTCAAGACTATGCAATGCCACCATCCATAACAGCACAGCCAGAATGAGGTAGATGAGCACAGCCACCCCACTCAAATATCGACTGCTCACCGCCGTTAGAATCAGAGCACCATAGATGATGATATAAAGCTCGCGAGATTCTCTACTTTCTAGCCACTTTAATACCAAAATAATGGCAAAACAGGCGACAAAGTTTTCTCCGCTCAACCAAGGTGCCCCTTGTAGAAAAACTGAGATGACCGCACCGCATAGCAACCCCATTGTTGCCGCTATCTGCACGCGCCTGGCAGCGCTGGAAAACAGGTACAAAAACGGACGTAACAATAACGCGCTCACAACAATGACCAACTGCGGCCACAACAATGCCCCCATGAGCGGTAGCAGTGCATAGACCAGCAGAACACCTGCCGCTGCAAACTTATACTTCAACGTACTCGCTGGTATATTCATACGCTTGACTCTGAATGCACCTGATGCGGCATTGACGCTAGTTGATAAAGACACTGATGTAAGTGGCTATAACTGTTCGCAGGTGCCGCGCCAAAACCAGGTAGCCGTAAACCAAACTCGGTCCCTTGCTGATAATAATCAATCATCCAACGACATAAACAACTGATACGCTGCTCGTAAACCAAGTCCATCGTATCATCCCAGTCTAGCCAAACAGACGCATCACCAGAACCGCCATCAAACAACTTCACCTGCAACTGATCACGCCTGGCCATCGCACGCCAATCAATTCGTCTGGCATTATCGCCAGCTTGATACTCCTTCAGCCCTACCAAGCTATCAGCATCATTGTGTAGATGCGCTTCATCTCCTTCAATCGAAGGTCTAGCAGCACAGGCAGGCGCTACTTCAGGGTAAACAACAACAGGAGGTAGCTCGATTAGATTACGAGCACTCTTAAAGAACCCTAAGGGCCACCGGCTACTGATACGCAATAACGAAGCCTCCTGCTGGCCGCGTTTATTAGCTCTATTGTTAATGATCCACTGCTGTTGCTCTGCATTGGCGACATCTGCCACCCACTCACCATTTGCCAACAGATCGACATGGTCACGTTTCCCTTCATCGAGCACGTCTATTTTATATTCAAGGGTCTGCCCTTGATGCACAGGCTGGACGGTCACCGCCACCCCTTTGATAGCTCTGATATTGGTAATATTGAGCCAGAAACAGACAATCATCACACCGATAAGAATAAAGCACATCGTAAACAGTAAATTACTGTTGTAATTCACGCCAAACAAAAACAGTACCAACACCGAACACAGGAAACCGATACCATTTGCCGTGGTCGACACTCGAAATACAGACATTTTCGCTGATTTCGTTTGATCATTCATCGCGGTATTGCGACCTGTTCCAGGATATATTCACCCATTGATTCAGCACTAAGGCCACCCTCTCTAGACTGCAAGCGATGGCCTGCAACAGAAGGAAATACCGCCTGAATATGAGCAGGCATCAACACCTCACTATTACTCAACCAAGCCCAGGCTTTTGCCGCATATAAGATAGCCAAACCACCCCGTGTTGAAATGCCATTAATAAACAAACCCGACTGCCGAGTGAATAAAAGCAATTCATATAAGTAATTCAGTGCATATTCAGAGCAGTTCACCTCATTAGTACACTGTTGAAAGCCAGTAAGCTGATCGGTTGTGATAACGGGTTGCTGCTGCTCAAGTAACTGACGTCTACTCTGACCGGCAAGAATCTCTAGTTCAGCCGTACGTGAGGGATACCCCATCTGAATACGCATCATAAAACGATCTAACTGGCTTTCGGGAAGCGCAGACGTACCAATTTGCTCAAGCGGGTTTTGGGTCGCGATGACAAAAAACGGAGAAGGTAACGGACGCGTCTCCCCTTCCAAGCTCACCTGCCGCTCTTCCATTGCCTCTAATAAGGCGCTCTGTGTTTTGGGTGATGCACGGTTTATTTCGTCTGCCAATAGCAGTTGGCTAAACACAGGCCCTGGAATAAACCGAAATGCAGACTGCTCTTTTTCATAAATAGAGGCACCAAGCAGGTCTGCGGGAAGCAGGTCATTGGTAAACTGCACCCGTTTATAATCCAACCCCAACACGCTCGCCAGTGAATTGGAAAGCACCGTTTTGCCCATACCCGGAAGATCATCTATTAACAGGTGCCCGTTTGCCAAAAGACACGTAAGTGATAGTTTTATCTGTTTTGACTTACCGAGTATCAGCGTATTAAGTCGCTCATATACGTCTTGTAATTCACTTCGTATAGCATCACAGCCATGATGATTGAGAGAATTGCTCACATCTGCCGACTGTTTTACAGACGATTGAATAGAAGGTTGAACTAGAGAGGTTGTCACTCAATTACTCCGAGGGTGGTAAGTTCATCAAAACCGCAGTTAACCCTATGGGTCAACCTACTGCGTTATGACAGCGATGCCTATTCAACCCGTTAACGGATTGAGATTAATTCATCACCTTTACCACATCCCCCTCGGACGCTGGCGGGTCATTTAAAATCGACGCCATATTAACAATAATGATTCTCATTTACAACAATTAAACCGGTATTGATATTAATTTAGGTCTACACTTAAAGCTAACAAAAGTGTTCAGGAGGTTGAGTAATGTCGATAAGTCCTGGTCTATTAGTGTTTAAGAAGTCTGCCAAGGCATACAGTATATATGCCTGTAGCCTTGGGTTTGTTATGCAGAGCCCTGTGGTGTTGGGCTTATGTTTGGTGGCCGTTTTGGCTTGCGGGGTGGTTGAGGTGGTGGGGCGGTATTTTCACTAGGGATACGTCGCCCAAATATGATCAGTTAGGCCCTCACAGGCTAACTGCGAGGAAAGCGATAAATCAACAGCCTCTGCAACGGTATTTATACAAATAGGATTTGGCGTAGCTGATAAACTTTTCAAATAGTCTATATGGTCTTGATCAGACTGAGTAACAACATAGACTCCTGAGCCAGGGTAATCTTCATCATAGGCACCTGAGCCCCCCGAGGAACGATCTAAACCAACACTTTGTATTGAAAGCCCAACTGAAGACGTAATTGTAAAACTCCAACCAAAATTTCCATCTGTAGAATGGTTCCCCCACCCGTCTTGAAAATATAACTCACCACCAACCGTTTGCAAATCCCTAAGATAAGGCCCTTTCCAGCCAGTGATCCACGTGTGACCAGCGCTAGAACAATCACTTTCGTTACTAGAATTTCCAACACTACCATCAAAACAGCCATAAACCAGCTCGTCTAATTTGGAAGGTAAGCTATCAGTATCTGCATAAAAACCCCTAACCACCGGTTGACCGTTGATAGCATGAGAGGTATTACCAATAATGGCGTATTTAATCTCACTGAACCGCTGCTGAGTCACCTCAAAGCGTTTCTGATTAGTATCATTAATCACAAAATCCGTTGCTAAAGATGTAACCAACCCCAATACAGCTACAACGACAATCAGCTCCAAAAGAGTAAAGCCAGACTGATTTTTATACTTTTTATTAATCACCTGTTTACCCTCAGCACTTTTACAACATCATCACTATTTCCGTTCTCATAAACTCCATTTTTACCCGCGCTGTGTAGCGCAATACAATCAAAACCTCCAGTACAGTCTGGGTAGTCTGAATTGGAAAACCCCAATAAGTATCGATAGGGTTTACCAGTAATCGTATTAGGAACCCACCCCCCGTTCGCATGAACAACAAAACAACTTTCTGTATTAACGTAAGTTGAACTTGAGTCAAATGTATCACTAATAGCCAATACCGAATTGCTCAAAATAAAAGGAGTCGTTATTAGCTCTTCATCACAATAACTTTTCGATGAGGTGTCTAGGGTATGTAGTTTCTGCTGAGAGTCTGTTGTCATATAAGGTCCATTCCACCCAATTCCAACCATTTCATTCCATGGTGCTATTAATGAGGCAGATTTTGTGGGTGGCGTAAATAAAAATCCCAAATCTGCAAGTTGATCACCTGAACTTTCCGCTAAAGTATCGACTCCTGAAAAAACCCCCTCTTTCGGAAAATACCCCGTATCCTGCTTAAACCGATAAATCGCTTTTGCGATATTTTTCATCTCGGTATGCACCAGTTGCTCACGCGCTTGCTGGTCGTAATTGCCTACCACACTCGCTGCAATACCCGCCATAGTCGCCAGTACCGCCACTACCACCAATAACTCAATTAGTGTAAAGCCTTGCTGAACAACGGCTACTGTGTTTGATCTTTGCTTTTTCATCTATCAACCTCGGCCTTTCCTAATACTCGCTCGACCTCTTCGAGATCAGTAACCCCTTCTTTTACTTTCTCTAGAGCTGCTCGGCGCAATGAGTCAACGCCCATACTGTTGAGCAACTCATCAATCGCCCATTCACTAGCGCCTTCGGCAATCAAGCGTGACAACTCATGAGTAACAGGCATCACCTGAAATATGCCTACGCGCCCCTTATAACCTGTAGGGTTATCGGCTGAAGTTTTAGACCGGTATAGCTTGAGATCAGCCAATTCATCTTGTGTAAATCCGACGGCCAGTAGACGGTCAATAGGATACTCAACAGGCTCTCGATGCAGTGAATCAACACGCCGCAACAATCTCTGGCTAACCACTAAACTCAGAGAAGATGAAATATTATGGAGGTCAGCACCTAGATTACGTAAGCGTGGAATCGCCTTTGGAGCTGTATTAGCATGAAGTGTTGATAATACCAAATGACCGGTGTGAGACGCTTTTATAGCGGCATCTACCGTTTCGGGGTCGCGCATTTCCCCTAGCATAATCACGTCAGGGTCTTGTCGCAATATGGTGCGAGAGACCTTACCAAAGGTCACCCCCTGACGCTCGCTGATATTGATCTGATTCACGCCGGGCAGATTTATTTCGACAGGATCTTCAACCGTATAGATATTTCGCTGTTGATGGTTCAGTTTCTTCAACAGCGTATATAGCGTCACCGTTTTGCCACTACCCGTTGGCCCTGTCACCAACATCAAACCTTGCTGGCGGCTTGCGTATTCTGTTATTTGCGCAATCTGGGCAGCAGATAGCCCCAACACTTCCATGTCCAATATCTCAGGGGCCAAATATAGAAGACGCAATACTAACGTTTCACCATAGAGCGTAGGGGTGATAGACGCTCGAAAATCAATACCATTTCGCTCATCCATCATCATACGAAACCGACCGCTCTGCGTTTCACGATGTTCAGATATGTCGAGACCGGCAATAACTTTTAATCGAATTAACAACTGACTACCAAACATTCTTGGCAGGCTGTTAATATCACGCATGACGCCATCAATTCGGGCTCGGATTCTAAACATCTCTTCATAGGGCTCAAAGTGAATATCCGATGCACCACCTTTAACACAATCCAATAATGTTTGATTCAGAAAGCTGGCAGCCGTTTGCTTTTCATAGGTCACATCACCCGGTGTATTGGAACTCTGAAAGCGTTCATCGACCGTAAAAACCAGATTTTCAGCGCTGACATCAAGATGGTTAAAGTTGAGTTGCATTATTGTTATCCTCTTATGCAGGGAATAGGCGTTATCCCGCTGAAACCTGCATCATTGCTTTAAAGAATGCTAAATAGACAAATCCGACTAGCCCTCCGATAACTAGCGTCATCGCCGGCTCAATCATTGAGATCATGCGTTTGATCCGGAGCTCCGACTGATCTTGATAATATTGTCCTAGCTCTTTCATGACATGCTCAAGCTCACCACTGCGCTCACCGATACCAGCCATATGCTGCACCATCATCGGTATATGGTGTTGCTGCAATCCAACAGCCAGACTTCTGCCAGACAAAATCTGATCACTCGCCTGATTGAAACACAGCGCCAACCGATCATTACCTATTATTGAACTGACCACTCGCAGCGCCTCTAATACGGTTAACCCACTGCCTAACAGTAACGACATAGTCCACCCCATTTGAGCCATACTTGAACTGCGCAACGAGCTACCCACAAACGGTATATACAACAGCCCTCTATCAATCATGCTTTTTCCGCGAACAGTGGTATATGAGGCAAACAATAGAAAGATGCCTCCACCAACCGCAATACCTAACCATAAGCCGTTGTCGATTAACCAACCCGATACATCCATCATAAATTGGGTACTGGCGGGTAACGATTGAGACTTACCTTCAAGCAGCTTCGCAAACTTAGGCACAATACTCACAGCCAAAAAGAGCGTAACCCCTACCGCAGCGAGCGTGACCATCGATGGATAGACCATACTTGAAACAAACTGTCGCTTTAGCGCAGCACTTCTTTCAAGACTGTCCGATAGGCGCTCCAACGTAGTTTGCAGTTCACCAGACGCTTCACCCGAAGCGATTAGTTTTGCTACCAGCGGCGGAAATGTCTTACCTTCACGCGATACAGCTGATGCAAAACTAGCCCCCCCCTGAATTGAAACCAGCATATTGACCAGTGCTTTACGTAACGACAGCTTTTCGGTCATTTCTGAACATAATTCCAACCCCTGCATGAGCGTATTACCTGCACGAAGCATTAATGCCAACTGCCTGAACAGCATCACTAGATCTCCAGTGCCAGGGCTGGTATAGCGTTTGATAACCGCCGCCTGTTTTACCTTGTTCATCAATTGCAACAAGGTCAGGCGTTCTGCCACTTCGATCTGCAACACCTGGTAAGATCTTGAACGCAACAAACCGGTAGCTTCGGTCGGTGAATTAGCCTCAATAGAGCCCTTGATCTCTTTACCTTGCTGGTTAACGGCTTTGTACTTAAATAGACTCATATCACGCTACTCAAAACACTGTATTGGGAACAAAATGGGGCATACTTAACCTGACTAATAAACAAACATAGCCTCTTGCAACGTGGTCGTACCGGCTAACACCTTTTTTCGTGCATCTTGCCATAACGTCTGAAGCAATCCGTCTTGCTGTGCTTGCTGTGCAATTGAATCGTCATCAGCCCGGTCACGAATCATCTGGCTCAGTTTTTTGTTAAACCATAAGGTTTCATAAATACCCACTCGGCCCTTAAATCCACTCCCTAAACAGATGGCACATCCCTGACCTTCAGTCAGCATCGTGTTATCAGGGACGTTAAGAAGTTTTTGTTCTTCTGCGCTCACCGGGCGTTGTGTCTTACAAGCGGAACACACTCGCCGTAGTAAACGCTGAGCGAGTACGCCCTCAAGCGTTGAGGCAATCAAAAAGGGTGCGCAACCGATATCGACCAATCGACTGATAGTCGCAACGGCACTATTGGTATGTAATGTAGATAGCACCATATGGCCGGTCATCGCAGCACGTATTGCCGTTTCTGCGGTTTCAAAATCCCGAATTTCGCCAACCAGCATGACATCAGGGTCATGACGCAGAAACGAGCGTAGTGCTTTTGCAAAACTAACTTTTTCTGATACCTGAACCTGACTGATCCCTTCTATTACTTGCTCAATCGGGTCTTCAACCGTCAGAATATTAACGTCTTTTGCGTCCAACTCTCTCAAGGCAGCATATAAGGTTGTGCTTTTACCGCTTCCGGTTGGGCCGGTGACCAATACGATGCCATGAGGTTTACGAACCGCTTCGCGCATAGGGTTGAGTATTTCAGGCGCCATACCTAATTGAGCGAGTGATAAATCAGCAGTGCCCTGCCCCAGTATTCGCAGGGTAATTCGCTCACCCCAACGAGTGGGGATAGACGCGACCCGCATCTCTATTTCATCATCAGAAGGCCCGTTTTGAGTACGATGAGAAAAGCCTCCATCCTGCGCCATATTTTGTTCAGCAATGTCTAAGCCTGCCAAGACCTTAACCCTGGAGAGCAACGACAACGTCATATCTTTATTGATATAACGTTCATAATTGAGCATTTGCCCATCAACCCTCAGGCGAACATGCATCCCCTCTTCGTAGGGCTCAAAATGAAGGTCAGTGGCTTTGCAAACCTTCGCCTCTTTGATAATGTCATCAAACAGTAAGACGGCTGAAACATCATCTTCCGGTTTATTAAAGTAGCGACGCAGTGTGGATTCGATAAACGCGGGGTCAGACAACGCCACCTGAGCACGCTTGCCTAACACCCGCTGAACAGACTCTAACGCTGACCGATCTTCTGGATCAGTGACCAGCACATACAACTCCTGGTCAACTTCCACCGGCAAAAACAGTCGTCTTAATAACTGCTCAGCATTAAAGCCTTGTAGCAGTTTAACGTTAACCTCTACGTCATGAGCACTCATATAAGGAATACGTTTTATCTTAGCCAGGGCCAAATAGAGTGCTGACAGCGAGAACCCTTCTGCCTGCCCTATCATTTCAAGTACGTCTTGCCCTCTGCGCCTGGCCGTTTGCTTCATCTGCGGTAACGCCTGAGGATGTATAAGGCCTACCTGAATGCCGGCATTAATGAGCTGATCTTCTTGCACGGCCATTAATGCGCCCCTCCATGAACCACATCACCGGAAGCCGTTGATTGACCATTGATTAACCGTTCAAACGTGTTCCCGTCGCGACATAAGGCCCGCCCAGATTCAAGACTGATACTTTTAGTACGAACAAGTTTCGCTAATGCCTGATCGAACGTTTGCATTCCTTGCCGGGCGCTACTTTCCATAATCGAGTAAATCTGCTTGGTTTTAGCCGACTCTATCAGGTTAGAAACCGCATTATTGACCATTAGTATTTCAGCCACGACCGCTCGCCCACGGCCACCAATCGTCGGCACTAATGTTTGAGCGACGACTGATTTAAGCGCTTGTGCAATTCGTTGTCGGGCAACTGACTGCTCGTTACCGGGGAAAATACCCACTAACCGTTCAACCACCCCTACCGCATCATTGGTATGCAACGTTGAAAACACCAAGTGACCCGTTTCAGCCGCCGTAAGCGCGCTGCGCACGGTCTCCAGATCTCGCATTTCGCCTACCATCACGACATCGGGGTCTTCTCGAAGCGCGGCCCTTACTGCGCCGGCAAAATCATGCACATCTCGATAAAGCTCTCGTTGATGAACAATCGACTTTTTGTTTTGGTGAATAACCTCAACCGGGTCCTCTACCGTCAGAATGTGTTTTTCTTGCTGCTCATTGATATTGTTAAGGATTGCGGTCAATGTGGTGCTTTTTCCTGACCCCGTAGCACCACAAACCAGCACTAAGCCACTTTTTAATGCTGCGAGGTAATCCATTTGCGGCGGCAGCCCAAGCTCTCGCGTGGTTTTTAAACTACCATCCAGATAGCGAATGGCTAACGCACAACGACCTTGCTCGCGATAGAGGTTGATTCTAAACCGCTTACCCTTAGGTCTACTCTCGTCATCACCAATGGTGTAGCCTAAATCCAGCGTTAGTTCTTTTTCGAATTGGGCTTTATTAATATCCGTCAACAACCCATAAGCCATCTGCTGGACGTCTTCTGCACTGTAGACCCTCTCACCTAAGCGCGACATACGCCCATGAATACGATAAATAGCAGGCAACTCAGCTGAAACATGTAAGTCAGATGCGTTCAGCTCAACACAGGCATTCATCAGGGTTAAAATCTGTTCTTTATAATTTGACAATGCTTAGTCTCTGATTGATAAAATACGTAGAAAAATAATATTGAACACCGCCTATATCACGACCCATTACGTTGGTCTAGCTGCTGTCTTTTAGATCTTCAATTCAACCTGTATCTTCAGCGAGCTACTCAGTTCATCATGCCGCTCTGCGGTCATATTGGTGACATAAGTGCGGTAACTCAGGGTATTGAGGCCATCAATAAAATTAATCAAATTAAGGTACTGGCCCTCTACCCTAAGGTGAAGCGTGGGCCTTGACTCAAAATGACGACGCAAAGACTCACCTGCAACCCCTTCAATTGACATTTTTAATTCGTCATCACTGGTATTCAGGCCAACCGGCGTGAGTTGATGGTTGATGACCAACCGAGAAATCTCCAACTTGAGCTGCTCTCGCGGTGCAGGCGTATTTAGAGGCATCATGTCGCTGAGCAAGAAACGCAACTGAGCCTCTTGATCAGCAATAGAACCAGAGAGTTGATTGAGTGTTTTTTCGGAAATACCGTTCTCTAGCTTAGGGGTTTCTAACTTGCCTACCCTGGTTTCAATACGGTTTTCTTTGCGGTTGGCCAGCTTTTCTGCATTAAACATCGCCTGCCAGGTCATTGCAGCCCAAAATAGATAAGCAGATAGCAACACCATGACCATCAATATTTTTAACAATTTACGATCGCGAGGTGACATTTTTTGGACCTTATCAGTCAACCAAATCATAGCCTTTCCTCGCCATTAGGTTCTGACGCCTTATCATCTGTCGATAGTTTTTCTTCGGGCCTGGCATTACGCTCAGCAAATACTAGTGCCTCAACTCTTTCAACACCAGGAGGGTCACCCTCTACAACCACGACCTCAACCCGAAACGGCAGACCAGTATCAATGAGGCCCACGTTTCTGGGTTTATTATCTTCATCATCTTTTTGGTATATGCGAGAGTTTTTAACCTGAAATGCCATAGGTTCAAGTTGCTTATTGAGCCCGTTGATAAACTCTAATCCTTCTGTTTGTGATACTGACTCCGCGTCTATTTCAGTGTGTTTTCCGATTCGGCGAATAGCCAACAAGGCAACGCCTTCAGGTGCATTTAGACTAATCGCTTTCATCAATATCGGCAGCGCCATGGCACGCCGGTGCTTTTCTAACACGATATAATCAAGCAATTTTTCATTAAGTTGCTGCTCGGCTGACAAAAGGACAATCTGTTGTTTTAATAAAGACTGCTCCATAACAATACGGCTGTATTGAGATTTGAGCGTAATATCTCGCTCATAGGTCGATTCCAGCTGCGCTAACCGCTCTGTCTGCTGATCCATGTTCCAGTGCATCCAGACCATAAACCCGACCATAGCAAAAGTAACGCAACCAGCGGCCATCCATTTTAATACCTGTGGCTGCATTAACTTTTGCCAAATAGCAGGCTCTTTATCTCTGGCCGCGATAGGACTCAATCGTGCTTGAGAGATATGTTTAAAGTAATGCCCCGCGACGCCTGCTAACCCGACCAGCTTATCGCCATGTAATCGGTCTGGCTTGCTAACACCTGAGTTCTGGAAAGACAGAACCTGATAATCAAAATCAAACTCTGCACGCAGAGTGAATAAAAGTTCATCAATCGGATGACCCTCTGTATTCAGGTAAACACAACCCAACCCTTCAGGTAAGTCTCTTAGTAATGACGACACCTCGTCAGCTCTCAGCTCACCTTGCAGCCGTTCAATTACCTGTAACTGCCTAACGCCCGTTGCACTGCCACAAATCAGTGCTAATTGCTCCTGATGAACTTCAAGCAGTGCCTGAACAGGCTCGTCGGTGTATTGTGATAAGCTGGCATAAGAGGCACCTAACGTGGGGTAAAACACATCCAACCGAACATTATTCAACGCAAATGCGCCGACCCAGCGCCGCCTTAGACTCTTACTCATACCGCTCACTAGCCAGCGATGTGAACTCTCTCGATCATCTTCTGCACTCAACAAGGCTTCATCAGTTGGCCCGGTATCAAGTGGCAACTCCTCAGCTTTCCAACCAAACACAAGTTCATCATCAACCGCAGACAATTTACCTTGCAACGAAAAACACTCTTGCAACTGAGACTGCGTAATATAGTTAAACTCAATGGCTAAATCACCAAAACGTATGACCTCCCCTGAAGCAGCCTGACTAAGTCTTACCTGAAGCTCGGTCACCAACTCGTCACGCTGAGAAACGGTTAGATACCCCCGTTCAACCAACATAGAACCAATCAACCAGCGCTTATTTTGCTGGTTCATCTCACCTTCCAGCTCCCAGCGAATAAGCTCTTGCATCTCATTGTCAGGGCGTGGACGTAAAGGACTAACAGGCAGCTCAACAAGCGATGAAATAACACTGGGCGTCAGTAATAACGCTCTGCGAGGCAAGTGTTTTTGATGTACCCTTAATTGGGTGAGCACTTCAGCAATCGCGCGGGTAAAATCAACATTGCAAGATTCAGCAACGGCCCCGATAACAGCCGTATGCTTGGTATTTTTTACTAACGACCCTCGCAACCCAAAGCTACCCGCCTCGAATACCAAAAGTGTATATACATGAATTTTAGGGATATTGAATTGGGGTAACCGCAATCGCCTATTTGACTTATGCGCAGCGGCTAATTCAGGGTCATCCTGCAAAAAAGCGCTATCATCCTGGCCAACAGTTTCTTGGATAAGCGCCTCTTCGATAATGCATATCTCATCACCTTTGAACTGCTCATCTTTGTTACAAGCGCCAGCCTCAAAAGTTTCACCCTGTTCAAACCATGTCTCATCGATTTTTCGCTCCGCCACTTCAGCGGCAGATAAGGGCTCAGAAACCGCACTCACTGTATTGAAACCTCATCAACCGATACCACTAAAAACCGAGGCCCTTTCTCATAATTATAAATATGCAACGCATAAAACTCAGCCTGCTGATCCACCACCATATGGCGCTTAATAAAACTTGCCGCTTTGGTTTCAAGATAGACAGGAATGACCTGCTCACCCTCCACCTTCAAATAGCTGCCATGGTCAACCTTTGGCAATGGGCTTACACCCCAAGCACTAAGTGAGTCATACACCAATTCAAATCTTCCCAATCTAGGTTTTTGCATTAACGTAGCAGAAAACTTAACGGGTGCAGGGGCGATAAAGTAACGTTGTTTATCACCTGGTTTAGAGAGACGCTTGATCATTTGACGGACATTCACAGGTTTATAATCAGCCGATTTAAACACAATATTTGCGCCTGATGACTCTTGCGCCGCACTCGTAACACATACAAACAAAAGGGCAATTAACAGGCTAACGCGTAACGACAGAAGCGATTTCAAAATATTCACCTTAGAGAAAAAAGCCGTAGCCTTGGTGCAGCGATTTTGAGTCTGGGGAAGGGGAGCAAAAAGACCTGAACTCAATTCGCTGCACCAAGGCTACGATTCTGGATAGTGCTTAAACAACTTTAATTAGGGATGGGTATTAACCAAAAACGTAGGCTAACACCCGAATCCTCTTGTTACTCCCGCTAAGGTGGGAGTAACAAGAGGAGATAAGACTAGCTAGTTTTAGATAGTGTTACGAGTACCATCCCACTCACCCAGCTCTTCTTCTTTGGTATCACCAGCGCCATCAACGATAGCAACTAGATTTACCTGATCAATAGCACTATATGCTGCACCAGTACCGGTAAACGTGCCAATCTCAAACAACGCAATAAAGCGTCCATACTGAGACTCAGACACATGGCGATATGAAGGAACAGTGGTCATCCCACCCAACTCGTTTGCATTAAACAAATTAGATGATGGGCCAAGGCCTACCGCCATTAATACTGGCGTATCAGCCGCGCCAGCGGTAATTGCAGCACCAGCAGATGCAACAGTTGGCGAACCAGCTACATCAAATGCTGCACCATCACCACCGTAAACTCGCTCATAACCACCGGTCCACACAGCAACTAAATCAGTATCAGCCAAGGCAACCTCAGCACCACAGCCATTTGCATTCGGAGTCATGAAAATATTATTAGATACCACCGCATTAGCACGGCTTTCAATAGTTGCTACAACATTCGCTGATTCGCAATCGGTCGTAACACCATCATCATCAAGATCGGCAGCCGCAGTGTAATCAAGGTACTGAAGATTCTCGATACCGATATCATTTAACGCTGATACGGTAGTAGCGTTTAATGCAAGGGTACCGATATCGTCAATCGCCACCAATTCATCAACAGGGTAAGTTGCCGCTGCAGCAAAAGGCGATGTACCACCTGTAACATCAGCTCCCAATAAAGAGTCAAAACGATCTGGGTAAGTATTCTTATTCAATACACGAAAGGTACGAATACCTTTGTTCAACTCATCCATCATCGCAACGTGAGCCGCCGCAGATGCTCTTGCATCAGTATCCTGCAATGCAATCGCCGCCGTACCTGCAATCGCTGCCAAAATTGCCACAACCACTAACAACTCAAGCAGTGTAAAACCGCCCTGCTTACCATTCAACTTCTTGAACTTAACGCGCAACGCTTCATCTTGAATATCTTCTAGCTGAACCTTAGAGAATTGCTTTGCAAGTGACTTACGATTTTTTAAAATAGACTTAAACATGCTTAACTTCCATAAATTCTAAAACAGAGTTTGGGATAAGACTGTTATGTAAAGAGCAGACTCCACCCGAAGGAGCTGTGAACCTTACCCAGTCCGATTTAGAACGCTTCCTTTGGTAGTGATAGGCATACTCCATAGACCTGTTAGGAGAGAAAGCATGCCTACCACTACCGCTTCAGAACAAATCCTTTTGCTCCTACCGCTTTGGAAGATGACCAAGTCCCCCAAAACATTTTGACTGATCTACTCACAAATCCAGCCTTTTTATAATTCCTTTACCCTAAAAGGTCTTTCTTTAACAACGACTTAATAGGCGACTCACCTTTTAGAGCTTGATCACAATCCAACACATACCGGTGCTGCTTGCCGCAATGAAGAATAATCTCTTTTTGCCCTCGCCTAAGAATCTTCATTTCAAGACGTATATCGCCATAGCCATCATGAGCAAAAAGATCACTATAAAGATCAATAAACTGGCATAGTACCTGTTTGTGCTGCTCCGCATTAATCAACGCTTGAGAATCTTGCTTTTTCATAACGCTTTAACTCACCGACATATTCTTTTATAAACACCGAGACAGACCAACTAAAACCAACTTAATGATAATTAATCTCCCTTGTTAATGATAACCATTCTCATCTAAAGCATGTAATAAGTCAATAGTTAATTTTATTTAATTCACCAAATCGCTATAGTCACGCTACTTAACGTATTAATCTCTATACACCATTGTTTTCGGTTTCTGGGTCGCACTAGACTCTGACTCCTTGACCAGTGAAAACTCAATAAAGTAACCCTCTCTCGGCGCTTGATGCTTAACAATATGGGCTACCGCACCATCATCCTGATAAACAAATAACTGTAGTCTTGAAAGAGGTTCGCTCTCGCCTCTGGCCTCTACCTGCATGCTATTTGACACCTGTAAATCAGCATCCGCTGACACGGACGCCTTTTGGGTCTTTCCTGCACACCCCGAGAGCAAAATAACTCCACACAACAGCCCCCCCACTCTCAACACTCGCTGTTTATTTCTATCACGACACTCAGACAACATAAACTCTACCTTGATAGCCTGGTAAGTGTATTAAAGGGCCTTGATGATAATAGGTATAACCAAGTCGAATCACCCTTTTCACTATAGGGAGCCAGTGTTAACTGATCCGCAGAAGAAGCCAACCAACCACCTGGAATTGAAGGCAACTCTATAGCGCGGAGTTCATCCGATTCGTTTTCTATCATCAAGCGTGTAATATACAATCCGTTCTTGCGCCACCCATCTACCGGGGTTGCTAACAAACCGTCAGCTAAAAGGTTTGGAATAGGTTTGGTATTCACCCTTTCTTCTCCAATGTCCACACCAACCCCCACTGAATCACCTAAAGACATGCGAGTCGCAAACCGCATCAGCTCAACATAGTCTGATACAGCAAACTCCTGACGCACAATATCCGTAGAGGGCTCGGCATAGGCATCATAGTCGAATTCCGTTATTTCACGAGATTTAACTGCCGCCTCCTCAGGGCTCATCAATATATGCGGCGTTAACAACATGACATACTGTGCATCGCTATCAACCGTATTTTTGGTACGAAATAACTCCCCAATAAACGGCACATCGCCTAACAGCGGAATAGTGGTCTGATTATCCGACTGTTCTTCGCTAATCATGCCACCCAACGCGATAGTATTACCATCTTTCGCCACCACAACTGTTTTTACATTCGCTTCTTGTACAGAATCAAGATTCACTGATGTAATCTCACCCGATTTATTATCATAATAAGGAAAGGTCAAGCCGCCCCTGTCAACCGTTGAAGAGTCTTGAAGAATGTCGATAGTGACGGTTCGATCAGCATTAATACTCGGTAACAGGATTAACGTATTACCTACTTTTCGTCGCTCGGTTTCTAATGTCTGGGTCGTTTCTGACTCTCTATCTCCATTGTCATTGGAGTTAGAAAAAACAGTATCAGTATCAAGACTCACCGCAATCACGGCCTCCTCACCTAAAAACAGTTTAGCCGGGCGATTATTGGATGCCAGAATCAACGGCTTGGCAATAATTTCAGCTTGATCATTCTGCTGCAATAGCTGCAGACGCGCATTAACATACCGACTAAAAAACTCGTAAAAGCCACCCGTTGCACTATTGAAACCAAAACCGGTCACGGAATTCCCCCGTAACTGCGACATTGCCAGCGCTAAAGCATTTAGATCTGCATTACTGCTATATCCAGAGCTATCGGCACTCCCGCTGGATCCACTACTACTCCCTACATTCAAATTGAGGTCATCAAGGCTAAAGTTACCTACCGACGAGGTGCCCGTTACTTCCGGTGAATTATCCAAATTTAATGCATCATTAAAGCTAAGATCAAAATCCTGTTTAAACTCATCACCGAGACTTATTCGAACAATCTTCATTTCCAATAACACCTGAGGTGTTGGGCGGTCATTTTCAATAATCAGATTTTCAATTTCAGCTAACGCATTCTCATCACTGGTACGCACAAATAATAAGTTGTGCATATGATTAGTCGCGACAAAAATAGGCGTCTTTGAACCTAGAGCATTACCCGCCTTTTCAGCATCAACCCTTTCTCCTCGCCCTAACGCTCTTATCTCGCCGGCGGTTAAATCTTGCTTCGGATCATGAACAGACAAGTACTCAGCCCCTCGCATTTCTCGCTCAACGTCAGCTATGCCTGAGTCATCATCTTTATTTTGATTTCTAGCCACCACAGTTGCCTGATCAACGGAATCAAACGGTAACCCATCAAAATCATCATTTTCTTTTTGTAAAGATAAACGCACACGGTCGCCAAATAGACTTTGAATGATCAACGCCGCGCTATTTACATTTTGATGCCTCAAAGTAAAGGTTTTGATGATGTCATCACGGTAGATGACGATATCTTCCTGATACTGCTTTTCCGTCATGATGACGTAGCTATTCCCTATTTTGTTATAGCGATACCATAACCCCGTCACGCGTGTCAGCATATCAATAGCGTCTTTCAAGCGTGTATTTTGTAAGAGTAAATCAACCCTAGCCTGACCCGCCTCTCGCGTAACAGCAACATTTGTTCCTGTTAACGTAGCCAATATCCTCGCGGCATCACGCACTTCTGCATCCTTGAACTCGACCAGCTCAATATGAGGAGACGCCTGCCCCAAGGAAGCAACCAACAACATGACTGCCAGCAAAGTCGCTCGCATTGGCACCCTGAAATAATAGATTACGGTCATTGAACCACTACTCGCTCGCCAAGACTCCCAACCTCTACCGTTACATTCAAGGCATTGATTTCCACAATTCGAATCACCATTTCTTCATCATTGTCCACGCGACCCATACCCACTTTATCTCCAATTTTAACCACCACAGAACCCACCCCAGCGATATCGAGCAGCGCGGCATTCTTTCCATTCACACGCATGAACCCGCGAAACTGCATAGCAGGTAACAGTCCTGCTCGCCCCCGGATAGATCTCATCACAACAGGTGCTGAGGTTCCGCCACTGAGTGATGCTGGTTTAGCAGCTGCTTGCTCTATCGAATTTCGTGAAGCACTATACTCAGGCGGTAAGACAAGCTGCTGAAATGGATCTCTTGCCCCATCTTTTAGCTTACTGTTTAACCCTTCATTAACCTGCTGATAGTAATTTTCCAACAGCTTTAGGTTTTTAGTTAAGTTTGATGACTCAACCTTGGACTCAACACCCCCTGCCCCGAACGCCAGCGTAGAAATAAATGCCAACACAAACAATATAGCAATCTTAAAACTCGTCAGAAAAGAGCCCACCCATAAAATACAACGCACAACAAAACGCACCCTTACATCAAGCTTGTAAAAAAGCAGAGGCGCTATTGTAACCACTTATAAGAATTATACAAGAATGATAACTATTATCATTTAGATTCGCATTAATATAGATTTGGCTTAGATGTGCTTCATCTCATCTGACAAAGCTTTAGTCCCTCGAACAATGGGTAAGCAGGAAGCTATGCCTTTGAACTACCGAAAATGACACACTACAGAGCAATAAGAGAGAGCTAAGGCTAAATCGCTTCGCCTAACATAAAGGCTATAGAAATAGACCATAAAAAAAGGGCCATAAGGCCCTCTTCTTTTTTGCTAAATGTTTACTCGATACAGACGCTACATCACCGACTGAAGGTAGTTTTGCAACCCAATCTTATCAATCAAACCGAGTTGTTTTTCTAGCCAGTATGCGTGATCTTCCTCTGTATCCTCAAGCTGCTGAACCAACATTGCGCGAGTTTCATAATCCTGCTCAGTCTCACAAAGCGCTATTGCCGCCTTTAGGTTTTTGACCACAGAATACTCAAGGTCTAAATCACTCTGCAGCATTTCAGGTACAGTTGCCCCTATATTTAACGGGTCACGCTTGGTGAGGTTGGGCTTTCCTTCGAGAAACAGTATACGCTTTATCATTGCATCTGCATGGCCAGTCTCATCTTCCATCTCATGACCAATGCGCTCAAACAACTTTGAGAGCCCCCAGTCATCATACATTCTGGAGTGAACGAAATACTGATCCATTGCGGTCAGCTCGCCGGCCAACAGGTCGTTTAATACGTCGATTACCTTATTACTACCTTTCATAATATTGCTCCTACAAGCATTAATCGCCGATCATCGACTGTAAATAGTTTTCAATAGTGACGTTTTTGATTAGATCAAGTTGTGTTTCAATCCAATCTAGATGCTCTTCTTCAGAGTCGAGAATCCCCCCCAGAAGGTCTCGGGTAACATAATCAGAAATCGTCTCGCTATAAGCAATTGCATCACGCAAGTCTTGGAGTGTAACCGTCTGAAGTTTGAGGTCACACTGCAGCATTTCTTGAGTGTCTTCACCAATGAGCAGTTTGCCCAATTTTTGCAAATTAGGAATACCCTCCAAAAATAAAACACGCTCTATCAGTTTATCTGCATGCTTCATATCTTTGATGGATTTTTTGTACTCATGCTCATCAAGCTCACCTAAACCCCAGTTTTTAAACATCCTGGCATGGAGAAAATACTGGTTAATAGCAATAAGCTCATTACCCAAGCATATATTGAGTAGCTCAATAACCTTCTTATCACCTTTCATAACGAAAACCTTTTGAGTAATAACCTAGAAAATAAGACGTATCGTGAAATCACGACTTGCTTTAGCATGGGGAAAGTATAGACGAAATAAAGCGATTGCCAAGAATTATTGGCAATTTAGACAATCAAACCAGCAAACAATAGGGCATTGTAACCGTTTGATTAAGAAGGAAATGTAAATGCAAATAGTTTGCATTCAGGTTGCTGTTTAGATTAACACAAGATCTCTTGAGCTAAGTGGAAATTCTGTGATAGTTGCAACTGAGAGATAGTGTCGCTAACAAGGTCTTTGGCATAAGATGCGCACTGACCACAACACCCACCGACACCTAAGGCAGTATGGATATCACGAAAGCCGGTAGCGCCTTCATGAACCGCATTCTTAATATCTTTATCGGTGATTCCCTTACAGATGCATACCAACATTACACAAACCCTGCGCTAAGCTTTAATAATCATTATTATATGCTAATGAGAATCTTTATCAATTAAAATTTATTAAATATATCTATTCGAGAGATTAATTGACTCTTGCTTAATGCCTGATAGCATTCTCACACACTAATGAAAACGCCCTACTCAATGCAGATATCATGATAGAAGAACACCTAAAAGATAGTACCTGTGCCAATACAGGAACCCTGATGGTCCAAGGCACAACCTCCGATGCTGGTAAGAGCACTCTAGTAGCAGGAATATGTAGGGTGTTAAAGCGCAAAGGAATGTCGGTCGCGCCATTTAAACCCCAGAATATGGCGCTTAATAGCGCGGTTACCGCCGATGGCGGAGAAATTGGCAGAGCACAGGCATTCCAAGCCATTGCCTGCGGCCTGGAGCCTATGACAGATATGAACCCGGTGCTACTAAAGCCAACATCCGACCAAGGCGCTCAGGTCATTATTCAAGGCAAAGCGATTTGTGCCATGCAAGCGACCCAATACCATGACTATAAAAACACTGCTCGCACAGCCGTTTTTGACTCATTCAGTCGGTTAAAGTCCCAGTTTGAGTATGTGGTGATAGAAGGGGCCGGTAGCCCTGCGGAAATAAACTTACGACAAAATGATATCGCCAACATGGGCTTCGCAGAGCAAGCCGACTGCCCTGTAGTCATCGTCGCCGACATCGACCGAGGAGGCGTGTTTGCACACTTGGTCGGTACGTTGGAGCTACTATCTGAAACAGAACAAGCGAGAGTGAAGGGATTTATCATTAACCGGTTCAGGGGCGACATAGCATTACTTCAATCCGGCCTCGATTGGCTCGAAGAACGCACTCAAAAGCCCGTATTAGGCGTGCTGCCTTACCTGCACGGGCTCTATATAGACGCCGAAGATGGTGTCAATGATGTCGAGAAAGCGGGCGAGAGACAACACAATGAGATATTGAACGTTATTGTCCCGGTACTCCCTCGAATAAGCAACCATACAGACTTTGACCCGCTCAGGCTGCATCCCCAAATAGAGTTCCACTACATAAAAGAAGGAGAGGTAATTCCAACCGGTGACCTGATTATTTTGCCCGGCAGTAAGAACGTACGCCATGATATTCAATGGCTCAAGCAACATGGCTGGCAAGAAGCAATAAACAAGCACCTTCGCTATGGAGGTAAGTTGATCGGTATTTGCGGGGGCTATCAAATGCTCGGCAACGCCATTCATGACCCTCTTGGAATAGAGGGCACCGCCGGTAGTGAAGATGGGTTTGAGCTTCTATCAATGACAACTACCCTAGCGCCTGAAAAACTGCTAAAGCGTGTATCTGGCATATTAAATCTTAACCACCAACCTGATATTGAGGTCGTTGGTTATGAAATCCATGCGGGTATCACACAAGGTGAAGCGCTTACTAAACCTCTACTTACCATCAACGGTACACCTGATGGCGCTATTTCAAAAGATAACCAAATAGCGGGGACGTATTTACATGGCTTATTTGACCAACCTGAAGCACTCGAACAACTGCTGCTTTGGGCAGGTCTAAAAGACGTTGAGATCATTAATTACGCACAACTGCGAGAACAGTCAATTGAGCGGTTAGCGGACGCCGTTGAAGCACATTTAGATCTCAACAAATTGTTTAGCCGCCAACCAACAGCGAAATGACGATGTCAGCATTACAGCCATTTAAGCCTGCAATACTCAATGATAATGGCTTAAATCTACATTGTGTTTTTGAGATTTCAGCCCTCCCCCCTGCCCTTATAGAAAATCTTGCTATGCAGGTCGAAGCACTGCACCAATACCACCAGCTTATTCTGATAGGCCATGGCGGGACGCAGCTATGGCAATCGCTGGCCGAAACGCTATCTATAGCCAACAACCCTATCGACAATTTCACCCTCAATGTCGTCGCTAAGTGGTTAAAGACTTCTCACCCCCTTACGTGTAGCCATACTACTTACCCGATAAACCAATCAATTGACTTAGTTGCACTGGGTAAACTGGCAGGGTGGCACCATGAATCACCCTTTAGGGTCGGGATTAATAGCATATGGGGGCCTTGGCTTGCTTATCGCGCGGTGGTATTGGCGAATAGTCATTTCCCCATAACGCAACCACACACAGCCTCATCACCCTGCTCTGCCTGCACACACAAACCTTGCATTAAAAGTTGTCCGCCAGAAGCGTGTAACGAACAAGAATTGGATATAGATAAATGCATCCGTTATCGAAAAACTAAACTTTCATTATGTGCCAAGACATGCTTGGCGCGCATAAGCTGCCCAGTCCAAGCTCAGCATCGTTACACTGAAGATCAAATGAACTTCCACTACACTGAGTCCATGAAAATAATTAATCAATACGATTTATAGGTCGACTATGAGTGATTCTAAATCTGAAAAACACAAAGCCAGCATGGAAAAACAAAAAGAAAAGATTGATAAAAGCATCGCAAAAGCGGACACCGAACGAGGGGTATCCATTCTGCTCACTGGCAATGGTAAAGGCAAATCCAGCTCTGCTTTTGGCATGGTGATGCGTAGTCTGGGTTACGGTTTCAACGTTGGTATTGTACAGTTTATTAAAGGGGTTCAACTCTCTGGCGAAGAAATGTTTATTCGAGAAAAACATCCCGAAGTTCAGTTTCATCAAATGGGAACTGGTTTTACCTGGGATACTCAAGATAGGGATTCTGACATTGCAGCAGCTGAAGTATCATGGACACATGCTGAGCGAATGCTAAAAGATGAAAACCTACACTTGGTGGTGTTAGACGAACTCACCTATATGCTGGCGTACAGCTATTTAAATGAAGAAAAAGTGCTCAACGCCATTACAAACCGTCCCGATAACCAGAGTGTTGTTGTAACCGGTCGAGGGGGCGGTAAAGCCATTCGAGAGTTGATGGACACCGTATCAGAAATCAATGATATCAAACATGCATACACAGCCGGGATCATGGCGCGTAAAGGTGTGGATTATTAGGCAGTTTCTTGGTTCAGCTAATATATTATAGTACTCTTAACCTTACATAGATTCTTAACATTTTGATTTTAGAGCTGAATAAGATGCCAAAAGCGAGTGAACTAAAGAAAAACACAGCCGTAGAATATAACGGCAACGTCTATATCATTAGAACTATCGAGCGCTCCGTGCCACAGGGGCGAGCAGGCGGCAGCATCTACCGTATGCGTATGTACGATGCGGCGACAGGTAATAAAATTGATGAAACGTTTAAAGATTCAGATATGCTTAATCTTGCCGATTTAACGCGTCGCCCTGCTAAGTTTTCATATTCTGATGGTGACGAATATGTATTTATGGATAACGAAGATTACTCTTCTTATAGCTTCAACAAAGAACGTATCGAAGATGAGCTACAGTTTATCAATGAAGATACTGACGGTTTGATGGTCGTTATTGTAGACGAAGCACCGATCGCCCTTGATCTGCCTGCTAACGTAGACTTAGACATTATCGAAACAGACCCCGCGCTAAAAGGGGGTTCCGCTACGGCTAGAACCAAACCGGCGATTCTTTCAACGGGTTTAACAGTGCAAGTACCTGAGCATATTTCAACCGGTGAACGAATTACAATTAGTGTGGATGAGCGTAAGTTTGTAAGTCGTGCGGATTCAAAGTAGTTAGAATACACAGTTAAAAGCTGAATGCTATTAGGGACACCTCATTATTAGATAGCTTAACAATGAAGTGCCTTAATGGTTACCTGCCTCTCGCTCCCCCTAATACCGAAGACCGACTACACTGACCCATAGCTATATATCCTCCTATTATATAAAAGGCTCTTGTGGTCTATCTCAAATATACGACACAATTACCTAGAGAGAAAAACACTTGGCACAAAATAATAATCTCAAGGAACGCTTATGACTCAATCAGATAATCAACACTTTGACTACGATTACATCATCATTGGCAGTGGCTTTGGCGGCTCTGTATCTGCACTTCGCCTCTCAGAAAAAGGCTACAAAGTTCTGGTCATCGAAAAGGGGAAATGGCTTAAAGCTAAAGACTTCCCCAGCACCAACTGGAAACTAAAAAAATGGCTCTGGCTACCCCTACTTAAATGCTTTGGCCTTTTCAAAATGACTATTTTCCGTCATGTAACGGTGCTATCAGGTGTCGGAGTAGGAGGAGGGTCATTAGTCTACGCCAACACCTTACCCGTCCCTAAAAAAACGTTTTTTGAAGCCGACAGTTGGAAGCATTTAGCCAACTGGGAAGAAGAACTAGCACCTCACTACAAAACAGCCCTGACCATGCTCGGCGCAACCCCCTCCCCCCGAAAAGAACATGGCGATGAAGCGCTACAACAACTCGCGAATGATATAGGTAAAGGGGATAGCCTCGAGGCGCCAAACGTAGCTGTATTTTTTGGCGCGCCAGGCAAGGAAGTGGCTGACCCATATTTTGACGGCAAGGGGCCCAACCGATCGGGCTGTACGTTTTGCGGCGGCTGTATGCTGGGTTGTCGGTTTAACGCCAAGAATACTCTGGACAAAAACTACCTTTATTTTGCACAGCAAAACGGTACAGAAATTCAGGCAGAATCAGAGGTCGTTGATGTCAGAGAATATCTTGCTGACGGTATTCACGGTTATAGCGTCGACTGGAAAAACTCAACTCGTTATTTTGGCCCATCGGGGACGCTTCATGCAAAAGGCGTTATCTTTGCTGGCGGCGTAATGGGCACGATCAAGTTACTGCTCAAACTTAAAGAAACCTCACTGCCTAGAATATCAGACCAGCTAGGTCACGGTATTCGTACTAACTCTGAAGCCCTCATCTCTGTAACCACCGCCAGCAAGGAACATGACTACTCAGAAGGTATTGCAATAGGCTCTTTACTACACACTGATGACCACAGTCACTTAGAGGCCGTTCGCTACTCAGCCGGGTCCGGATTCTGGCGACTTGCCATGGTGCCTATGGTTAAAGGTGGCAATATTATAACTCGCGCCGCCAAGCTGGCATGGCAATGGATACGCCACCCCATCGAGAACTTCAAGATTGCAGCCATCGATGATTGGGCCAAAAGAACCCAAGTTTTACTCTTTATGCAATCACTCGATAGCACGCTGAAGTTCACCCGCGGACTATTCGGCATGAAGTCTCGAGTTGATGTAGGTGAGGCCCCAACCGCATTTATCCCCGAAGCACAAACACTGGGTGATAAATACGCCAAGATTATTGATGGTAAGCCAACCGTACTGCTATCTGAAACCCTATTAGGCATTCCAACGACAGCCCATATTCTTGGGGGAGCATGTATGGGAAAAGATGCCTCTGAAGGTGTCATTGATACCCAGCATAACGTCTTTGGGTATCAAAACCTACATGTATGCGATGGGTCATCAATATCAGCCAACATTGGTGTCAACCCATCACTCACTATTACAGCACTGACCGAGCGGGCGATGAGCCATATCCCAGAGAACATTTCAGAGAAAGACAGGCCACCTAAGGAACATACTTAATTATGGAGTTGTTTGCCGAACTCTCACCAATCAGTGTTACGCTATTATTGGTGAGTAGTTTTTTGGGGTCATTTGTTACCGCCGCTCTGGGTGTTGGTGGCGGTGCATTTCTAATAGCAGTAATGGCGGATATCGTTCCGCCCATCGCGTTGATCCCGTTACACGGGATTGTACAAATGGGCTCAAATAGCTCTCGTGCGATACTCACGAGAAAGCACATCAATAAACGCGTGGTATTGTATTTTTCACTAGGTGCCCTCGTCGCATCAATCTGTGCAGTATTTCTGCTTGGTTTAGTGGGCACCGATTTTATACCGCCTCTGGTGGCACTTTTTATTCTTTGGCTATGCTGGGGGCCAATACCGGAATTAGGCTTAGGAATAAAGCCTACCGCACTTTTTTTAGGTGGCTGGCTAACAACAATGGCTACCATGATTGTAGGTGCTACAGGGCCGTTGGTATCAGCTTGGTTAGGTCGAAGTGGTGTTGATCGGTGGGTGTATACGGCAAACTTTTCAAGCTGTATGACGCTTCAGCATCTATTCAAAATAGTCGTTTTTGGTTTTGCGGGGTTTGCATTTACTCAATGGCTACCCCTTTTAGCGCTAATGATACTAATGGGATACATCGGAACAAAGGTGGGATTGCGCGTACTCGGAAGATTACCAGAAAAGCACTTTAAAACTCTTTTTAAAGTGCTTCTAACGTTACTGTCGCTTAGGATACTCTACGCTTGGCACTAACTATCTTCTCTTGGCTCTAAAGCGAGCGAGCCACAATCTCTTTCATGTATTGATTGAACCGCGTACTTTGCTAAACTCTGAGGCATAGATAATGCCCTTACAAAGAAGTAGCAGCCTTTATGAACAGCCCTAAACAAACCACACTAGAAGAAATGAGTGCCCTAGAGATTTTACAAGAGGCAGAGCGCTTGATGGCTCAATTCAAAACAGTACAAATGGCCACTCTTAATTCATTGGGCAACCCTGAGGCAAGCTACACACCTTATATCAAGCATTCTGGAGATTATTATATCTTTGTTAGCCGCTTAGCCTCCCACACTAACAATATTGCTCAACACCCAACGCTCTCACTTTTCTTCGTTCAGAATGAAGCTGAGGCAAAGAACCTGTTCGCCCGAAAGCGAATGACGTTAGAGTGCAGAGGAATAGCAATAGAGCGGGAGGATAGCCATTGGAATGAGATACTGGATCTATTTCAGCGCAAACACGGAACAACCGTCGAACTATTAAGAACACTACCTGACTTTATTCTATTTAAACTATCGCCCATGTCTGCCACATTCATCAAGGGTTTTGGGCAGGCGTTCAAGCTAGAAGGCGAAGGTCTTAGAAACGTCAGTCAAGTTACCGGGAAATAACGACACGACTAATACAACTAATGAGTGTTAAAGCCTATCATTCCCCCACTTCGCAACCATCGTTTGCTCAACCCTCAAATGGTCAAGCACTCTTGCCACCATAAAATCGACCATGTCTTCGACTGACTGGGGGTTATGATAGAAACCTGGGCTGGCAGGCATAATAGTCGCGCCCATTTGGGTTAGCTTTAGCATATGCTCAAGATGGATGGCTGAGTATGGGCTTTCTCGTGGCACTAAAATCAGCTGCCGCCGTTCTTTAAGCACAACGTCTGCGGCACGCTCAATTAAATTATTGCTAGCGCCTGTAGCAATAGCTGACAACGCGCCGGTACTACAAGGGCAGACAACCATTGACGAAGGAGCCCCCGAACCCGACGCAACAGGAGACATCCAGTCCTCTTTACCGAGTACCGTTATTTGACCCTCTTTGGCTATATAACGCTCAGTGAAAAACTCTGTCATAGCTGCGGCTTGAGCAGGGATTTTTAACCCAGTTTCCGTCGCAATCACCACATGAGCCGCTTTTGAAACTAATACAAACACCTTAACGTCTGCATTTACCAAACACTCAACCAGTCGTAAACCATACTGTGCACCTGACGCGCCAGTAATGGCAACCGTAACGCGCTTCTGCTCAGTTGCCATCTACATTGCCTCTTCTAAAGCTGATATCAGCTTCTGATGAATACCGGAAAAGCCACCATTACTCATAATGACAATATGACTTCTGCCTGATGGCCTATTTGTTAACCGCTGCTTAACGATTTCTATAGTAGCGTCAACCGAAGCACCCAATTGATGTTTAACATCTGTACCTTCAACCATATCATTAAGCCAGTCCATCGAGCCGTCCGATGCCAGGTTCGCCCAAATCGCCAGGTCAGCATTCTCTGCTGATGCCAATAAACTATGCTGATGAACCCCCATCTTCATCGTGTTAGATCTTGGCTCTATCAATGCAATAACCTGATCATCTCCCACTTGCTTTTTGAGTCCATCGAGCGTCGTTTCAATCGCAGTTGGGTGATGGGCAAAGTCATCATAAACCTTAACACTCTCAATACCGCTCAGCGTTTTTATATCCGCTAGTAGTTCTAATCGACGCTTAACTCCGCCAAATTGACTGAGGGCTTCAGCCGCTACCTTAGCGGTCACGCCAACATGCCGAGCCGCGGCCATTGCCGCAACACCATTCAGCACATTATGAAGACCTGTCATCGTCCAGTTCACAGTTGCACGTTCACTTTGTATTTCAACTGAGAAGACCGAGCCATCAGGTGATGTTAACTGGTAATTCCAGTCACCCTGGTCTATATCGATGGTTTGTACATCACTCCAACATCCCTTCTCCAACACTTGATCAAGGCTCTCAACACCCTTAGGCGCAATGATAAGACCTGTAGATGGTACCGTTCGAATCAAATGATGAAATTGTGTTTGAATAGCCCCTAAGTCTGAAAAGATATCGGCATGGTCAAACTCAAGGTTATTCATAATTAATGTGCGGGGGCGGTAGTGAACAAACTTAGAACGCTTATCAAAAAAAGCGCTATCGTATTCATCTGCCTCAACAACAAAGAAAGGTGTATCACCTAAGCGTGCAGAGGCTTCAAAGTTTCGCGGTACACCACCAATTAAGAAACCAGGCGACATACCCGCATATTCTAAGATCCAAGCTAACATAGTACTGGTGGTGGTTTTACCATGGGTGCCCGAAACAGCCAACGTCCACCGCCCTTGTAATACATAACGAGCCAGCCATTCTGGTCCTGATGTATAGGGTAACCCTTGTTCGAGAACCGCTTCTACTTCAGCGTTTCCGCGGCTCATTGCGTTACCGATCACCACTAAATCTGGTTCAGGGTGAAGGTTATCGGCAGAGTAGCCGTTCATTAGCTCAATTCCCTGAGCTTCTAATTGTGTACTCATTGGAGGGTAAACAGCTTGGTCAGAGCCTGTTACATGATGCCCCAGTTGCTTAGCCAATACGGCCAGACTTCCCATGAAGGTGCCACAGATTCCTAAAATATGAATATGCATTACTATTTATCGCGCCTTCTATTATTGAGTTTTTATGGTACAACTATTGAGTGATTATGCAGCTGCGCCTTTTTCGTCACTAAATCTAATTTAGTAGCTAGACCTTATTCAGGCCTTAGCCTGTATTGAGCGTTCGCCTCTTTTCAGCCTCAATCAACACGGCTTCTCGTTGTTTTTTCGGTAATGATCGCCACGTTAAAATCTCCTCTAACGTACGAAAACACCCTAAGCAGACGTCTCTATCATCAAGACAGCAATTTCTAACACAAGGGTTTACAATCTTTTGTGGTGTTTTATATTGCGTTGAAGCCGTTAACTTAGGCATATAACAACCTGCGACTAAAGTCTTAACTTTAGTTTAATGGTTAACCGAATAAGGGGAAAGCAATTATAGGAGATAATATTCTTGTCGCTGACAATTGGACCACTCAAACTCTAAAACTTCGTGTGTTGAGCCATTGATATCAAGATGGAGCGATTGAAAACCACAACCTTGACTCCTCAAGAGGGGTTTTACTTGGGAGGGCTGGATTATCTAAAAAATATGTTTGCCGCTGGCTCAAATTGGTTTTTTTTATGATGCTCGAGTGATATTTTTCGAACAGTAAATCAAAGCTGCCATCATCAAGCGCTGCCCTTAACCCCATTTCTAATGCATCTGACAATTCCACATTACCTTGTGTGACAAAATAATAGAATGCAGTCGGGTAAACCACTATCTTAGTCGGCTCGATCACAATTCCACTCCCTTTATACGCCTCAGCTTCAGCCCATACTTCAACAATTGAACGAGGGAAAAGGTCTACTCTGGTCTGAGACAACATGGCAAAAATTGAGTTGTAGTTAGACACTCCTGCAACAGTAAACCCGTTGGCCCTCAGTATTTCGGTATCAGGCCAGTCATGCCCCTGCACTAACCCAAACTCACGCAACTCATCAATGGTTAGCGCTGGCTGGAATTTGTCTAAAGATCTCTTATTCGCCAGAAAGACTCGCCATCCGATTAACCCTTTATAAATAGGAATCCTGATAGGTTTTAATCTTAATTCACGCTGCTTTGACGTCATAGACCATACGATATCAACATCAAGGCCACCCTGAAGCTGGAGCAAAGCACGACCTTGAGGCATCACTTGAGATGTTGGCGTCAACTTATAGGGTTTCTGAACCTTCGAGAAAGCCAGTTCAAGCAGTTTAAGCGGGTATTCGGTTCGGCTATCTGATGCTGTTTCTGGTCGAGGATAAAACACCGTCAGGTCTTTCGCTACCGCTAAAAATGGCAGAGCGCCAAACACTAGTAAGAAGATAAACAATAAATAAATTCTACGCAAGGATCCTTCCTCATGTCTATTTACCCAACAAATTATGGTAAAAGCTCGTAGTATGTTAACAGTTTATACGCCAAGTTATGCACTATGGTTAGAATAAATAACAAAATACAAACTCTATGCCTATACTAAATTTATCGTATTCTGCCAATAAATGCTTTGGCTCCCATGATTACAAACCACGATCATGTGTTGTAATATCAGGCCAGCCTTAAACCACTTCTAACAACGCCAACATTGGACGGTACGCCTAAGATGGTGGAAAATCAACTACAGGAAAACAAATGCCTAGTGTTAGATTTAGACATTTTATAGCTCACTTAGTGATATTATTTGCTGCTTTTTTATCATCTTTCACGTCAGCTGAGGAGAAGCCATTCTCAGTTGCTTTCAATGAAAGTTGGCCCCCGTTTAGTTTTCGAGATGAGAACAACCAAATGTCTGGAATTCTCGTCGACATTGTCCAAGAGGTCTTTGCAACCAAGCTCAAAGTACCCGTCGAATTTTATGGTTACCCTTGGAAACGCGTACAACATAACGTTGAGATAGGCGTACACGATGCGCTAGTTACAACAGCAACAAAGAAACGCCTGACTTATAGCATTAAAAGCGAAGAGTCGGTTTATGCACTGGAAGAAAAAGCATTTATCAATAGACACTCACGACATAAAGATAAACTGTCATCACTTACGCTAGACAATATTACTGAACTCAAAAATTATAAAGTCTGTGACATGATTGGTAATGGCTGGGCTGATGCTTTTTATGGCCGCTATAACATCGAGTTCAAACGCTTTAAAGATATCAATCTCTGCTTTAGAAACATAGCATTCGAGCGCTATGACATAGCGATACATGTTAGTGCTGCAGGTTTAACTCAACTCAAAAAAGAAGCGTTATCCGGTAAAGTAGAAATGCTACCCATGGTTTTCGATGAAGTGCCATTCCCTCTTCTGGTTAGTAAAAAATCAGAACATTTGGATATTTTGCCTAAATTCGATGAAGCCATTCGTGCGTTCAAAGCAGAGGGCGGCATTCAAAGGATTGTTAACCGCTATACACGTTAGGTCTAGATATTGACGAAATCACGCAGGCTTATCTATCGAACAATACTGCAGCAGTAGATGTTAAAGACATTTCTAATGACTTTTATACCTATTGCTCCCTGCCCCTGCCTCGTTATAATCATGACTCTTTTTCAGATTGCGGAAGTACCTCAAACAGATGAAAATTTACCTTGTAGGCGGTGCAGTACGAGACCAACTTTTGGGCTTACCGGTCAAAGACCGAGACTGGGTTGTTGTAGGCGCTACACCGAGTCAGATGCTCAATGACGGGTTTCAACAGGTAGGCGCCGACTTCCCCGTGTTTCTTCACCCTAAAACAAAAGAAGAATACGCACTGGCGCGTACTGAACGAAAAAAGGGAAACGGTTATCAGGGGTTTGAGTGTCATGCATCACCAGATGTCACGTTAGAAGAGGACCTAAAACGCAGAGACCTAACGATTAATGCAATGGCCAGCGACGAAAGTACCATTATCGACCCCTATAATGGGCAGGGTGACTTAAACAAAAAAATACTGCGCCATGTTTCAAATGCGTTTTCAGAAGATCCTTTGCGCATTCTTCGGGTTGCTCGTTTCGCCGCTCGATTCAACCACTTAGGTTTTTCCATAGCAGAAGAAACCATTAACTTAATGACGCAGATTGTTCGATCAGGTGAAGCATCCCACCTCGTAGCGGAACGTGTTTGGCAAGAGACTGCTCGAGCACTAGGAGAGCAGTCGCCATGGGTCTATTTCGAAACGCTGAAAGCGTGCGACGCACTTCAAGTACTCTTTCCTGAGTTAGATACGTTGTTTGGGGTTCCACAGCCTGAATTACACCACCCCGAAATAGACACCGGCGTACATAGCATGATGTCGTTAAAGGCTGCATGCGAGCTCAGTGACAGTATTGCTGTTCGATTTGCTGCTCTAATCCATGATTTAGGGAAAGCGCTAACCCCTGCATCAGAGTGGCCAAAACATCACGGCCACGAGAAAAAAGGCTTAGCACCTATCAAAGCACTGTGCTCGCGCATAAAGGCACCCAATGAAGTTCGAACCCTATCACTACTGGCGGCAGAGTTTCATACCCATGTACATAGAGCATTTGATCTTAAAGCTGCCACGCTGTTAAAAGTTATCAAATCATCTGACGCGTTTCGCAACAACGAACGTTTCAAACAATTACTTCTAGTGTGTGAAGCCGACGCCAAAGGTCGAACGGGGTTCGAATCAACCGAGTATCTCCAACGGCAGTACTTTTTAGATGCATTTGATGCGGCTAAAGCCGTCGACGTATCTACACTCATAGATCAAGGTTTTAGCGGTAAAGAGTTAGGCCAGGCCTTACTCCGTAGCCAGCAAGATAGCATTCAACACCTAAAAGAAAATCGTACACACTAGCACCTAGTATAGAAAAAGGGTCATCGTAATCAAATGAGCGATTCAAAACGCGATATAAAAGTAGCACTTATTACCGGAAGCGCCCGCCGAATTGGTGCAAATATTGCAAAAATGCTTCATCAAAATGGCTTTAATACAGTCATTCACTATAACCAAAGCAAATCTGATGCTGAACATTTAATCGACAGACTGCAAAAGAATCGAGCAAACTCTGCAACGGCCATTCAAGCAGATCTACAAGCGATCAATGACTTAAACATGCTAGCTGAATCAACAATTGCACAATGGGGTAAAGTTGACCTTTTAGTTAACAATGCCTCTTGCTTCTACCCTACCCCGATAGCCGATAACCCTGTTCTTGATAAGACCAAACCAAAATTTAAAATAGACGATTGGAGTGCAATAATTGATACGAATCTACGCGCACCTTATACTCTGTCTTTATTATTAGCAGATGAGTTACGCAAAACAAACGGCTCGATTATCAACTTGGTCGATATATATTCAGAGCGACCTTTAAAAAATCACTCTATTTATAATATCAGTAAAGCCGGCATTGCAATGATGACTCAAACGCTCGCGAAGGAACTAGCACCGAACATAAGAGTGAACGGAGTTTCCCCAGGTGCTATTTTATGGCCCGAAGGCGAGAGTGAAAGTGCCGAACAAAGTTCGGCACAAGAACGCATTATTTCACAAACACCGCTGGCTCGTTGTGGTTCACCGAGTGATATCTGCGAAGCCATTAATTACCTCGCGAATAGCACGTTTGTAACAGGGCAAATAATAAAGGTGGACGGCGGAAGAAGCCTTTATCTTTAATTGTCACAATTATACGACAAGATAGAAAATCCAAATACCATAAGAAAACCTCAAACTCAGACTAACAGACACTATTAAAAACGAGGATACACCGTGAAAAATGTTGTTATTGTTGCTGCAGGACGAACCCCGATAGGTGCTTTCAGTGGTGGCTTATCATCACTTACAGCCGCTCAACTTGGCGCGACTACGATTAAGTCGCTGCTTGAGAAATACTCTATTGCCGCGGACCAGGTTGATGAGGTTATATTAGGCCAGGTACTCACCGCAGGATGCGGTCAAAACCCCGCCCGACAGACGTCAATTAACGCAGGTATACCAAGCACCGTCCCAGCAATGACTATCAATAAAGTCTGCGGCTCTGGCCTTAAAGCCGTGCACATGGCAGCTCAAGCCATTGCCTGTGGCGATGCAGAGATGATGATTGCAGGCGGGCAAGAAAGCATGAGCCAGTCGCCCCATGTACTTCCAAAATCAAGAGACGGCCAGAAGATGGGGAACTGGAACCTTGTTGATACAATGGTCAACGACGGGTTGTGGGATGCATTTAATGATTACCATATGGGAATCACTGCAGAAAACATTGCCGATAAGTTTGAAATATCACGAGATGAGCAAGACCATTTTGCGGTCGCATCGCAACAAAAAGCAGAGGCCGCTCAAAAAGCCAATCGCTTTGCGGATGAAATTATCCCAGTAACGATCCCACAACGAAAAGGCGACCCCTTAATAATAGACTCAGACGAAAACCCTCGCCATGGCGCCAATATGGGTTCAATGGGTAAAATGCGCCCGGCCTTCAAAAAGGATGGTTCCATTACTGCGGCCAACGCCTCATCACTTAATGATGGTGCCGCAATGGTCATCGTCTGTAGCGAAGAGAAAGCGGCAGCTCTAGGCCTAACCCCGTTAGCGACAGTCAAAGCCTATGCGAATGCGGGCGTTGACCCAAGCATTATGGGAACCGGGCCTGTACCGTCCACTCAAAAATGTTTGAGCAATGCGGGCTGGACAATTGATGATCTGGATCTTATTGAAGCAAATGAAGCCTTTGCGGCACAAGCCATTTCGGTCAATCGCGGTCTTGGCTGGGATACCGATAAGGTCAATGTGAATGGCGGTGCAATTGCATTGGGTCATCCCATTGGTGCGTCTGGGTGCCGAATTTTGGTCTCATTAATACACGAAATGATCAAACGGAACGCAAACAAAGGCTTAGCAACACTTTGTATCGGGGGTGGAATGGGGGTATCACTAGCCATTGAGCGATAACTTCTGCTGCAGACGTGTAGTTAAAAATAAACAAAGCCAGCAATTAAGCTGGCTTTGTCAAAACACTATACGTCCACCAAGAAAAAACCGCTTTCATCTTGCCCAAGAATATCCAACGCTTTTTCTTGCATTACAACACTCCAAATATAACTAACTAATTATATTTTTCGTTTTTGAATAAACCCTCAACATTATGCGGGCAATGTCATGACACTTGTTATGACAAATTCATTTATTTATACATGAATTAAATACAACCATCCGTTAAAGCGATTATCACGCTATAATAGCGTTCACTATCAATCAGATATTGTGAAAACATCTACCCCTTATGATAAATATCGTACTGTTCGAACCAGAAATCCCCCCGAATACTGGCAACCTAATCAGACTCTGCGCCAATACTGGCTTTCAGCTTCACCTTATCGAGCCAATGGGGTTTGTTTTAGATGATAAGCGGCTCCGTCGAGCAGGGTTGGATTATCACGAGTGGGCTACCGCAAAAATACATAAGGATTATGACGCCTTTATATCGGCTGAGCAGCCTGAAAGAATATTTGCGTTAACAACCAAAGGTCAGGCGTATTACCACAACGTAGAATTTCAAAAGAGTGATTACTTGATGTTTGGGCCAGAATCGAGAGGGCTCCCAGAAGAGATTCGCTTAAAGATTCCTCAAGAGCGGTGGATACGAGTTCCAATGAAAGAAAGCAGTAGAAGCTTGAATCTCTCGAACACAGTAGCGTTAGTAGCCTATGAAGCTTGGCGTCAACTAGATTTTGAAGGTGGGATTTAGAGTCGAAAATAAGAACGCAAGTAGCAGAAGTGTTGTTTCATTTAGAACTCACGCAAACAGCCTTCCTGCTACTTCTACATATAACTGATAGTTCAATTAGTGAGTAGCAGCACCTTCAACCTTTTCTGCTTCTTCTTGCTTACGCTTCATTGCCTCTGCAAAAATCGCATCAAAGTTAACCGGCGCTAGCATAAGCGATGGGAAACTTCCTTTATTAACCAAGCTATCAACGGCTTCACGAGCATATGGAAATAGGACATTTGGACAAAATGCACCTAATGTTTGTGCCAACTGAGGCCCTTCAATGCCAGTAATGTGAAATATACCAGCCTGTTGAATTTCAACAATAAAGGCTACTTTCTCTTCAACTTTAGCGGTAATAGACAACGATACAACCACTTCATACTGAGACTCACTCACTTTGTTGCTTGCCGTATTCAAATCCATATTGATTTGAGGCTTCCACTGCTGCTGGAAAACATCTGGCGCGCCAGGAGATTCGAAAGAGATGTCTTTTACATAGATACGCTGTAGAGCAAATTGTGGCTGAACGGGCGCTTGTTGTTCATTTTCCGGCATAACAATTCCTTAACAATAGTGTTTTTATTAATGTGAAACCGGATCTCAAATTGCCGATTCCTACTGGTAATAATAAAAGCTTAACCGCAATGATTCGAGTGCAGCGATCACTTTTATCTAATTCAATTCGTTTAGACGCTTAAACGATAAAAAGCCAATATATTGAGCTTCAGGATAAGCACTCTTTAACCGAGATGGGGTCAACGAGACTCAAGTTCAAGTGCTTGGTCTAGTTTTCCTTTTCTCTCCAGCGCATAAAGTTCGTCGCAACCACCGATATGCTGATCACCTATCCAAATTTGAGGAACCGTATGGCTCCCACTTTTGGCCATCATCTCACGACGAAGAGATGGATCATTATCAACAGGAATATCTTCGAATTCGACCCCTTTGCTGTTTAATAAGGCTTTTGCACGAACACAGTAAGGGCAAAATCGTGTGGTATACAACACTACATTATTCATCAGAGACAACTCTACTCATCAACTACTTTTTCGTTACGGTTTTAAACCAACTCTATTTTTTGACTAGCGGAAGACTACTATTTCTCCATTCGCTAATACCACCAGTCATACGGCATATATTTTCAAACCCGGCTGCTTTAAGTGCTTTTCCGGCCATTCCGGAATGCTGACCCTGCTTGTCAACGACCACCAACTGCTTGTCTTTATACTTTTCCAAATCGCTAGTACGATCCTTTAAGCTAGCAAATGGTATATGTACCGCACCCTTTATATGCCCATCACTGAAATCTTTCTTATCTCTTATATCAAGGATGATCGCCTCATCCTTGTTCAACAACAGCGTTGCCTGCTGGGGAGAAACGGAACGCCCAGAACGATGTTTTTCTAACAAGAATAGTGCAATTAGCAACCCTACAAAGCTTGAAACCAGGATCCAGTGATTGGTCGCAAATTCAAAAAGTCTTTCCATTATTACATCCAGCCGTCGATAAAATTAAGAATGGCGGCATTATACACAGCTAAAGCAACTATCTAAACAACGTTTCAATTAGCTATATATCATCGTTCGCGGTAAAATCCGATTGCACTACGTTTCTCCAAAGTTTATATCACTTTGAACACTTAAGTAGTTTTACTTTGAACACCAAAACAATGCGGAACGGTTGATTAACCATGACAGACCAATGCACACCTACAGCACTGATTATACTTGATGGTTGGGGCTACCGAGATGAATGCGACTCAAATGCAATCAGTAATGCAAACACCCCATTCTGGGATCAGATCTGGAGTCAAAATCCACATACATTGATCAATACATCTGGAATGGCTGTTGGACTTCCTGAAGGTCAAATGGGAAATTCTGAAGTCGGTCATATGAATCTTGGTGCTGGCCGCATTGTTTATCAAAACTTCACCCGAATCACCAAAGATATTACTGACGGTGGATTTTTTAACAACCCAGAAATCACCTCCGCCATCGATAAGGCAGTATCGGCAAATAAAGCTGTTCATATTTTAGGGCTTCTTTCACCTGGCGGTGTACATAGTCATGAAGACCACATCATTGCCGCCTGTGAGCTCGCGGCAAAGCGAGGTGCTACAGCGATTTATGTCCACGGTTTCCTTGATGGTCGCGACATGCCTCCACGAAGTGCGGAGGCGTCGATAAAGGCAATAGAGAAAACACTTAAACAACTGGGTGTAGGCAGGTTAGCTTCAGTTATTGGTCGTTACTATGCAATGGATCGCGACAATAGATGGGATAGAGTCGAAAGCGCTTACAATTTGCTAACACTTGCTGAAGCAGAGCATAAGTACGAGGATGGTGTTGCAGCATTACAGGCAGCCTATGCTCGAGAAGAAAACGATGAATTTGTACAAGCGTCTGTCATTCAGGGTAGCGGAGATGAAGCCGCTACAATCAATGACGGAGATGCGGTTCTTTTTATGAACTTCCGCGCAGACAGGGCTCGTGAGATCACACGGGCGTTTGTTGATAAAGAGGAGTTTAGCGGTTTTACTCGTCGTAAAGTTGCTCAACTTGCTGACTTTGTCATGCTAACGGAATATGCCGCAGACATAAAAACCTCTTGTGCCTATCCTCCATCAGACCTGCCTAATACGCTTGGCGAATACATGGAAAAACTGCAACTGAATCAACTTCGAATCGCAGAGACCGAAAAATACGCTCACGTCACCTTTTTCTTTAGCGGCGGCCGAGAAGCGCTATTTAAAGGAGAAAACCGGGAACTTATTCCATCACCCGATGTTGCAACCTATGACCTAAAGCCAGAAATGAGTGCTCCAGAGCTCACTGATAAATTAGTCTCAGCCATCAAGGGTGGGCAATATGACTTAATTATTTGTAACTATGCAAACGGCGACATGGTTGGGCATACTGGAAAATATGACGCTGCGGTAAAAGCAGCAGAGTGTCTTGATAAATGTCTGCAGAAAGTTGAGGCTGCCATAAAAGACGTCGGTGGGCAGTGCTTAGTCACCGCTGACCATGGTAATGCAGAGCAAATGGTTGACCCTAATAGCGGCCAACCTCATACTGCACATACCACACTGCCCGTTCCTTTGGTTTATATTGGTGATAAAAAAATATCACTAAAGGATGGCGGTAAACTCAGTGATGTAGCACCTTCTCTCCTATCATTAATGAGCTTAGCTCAACCAGAGGAAATGACAGGTACGTCTCTTATTGTTACTGAATAGCCAACGATGAAGAGCACTAATGAGGTAAGCAATGCTTGCCTCTATTATTCGAATATACGGAATCATCAGCTCATAATAATGACAATAAAGGCCACTCATTTAAATTTTAACATTCATGTCGTGGCACACTCTATCGCCACTATTGCCCTGCTTGTTCTATTTGTATCCTTTACCTTTCCAGCGCATTCTGCAACCAGTGAACCTGATGTATCTCCTAAACAATTAAAACAGCTTAAAAAAACCATAGGTAAACTTAACTCTGAATTGGATAAGGCAGAAGGTAAAAAAAACGAACTCCAAAAATTACTAAAAAAAAATGAGTTAGAAATAAGCCGAATAGGAAAAGGCATCCATAAAGTTCAACAACAGCTCAATGACGCACAAAAGCGACTAAAAAAACTGCAAAAGAAAAAGAAGTCATTAGAACTACAACTTAAAAATCAACAAGCTTATTTAAAAAAACAAATCGTAACTGCCTACTCACTAGGAAGGCAGCCGGCCGTTAAAGTCCTGCTTAACTTAGAAGACCCACAAAAAATAGATCGAACACTTGCTTACTACGACTATTTTAACAAAGCACGAGCAAAAGAAATAGAATCGTACCGCACCACCATTAAACACCTGAGCGATACTCGCTCTGCAATAGATCAGGAAAATGATAAGCTAATTAACGCACGTAGCCAGCTCGTAACCAGCAAAGCAGAATTAAATGAAAGCCAACGCTCTAGAAAACGAACGCTAGCTAGATTAAATGACTCCATTAAAGGAAAAAGCCTTGAGCTGGAAAAGTTAACTAACGATCAAAAGCGCTTAGAACAACTGCTTAAAGAGGTTGAAAAAGCAATTGCAAACCTGACGTTACCTGAAGACTCAAGGCCATTTTCGCAACTCAAGTCTAAACTTCCCTGGCCAACTCATGGTAGAGTGACAGAATATTATGGTTCTCGCCTAGCAGGTGGCAAGCTACGTCGAAATGGGGTCATAATAGAAACTAATTCCGCAATACAGGTTAGTGCTGTTCATTACGGAAGAGTGGTGTTCTCCGATTGGATTCGTGGTTTTGGGCTGATGACCATTGTCGATCATGGCGGCGGTTATATGAGCCTATACGGCCACAATAAAAGCCTGCTAAAAGAAATCGGTGACTGGGTTCGAACAGGCGAGACCATTGCTTACTCCGGGAATAGCGGAGGCCAGAAAGAAACAGGGCTATACTTTGAAATAAGAAAGAATGGCAGACCGCAGAACCCACTAAAATGGCTGCAACGCAAATAATAACACCTGAACTAACGGGAATTTATTAATGATAGATATTCAGAATTACTTATGTCAATTGAAACCAACCAGCGCAGGGTTAGTTGCCTTACCGCTATTGTTTTCACTGACACTACACTCAAATACTGCTCTATCAGAAGAAACACCCGTATCAGAAAACACCCAGCAACTAGAAGTCACTTCCTCAGAAAGCGCTCCTGATTCCAACAACAAAATGAGCGAAGATGCACCGCAGCGAACGGTTATAACGCTGCCTGACCCTGCAAAACAATTACCACTGGATGACCTTAGAAAATTTACCGAAGTATTTGATCGCATCAAAAAGACCTACGTTGAGGACGTCGATGATAGCACCCTACTCAACAACGCCATCAAAGGTATGCTCTCTGGTCTAGACCCTCATTCCGCCTACTTAGAACCGAGCGCATTTGAAGATTTGCAAGAAAGCACTACCGGTCAGTTCGGTGGCTTGGGAATTGAAGTAGGCCAAGAAAGTGGTTTTGTTAAAGTCATCGCACCCATCGACGATACACCCGCTCAAAAAGCGGGTATTGAAGCCGGCGACTTGATTATTAAGTTGGACGACACACCTGTTAAAGACATGTCTTTGGACGAAGCCGTTAAACTCATGCGTGGCGAGCCAGGCTCTCCTATTGTGCTCACCATAGCCAGGGAAAGTGAAAGTGGGCCAATCGAAATCACTATTATCAGAGATATTATTAAAGTCACCAGCGTTAAAACGCGCTTACTAGAACCTGGATATGGCTATCTCCGTATAACTCAATTCCAAGCACAAACAGGAGAAGATTTTAGTAAAGGCCTAGCTAAATTACAGAATGAGAATAAAGGTGACCTAAACGGATTAATACTTGACCTTCGAAACAATCCGGGTGGCGTATTACAGGCGGCGGTAGCGGTTTCTGATAGCCTGCTAGATGATGGGTTAATTGTTTATACTGAAGGGCGTATCAAAAGCTCTCAACTACGATTTAGCGCAACACCTGGAGATGAACTTAACGGCAAGCCCGTTATAGTGCTAATCAATGGCGGCTCTGCGTCTGCTTCGGAAATTGTTTCAGGCGCCCTCCAAGACCAAGGAAGGGCAATCATCATGGGCACGGATAGTTTCGGCAAGGGTTCAGTTCAAACGGTTATGCAGCTCAATGAAGAGTATGGTTTAAAACTCACCACGGCTCGCTACTACACGCCAAATGGCCGCTCAATTCAAGCGCTAGGCATCGTACCCGACATTGAAGTAAAACGAGCAAAACTAACTGAAGTTAAGTCGCAAGAGTTTTTCAAAGAGGCAGATTTAGCTGGGCATCTTAGTAACGGTAAAGTAGAAAATTCCGATAAAGATAAAAAATCTGGTAATACTGATGCAGAGCAAGAAAATAACCCTTCTGAAATCCTTGAAAGGGATTTTCAGCTACGCGAAGCCGTAAACCTTTTGAAAGGCCTTACTATTCTGGCCAATCGCACAACGGAAAACTAAAGCTTAAGATGATACGCTTACCTTTTAAGCAAGCAGCGGCTCAAATGATATTCAAGCCTTTCATGACTGTATCATTTGGTTTATTGCTCTCCGCTAGCAGTTCATGGGCTGACTCAGTTAACCAACCAACGATTGCGATTATCATTGACGACATGGGCAACCACCTCAAAACAGGTCGTCAATTGATTAACCTTCCCTACCCACTAACACTTGCGTTTTTACCACACCGTAAACATACCTCCGATTTGGCTCGAAATGCCCACCATCAAAGTAAAGAAGTGATGCTCCATATGCCAATGGCCAATACTCTCGGCCTAGAATTGGGCGCAGGTGGTCTGACTACAGGTATGGAAAAACACGACCTCACCACTACGTTACGCCAGGCAATACGCTCAATACCTTATGTTCAAGGTATCAACAACCATATGGGCAGTGCGCTTACGCAACGCAGAAGTGAAATGGGTTGGATAATGGAAGAGCTGTATAACTATCCTCTTTATTTTGTAGATAGCCGAACCATTGCTGCCTCGGTAGCAGGGAACACAGCACAACAATATCAAATTCCAAACTTGAGCAGAGATGTTTTTCTCGACCATTGGCAAACCCGAAAATCTATTCACAGCCAGTTCGGCAGGTTAATCAAGCTGGCTAAAGAGAAAGGGAGCGCTGTTGCAATTGGTCACCCGCATCAGGTCACTGTTGACTACTTGGAATGGGCACTACCTAGACTTGACCAGCAAGGCATCAGACTAGCGACCGTTAGTGGCCTTTGGGCAATAAGACACAATGGGCACCCAATGTTTAGCCACCGCAAACAGAACTCTTCAGGTGCCTTTTCGATAGCAGACAAAGCTGATACTAAAAAATTAAAAGCGACAAACAAGCTATAAGTACCAAAAAAACCAATAAAATAACACCAACTCATTGGTTAGATTAAAATTTCACCTCTATACTCTTTAATATTCCATCGTCGAAAACCCTCTACCAGCAGGAACCTAACAAGAGAACAGCATGAGCGGACAGAACATCGAATCATTATTCAAAGATGACCAAATTTCCGTAATCACCTTTTCTACACGAGAGGCGACCTTTGCGATCCCTTTAGAGCAAGTAAAGTACATCGAAAAGGACGTTAAGCGGAACATTAAAGTTGGTAAACTAGACCGCTTTAATCACGAGGTTATCACCTACCAAAACAACGCAGTACCGCTATTTGATTTCAGCATATTAACGGGTAGTCGCTCTCAGTTTGAAGAAAACAAAGAGCTCATATCAATGCTAAACGATAGAGAGAAAGATCATCGAGACTGGATGGATTCACTCGACTATGCCATCAAAAACAACACGCTATTCAATAAAGCAACTGACCATAACGAATGTGCATTTGGTGTTTGGTATAACCAGTTTTTTACTAATGATAGTGATTTGAAGGAAGTATTGGAAAAATTTGATGAGCCACACAAAAGAATACATGCACTTGCTGAGTCACTATTAACCCTAGCAAAACAAGACCAAGCACTTGCGCTCAAAAACCTAGAAAAAGAGCGCAATACCACCTTGGCAGAACTATTAAGGCTATTTGAAACAGCACGAGAAAGGGTTCGGAATAGCGACAGACCTATCATTGTCTTCGTTGAACAAAACAACAATCAAATTGGAGCACTAAGGCTCGATAATATACAGGATATCGAGTCTTTCTCACTCAAGAACTTCTCAAGAGATACTTCCACTGAGGGTATTATGAAAAAGAATGAAACAGACTTCGTGATAGAAGGGTTTCTGAGAAGTGGCGATTCAGCACCCTGCATGCTAATCAACTGCCAACCAGCAAATTAACAGGGGGAAAACAATCTGCCCTCGCCCGCCAAAGGGCAGATAATTATCTAGTTACACTCCGCTGGGCTAATCTCGGACCTCAACGCCTTGCGCCACCATAAACTGCTTGGCCTCTGGGATTGTATGCTGCCCAAAGTGGAATATACTAGCCGCCAATACCGCATCAGCACCACCACCTTTAACACCATCTACGAGGTGTTGTAAGTTTCCAACACCACCGGATGCAATAACCGGTATTGAGACCGCATCGCTAATAGCGCGCGTGACACCCAGGTCAAACCCGTTCTTCATACCGTCTTGATCCATGCTGGTCAGCAAAATTTCACCCGCACCATTGTCAGCCATTTTCTTGGCCCACTCTATGGCATCAAACCCAGTAGGCTTACGTCCGCCATGAGTGAAAATTTCCCATCGATCCTCTTCGCCCGGGCCACTAACTTTTTTGGCATCAATAGCCACCACAATACATTGGCTTCCAAATCGCTCAGAGGCCTCTCTTACAAACTCTGGGTTAAAAACCGCAGCAGTATTAATGCTAACCTTATCAGCACCTGCATTTAACATTTTTCGAATATCATCAACCGTACGAATACCGCCACCTACGGTCAAAGGAATAAACACCTCACTCGCCATCTTCTCAACGGTATGAACCATCGTCTCACGATCTTCATGGCTCGCAGTAATATCTAAAAATGTAATTTCGTCAGCGCCCTGCTCGTCATACTTTCGGGCAACTTCTACAGGGTCACCCGCATCACGGATATCGACAAACTGTACACCTTTAACCACTCGCCCGTTATCTACATCAAGACAAGGAATAATTCGTTTTGCAAGACCCATATTAACTCACCTCAAATAACCATTACTTAAACTTGGCCGTTCCACTGAACAAAATTCTTCAGCAAAGCTAGGCCCGAATGCTGGCTTTTTTCGGGGTGAAACTGAACCGCAAATATATTTTCGTGACCCACTGCAGCATCAATGGGTTTACCATAATGAGAGCTACCCATTACATACTTTGACTGCTCCATTGCCACGTAAAAACTGTGTACAAAATAAAAGCGTTCACCGTCGTCAATCCCTTGCCATAGCGGATGCACCTGAGCCTGACTGACCCTATTCCATCCCATATGAGGAACCTTAAGACGCTCGCCCTCTTCTATCAGCGGCTCGCCAAAAAACTTAACCTGCCCAGGTAATAGGCCAATGCAATCTACACCACTGTTTTCTTCGCTGTGCTGCATTAGCGCTTGCATTCCAACACATATGCCAAGAAAAGGGCGGTCCTGTGACACCTCTTTAACTAACTCATCAACACCCAGGCGCTGAATCTCGGCCATACAATCACGTATTGCCCCGACGCCAGGGAGAACCACTCGATCTGCTTCACGTATCAAGGATGCATCAGAGGTTACAAGCACATTCGCTTCAGGTGCTACATGTTCTATAGCCTTAGATACAGAGTGAAGATTCCCCATACCGTAATCAATTACTGCAACCGTATTCATTTAAATCACTCTTGCTTAAAGGCAGCCTTTAGTAGAAGGCATAATACCCGCCATTCGCTCATCTAATTCAATTGCCATACGAAGTGCACGACCAAATGCCTTGAAAACTGTTTCAATTTGGTGGTGAGTGTTAGTACCACGCAAATTGTCAATATGTAATGTCACTTTTGCGTGATTTACAAATCCTTGAAAGAACTCTTGAAAAAGGTCGACATCAAACCCACCCACGGTAGCACGAGTATATGGGATGTTTAGCTCTAGCCCTGGGCGCCCGGAAAAGTCCAATACAACACGTGAAAGCGCTTCGTCCAGAGGAACATAGGCATGACCATATCGTCGAATACCCTTCTTATCACCAATTGCCTTGCTAACAGCCTGTCCAAGCGTGATACCCAAGTCTTCCGCAGTATGGTGATCATCAATATCTAAGTCACCAATGGCTTTAAGATCCATATCTATCAACCCATGCCGAGCAATTTGATCAAGCATATGCTCAAGAAATGGTAAACCGGTATCCATTTTTACCTGCCCAGTCCCATCGAGGTTCACTTCAACAGAAATCTGGGTTTCCAGCGTATTTCGTTCTACTTGGGCTTTACGCTCAGCCATTAGGCTCTCCACATAACTTACGTTTTATCAATTCAACCTGCTTGAAGGGTGCTCCCTACATGCAAGCAAAGTAGGCGTTTCAAAAACCGGCATTATAGCGTTTTTATTGTGCCAGAGCCTAATCAATTTTATTAGACTGGCGCGGGTATTAAGAACGAAAAAAAGCAAGGCCAAAATGAGATAGGTCTATCCCCCTACCTCAAGATATAGTGGAGGTTAACGAGAGAACTCTGCCTTAAGGTTTTTAGTATATGTATCAACAAGTGAGTTAAATTCATGTTTTACAATAGGGCTAATCGCTAACTTTAACAAGCTAGGCAATGGCAATGTCATTTTCGCTTCTGTAGTAAAGACAATATGGGTACCTTCTTTCACAGACGTTATTTTCCAGTTTCCTGATACCAAGCCATTCCCTTCACCTTTTACAGGTTTCCATACAATGCTGCCAGTGTCTTTATTACTAACATAATGACAAGCATAAACAGACTGCAGTGCATGTTTGTCTACACCTATTTTTTCCATCTCCCACCGATAGGTGTTATCTCCCAAATCGACCAAATGTTCAACTTTTGGAAAATGGCTGCCTGACGCAGGCACATCTGACAACAAATCAAATACTCTATCAAAGCTTGCTGGTACGGTAAAATCACGATTAATTTCTATCGTTATACTGATCGCCACTGGAGACTCCTAAGTTTTTATTAATTACAACTCTTCCAAACTTCCCTTTTGTATCTTAGCCAGTAACGTTGAGAAATACCATCCACTCTGTAGTGCAACTGAATTTCGAATTCACAAAATTTCATCTAAGGAATCACAATCCGCTGTGCTAAAATGAGTCCTGTTTAAATGACCCATTTTGAAAAGGACTCCTGAACGTGCGCATACTAAAAGTAACCCTCCTCTCTCTTCTAGCACTTATAGCGCTGTTTGTTATAGCTGTAGTTACTATTACCGCCACTATTGACCCTAATGATTATAAAACTGACATTGAATCCGTAGTCGCTCAAAACAGTACACTAAAACTGACTATTAAGGGTGATTTGGAGTGGTCATTTATGCCTTTAGGTGTTGATATAAAAGACGTTACTCTTGAGCATCTCAATGGAAACCCCTTTACCAAAGTTAATCAGCTAACCGCTCAAGTAGGTCTACTGTCACTGCTAAAGCTCAACCCTCAGGTTCATAAAATTATTCTCGACGGGTTAGTTGTCATACTTGAAAAAGACGAGCAAGGTCAGGCTAACTGGGAAAACATCACAGTTAAAAAGGAAGTATCAAACCAAAACAATTCATCCGCTGAAAGTACGCCTTCAGCAAACACCCAAGACACCTCATCTGCGATCAATACAAACCCAGAGCAGACACTCAAGAGTGATTTCAAGCTTGAAATAGAAGAAGTTGCGATCACCAATACAACCATTCGCTATCGCGACAAACAATCAAACCACTCAGCATCATTAGAAGACTTCAACTTACGAGCAAACAGCATTACGCTCGGTAACGCATTTCCGCTAAACATCCATTTTAAAATATCAAACAGCAGCCCTAAACTAGATATCAACGCGAAGATAGCCGCGGCAATAACTATCGATAGTAATATGAAGCAATTTGCTATTAGACAATTAAAAAGTAACTATGAACTCGCGGGCGCACCATTTGAAGAAAATACAGTAGAAGCGTCATTTAGCGGCAATAGCATCACTGCTAACTTAAATGAAGGCTCCGTTAGCTTGAATCAAATCGCACTGAAGTTTGCAAATCTTACCCTTAACACCACTATGGATATTCACAGTCTAAGTAAACAACCAAAGCTTGACGGTAGCCTGGACATTCCCGTTTTTTCACTTCAAGCACTTCTTTCTTCTGTTGGTCAGCCAACCATTCAGACAACCGATAGCAATGTCCTTAAAAGAATTGGGCTTAAATCTACGTTAAACGGGTCTATAGAAGACCTAGATATTAAGAACTTAGACATTCAGCTCGACGACACTCACTACACAGGCTCATTAAATTATCTAGCAGCCAAACAATTTGTTACTGCCAATATCAAGGGTACCGAACTTAATATTGATCGATACCTACCTCCAGCCGTAACCCCAGTTACTCAGGCAAGTCAAACAATTGAACGCATGGCCAGCAAGGACGCTGAAACTTCAAACACAGACAATAGCACTTCGCTCCCTAGTAATGCGCGAACAGAGCCTCAGCTACTGCCATTAGAGACTATCCGCTTACTAAACCTCGACATTTCATTTATTCAGCAGAAGTTGATCGCCAAAAACCTGAAGTTAAATAATCTAACCCTTTTAATGAAAGCCGCCAATGGCGTTATTACCGTCACCGAAGCAAGCGGAAAGCTATATGAAGGGCATTTCGACGTGAATGCCAAAATAGATGCGTCATCCGACAACCCCAAATGGGCAATTAACAAAACCGTTAATAACATACAAATAATGCCCCTATTAAAAGACTTTCAAGATCTTGAAATCATCTCTGGCGGAATAAATTTAAACGCCAGTATTAAGACGGCAGGGAACACTGTATCTACCATCAGAAGCGCAGCACAAGGTAGTGCAAGTTTCGATTTTGATCAGGGTGCACTTCACGGTTTCAATCTAACAAAACTAACCTGCGAAGGCGTCGCATTGATTAACCGCGACAAAGTAACCAAATCAGACTGGAGTGACGAATCTCAATTTCAGTCAATGAAAGGCAGCCTTACTATTGACGGAAACCAGTTCATAAACAAAAATATTACCGCTGCAATGAGTGGCTTAGCGTTAATCGGTAAAGGGGTTGTCAATGCAGAAACCCTGAATGTCAATTACGGCATAGACCTAAAGGCGATAGGAGACCTTGGCGACAATGCTTGCCGCGTCAATGAAAAAGTCAAAGATCTCGCTATTCCTATTCTTTGTAAAGGGTCTCTAAATGACGACCCAGCGAAGCTTTGCGATCTCGACTACAGCCGCATGGAGGACCTAGTCGCCGCAGCGGGGAAAAAAGAGTTAGAAAGAAAGGCTGAGAAAGAGGTCAATAAGCTATTGGATAAGCACCTTGGAGATGATGACTCAGACACGAAGGAAAGCGTGAAGAAAATATTTAAAGGCTTATTCTAGCCCTTCACACCAGTCCTAACGCCCACCTTCAAAGTGAGCCTAGTCGGCTCACCTGACTTATTCAAACAAAAAGAGAAACGCGTACATTGAGCCCAATACATTTCAGTCAATCTATTCTCGAATGGTTTGATGACAACGGCAGGAAAAACCTCCCATGGCAATTAAATAAGTCACCCTACCGAGTCTGGGTTTCCGAGATCATGCTGCAGCAGACTCAAGTAACTACCGTTATCGGATATTACAATAGATTTATGGTCCGCTTTACATCCTTACAGTGCCTTGCTGAAGCCGATGAAGATGAAGTGTTAGGGTATTGGGCTGGTTTAGGTTACTACGCCCGAGCACGAAACCTACACAAGACCGCAAAACTAATAATATCGGAGCATCAAGGGCAGTTTCCAACCACTCACACTGAAATTGAGGCATTACCTGGCATTGGCCGCTCGACTGCAGGGGCCATATTATCTTTATCCCTAAATACGCGCTCACCTATACTAGACGGAAACGTCAAGCGAGTCCTAGCTCGATTTCATGGAATAGAGGGCTGGACAGGCCACCCATCCATAGCCAAGGAATTATGGTACTGGGCCGAACTCTATACCCCGCAAGATCGCTTTACCGACTACACTCAAGCAATGATGGATTTAGGCGCCACACTTTGTACTCGCAGTAAACCCAACTGCCTTCAATGCCCAATCAAAGCCTCTTGTAGAGCCTATATTGAACATAGAACCAAGGCTCTACCCTTTCCAAAACCCAAGAAAACCCTCCCTGTAAAACATCGCTGGTTACTGCATATTGAGAACAATAAGCATGAGGTGTTTATTGAAAAGAGGCCACCCAGTGGAATTTGGGGTAGCTTATGGAGCCTGCCAGAAGCACCTTACCCACTAGATGACTATGAGATAGTGCATTACTGTCGAGAACACCTATCACTAGAGTGTAGCGTCAGCACTCATGGAACAAGTTTTAAGCATACATTCAGCCATTATCATCTAATCTTACACCCCATAAAGCTCACTTACGAGTCTAGCCTTCCGACAATAAAAGAGTCTTTCGGCTCGATGTGGTTGAAGGGTAATCACGAGCTAGGCTTGCCTGCTCCCATTAGGATTTACATTGACACAATAGAGGAGGAAAAAAAAGTTTAAGCATTGGATGCTGAAACAACTAACAGTGCGTCATTCGATATCAGCATAATTGACAACCTTATTCCGACCATGCTGCTTCGCATGATAAAGCGCTTTATCTGCCAAATTAAGGTAATCCTCTCCCCTCAGCATTTTAGTCGGGACTCCATTATATACACCCATACTAAGCGTTACGTAATTTTCTACTGAGGATTTCTCATGCATGATATTGAGTGCTTCCACCTTTGCCCTAACCTTTTCAGCAAGCCTCTTAGCGTCTGATTCAGTTGTATTAGGTAGTATCAGTGCGAATTCTTCCCCCCCAAAACGTGCAGCTAAATCGGTCGCTCTCTTAGAGCTCGACATCAACGTATTTGCGATCATTTTTATACAATCATCTCCCTTTAAATGACCGTAAAAATCATTGTAAGCCTTGAACTCGTCAATATCACACATAATGACTGTCAACGGTTCCTTATTACGAGAGCAACGGGCAACTTCATGAGACAGAAAACGATCCATATAACGACGATTTGCCAGCCCTGTTAGGCCATCTACATCAGCTAACCTTTTAAGCTCCACATTGGCTGTTTCAAGCTCTTCTGAAACCTCCAAAAGACGTTGTCGCATCTTAGAGATTCTTTCCATAGCTTTCATCTTCGCAGCAAGCACCTGCTGGTCTAAAGGTTTTGCAAGATAGTCATCCCCTCCCGCATCAATACCTGCTGTAATGTCTTCAGCGGTAAACCTAGCGCTCAAGAAAATAATAGGTACCCAGTTATCTTCTTGTTCTCTAATTGCCTTAGCAGCTTCATGCCCTCGCATAACGGGCATAACCTCATCCATCAAGATAATATCGGGATTATGCTCTCGATATAGTTCAAGAGCCTGCTGACCATTCTCGCCAAGGATTACGTCATGACCCAACTCCAGCAGAAACGCTTCTGATATCACTCTATCCACAGGGGAGTCGTCAACTAACAAAACTTTCATTAATGACCCTTTAAGTACACTCGCTCTTTAATATTTATGTATAAATCCACAAAACCAGCGTTAACCTTCTTAATACTAGTACAGTCGTTTTTCACTTTTTTTCAAGTAATAGGAGCCACATGATGGTTTTAATTCCTAGGAAGGTTAAACCTTCTCCTCTTATAGCCTCTGCATTAAAAGCACTGTAGTATTAACCGAGTAGACAGCACTGCTGACATTGCTTATAGATTCACTCATAAACATAATTCAATAAACTCTTTTTAAATTAAACAAATAAAGGTGGTTTTGAATGAGCCGAATGGTTTTCTGCGTAAAGTATCAGGAAGAACTTGAGGGTGTAGATATTCCCCCCATGCCAGGAAAAAAAGGGGAGTACATTTACAATAGCATTTCAAAAAAAGCGTGGAGTGAATGGCAAAGCAAGCAAACAATGCTAATAAATGAAAAACGCTTGAATATGATGGAGCCTACTTCTAGGTCATACCTTGCAGAGCAAATGGATAATTTTTTTAATAATAAAGATACCGACACTATTGAAGGTTATGTACCAACAGAAAAATAAAAACTAAGTGTTTAATCGTTGAAATAGTGAATAGCCTAAGAATATTCTTAATTTCTAATTTTGCGCTTGACTCAAGGCAACGAAACAGGTCTAATACGCCCCGTTGCCCGGATAGCTCAGTCGGTAGAGCAGAGGATTGAAAATCCTCGTGTCCGTGGTTCGATTCCGCGTCCGGGCACCATTATTTTAAAAACCCGATCATTTTAAGATGATCGGGTTTTTTTATGCATAAAATTAGCCTTGCTAGCTCCCTAGACATACCCTCACCAACAAACTCAGTCGCCATGCAACCCGAGAATCAAAGCCGGAATCTCGCTGGGATGCAGAACAGTATGACCGGGATTGATACCCAACTCAGCATCCAAAGGCTGCTGATGCTGAATCCAAACCGAAGTTATACCACTATTATAAGCGCCTACTATATCTGCAGCCAAGCTATCACCCACATGTAACACCTCATGAGCAGCGCAACCGGCCAACCTAAGTGCTTTTTCAAATATTGATGGCGAAGGTTTCTGCTCAGGCTCTTGCCCACCAATGATGATATGGTCAACATAGTCAGCTAACTTCACCGCCTTAACTTTAGGTATTTGCGAGAATTCAGGGCCATTAGTAATAACCACCAACGTAAACAGTTTACGAGCTTGCGTTAAAAATTCGGCAATACCTGGATAAAACTCAAAAGCATCGATGCGGTCAGCATCAAACCGGTCTTGCAGCGCTTGCGCATCAACATCTGTCACACTATCAACATGTTGGCCCGCGAACAAGTCTCGAATCAACTGTAGTCGAAAGGCACCCTCACCCTGAGTCTCGATAATTGGCATATAGCGTTCACGCTGCTCACTGGACCACTCCCGATAAATACCCGCCACATACTCACTAGCCGCGCGCTGACCATCAACCCCATCAAATTTCGCCTCAATTGCCAGCCCCATTAACTGTTGAGCTTTATCGTTGGCTCCCCGCGTATCACAGAGAGTTTCATCCATATCCAGAAATAAAGCTTTTAGCATGCAACACTCCAATCGAATTTAATACGCCTACGATTATACCTAAAAATACAAATAAACAATCAATACTTTAAATTGAACTAAACCAAACCAAACAAGTTTCATCCCTTTCTTGCAGACAATAAAAAACCCCGGCAGGATAACCTACCGGGGTTTCGTATTTAGATGCCT
>OJFV01000017.1_pt1 | contig 189126 bp, 167 predicted proteins | sample 1594391 | NCBI WGS metagenome assembly OJFV01 (sample SAMN05416856, study PRJEB24817) | seawater metagenome | isolation source: Sea water | place: Canada:Atlantic | collected 2013-11 | reverse complement strand
CTGTCAACCCTTTTTTCAGCCCCTTCGCGATAATCATTTAACGATTAATCCGAAGCGCTTGAGCCAACCTAAGTCACGAAAACAAAACACTAAAAAAGTTATCTTATTTCAACACCTTAGCCTTCTACCAACACCCTGTATTCCAGAGCCTTCTGCAGAAGAGGGGCGCATTATATAGCGTTTAGGTTTGAGGTCAATAGCTATTAGCAATAAAAATACATAACCAGACTTTTAAACCACAACTACATTGTTTCGTCCTGTTCGCTTTGCCTTATATAAGGCCTTATCTGCAGCACCAAACATACCCTCTCGACAGCCTTCATTGCTCGGCAGCTAGGAATCCACCCCCGCACTCACCATCAAGCTTAATACCTACCTATAACTATTGATTCAATGGTGCTGCGATTTTTCCTGCACGTTATAAGCCCCATCTTTACACGTATCAGAAAGATACACCTAACATTTTCTCCTGTACAACTCTGACTACCCGCCCTTGAAGAAGTGCTTGATACTCTCATGGAATGATGCTGTATCTCGCCGTTTGCATATCCATAAAGTCGATATCATTTCTCGCAGCCTCTATCTCCACCCATACTGCCTGAATAGTTTGATCAGAAACCGTAGATTTTTTGGAAAATGGTAGGAAGTATGATTTTGACTTCCACGGTTTTTCACTTATTTTTAGCCTCCCCTTATAACTAGCTTGCTGGCCTAGCTTCTTCGCCATTTCAGGAATTATTACAACTGACCCCCTTTTCTCACGTAATAGCTTTTTAATGTTAACTTCATCGCTCGCAGAATTATCATCTACTTCAACACCCAGCCTATTCAGGTCCGCCACGACAGAATAGCCTCGTGGAGCCCTTACCGGCTTGGGTAACGTTGCTACATCTCCGTTAAACTGAAAAGGGTCGATTTCCAATGTCAAGATGACATACTCTACCTGCGCAACTCGATAGCGTGAGTTTTTCTCATTTGCTGCGTCATCAGGGTAACGCAAATAAGCTGCACGTTTTTCATTAAAAGATGCAGTCCCGACTGCATCTACTCGTCCACGCATTGCCTCTCGCAAACACCGTCTCCAAGGCATAGGCAGAAAATGAACCGTTGCTCCAACTCGATCAAATGCGCGTTTGATAATATCTATATGTATACCACTTGCCGTCCCACCTTCAACCAACGTAAATGGATACCATTCGCTTTCATCAAGGCAAACTCTCGTTACATTGCTTGCGTCTGCCATTACGAAACCACAGTTCAATAAAAACACACTTAGCACTCGAATAGCTATGCACTGAGACAACCTACCTACCATTTCACTTTTTAACCTACTTCGTTTGTGGATAACATTAGTTTAAAAACAGTAAATTAACAGGCATTAAGCACGACCAGTTCTATATCACTTTACACTATTAACGTTCTTAAAATATTACATTATTCTTTCAAAGGTGTTGATTTTATATTTTACCTCATGAAAGAATAGGACCAGCAGAGCGTAGTGGCAGGATGACCCGCACTAACAAACATAAAAGAAAATGGACAGTCTGAATGATAAGTCCCATTCTTATGGCCAATATACAGACTAAAGCTTTTATCAATACCTGCTGTTATGCTTCTCATATCGAAGCATTAGCCATCAAAAATGTTAACACACCCCCACCTCGCTCTCATAAACCTATTACAGCCAAACAGGTACTTGCTGAAATTCACGACGAGCAACCTCACAGAACGTTAATATTTGCTCATGCGACAAAATATAATAAATAAGAACAATTTCAATTTATTGGCTATTCTTACTTAGAGCAGGAGACAGCATTCTATTTGCCATTTACTCATAGCATGACGAATGCGACTAATCGTAATAATAGCAATAGATAACAAACGCTTTTCAGATAAATAAACCTGATACTTCAGGAGAAATATATGGGAGAAACTGCTCCCCTTATTGTAACTGATATTCACAAAACCTTTGGTACTCTTCAAGTTCTTAAAGGAATATCGCTTGAAACACAAAAAGGCGATGTTATTTCGCTCATAGGCTCATCTGGATCAGGAAAAAGTACGTTCTTAAGGTGTATCAATCTACTAGAAACGCCCACTCTAGGGGAGATATTTGTTCATGGAGAACAACTAAGCTTCAAGACCAATAAGAAGGGTATCAGAGTGCCTGCCGACTTAAGGCAGGTAGAAAAAATGAGAGCCCGCCTATCTATGGTATTTCAAGGGTTTAATTTATGGTCTCATATGACCATTCTTGAAAACATCATCGAAGCCCCTGTTAACGTATTAGGTATTTCTAAAAAAGAAGCCATTGAAAAAGCCTCTTCGCTTCTTAACAAAGTAGGAATATATGAACGCCGCGATTACTATCCTTCTCAAATGTCAGGAGGGCAAAAGCAAAGAGCCGCTATCGCTAGGGCCTTGGCAATGGAACCCGAAGTATTGTTATTTGACGAGCCCACATCTGCTCTCGACCCTGAATTAGTCGGTGAGGTATTGAAAGTAATGAGAAGTCTCGCAGAGGAAGGCCGCACCATGATAGTCGTCACTCACGAGATGGCATTCGCAAAAGATGTCTCATCACAGGTTTTATTTCTGCATCAAGGCTTAATTGAAGAACAAGGTACACCGTCAAAAGTCTTTGATAACCCTGATTCAGAAAGAATGAAGCAGTTTCTAGCTCCCAAATATTAACTTTACCAACGAAATCAAAAGCCGGGATAGTTAATAGAAAAACGCTACAAAAACATCAACAAATCACCTAATAAGGGGTTACTAATGAAAAAACTGATAATTGCAATTTCATGCATACTAGCTTTTACTGCTAGCTCACTTCAAGCTAAAGACTGGAAAGAGGTGCGAATAGCTGTTGATATACCGTATGAGCCATTTGAATACAAAGCTCCTGACGGAACGCTTACCGGTTTTGAGGTTGACTTGGGAAATGCAGTTTGCGCTGAAATTGGAGCCAAATGTGAATGGATACCTCAAGCATGGGATGGCATTATCCCTGGCCTTCTAGCGCGTAAATATGACGCCATTATGTCGTCTATGTCGATTACGGAAGAACGTGCAAAGAAAGTTCTTTTCTCTGAAGGTTACTACAACACGCCTTCCGGTTGGTTTGCCAAGAAAGGCGCTAACTTGAACACAGCCGATAAAACAGTGATGAAAGGTAAGAAGGTCGGCGTTCAACGCGGCACACTTCAAGACAATTATGTTACTGAAAAGCTAGGTGATGTGATTGAAGTGAAACGGTACACCACCGCAGATGACCTTGTACTTGATCTAACCGGCGGCCGCTTGGATGTTGTATTTCTTGACTACCCAGTAGGTGAAAAGACCATCATTACTGATAGCAACTATGAAACTGTTGGTGACACTATTCCAGTAGGTGACGGTATCGGTGTAGCATTCCGTAAGCGCGACCAAGAGCTTGCAGATAAGTTTAATAAAGCGTTAAAGAAGCTTAAGGAAGACGGCACATACGACACCATTATGAAGAAGTATTTCAGCTACAACATCAAGATATAAAAGACCTACCATTCTAGCGGAAGCTAGATGACTGACAGGGATCACTAGCATTTTGGTCCCTTACGTTCAACCTTAACGGTACTTTACTATGCTAGATCTTCATGGATACGGCCCATCTATTCTAAAAGGCGCCGTATTGACCGTTGAGGTAGCAATACTCTCTTTGCTATTAGCAGTATTTCTAGGCCTATTGGGTGCTATGGCAAAACTTTCGCCCAACCCAATCCTTAAAGGAATCGCCACCACCTACACCACGCTTATTCGCGGGGTGCCTGACCTTGTATTAATGATGCTGATATTTTTTGGTGGGCAAATGTTGATGAATAGCTTTTCCGACTGGATAAACGATACATTTGATTCAGATATATGGATTAATGTGAATGAGTTTACTGCTGGTGTCATCACCATTGGGTTTATTTTTGGTGCCTATATGGCAGAGACCTTCAGAGGCGCATTTCAATCAGTCGAGCTTGGACAGATTGAAGCGGGTAAAGCTTATGGAATGAAACCATGGCAAATTTTTAGTCGCATAATGTTTCCACAAATGATGCGCCATGCTCTACCCGGTATAGGTAACAACTGGCTTGTGTTATTGAAGACAACAGCACTGGTGTCCATCATTGGCCTTTCCGATATGGTGCGCCTAGCATCAGAAGCAGCAAAAGCCACCCATGAACCATTTCGCTTTTTACTGCCGGTGATCATTGGTTTTCTTCTAATGACCGCCGTGTCTGAATGGGGCCTAAAAAAGCTTGAACAAAAATACAGCGCTGGCGTGGTGAAGGGATAAGTCATGTTTGAACAACTCAATCAGCTACTCGCGCAAAATGATATTTTTACCCATTCAACACTTGCTCATTATTGGGGTGGGTTTGTAGTAACCATTCAACTTGTTTTCTTAGCACTCATCATCGGGGCCATTATCGCGCTGCCATTGGGCATTCTCAGAACATCAAAAAACCCTTGGATTAGCAAACCCATTTGGCTGTATGTATACATATTCCGGGGCACACCACTCATCGTGCAACTGTTTCTAATTTACTATGGCACCGCTCAAATCGACAGTATTAAAGATACCTGGCTTTGGGATAACATCCTTAGTGAGGCGTTCTACCCCTGCCTTATAGCGTTTGTTTTAAATACCGCCGCTTATACTACTGAGATTATTAAAGGCGCTATTGACAATACACCCGCAGGTGAAATAGAAGCGGCGAAGGCATATGGTATGTCTTGGGCCAAAAGAATGCATAGAATCATTTTACCCAGTGCCTTCCGGCGCGCATTGCCCGCCTATGCCAATGAAGTCATATTTATGCTTCACGCAAGTGCCATTGCCAGCGTAGTCACCATCGTTGACTTAACAGGCGCTGCAAGAGATATCTACTCTCGCTATTATGCCCCCTTCGACGCATTTTTGTTTGTAGCCGCAATCTACTTATGCATTACATTCACACTGATATTCGGCTTCCGACATTTAGAAAATAAGCTATTAGCCCATCTAAAACCATTATCATGAATGCCACTAACTCAACCATAAGACAAACCCTATTTGGTGCTTCAACCGACTTTCTTAGCCATACCCTAGAATATGCCTCTGTGGCGATAGAAGCTTGTTCAACTCAACTAGCCGATGGGACAACAATCATATTACACGCACTAGGGGTTCTAGAGTTTATCCCTCCAGCGAATGATAACAGTATTAAACCTACCAAACTGATTTTATCAGCAGGCATTCATGGCAATGAAACCGCACCTATAGAATTTTGTAATACGCTGATTAACGAAGTTATCAATGGCGCTTGTCCGGTTAAAGTACCGACTCTTTTTATCTTCGGTAACCCTGAGGCAATGGTGACAGGGGAACGTTATATAGAACATAACCTGAACCGGCTATTTTGTGGCCTACATGCGTCTGCATCATATTGCGGTTCAATAGAAGGCAAACGAGCCGCACTTTTAGAACATTATGTGGATGAGTTTGTTAAACGAGGGGGCAAATTCCTGGTTAACCACTACGACCTTCACACCGCTATCCGAGACTCTGTATTTGAACGGTTTGCTATCTACCCCTACATCGCAGGGCGAGCAACAAGCCCTACACAACTCCAGTTTTTGGCGTTTAGTGATGTGGAGGCATTCCTTTTTCAAACCACGCCGGCTACGACGTTTTCCTCCCATACGGCAGAAAACTATGAGGCTGAAAGTTTTACCGTTGAGCTAGGTAAAGTCAGACCATTTGGTCAGAACCCTGATTTTAAATACCGTGCAATCACGGATAACCTTCGACTGAGACTAAAAGGTAAATGGCCACAGCCCAGAAGAACGGAGCACCGAGTTCAATGTTTTATAGCCAGTCATGAGATCATCAATACAGGTAAAGATTTTGTGCTGTATATTCCGGAAGATGTTAGTAATTTCAGAGAGTACCCTAAAGGTAGTTTAATTTGGGAGGATAAAGAGAAAAGTTACCGAGTAAAAGACCAAGTTGAATATATTGTATTCCCCAACAGTAAGGTCGGTGTCGGTCAACGTGCAGGGATTATGCTTCGACTGGTCAATATGGGTGAAGCGCCCCGACAACCTGCTCCCCCCATCATTCATTAAACAACCAGCCTTCACTGTTGAAATGAATATACCGAGCCCAGCTTAAGTATTTGAGTGAGTTCATCCAATGCTGTTTCTGACTCTTTCAACAGTGAGCTATCCGCCAAGTCTTCTGCGGTTAACCTATCTCTGTAGTGTTTATCAACCCACTGATTTAACCTGATAAACAGTTGATCCGACATCAAAATGTGCGGGTTAACGGCTGCCTGCTCCTGCTCTGTCAAAACTACACGCAACCGCAGACAAGCAGGCCCCCCTCCGTTTTGCATGCTTTGTTTAAGATCAAACATCTCCACTTGGTTAATAGCCCCTCCTGATAGTACAAGCTGGTCAAGGTAAGACGCTACAGAAGCCACTTCTTTACATTCTGTTGGCACAACCAACATCATTGAGCCATCGGGCTTAGATAATAACTGGCTGTTAAAAAGGTAAGAGCGAACCGCGTCATTAACCGTCACATCACCATTGCTAACCTTTATAGCCTCTAGCGAGGTACCTTTTAGTTTTCGATCAAGTTCAGACAAGACAGTCTCAGTATTTGAAAAAGCTTCCTCATGATAGAATAGTACATTGCCATTCCCCACCGAAATCACGTCATTATGAAACACCCCAGTATCAATCGTAGAAGGTTTTTGCTGCGCATACACCACTCGTTCATCAGGCAACTGATGAAGTCTTACGACGGCCTCTGACGCCTCTATTGTCTGTCGAGCAGGATATTTATCGGGTTTAGGGGCTGCCTCATCAAACGCTCGTCGACCATAAACAAAAAACTCAACACCCCCGACACCATAATCAGCACAAAAACGCGTATGGTTCGCAGCACCTTCATCACCAAATTGAGATACAGATGGCAAGGCATCGTGATGAGCAAAGTAACGCTCATCAGGAAAAGAGGCTCGCATGATGCTAGACGTCAATTGATGCTCTATCGAGCGGTGGAACTTTGCATTCAAATTAGCTGCCGTAAAGTGAACTTTTCCGTCTAACGTATCTGCGCTCGGTGAAACCGTGGCAGCATTCGCGGTCCACATACAGGACGCAGACGAGACCGCAGCAAGCAATACCGGAGAAACTCGACTCACCTCCGTCAATACTTTTTCATCACTACCAGCAAACCCTAAAGTTCTTAGTACTTCGATATTGGGTCTATGGTGTGGTGCCAATACACCTTGTTTAAACCCCATATTTTGCAAGGCCTTCATTTTTCTAAGGCCTTGCTTTGCTGCTTCTTTAGGGTTTGATACTGCCATCACATTCTCTTTAGATGCAACATTACCGTAAGACAACCCACTATAGTTATGGGTGGGTCCAACTAGGCCATCAAAATTGAGTTCATGTGCTGCCATCTCTTACCTACCTTTTTACAATTAATACTTACTGCTAAATCAAGTAACGTTAGATTTAGACATTAAGACATATCCAAACCGGGCGATAACTGGGCAGGCAATTTTGCGCGCTCATCCTCTACTGATGCCATCGGATAGGCACAATAATCAGCCGCATAATAAGCACTCGGTCGATGGTTTCCGCTGGCACCAATGCCACCAAAAGGTGCTGCGCTGCTAGCACCGGTTATCGGTTTGTTCCAGTTAACAATGCCCGCTCGAATCTCACCAATAAACTGCTCATATAACGCACGCTCATCACTAATCAAGCCAGCGGAAAGCCCAAAGCTAGTTTGGTTAGCAAGCTCAATGGCTTGCTCAAACGAATCGTAACGAATCACCTTCAAGAGTGGACCAAAGTGCTCCTCGTCAGGGAAGTCTGCGACATGAGTCACGTCTAATATTCCAGGCGTAAGCATAGCGGCATCTGGCTTTATTTGTTGCATAGTCAAAATAGAGGTAGCACCCGATTCAAGTAGCGAATGTTGGGCGTCTAATAACCCCTTAGCAGCGTCAATAGAAATTAGTGCCCCCATAAACGGTTCGTCTTCTGCGTCATATGCATCTACTTTTAAGCGACCCGCAACATCCGCCAAACGCTCGATAAAACCGTCACCTTCCACACCTCTTGGCACCAGCAACCGTCTCGCACAGGTACAGCGTTGCCCGGCAGAAACAAATGCAGACATAATCGTATGGTGCACCGCAGCTTCAACATCACTTGGGTGGTCAACAATCAATGGATTATTGCCCCCCATTTCGAGCGCCAAAATTTTATCAGGCCGCCCTCCAAATTGTTGATGAAGAATATGCCCCGTACCCGAGCTACCTGTAAAAAACAAACCATCAATTTGATCATGTCCCGCTAATGCGATACCTGTTTCCTTCGCACCCTGTACCACGTTTAACACCCCAGAAGGAATGCCCGCCTGATGCCAGAGCTTAACAGTTTCTTCCGCCACCATAGGGGTCAATTCGCTGGGTTTAAAAACAACGGTATTACCAGAAAGTAACGCGGGAACAATATGCCCATTTGGAAGATGTCCAGGGAAGTTATAAGGCCCAAAAACCGCCACTACACCATGTGGACGGTGCCTCAAAACAGTATGACCTGCGGCGGCATCGCTCTCCTGTGTACCCGTTCTCTCTTCGTAAGCGTTAATCGATATTTCGATTTTACCGATCATCGCAGCCACTTCAGTTCGAGACTCCCATAACGGTTTGCCTGTTTCTCTGCCGATACACTGAGCAAAATGCTCTTTGTTTTCACCTAAAAGTTCGGCGAATCGCCGTACAATTGCTTTCCGTTGTTCCAGCGTGTATTTTTTCCAGCTTGAAAATGCACTACGAGAAGCTGTAACCGCATCATTTACATCTTCTGCGGTGGCAGTATTTCCCGACCAAACTTGCTGTTGTGTCACCGGGCACGTTGAATCTAGCACCTCCCCTTGCCCTTTTTGCCATTCGCCATTGATATAAAGATGCCCAGAGTTTGAGCTACAGCTAGCATTCGCTTCATTGTTCAGCATAATCACCTCTTCACTTCTCTTAAGCTAACGGCACGCACAATATCCCCTGAGCGGATTTGCAATTGCTCAGCCAGCTCAACTGAAATATCAACCGTATCCTGACAAATGCTTGAACCTGACACTAGCGCAACACGATAGTTTGAGAACGCTCGATTTGAGACAAGATACAGCGGCTGATTATTACCGTTTGTATCCTTAAGGTTTTTCACGACTTGAGCGTGTAGCTTAAAGCTCTCTCTTACGGCACGGATATTATTTACAAATGCCTCAATAGCAGGACCACCATCAAAAATATCGATAAAACCGTTAAAGTTAAAACCCTCTGCCTCCAGCATCGCTCGTGCTGGTTCAGTGTTTTCGTGCACCAGCCCTACGACTTTTTGTGCCTCTTTACTTAGAAATGGTAAATAGATGGGATACTTAGGCATCAACTCCGCAATAAACGCTTTTCCACCCACACCGGTAAGATAATCTGCCCGCGAGAACTCCATTGTAAAAAATTTTTTACCCAACGCCTCCCAAAACGGAGAATGCCCTTGCTCATCTGAGTAACCTCTCATTTCAGCAAACACTTTTTCACTAAACATTTCAGGAAAGTCTGCAAGGAATAGGAATCGGCTTTTTGATAACAACAACCCATTACTGTTTTTGCGGTAACAAGCATCAAGGAATAATGAACAGACTTCTGAACAACCAGTTAGATCGTTAGTCAAATATAGCGTCGGAGTTTGGTTATGTACGCCCAGTTCAATCGATGCATTCACGGTGGTACTAATACGATAGTTATACCAGACTTCTTCAAGTCCGACTTGCGCCTCTATTCCACACACGCCCACTATTTTTTTTGAATTAGTATCTTCTAACACAAACATGTATTTGGCGTGTGAAGGATCGACCTTTTCAGCAAATGCTTTTTCCGCTTTTTCTATTTTTGTCTGCAAAAGATCTGGGTTATCAGGCAATGATGTAACGCCGAAACCTGTATTTTTTGCCAAATGACAAAGGTCAGTAAAATCGTTCGCATTAATTGGACGAATGATCATCATTACGTTCAGCTCCTGTCAATTCGTTAGCCTTGGCTCCCACGTTCTATTTATGAGCGATAACTAAAGGGCAGCAAATGTAATACACTCGTTCTCAGACACGTTGAGGTCCTTAGCTAGCGTCTGGTTGATGCGAATCACATCACCTATGCCGTCAGTTAGTTGGCCAACAACACACCTAAAATCGGAAAAAGAACCATTACAGATAAGGTACTTAACACCTCCACGGGTAGATTCACTTACTTTAGTACTTTTTGACTGCATGCTTTTCACCGTATTTAGATGATTAACATGGGCTTCAAGGGTTGGGCCACCATCAAAAATATCAATATGCTTACCCACACGAAACCCTTCACGGTGAAGCAGTTGACAGTTCTTTTCTGCTAACGCGTTAGGCCTCCCAACGACCGTTTGGGCCTCTTCAGAAAGCAAAGGTACATAAATAGGATGAGATGGCATAAGCTCAGCAATAAAGGTCTTACTCTTAATGCCAGAGTAGTAATCAGCCGTTGCAAAGTCCATATCGAAAAAATGACGTCCTAAGCTATCCCAAAAAGGGTAACCGCCGTCTTCGTCAGAGACGCCTTGAATTTCAATAATAATATCTTCATCAAATCGCTCTTTAAACAAGCCAATAAGCAGCAACCTAGAACGTGACAACAACTCAAAATAGTCTGTATTTCGATACTTGGAATCAATACTCAATGAGCAAAAAAGCGTCTTACCCGTCAACTCATGCGTCATGTAAAGTACGGGAATATGATTGTTAACGTGAAGCTGGTGAGAAGAATGAATCAACTCATCTTGCCGATAGTTATAAAACGGTTGTCCATTTCCCGCACAACGATCAATCCCCGCAGTACCCAGCACCTCACCGGTCTCGGAGTTTTCCATAACGAGTAAAAACTGCTCCTTACCCTCCATAGACTCATCTGCTGCAAACGACCGAGTAGATGCATCGATTTTTTCACTGAGCTTATCTCGCTGCTGTGGAAGCGTCGATATCTTCGCGCTATTATGATTGGCGAGTTTCTCTATACTCGCTAAATCCGAGAAAGTACTGGGTCTAACAATCAGCATATTGCCTCTCCAATCCGTTTACGCTGCAAGAACTTGTTTAGGTATCTCTAGTTAACAACCATTGCTACCGCTTTCTCAAACCGAGCAAGCCCTTCTTTAATATCTTCATTATCAATCACCAATGAAGGTGTAAAACGGACAACATTCGGCCCCGCTACCAGCACCATGACATACTCAAACTGAGCGGCATCTAAAAAATCCTTTGCTTTACCTTGCCACTTGTCATTCAGTGCTGCGCCTATCAATAGCCCTGCACTGCGAACCTCGTCAAATATCTGGTACTTTGCGTTAATCGCATTAAGACCATCAACAAATAACCTGTTTTTCTCTTTAACACCATTCAGCACGTTGGGGTCTGCGACGATATTGATTACCGCCTCACTAACAGCACAAGCAAGAGGGTTACCGCCATAAGTGCTGCCGTGAGTCCCAATAACCAAACTATTCGCTATATCTGTGGTAGTGAGCATCGCACCAATAGGAAACCCGCCACCTAACGCTTTAGCCGTAGTGAGAATATCGGGGGTAACACCATAGTTCATGTACGCATACATCGCGCCTGTACGACCCACCCCTGTTTGTACCTCATCAAAAATCAACAATGCGTTGTGCTTGTCACAGAGCGCACGCGCACCCTCGATGAATGCTTGTGTAGCAGGTACGATTCCGCCTTCACCCTCAATAGGCTCCATGATCACAGCACAGGTTTTGTCTGAAATCGTTGCAGCCAAAGCATCTAGGTCGTTAAAGTCGACGTGGCTAATCCCCTCTGGCACTGGCTCAAAACCTTCACAGTACTTAGCCTGTCCACCCACAGAAACAGTAAACAACGTTCGACCATGAAAGCTGTTGTTAAACGCAATAATCTCGTTTTTTTCAACACCATTATTTTTATCTGCGGGGAACTTTTCCCATGCGAAACGCCTGGCAAGCTTTAATGCAGCTTCATTGGCTTCGGCACCTGAGTTTGCATAGAACACTTTTTCCGCAAAGGTTAAATCAGTAAGACGCTGAGCGAGACGAATGGCAGGTTCGTTTGTGAGTACGTTACTTAAGTGCCAAAGTTTTTCACCTTGACTCTTAAGTGCACCCACCAATGCTGGGTGTGCATGCCCCAACACATTAACCGCTATTCCGCCGGCAAAATCTATAAACTCATTTCCGTCTTGATCCCACAGCTTCGCGCCTTCGCCTCGAATCGGAATAACCTTGCCGGGCGCATAGTTGGGTACCATTACATCATCGAACATTTCACGGGTTACGGTTTTCTGGGTTGTCATGCCTTCCTCACTAAAATAAATACCAACAAAACATATAGCACCTCTACGGTGACGTCAGTTTTGTATTCAACAAAGAGTATTCTAGTATGAGTTTATGAAAAAGGTTTGTCAGAATGCGACACTAGGTTACGAAATAAGGACAGCTAAGCCTAGTTCGTTTAGTAATTCATGCCACGAACACACCTAGTTATCACCCTATTAATTCCCGACATACCAATTGCGACTTTCCTTAACCTCTAGCTCTCTCTTCGCTCGGTGTTAGCCCATATAAGTTGCGGTATGCCGTACTAAAGTGAGCGCCGGAGGAGAACCCACATAACAATGCAATATCAGTAATGCTAGCCGTACGGTTATGTAACAAACTTCGACCGTGATCTAGACGAATTTGTAAATAGTACTTGGAGGGTACAGAGTCGAGATACTTTTTGTAGATACGCTCAAGCTGCCGGCGTGATATCGCGACATGGCGGGCGATATCGTCTGCAGTAAGGGGCTCATCAATATTCGCCTCCATAAGATCAATGGCCTCTGCTAGCTTCGGTTGCTCCGCTCGCTCATGTGCTGACAGTAGCTTACGCTGGGAAGACTCATCCCCTCCCACTCGCTCTCTCACAAAGTACTGAGCTAACGCCTCCCCTATATCAGCCCCTTGTTGGCGCCCCACCAACACCAGCATCATATCGAGCGCTGCAGTACCGCCCTTACAGGTGAAACGATCACGGTCTAAAGAGAAAACATCCTTTGAAACATTAACATCTATAAACTGTTTCTTTAGTAGATGAGTCCCCCACCAATGAATTGAAGCCTTTCTACCGTTTAATAGCCCTGCTTCTGCGAGTAGATAACCACCCGATGAGATACCTCCTAGTGCCGAGAAATTTCGGTAATGATGCTTCAGCCAATTGATCAATGCGGGATCTGTTTGATGCTCTGCGGGCGAACAACCACAGACCATCAACATACTGTCATGGGCGCAACTATCCAAGGGTTTGTCAACCACACAAGACAACCCATTATTTGAGGTGACCGGCTGCCCATCACGACTTAAGTACTCTACTCTATAGCGATCCTCCCCTTCTAATCGATTACAAACTAGCAGCGGCTCAACAGCTGATGACATGGGTAACGAAGCAAACCCAGGCAGCAGAAGAAATGAGAATACAATAGGGTCACCTTTGTTCATTTATGCATACCTCTACAAGTGCCACCGGCCCTATTAACCTTTTATTAAAAACAAACACATACGCATTGATAACTATCTTAGTCTATATACTAATGATACCGATTGCTTTTTACTTCTAAAATTGTCCCGGCTGGACATAAAAGAAATGAGAATGGCATTTCGCCTGAACCGAAATATCCGCAATTGCGGATGCAGATAGAAGCATACTCTCTAGGAAATAAGACCTGAAATGCAACTGAATAAACCATTGCCTAGCGATACAGTTTAAGTATTAATACACGCAGTCACATAATCAGCAATAGATAGGCAGGAGGTCAATCCGGGTGACTCAATACCTAGAAGATTAACCAACCCTGGCACACCATGAACAGAAGCATCCTGTATCAAAAAATCCTCCGAGTGCTCGCCCGGCCCGCTTAATTTAGGCCTAATTCCGGCATAAGCAGGTTGCAACCTTCCCATTGGAACAGAGGTCCAATAGCGCGCAATAGCGTCTTCAAATCCATTTTTACGAGACTCATCAACGGAATAATGTTTTTCGGTAACCCACTCGACATCAGGCCCAAACCTTGCCTGCCCTGCTAAGTCCAACGTGAGATGAACCCCCAACCCTCCGGGCTCTGGTACAGGATAAATAAGATGCTTAAAAGGGGCCTTACTTGGAAGTGAAAAGTAATTTCCCTTCGCCATATACATAGTCGGAATATGCTCGCGAGGGAACCCTTTGATTTTCGATAATAAGCTAACCGCATCAAGCCCTGCGCTGTTAACAATCGTGTTGGCGATGAGTCGAAATGGCTCTAGTTGTCCAACCACAAACTCAATTCCACTATCCACCACCTTGCCTTCAACTACCGGGCTATTGAAAACAAAATGGGCGCCTAACTGCTCAGCATCATTCTTCAACTGTTGCATTAACGCGTGGCTATCAACGATACCGGTAACCGATGACCTGATGGCCGCTAACGCGGTGAGCTCAGGTTCAAGTTTTTTGAGTTGCAAGGCCTCAATAATCTCTAGCCCTTCAACCTGGTTCGCCCTTCCTTTAGCAAGTATCTGATCAAGCTCAGCGACCTGTTCAGAGTTGGTCGCAACAATTAACTTACCACATTTTTTATGCGGAACATTCTGCTGTACACAATATTGATATAGTTTTCGTCGCCCTTCAACACAGAGCTTGGCTTTTAAGCTGTGTGTTGGGTAATAAATACCGGCATGAATGACTTCGCTATTGCGAGAAGACGTTTCACTTCCGAGCTCACTCGTCGCTTCAAGCAACCAGACTTCACGCCCTTCCATCGCCAATTGACGCGCGGTTGCGATTCCCACCACACCGCCACCAATGACGACACAATCAACATGATATTGCTCTAACATCTAACGCCTTAAAGGGATTTGTTTAAAAGCACGCCGAGAATTCGATCATAGCCGTCAGGGAGGAGTCGCTGAAACCAATCAACCACTCGTGCATCAGGGCCAATCAGAACTCGCTTGTTATTCTTCACAATACCATTAACAATCGTTTCAGCCGCCTTGTCAGGGGTTGTCCACGTAAATTTATCGAACAAGTTTATGGCGTCATCGCGATCAAGAGTACCATCCATACTTTTGTAAAAACGAGCACTTTTTGCAATATTGGTTTTTATACCACCTGGGTGCACACAAATAGGGTTAACCGTAGTGCCTTTTAGCTCCAGTCTTAATGCTTCAGTGAACCCTTTAACAGCAAATTTACTAGCATTATAGGCTGACTGGGTAGGCAAAGAAATCAAACCAAAAATACTTGAAATATTGACTATATAGGCTTCTCCAGAACGTTTTAAATATGGCAAAAAAGCCTTAGTACCATAAACAACGCCCCAGAAATTAATATCCATTACCCACTCAAAATCTTCGTAACTCATATCTTCTACAGTTTCGCTTAACGCTACTCCTGCGTTGTTAATAACCACGTCGATTCGGCCAAAATGTTTATATACTTTATCTGCCAGCTCGTAAACGGCGTTTTTATCACTTACATCCAAAGGGTAACAACGAACACTCAACACCTTATCGGATAACATAGCCACCGTTTCTTTAAGGTTCTCTTCACTGAGGTCAACCAACGCAAGTGCCGCGCCTTTGCCTGCCAATAATTTAGCAAGCCCTCTTCCGATACCTGACCCTGCTCCGGTAATAACAACCGTTTTACCTAAAAATTTTTTCATTATTATTTTCTCATAGTTGTTTTTTATATGTTCTCGGGGAGTCGCCGGTCCACCGTTTAAATGCGCGCGTAAAACAACGCCTGTTGGCAAACCCTAATGAATCGCTAACTTCCTCGACGCTTTTCCCTGCCGCTAAAAAGCAAATTGTTAAATCAAGCCTAGCACTATCCTGCAAGCTTAGGTAGCAGGTATTTTCCTCTCTAAGCTTACGCTGCAACGTTCGTCGACTCATCTTAAGTTCGGTCGCCATCTGACTCAAGCTACAACACACTCTATCTGGTTTTTCATGCCAAACCAGCTTAATTTTTGCGGCAATAAGACCCAAATCAAGCGCCATACAGTAGGCTCCAAATAATTAACCACTTATTAAGTTATGAGGTTAAACAGAGCACTAATCAACCCTTCTTAACGGCTATACTGCTTATATTTGAATAGCACCTGCCTATGCCTTTAACACCGATTCAAGATAGACAACTAAAGTTGATGAGCGCTAAAATACCCGCCATACTCTATCTCCAGAATGAACTCAGACAAACATCGGAGCGTTAATGTCGGATAAAAAGCAATTCACCATTGTGATGCTCATTGCGTCCTTTTTTGTTGCATGGATTGTCTATAGCAACATGTCGATTATTTTTATTAATAACACAGTACTGGAAGACAAAGAACTCGGAGGTTACCCCTACCCGTTCCGCATCTTAAGAAAAGACGCCGATACCGCGGTAATGGGGACGCTACGTTCGGCAGACATTCCCGCATCGACGGCATTGAAGCTGCTTTTTCCTGAACTCAAAGACGAAGCCGATAACAGTAAGGGCATGCAGTACGCTCAAAAAGAAATGGCCAGACTTCAAGCTAAAGCAAAAGGCATTGTATTGTCTAATTCAGAGTTCAAGCATGTCAGGTGGGAGATTGATGAAAACTGGTTTAGAGTACAAGGCCTAAAACCTAACTAATAAATCAATTAAGACAATAGCGTGAGTATTTAGATAGAGATCGTTTAGTCTGGTGATGTTTAATCGTAAATGACGGTTAACACACCATTTTAGGTATCAGCGATAACCTTTTTCGTTACCACTGATACCATGCACGACCTCACCTATAATGGATTAAAACATTGAAGAAGGGTAACCTTCAAAAACCTCATCCATTGCTTCATCGACCCTAATCTGCGTAACATCTTCAAGTGCCACACCGGTAATGTCGCTAATAGACGATGCTTTCCATATGATCCTGTCAGATTTAGTGTCGATAATATTCACCAATAACGACCCCTCGTTAACGGCTTCCATTTGACTACGGGTATAAACACCTTTGCCTGTACTAATTTGCTCTAGCTTCATCTCTTCGCCACGCGCTATATGAGTCGCATAACGAATCAGCAAATCTCCTTTACCATTCACCGCTTGACTAAGACCCTTATCCGCCATTGCGCCAATAATTCCACTCTCTATCAAGCTGCTTAATCCAGCAGCCTGCTTGTCCCCTTCAACGGCTTCAATGCTATAGGTTTTATAACTATCAAATGGCGCACTTTCATCATAATTCATTTGAATATTGCGGCGTGATGATGAGGCGCATGCAGTAAGGATAATACATAAGAAAACACAAACTATTTGCTTCATTTTTAACTCCCTGTGGACTTATTAAAGTTTTATTATTTCACGAACCAATAGGCTGCTTCGAGCTGACTATACTACAAACCCCAATCAAAGAAAGCGCTAGATAGAGAAAGCGCGCGCAATACCCAAATTTTATTTAAGTATTACCTAGCGTAGATTGTTATTGAAAATAATCACACAGTAAATCGAAAGCAATATGGTACTATTCGCCTATCAATAAAGACATTCGCTTGAGGCTATCAATGGTAAACACTTTAGATCAATCACACCCGTATAATGATCTAAAACCAGAGACCGTTATTGACGCAGTCGAAAGTCTTGGAATTCTAAGTGATGCTCGGATATTCCCACTTAACAGCTATGAAAATAGGGTTTATCAAGTCGGAGTTGAAGAAGATACGCCAATTATCGCTAAGTTTTATCGCCCATACCGGTGGAGTGAAGCATCAATTCTAGAGGAACACCAGTTTTCTTGGGAGTTGTTTAACCATGAACTTCCCGTTGTACCGCCGATCAAAAGCGAGCAGGACAAAACACTGCACGAGTATAACGGGTTCCAGTTTTCAATTTTTAAACGGCAAGGTGGCCATGCGCCAGAGCTCGATAATTTAGACAGTTTGTTCCTAATTGGCCGCTATCTTGGCAGGATGCATGCCATTGGCGCTCAAACCCGTTTTCAGCACCGCCCTGATATTACGGTAGATGAATGGGGCGTTTCCAGTAGAGAGTTTCTGCTATCTCACGACTTCATACCTCGTGAATTAAAGATAGCCTATGAGACATTAAGCCAAGATTTAATCTCAAGAGTCAGTGCCATATGGCATCGCCTGCCAGATTTAAACACCTTTCGAGTGCATGGTGACTGTCATGGAGGGAACATGCTCTGGCGAAATGACTTACCTCACTTTGTTGACTTCGATGACTGTCGTAATGGGCCCGCAATTCAGGATATATGGCTACTTTTATCTGGGGACCGTCACCAGAAAACAGCGCAGCTCTCTGAGATTGTAGAAGGCTATAATGAATTTTTTGACTTTGAACCATCCCAGTTAATATTAGTCGAGGCACTCAGAACACTCAGAATAATGAACTACAGTGCCTGGTTAGCTAAACGCTGGGATGACCCGGCATTTCCGCATCACTTTCCTTGGTTTAACACTGAACGGTATTGGGCGGAGCATATACTAGAACTAAGAGAACAGCTGGCCGCACTAGATGAAGAACCTTTAAGGTTATTTTAAGCTCTCTTCTCTACCCTTATATAAACTCGTTCGGAGCCTTTTATGTCAGAGCCACAAACCACTGCTAACAACAATAACGACGATAAAGTTAGCAAAAACATCCTCATCATGTCTACTATCAGTGCGGTAATCATAACCGTTGCGGCACTCGAGTTTACCGGTAAGATTAAACACAACGAAGCAAAAAACGAGCTCCCTGTCAGTAGCTATAAAGCGATTCTAATAAAAAAAGGAGAGGAGCACCTGATCTCGCGTAAGCCTTCTAATCAAACGGCACAATGTATAGACGGATACCTGTTTATCGAGTCCGATGACGATAAATTCATGCAAGGACTAATTGTAGATTACAAAAATAGAGGTGTGCGTTGCTAGCCGGCAATGCTCAACATGAAACAGTCTAACCTACAGTCCAATATACTCCTGCTTATTACTGCTGCTATTTGGGGATTTGCGTTTGTGTTTCAACGCACAGGAATGGAACATGTCGGGCCATTTACTTTTAATGCCGCACGCTTTGCATTAGGCACCTTTTCTTTGATTCCCGTCTGGTGGTGGCTGTCCTCACAATCTAAAGAAACGTCATCCTCTAACGTGTTTTATTACGGCGCGATTGCGGGCATCTTTTTATTTGCAGGATCAACCCTTCAACAAGTAGGAATTCAATATACTACAGCAGGTAAAGCAGGGTTTATTACCGGTCTTTATATCGTGATTATTCCAATCATCACACTGTTCTTTGGCCAGTACACACGAAAAGAGACATGGGGCGGGTGCGCGTTTGCCCTCATCGGGCTGTACCTTCTAAGTGTGACCGATGACTTGACCATAGAATACGGCGACACATTAGTATTAATAGGCGCTCTTTTTTGGGCAGGACACGTTCTTATAATCGCTAAGTACTCGCCGAAGGTTTCTGCTATTTCCCTATCCGTCGTGCAGTTTGCCGTTTGTGCAATACTAAGCTTTGCTGTGGCCTTTTTCACAGAAACAATCAAAGTATCTAACATCGTATTGGCTGGCGAGTCTATATTATTCACGGGGCTAATCTCTGTAGGTATTGCTTACACTCTACAGGTTATCGCACAACAAAATGCCCATCCCGCCCATGCAGCCATCATACTCAGTCTTGAAGCCCTGTTTGCCGCAATCGGTGGCTGGATACTATTGAATGAAGTTTTGACCACAAAAGCGATAATAGGCTGCATATTAATGCTATTAGGCATGGTAATTTCTCAGATTAAGTTATTCAAAATTCCATCTAGGATTGGGGATAAGCCAACAATAGGCTAAAATAATTTCCCTGCTTATCCCGATAGCACTTTATCAATCAACACGACATATTTGGTAACAGCATGGTAGATCAAAAACCGGATAATATTTACGCCTCACCGCTGGACCGGGTCACAGATTTCGCATTTGATGATGCGGTCGCTAGAGTCTTTCCAGATATGATTCAGAGATCCGTGCCTGGCTATACCACCATTATCCCCATGATAGGGCTCATTACCGAACGTTACGCAACATCTGGCACTAACTGCTACGACCTTGGCTGTTCCCTTGGCGCATCGACGCTGGCGATGCGCCATGGTCTAAAGAACACCCAGAGCACCTTAATCGCTATCGACAACTCAGAAGCTATGATTAAACGTTGCGAACATTACATTGGGCTGGATTATGGAATTACCCCGGTAAAGCTACGCTGTGATGACATAAGAAGCGTTACTATTGAAAATGCATCTGTGGTTACATTAAATTTCACCCTTCAATTTATACGACAAGAAGACCGCCCTAGTATGTTGAAGAATATCGCCAATGGTTTACGCACCGGCGGTGCACTACTTCTGTCAGAAAAAGTGTATTTTGAACCCACGCAAGAACAAGAAACACTAGAGGCACTGCACTACGATTTCAAAAGAGCAAATGGCTATAGTGACCTTGAAATCAGCCAAAAGCGATCAGCGCTTGAGCAAGTGCTTATTCCAGAAACCATAGAAGAGCATAAACAACGTCTTTTAGATTGTGGTTTCTCCAGCGTGGCGGTGTGGTATCAATGCTTTAACTTTGTATCATTCTTAGCAATCAAATAACTCAATAATTCGGCTGGTGACTGTGGATTTTTTCAAAATATACCAAGACCTTTTTCAATATATGAAACAAGGGCCTCTTAATCGCTGGCTGGATAATTTAATTCCACAACTTGAACAACGCCTGCTAGACAACCCTCATGGAGATCTTGCTAGATGGCAAGAAGCATTAAGCCAGCTACCTAATATTAAAGCAGATAGCACAGCACTCGATGCTTCTGCAATTACAGCAAGCCTGAAAGGTGGTATTTCTGACGCTGACCAAGCCCAACTAAAAAACGCTCTTGCCACACTCAGCCCTTGGAGAAAAGGTCCGTTTGAACTATTCGATACATACATCGATACCGAATGGCACTCGGACTGGAAGTGGGATCGGGTTATCCCTCATATATCCCCCCTTAAAAACAGAGTAGTACTGGATGTGGGCTGTGGATCAGGTTATCACTGCTGGCGAATGCTAGGAGAAGGCGCAGAGCGCGTCATTGGCATCGACCCCAACTACCTGTTTTTAACCCAGTTTGAGGCTATCAAAAAGTATTGCGGCCCTCAAAGTCCCATTCATCTACTACCCGTTCGAATGGAAGAGGTACCGGCAAACCTCGAAGCATTTGATACCACCTTTTCAATGGGTATTTTATACCACCGTCGATCCCCTATTGATCACCTTATTGAACTCAAAAGTACGCTAAGAAAAGGCGGAGAGTTAATTCTGGAGACACTGGTAATTGAAGGCGATAATGAGCAATGCCTGATGCCTGAAGATCGCTATGCCATGATGCGAAATGTATGGTTTATACCAAGCTGCGACACCTTAGCACTATGGCTAAAGCGAGCAGGCTTTAACGATGTCAAACTAGTTGATTTAAATAAAACAACGACCGAAGAGCAAAGGGCGACGGAGTGGATGACTTACCAATCTCTCTATAGTTTTCTGGACCCACAAGACTCATCCAAAACCATTGAGGGTTATCCAGCTCCATTAAGGGCTACGTTCGTTGCGACAAAATAAGCGCTATTTAAAAAGGTTACTCGTATTACCCAGTAGAAATAAAAAAGGCAGAGTAAAAACTCTGCCTTTTTAGTGTCTAAATAGTCTTATTCAAACGGACTACGCAACACTATTGTTTCATTACGATCAGGTCCTGTTGAAATAATATCAATCGGAGCCTCAATTTGCTCCTCAAGGTACTTGATATAATTTCTAGCATTTTCAGGTAACCCTTCAAGTGTTTGCACACCCAATGTGCTCTCACTCCAGCCTGGCATTTCTTTGTAGACAGGTTCAAGGTCTTCATAGTGATCACAATCAACAGGTGGACGCGTCAATTCACCATTCTTGGTTTTGTAGCCAACACAAACATTAATCGTCTCTAGGCCATCAAGCACATCCAACTTAGTCAGGCAGATACCCGATACACTATTAATCTGAATAGCGTGCCTCAACGCGACCGCGTCAAACCAGCCACATCGACGGGCACGTCCAGTGGTTGCACCAAACTCATGTCCTTTTTTCGCAAGGTGAGCACCTTGATCACAGAAAAGTTCTGTAGGGAAAGGTCCAGACCCAACACGAGTGGTATAGGCTTTAGTAATACCTAAAATATAATCTAGGTACATAGGACCAAAGCCACTACCTGTCGCGGTTCCACCAGCCGTCGTATTTGACGAAGTAACAAACGGGTAAGTACCATGATCAATATCTAATAGTGAGCCCTGCGCACCTTCAAATAAGATGTTTTCACCTTTTTTGCGGTAATCATGTAGCTCATCAACCACATCGATAGCCATTGGCAAAATTTGCTCGGCCATTGCCAAGGTTTCATCTAGTGTCTTCTGAAAATCTACAGGCTCAACCTTGTAGTAGTTTTGCAACACAAAGTTGTGATATTCCATAACTTCACGAAGCTTCTCAGAAAAGCGTTCTTTATTACAAAGATCCCCTAAGCGAATACCCCTTCGTGAAACTTTATCTTCATAAGCAGGACCTATACCACGACCAGTCGTCCCAATTTTCTTGTTTCCGCGTGCTGCTTCACGAGCCAAATCTAATGCTACGTGATAAGGCAGAATAAGCGGACAAGCCAAGCTTATTTGTAGGCGCTCTCTAACGGGAACACCTTTTTCTTCCAATTCACCCATCTCTTTCAAAAGGGCTTCTGGTGAAAGCACAACACCGTTACCGATTAAGCAAGTCACATTATCACGCAAGACACCTGATGGAATAAGGTGCAAAACTGTCTTCTCACCATCAATAACCAGTGTATGGCCTGCATTATGACCACCCTGAAAGCGAGCAACTGCAGCAACCTGTTCAGTTAACAGGTCAACTATCTTACCCTTACCTTCGTCACCCCATTGGGTGCCCAAAATGACTACATTTTTGCCCATCGTTTATATACTCTGTTAAAACAAATACAGTATTAAAGCGGAACTGTCGGCATATTTATTTAAGTTAAAAGCTAAACGCCCTTAAAACATTAACTAAATAAGTACTCAATTCCCATTCACTTCGTTCAATATGAAAACAGTAACGGAAGTACCAATCATTATATTGGTTTTACCACCCAGTTAGTATTTTCTTTAACCAGTTCCCTGTCGCAACCAGCCCTAGCTGCGCTATCTTTGTCGCCGTCAGCAGAAAGAGACTGAACGACCTTTTCTGATTTACGTAGACGATCAATCGTATCCCAAAGAGCCGCATCATCACTAAAAGGAGCAAAAACCCCCTTCTTGTTATCAATGCCATCAGGAGAGACAAGGGTCGCTAGTATCTTTAAATCAGCACTAAATCCTGTTGCTGAGCGCTCACTACCAAACTCTTTACCGATGGCGTCATACCTGCCGCCTTGCGCAACCGCGTGCCCATAGCCGGTGTAGTAGGCAGCAAAAACCAAGCCTGTGTGATAGTTGTAACCACGTAACTCACAAAAATCAAAACCTAGCTCTACATTCGGGTAACGCTGCTGTAATTGCTCACATATTGATTCGAGCTGCTCAACGGCATTAAGCACGCCGCTGGATGCACCTGCGACAACTGTCTTGATGCCTTTAATCGCTTCAATTCCGCCTGAAGCATTTGCCAGCTGCAATAACATCTTCGCAATCGCCGGATCTCCAGCCTTTCCTGATAACAGTTCATCAAGTTCTGGAATAGACTTTCTGCGTATCGCATCAAAAATAGCGCGTTCGGTATCACGTTCAAAACCTGCGTCACTAATAAGGCCTCGATATATCCCGACATGGGAAAGGTCCACATGAATTTTCTCTAGGCCTGCCAAATTCAGCGTGTCGAGCATTAAAGAGATTATTTCTATGTCTGCAGCCAGGGAGGCTTCACCAAACAATTCACACCCGATCTGAATAGGGCAACGATTAGTGAGCAAGTGCGCTGGGCGAGCATGGATAACGGCATCGGCGTAACATAACCGAGTGACACCTTTTTGTCTTAGGCAGTGGGCATCAATTCTAGCCGCTTGAGGAGTAATATCAGCACGAATGCCCATCAGTCGACCGGAAAGCTGATCGGTTACTTTTAATGTTTGAAGATTAAGGTCGTTTCCGGTGCCCGTTAATAGTGACTCCAAAAACTCAATCATCGGTGGGGTAATAAGCTCATAGCCCCACTTAGATATGTTATCTAACAACCGTCTTCGCAGTTGTTCTACACCCCTTGCATTAGGAGGTAATAATTCATCTACGCCATCAGGAAGCAACCAGCGATCTGATACTGTCATTTTTACGCCTGTCAGAATCTATTCAAAGTACATTTTATAAGTGCAATGGATAATGCACTTATTTAATTAATGTGTTTCTATCTATTCAATGAACCAGGTAGAGCAACCCCGTACCCAGTAGCATACTCGCTAGCCCCATAATTCTCATCGATCGATTGTCGATTTGGGCAAGCGTTTGAACCAAATTTTTCCATCGTTGAGGGTACAAAAATGGAATAATCCCCTCAATAACCAAGAGCATACTGAAGGCAATACCGACTTCTTGCCACATTAAACCATCCGCCACATTAGACTGCTAAGCCTGCAAAATAGTATCAATAGTTGACCCTGTACATTAAACGCCGGTCATTTATTCATCTAGAGAGCGATTTTACCCTTTTCTTGCACACAAAAAAACCGGGGAATTAGTCCGCTAACGCCCCGGTCTTATTTTAACCCTATTTTACCAGACTTTTATTTCTTTTGCCCTTGAGATTGTTTCAAGTATTTAAGAAAGTCACTATCCGGGTCAACTACAAGTACGTCACCTTTATTAGAGAACGCGTCCTCATAAGCAGATAAGCTTCTATAAAAAGAGTAAAATTCAGAGTCTTGACTATAGGCATCAGCATAAATTTGTGCCGCAATTTCATCACCTTCACCACGAGTAACTTCTGATTCGCTGTATGCTTCGGCCTCAACAACTATTTTCTGACGATCAGCATCAGCTTTGATCCCTTCTGCCAACTCACGACCTTTTGAACGATGCTCTTGAGCTTCCTTCTCTCTTTCACTCCTCATACGACGATAAACATCGCTACTAACCGTTTTAGGAAGATCGATTCCCTTAATGCGTATGTCTACAATTCTAATCCCGAACTCTTCGGCCATCACTGTATTCATCGACTTCGTTAATTCGATCATCAGATCATCTCGCTGACCAGAAATAACTTCATGCATCGTGCGTATACCGAACTGATCGCGCAAACCATTGTCAATTCGAGATGATAGCAACATGACCGCTCGCGTCTCATCACCAGAGGTACTCTTGTAATACTTAGCCACATCATTAACCTGCCAAGTCACAAACGAGTCAACAACAAGAGGTTTCTGCTCAATAGTCAAATACTCACGTGCTGGCACATCTAGGGTCAGTATTCGTACATCAAACTTTCTTACCTCATCAATCATCGGAGCCTTAAAGTGCAAACCAGGCTGAATTTCGTTTTCGACTAACTCACCAAAACGCAGCCTAACACCGCTTTGTGTTTCTGGTACCACATAAATGGAAGCAGAGCCTACGATAAGTACGATTAAGGCGACAACTATAATGCCAATAGCTTTAGGACTCATTGCTCTCTCCCTCTTCTAGTCGTGTTATCAGACTGTCTATTACGCAGTTCTTGTAGAACTCGGTCTGTCAAACTTCCTATTTCATCGCTATTCAACCGTCCTGATCCTATTGAACGTGAAACAGAGGAAGAGCCTGAACCTACTGAAGATGTGCTAGACATCATTTTGTCCAAAGGCAAGTACATCATGTTATTGCCGCCCTCAACATCGACCAGAACCTTACTACTATTACTCATCACTCGTTGCATTGTATCGATGTATAGGCGCTCTCTAGTCACCTCAGGAGCCTTCTCATAAACAGACAACAATTTAAGGAAACGAGACGTATCACCTTTCGCTCTGGCGATAACTTCTTCTTTATATGCGCTCGCTTCTTCAAGTATACGCTGAGCCATACCTCGAGCCTCTGGCACTACCTTATTACGGTATGCTTCCGCTTCTGCCTTCACTCGTTGCTCATCTTCTTTAGCTCGCTGAACATCCTGAAATGCATCTTGAACTTCAGTAGGGGCTTGCGTGCTTTCAATGTTAACCTTACTAACCTGCAACCCTGAATGATAGAAATCCATCGACTTCTGTAAACGATCTTGGGTACGAACTGCCAAAACAGAACGCCCTTCAGTTAGAACCTGATGTAATTCAGCACTACCTACTTCATGGCGTAATGCAGCATCGGTCGCGTAATCAAGCGTTCTTTCTGCATTTCGAATATCAAGTACAAATGCTTTAGGGTCTTTGACAACGTACTGAACCGCCAAATTGATTTCTACGATATTTTCATCTTCAGTCAGCATATGTCCACGAGTAGCAGCAGAACGAACGCGCGTAACATCAACTTTTTCAACGCGATCTATCAACGGAAGCTTAAACTGAAGCCCTGGCCCCAATGTTTCTGCATATTTTCCAAATCGCAATACAACCGCTCTTTCTCGCTCGTTAACGGTATAAACTGACTCAACCGCTAACAGTATAAGCAAACCAATAATAACAATAACGAAAACGCCACCGACGGCAGCGCCTGACCCATTACCACGACCACTAGAGCCAGAGTCCCCGGAACCATTTGGCTTGCCGCCAAATAGTTTATTGAGTTTTTCCATACCTTTTTTCAGCGCTTCATCTAAATCTGGTGGCCCTTGATCATTACCGCGATTACCGCCGCCCCAAGGATCTTTATCATTTCGATTACCACCCGGCTCATTCCAGGCCATAAGATTCTCCGTTAGTTTGCATTCTAAAGTTAAACATAAAGATTGTTTGATAAGCTTACAGCGTTATTGAGAGGAAACCTTCATATCCAACTCTCACTAATTAGAAGCCTAAATAAATCCTCGCCAAATGTATTAGCACGAATACTATTGATCTTAATCCAATACAGCAAGTGACATTATTGAAATTTAATCTTTCTACTTAATCTACTTGAGGTTGATGGTCTTGAAAAATCAACTCACTCTCATCAATCTCAGCTCGACGTAATAACTGATTGAAGTCCTGTCGCTGTATGCGTATTTCCAAACAAGCCTGACCGCATTCATCAAACGTTTCGGCAACGACGGCACCTGTCTCATAGAAAAGTGCTCTCAAGCGACCCTGCTGTCCTTCCAATATCAAATGCTGGTGAACAAGGTCCTCCGCCAACAACTCAGACACGGAATCAAGTAACAATTCCATACCATCACCAGTATTAGCCGATACCCAAACCCTGGAAGGTTTTCCCTCTTCATCTCTATCAACTCTCGGCTGACGTTCTTCCAGTAAGTCAAGCTTGTTATAAACCTGAAGCACCTGAATTTCATGAGCCCCGATCTCTTCAAGCACTAGTTTAACCTGTTCTATGTTATCGAGGCGATTATCATCATCACAGTCGATCACATGCAAGAGTAGGTTTGCATTACAGGTTTCTTCTAACGTCGCGCGAAAAGACTCCACCAGCTTATGCGGTAAGTGCCTAATGAATCCAACGGTATCTACCAGAATAACTGAGCCCACATCAGGAAGCTCCATTCGCCTCAGCGTAGGGTCCAACGTCGCAAACAATAAATCAGCCGCAAATACACCTGACGCAGTAATACGATTAAACAAGGTCGATTTTCCGGCATTAGTGTAACCAACCAAAGAAATAGTGGGTATATCTGCACGTACCCGCGCACGCCTACCCTGATCTCTCTGTTTGCGTACTTTATCCAAACGTTTATTAATTGATTTGATTCTAGCTCTAAGCAGGCGGCGATCGGTTTCGAGCTGGGTCTCACCTGGCCCTCGCATGCCTATTCCACCTTTTTGTCTTTCAAGGTGTGTCCAACCACGAATCAGACGTGTAGACATATGCTCAAGCTGAGCTAACTCAACTTGTAATTTACCTTCATGAGTTCTTGCTCGTTGAGCAAATATATCAAGGATGACGCCGGTGCGATCAATTACCCTGCACTCTAAAGCGGCTTCAATATTACGTTCTTGGCTTGGCGACAACGAATGATTAAAAAGAACCACATCGGCATCGTAAAGTTCGATGGCCTGACGTACCTCTTCTAATTTTCCTTCGCCCACGAAATATCGCGGACTAGGATGCCCTCTTGAACCCTCAACTAACGTCATTGGCTCAACGCCCGCCGACCTCACTAACTCTTTAAACTCTTGAGGGTCTTCACGTTCACGATCGGACGTAAAATCCAGGTGAACCAATACCGCTCGTTCACCCGTATCCGGACGTTCAAACAAATTAATTATTTCCTATCTTAGGTGTTTCCTTCGCCTTCTTCAGCAGGGTTTGCCGGAGCCAAACGCACATTTCTAGCGGGAACAACCGTAGAAATAGCATGTTTATAAACCATTTGGCTCACAGTGTTTTTTAATAAAATAACGAACTGGTCAAATGACTCTATCTGCCCTTGTAATTTAATGCCGTTCACCAGGAAAATGGATACTGGAATGCGCTCCTTGCGCAATGCATTTAAATAAGGGTCTTGTAGTGAGTGCCCTTTCGACATCTCTAATCTCCTGTTTTTATGTTTAATTCTTCCTTCAGTCTGCAAAAGGCAAACTAAAAATGTTTAAAACGTTACAAGTTACAATACTAATTGGTGGCAGAGTGTACTATTTTCAATACCTTGGCAAGTAATTCCGGATCTTCTGATTCAAACCAGTTCAGATTAGGCCATCGTCTTAACCAGGTTATTTGCCGTTTTGCCAGTTGTCGCGTCGCAATAATGCCTCTCTCAACCATTTCATCATAGCTGAGGTTGCCATCTAAGTACTCCCAAACTTGTCGATAACCCACACAACGCATAGAAGGCATTGATAAATTCAGCATCTCTGATTGGTGTAATACTTTAACTTCTTCGACAAACCCGTTACTTAGCATTTGCTTAAACCTTAAAGCAATTCTGTCATGAAGCGTTGAGCGTTCTTTAGGCGATACAGCAATATTTATCGCATTATACGACAAAGTACTAAAAGAGTCCCTTCCCCAATTAGTGTAATGCTCTTCAATATTCTGTCCAGTTTCTTGTTTTTCTTTTGTTTCTGCCTGATCAGCCCAAAACTCTGTTAGAGTTCTACCTGATATTTCATACACCTCGAGCGCCCGTTGTAAACGCTGAGGATCATTAGGGTGAATCCTTTTAGCTGAAACCGGATCTACTTCTGCAAGCTTTTGATGCATAAACCCCCAACCCTTGTCTTCGGCTTCATCCAATAGTTTCTGCCTTATAACAGGGTCGGCAGAAGGGAGCTTGGCAAGCCCTTGATCTAAGGCTTTGAAATACATCATCGTCCCGCCTACTAGCAGAGGGATACGCCCTTTTTCGATAATCGCTGCTATTTCTCTTAGCGCATCGTCCCTAAAGTGTGCCGCAGAATATGATTCTGTAGGTTCACAGACATTGATCAATCGATGAGGTGCCTCTTTAAGCACTTCCTCCTCGGGCTTGGCTGTACCAATATCCATCCCTCTGTAAACCAATGCCGAATCTACACTAATAATGTCACACGGTAATACTTTAGTAAGCGCCACTGCTAAATCTGTCTTACCTGACGCGGTAGGCCCCATCAGATAGATGACCGTTGGCGGCTGGACACTAGTTTTTAATATACCTTGAGGAGCACTCATTAACGCCCCCGAAGAAAGAGTTTATCTAGCTCAGACATGGTCACTAACGTCCAGGTTGGACGTCCGTGATTACACTGACCACTTCGCTCAGTGGCTTCCATATCTCGAAGCAGCGCATTCATTTCTGGGATGGTTAACTGTCTATTTGCTCGCACTGAGCCATGACACGCCATTGTGCCCATCATTTCATTAGCTAACGCTTCAACACGGTCACTCGTTCCGTGCTCAGTAACATCTGAAATAACATCTCTGACGAGCTGCTCACTATCTGCATCCCTCAAAAAGGCCGGCACCTGCCTTACCACTAGAGACTCTGGCCCAATGCGCTCAATCTGCAAACCAAGTTTGGTAAATGCATCTTTAAATTCTTCAGCAACAGACGCCTCCCTCTGACTAACTGCAATGGTCACAGGCACTAATAACGGTTGCGCTTTAACACCCTCCGCATAATAAGCTTGTTTCATACGCTCATAGGTAATACGTTCATGCGCTGCATGCATATCTACAACAACCAACCCCTTTGAACTCTGAGATAGTATGTAAATACCGTGCAACTGAGCAATAGCATAACCAAGCGGTGGTTCGAGCTGATCTGATTCAGACAGGTGCTTCGCAGCCATTCCATTTTCAGAAGCAACATGGTTAATGGGGTGCAGAGCTCCGTAGCCAGACATCTGTTCTTGAATTTGGTTTGTGGAGATTGACTCCCTTAGTGGCATCACGGCCTGAGCTCCGTAGGATGGCACCATAGGTGTACCTTCTACTGGCGACACAACCCCGTGATGAGCACCAGGAATCAATGACCCCGGAGTAACACCTGCAGAGCCTTCTGTATGCACAGCGTCGTTCAGGTTCATACGATCATCAGGCCGCACATCAGCTAGCGCTTTATGCAAACTGCGAAAAATGAAGTCATGAACCAAGCGCCCGTCTCTAAAACGGACTTCATGTTTGGTGGGGTGTACATTAACATCAACATTTGCAGGATCAAGCTCCAAATAGAGCACAAACGCAGAGTGGCGCCCATGATAGAGCACATCACGATATGCCTGCTTTACCGCATGAGCGACAAGACGATCACGTATTACCCGCCCATTAACAAAAAAATATTGGAGGTCAGCCTGGCTTCTGGAAAATGTCGGAAGCGCAACCCACCCCCAGAGTTTAAGCCCTGATGCCTCAACATCAATAACCACTGAGTTCTCCATAAATTGCGAGCCACACAAGGCCGCAATTCGACGCTCTTTATCTTGCAACGAAACAGCCGGTCTCAGCGCATGAATCGTTCGCTGGTTATGTCGCAACGAAAAACCCACTTCAAAACGGCTGAGCGCCTGCCTTTTTACAACTTCTTCAAGGTGTCCAAATTCAGTTTTCTCGGTTCTTAAAAACTTTCGTCTAGCGGGAGTATTGAAAAAAAGATCTCGTACTTCTACCGTTGCGCCTTCAGGGTGAGCAGCTGGACTCACCTTGGCATCCATGTCCCGGCCTTCGGCTTCTACTTTCCAGGCACCTTCAGCACCAGCATCTTGCTGAATAAGCGGCGCCGCATCCTCAGCAGACACTCTATTCCCGTTCGCTCTTGGACGAGAGATGAGTGAAAGCCTCGAGACAGAGCTAATACTTGCTAATGCCTCTCCACGAAAGCCAAGTGTTGCTACCGCTTCCAAATCATCCAACGTATCGATTTTACTGGTCGCATGACGACTCAAAGCCAACGGCAGGTCATCTTGCGCGATCCCCATACCATTATCTCTAATTCTTATAAGTTTGATGCCACCACTCTCGACATCAATATCAACCCTGCGCGCACCTGCATCTAGCGAGTTTTCTAGCAACTCTTTTACGACTGATGCGGGTCGTTCAACCACTTCTCCTGCCGCTATTTGGTTAGCCAAGCGAGGAGATAACTTATGTATTCGACTCATTATTTGTAATATGCCCTACGCGATTTAACACAACGTACTGAAATTTTAAGATGCAGGGATACGTATAACCTGACCTATCTTGACTTGATCAGACCGTAAACTGTTTTCTTTTCTTAGCTGACTCACTGTCACCTGATTGCGCTTTGCAATACCCGACAAAGTATCTCCACGCTGTATTTTATATTTTTTCGGGCTATTCGCATTTCTATTGTATTGCTGGTAAGAAAGCAAAGTTCCCGGGGGAGGAGTTGTTCTAAAATGAGTATCCAAACCTCGGTAAATCGCCTTTGCCATTTTCTTTTGGTACTTCCTGGTTTTCAAGCGGCTCGCTTCTGCAGGATTTGAAATAAACCCGGTTTCGACCAGAATAGACGGTATATCAGGTGATTTGAGTACTACAAAACCGGCCTGCTCGACGCGTTTTTTATGCAGCCTTGTCATCCCCCCCATAGCCTTCAACACATGACTGCCCACACCTAAACTCGCGTTCAAACTAGCTGTCATCGACAAATCGAGCAACACTCCTGCCAGCACATCATCTTTATCGTCCAAGCTTACGCCGCCGACACCACCAATTAAGTCTGCACTATTCTCTTTCTTAGCCAACCACCTAGCCGCTTCACTAGTAGCACCTCGCTTAGAGAGTGCATATACAGATGCGCCACTGGCTTGAGGCTTATTAAATGCATCAGCATGAATAGACACAAACAAATCAGCATTATGCTTTCTTGCCAACCCAGTTCGCTGCCTAAGGCCCACATAATAGTCGCCATTTCTAGTCATTTTCGCTTGCATACCGCTCTTACGGTTAACCAGCACCTTTAGTTCCTTCGATATCGCAAGCACAACATCTTTTTCTCGCACTCTACCAGGACCCAGTGCGCCCGGGTCTTCACCGCCATGCCCTGCATCGATTACAACGACAATATCTCTCCGCTGACTCTGGTGATCAATCGACTTGACGACCTTTGGTGCTTTCTTTTTAGTTTCTCGCTCATATAAATCAATAACTAGGCGATTACCATATTGCTGATTGGGTTTTAACAAAAAGCTTTTCGGTTCAACCTGTCGAGTAACATCTAATACAACCCTAAGGTCTTTGCTATTTCTGACGGCGGATCGAATGCGTTTAATCGGACTGCCGGCCAACGACAAATCAGATAGATCTGTCAGCAATTTTACATTACTCATATCCACAACAATTCGATCAGGCTTGCTCATACTAAAAAGCTTGTGCTCCACACCGGTAGTAATTTCAAATACTAGCCGAGTATGGTCGGGGGCAGGCCAAACTCTCGCATTAGTCACATTGGCTGCATTCGTGATCGAGGCAATACTTAGCAATAACATGCCGAACATCAGCAAATAATGCGCACCTGCTTTATTTTTACGTGTACTCATTGACTTCACACCACCTAACAACAAAACAATCAATCTTTAGTCAAACTTTCAGTAAGTCGCGCAGCAATTTCTTCGCCATGCACGGAGCTTCCGCTCCAGCGAACCGCTCTCCCCATACCTTCTAATTCAAAAAACACTTCAATATCTGCTTCGGGTAAAACCCCTTTCCCTTTTTCTGGCCACTCAATAATCACCAAAGACTGCTCGTCCAAATAGTCTCTTATCCCCATAAACTCAAGCTCTTCGGGGTCACCTAACCTATAGAGGTCAAAATGATATACCATGCCAGACTTCAACTCATAAGGCTCTACAAGCGTATAAGTTGGGCTCTTTACGCGCCCTTGATAACCTAACGAATTCAGCACACCCCGACACATCGTGGTTTTACCCATTCCTAAATCGCCATTCAAAAAGACGACTCCAGCACCTATGCACGCACTGGCCAGCAACCCGCCAAATGCAACCGTGTCGGCTTCGCTTTCAAGTATCACGCTTTGCTTATTCTGACCTAACTTAATACTATCTAACAAACGTTCGACCCTACCTATATACACCGTACAGAGCTTAATTCTGAGCATTCTAACAGCTCAAAGCTTATTAAAATATTACTCATACCGCTTTCAATAATTGAGGGATTGCCCCCAACACATCTGACGCTAACAAACTATATTCACCCACGGAAACCCGTGCCAAATTCGCGGACTCGCCATGAAGCGTGACAGCTGCAGGTGCGACTATCGCTGAATCAACGGCCTTTTGACCAAGCAAGCCCCCCAGGATTCCACTCAAAACATCCCCCATACCACCACTGGCCATGCCAGGGTTCCCAGTATCTGCCAGCCAAACCGTTACAGTATTACCTGGAGCAGCAGTGGCAATCAATGAACCTGCGCCTTTAAGAATCACCGTACCACCATATTGTTGCTGCAACTGTAACACTGCATGAAACCGGTTACTCTCAATGGTTTCAACAGAGCAGTTGAGCAATCTGGCCGCTTCTCCCGGATGAGGTGTTAATATCCAATTATCTCGCGGCCCTAAACGTTGCGCGGCCAACATATTGAGCCCATCTGCATCCACTACCATAGGTTTGTTGGTCTGCATTACTTTCTGAAATAGCTGCTGCCCCCAAGTCCCCTGCCCCAACCCTGGGCCAATGACCACTACCTCTGCATTTAGAAGCATACTTTCGAGATGTTGAGCAAATTCAATTCCTCGAACCATAGCCTCTGGACGATGAGCGACAAACGCTGGAACATGTTCTGGACGAGTGGCTACAGACACCAGCCCTGCACCAACACGACATACCGCATCTGCGGCCATTAGCGCTGCCCCCGCCATTCCGTGATCACCACCCACGACCAGCACGCGACCATAGTGCCCCTTGTGAGTGACTTTCTCTCTAGGCGGAAGCTTCGCTTCAAACTCGGGCCACCCAGCCCTAAAACAGTTCGGTGTTATACGCCCTAAAATATCGCCAGGCACACCCAGTGAGTCATATTCCAACTCACCTATCACCCTCGGCCCCTCACCCGTTAGAAGCCCTTGCTTCACGCCAATAAACGTAATGGTTCGTTGGGCAACCACTGCACTCCCCAGAATACGCCCCGTATCACTGCAGAGCCCAGAAGGAATATCAACTGCAAAAACCGGCTGACCTGACTTATTAATCTTTTCTATGGCTGTCGTGTAGTCACCGCGAACATTTCCCGTCAACCCGGTTCCTAAAAGGCAGTCTACAATCAGTGAGTCTTGAATAGTCGATTCAGGGTGCCATTGAGCAAATGTAAGGTTTGAAAGCTCATTCAAACTTGTCAACCAACACCAAGCTGCAGCAGCCTCGCCTCTCAACCTATCGGTATCAGCTAACAAAGTAACTTCTACCGTTAACCCTTTTTGAGCGGCTAGACCTGCAATGACTAAGCCGTCTCCGCCATTGTTGCCTCCACCACAAAATACAGACAATGACGATGTATCTGGCCAATGACGCAACAGCATACGAAAAGCAGCTTTGCCCGCCTGCTTCATCAAATCAAACCCTTCAATTGGCATCGCCTCTATCGCCAACCGATCCAATGTTCGGACTTGTTCTGCGGTATACAGTTCTCGGGGCAGCGATACCTCTTCAAAAGAAGATAATTGCTGTTTTAGCACTCTATTCATATCGTAAGTTGCCGTATAATACTCAACCAAGTTAGTCTTGCAGCTCAATTTAAACCGTTAAGCTAAACGGTTCAGAACCAACAACATTACCGTATATAAGGTAATAAACCGCTTAAAGATTATCTCTTAGACTACTGTTAATAATAGCAAACCAACACAAAAAGATCATTTTATAAACAATTTTTAATGTAAATAACAAACACTACACCCCACACCATACTGTTGAGTAAAATGCGTTGAACAAACCACCCGCCACACCAACCACTTACAAAGAAAGTCCGTCAGATAACGATCTGCATGCACTTGCCGTCAACATCAAAGAGTGGGCGCAAGAACTAGGCTTTCAACAGGTAGGCATCACGGATGTAGACCCTGGACAACATGAACAACGCTTTATTCAATGGCTGGAGAAGCAATATCAGGGCGATATGGATTATATGGGGAAACATGGCAGTAAGCGCTACCATCCTGACCAGTTAGTTGAAGAGACATCTCGTGTTATATCACTTCGAATGGACTATTTACCCGAAGATAGCCGAATGATTGAAGTGCTTAAAGATAAAAACAAAGGCTATATCTCTCGATACACATTAGGGCGCGACTATCATAAGCTGATTCGAAAAAGACTGAACCTCCTGACGCAGAAAATTAATGAAGGAATGTCTGGCTATCATTTTCGCGCCTTCGTTGATAGCGCACCCGTTCTGGAACGCGCCTTTGCTCAAAAAAGCGGACTTGGCTGGTTCGGAAAAAGCTCAATGATCATCAACCGTCAAGCTGGCACTTATTTTTTCTTGGGGGAAATTTTCACTAATATCCCCCTCCCCGTCGATCCACCATACGAAAAAGACCATTGCGGCCAATGCACCGAATGCCTCGATAAATGTCCCACCAATGCTTTTGTATCACCTTATGTGCTTGATGCCAGACGCTGTATCTCTTACTTAACTATCGAATTAAAAGGCGCTATTCCAGAAGAACTAAGACCACTCATGGGTAATCGTATTTTCGGTTGCGATGACTGCCAGCTAGTATGCCCATGGAACCGTTTTTCAAAATCATCTACAGAAAGTGACTTCTCACCTCGTCACCAGTTCACTACCCCAGACCTTATTGATTTATTTAACTGGAAGGAGCAAACCTTTCTGAAACTAACCGAAGGATCAGCCATTCGTCGTGCAGGCTACGAAAGCTGGTTACGAAATATTGCGATAGCACTTGGAAACGCACCAAGCTCAGAGAAAACAGTACAAGCGTTAGAACAAAAGCAAGACCACCCATCCGATATTGTAAGGGAACATGTCGAATGGGCGTTGACGCAACACCAAGGCAAAGTGCAAGCAATCGATATTACACAATAAAAGTATAATTAGACGTTAAAAAAGTGTTCACGATAATGCTGCAGCTCACCAATAGACTCACGTATATCGTCAAGTGCCAAATGAACGCCTTTCTTTTTAAAACTACTCGCGACATCTGGCTTCCAGCGTTTAGCTAACTCTTTAACCGTACTCACGTCAACATTGCGATAATGGAAAAAAGCTTCCAGGTCCTTCATGTATTTAACTAAGAATCGACGATCCTGACCAATACTATTGCCGCAGAGCGGTGAAACACCTTTATCAACATAACCCGCGATAAACTCAATCGTTTGGCGTTCAGCTTCAGCTTCAGATATCCGACTATCTTTTACGCGCTGGGTTAAACCAGAAGCTCCATGGGTGTTTGTGCACCAATCATCCATCTGCGCCAACACACTATTAGGCTGATACACCGCAAGCACGGGCCCTTCAGCCAGTATATTTAAATCAGCATCAGTGATAATGGTTGCTATCTCAATAATACGATCAACTTCCGGCTCTAACCCCGTCATTTCTAGATCGATCCATACCAAGTTTTCATTTCGAGCCATAAAGTTTCCTTAATCAGCCATCAAAGGCTGCTAATCATCTGTAAATCCAATATCATGGGCTCATCTTAGCAGTTATTTACCATGCTCAAAATAAATTAAAGGTCTCCTAGAGAATATGGCCAAACGAAAGCTCAACAGACGGCAGCAATGGCGCGTAGAAAAAGTTCAAGAAGAACGTACCCAGCGCGCCCAGAAGCGCGAACGCGATATTAGCAGGCAATTACAAGCGGGCGACTTGAGCGAAGAGCAAGAGGGCATAGTGATAGCCCACTTTGGTCAATTACTGAATATTGAAGCGTTAGAAGGAGAAGACAAGGGCGAGATTCATAGTTGCCACGTCAGGGCTAACATTGAATCGCTAGTAACCGGTGACCGGGTTATTTGGCGCGCTGGTAAAGACTTCACTGGTATTATTGAGGCAAGGCTTGAGCGTGATACGATACTTCAACGTCCAGATAATTTTGGCAACCTCAAACCAGTAGCAGCCAACATTGATTACATCGTAATTGTTATTGCCCCTGAGCCCGAGCCCTTTCAAGGGTTGGTAGACCGATACATCGTGGCGGCTGAAACCGTCGGCATCCCTCCCGTTATTCTGCTTAATAAAACAGACCTACTCACGGATGGCAATCGCAAGCCCATTGACGATATGATGGAACTCTATGAGTCACTTGGGTATCACACGATAAGAGCCTCTGTTAAACCGCCTATAAAAACTACCAACAATAGCAGTACAGATAACAATGGCAGTGGCAATAAAGGCATGTCTGAACTACTCGACTGGCTTGACGAACACACCAGCGTATTTGTTGGTCAATCAGGCGTAGGGAAATCTTCACTCATTCAAGCCCTACTCCCTGAGCACGACATTAGAGTCGGTGCACTTTCTGAAAATACGCGAAAAGGCACACACACCACCACCACAGCAAAGTTATTCCACCTACCCAGTGGAGGTGATTTAGTAGATTCCCCCGGCATTCGAGAATTTGGGCTGTGGCATATAGGGGAACAAGAGCTACTAGAAGGTTTTATCGAATTTCGCCCTCATCTCGGGTTTTGTCGCTTTAGAGATTGTCACCACGAAAAAGAGCCCAAGTGCGCCATTCTTGAAGCAGTCGAAAGTGGCGAGATTTCAGAAAGACGAATGGACAGCTATCGACGCATTAAGAATGCGATAAAAGACCAAAATGACAGGGGGTTAATGCTGAGGGACTAGTTTTTACCAAGACACATCATCTGGGTTCACCTCTTCAACATCGTCAAACCAGCTGCCGCTTTCTAGCTTTTGGTTTTCTCCCTTGTTGCTAACTCCCGCATCCCTGACGCCAGCATTTCGAGTAATTTCGTCCTCAGCCTTTCTATTCAACACAATGATAGCTATTCGACGATTGACTGCTGCGTACGAGTCTTTTTTATCAAACAACACTGAAGACGACAACCCTACCACACGCGAGACTTGGTCTTGGTCGACCCCTCCAGCGACTACCGCCCTTCTTGCCGCATTGGCCCTATCTACTGAAAGCTCCCAATTGGTATACCCCTCACGCCCAGAAAATGGCGACGCATCGGTGTGACCAGTGAGGCTTATTTTATTCGGTACTTGGGAGATAGTTTTACCCAGCTCAACCAACAAGTCTTCAGAATAAAACTTCAGTTCTGACTTGCCGCTATCAAACATAGGCCTTTTTGACTGGTCAACAATCTGAATCCTCAACCCTTCGGGTGTAATATCCAATAAGAGCTGATCTTTAAATTCTTTAAGAGTTTGATTTTGATCAATTTTATATTGCAACGTTACCATAAGGTCTTGTAAGCGTTCTTCCTCAATAGTATCAGCAAGCTCTTCAATTTCTTCATCTTCAAACTGGATATCAGTATCTTGCTGGTCAGCAGAGGACGACCGAACCATTGATGCGCTGCCATCGAGGTCAACCGGGTTGGGGCTCCCACCCTCAACAAACCCAATAGGGTCTTTAAAATAACCCTCGATGGCCTCTTTCTGTTCTGGGCTCGTCGTCGCAGTCAGCCACAGCACAAGAAAGAATGCCATCATCGCTGTCGCGAAATCGGCAAAGGCAACTTTCCAGGCACCACCATGGTGGCCACCCTTTTTAATAACCTTTCGAACAATAATAGGAGGAAGGTCTTCCACTCTTAAACCCAAACCTGTTTAATTCTATTAATACAACGAGGACTAACGTGACTTGACATGATCATTAAGCTCTTGGAACTTTGGCCTTACATCAAAAAACAGCACCTTCCGACCAAACTCCACGGCCATCTGAGGCGCCATGCCACCCATAGTGGCCAAAATACTGACTTTAATACATTCAAGCGCCTTAACTTCGGCGTGCACCATATGCTCCATCAAGGCAGACATCGGACCTACAAACCCATAGGCCAATAAAATCCCCAAGAATGTTCCGACTAAAGCGGCCGCTACGTGCGTACCTATCGCTTCTGGTGGACCGCCAAGGGAACCCATGGTAATGACAATACCTAATACAGCCGCCACTATACCAAAACCGGGAAGCGCATCCGCAACCTTTTGCAACGCATGCGCAGGCTCTTCGAGCTCAGTCTGCCGAGTCTCTATTTCAAGATCCATCAAGCCTTCAAGTTCATGAGACGCCATATTACCAGTGCTTATAATTCTCAAGTAGTCTGTAATATATTCAATAACCGCAGGCATTTTTAAAATAGCCGGGTAACGTGTAAATATTTCACTCCCATGCGGGTCATCGACATCCCCTTCAATCGACATCACGCCTTGTTTACGTGATTTATCGAAAATATCATAGAGCAGACTAAGCAAGTCCATATACATCGCTTTATTGAACTTTGCCCCCACGAGTAACGACGGTAACGTGGTAAAAACGGTCTTAATCGTATGCCAAGGATTAGAAACCACAAATGCACCAAAAGCAGCACCACCGATAATAAGTATTTCAAAAGGCTGCCACAGTGCCGCAATCTCTCCATGAGAAAGCACATAACCACCCAGCACACTTGCTATAACAATGATAAATCCAATAATTAACGCCATAGACCACAAACCAACAAAATGAACGATTAATACAATATGTTATTCCAATAAAGTGAAATAGCCATGAGAAAACGGTAGTCTTTTTGTACAACACAGCAATATTTCACTTTGCCTTGACTAATTTGCACCATTTTTGCTATTTCATACTACGTTTTTAATATTTACTACTATAGTTAGTTAAGAACATTTTTAATCATTTAACAAATACTTATGAATAAACAAGATACACCTACTAGCGCCAAAGAGTGGTCAGAACTTCTAACGACACAAATACTTCCCACCGGCCCCTTTGTTGGAAAACAAGTTTTAAAGACCCTAAAAGAAGATAAACTCCCCTATAGAAAAATTGCGGAGCAGGTCAATAAAGACCCTGTTTTCTCATACCATATAATGAGCAAAGCCAACCAAGGCAAAGAAGATAGCGCACCGTTTAGCAAAACACTGGATCACGCTATCAGTATGATTGGTACTGAAAGTCTTGAGCAAATAACACTCTCGCTACCAACTCTTAAGTCGAAAACAGGCAATACCCAGCAATATTATTATGCCCGCGCCATCAGCTCTAGCCTGCTTGCCTCTTATTTAGCTCGGTCTTTTTCTAATATCAAGGCATTAGGTCAAGCTGAGGATATTTACTGGGGGGCACTTTTTTGTGGTGTACCCATGTGGTATTTGTGGCGTTTCGCGACACCCGAGATGAAGTTAGTTCGTCACGCTATACATGATAGCTTCAAAACACCAAAGCAGGCAGAAACCGACGTGCTGGGCTGTTCAATTCCTGAACTCGCTCAAGGCCTTGTTGGCCACCTTGATTTACCACCACTCACAAAGGCTTGTTACTCGGCCGAGAATCAACTGACGCCTAAGCAGTGGATCAAGATGAGTCGTCATGTTGGGATAAACGGGCGCCCAATCAAAGTTGATGATAAACAGATCAACCTAATAAGCTCTCAACCATCATTTGCCATTACCTTAGCCAACATACTTGCTTATTATGCATCTCAAGACTGGTATTCCCGCGCCACACTCAGGGTCCAGAAGGTCATAGCGGTCTATATGGGCGTCCCTCTTGACCAAGCTATCTCGCTCACCCACCAATGCGCCGTAGACATGTCAAGAGAACACCCTATACCGGGCATCATGCTACCTGCAGCAAGGCTACTACTTCCAGCAAGACAAAAGGTCAGAAACGGAAAGGCAACTCAACACAAGGCGACTCATTCGCCGATCGCTCAGCCCGTCACCGAGAAAGCTCTACCCTTCACCCCGCTGACAGAGCCGGCACAGGCCAAGCAACCAAAACCTGACACAGCATCCCATAAAACAGACCGCGGAGTAGAGCATGCAGGGGAAAAAGCCGCCAAACCAGGTCGAATAAAACCCGCAGAAATAAAGGTCAAGAAAGAGGCCGAACAAGAAGGTATTATTGAAGCTAGCCCCCCCAGCCATTCACTACGAGGCGACAAAGATACCTTTAGCGAGTTCACAGAACTCATGCTAAAGAACCCAGACAACTTCGTAGATCTTCATGAACTCATGAATGCAGCCACCCAGTGTATTTCTTATGGTTTAGGGCTTCAGAAGGCCATTGTCGCACTGGTCAACACTAATGAGACACGCCTAAAAGCTTACTATAATGTAGGCACGCGCAATCACCCCCAGCTAAGCAATTACCAAGCTGACCTGACAAAACCAACCTTGTTCTCTCGGCTAATTGAAAAACCATCCAGCATCTGGGTTAAGCCATCAAGTAATAAAAATATTTGGGCGATGATCCCGCCAGAGTTTAAGGTCGCAAGCGGTGCTAAAGAGTTCTTCCTAATGTCGATTTTTGTCAATCAAAAACCCGTAGCCGTATTCTATGCTGATTCGGGTGACGAAAGCCAAACACTCACGGAGTACGATTACAAACAGTTTAAGTATATGTGTAGCGCTGCTACTCACTGCCTCCAATATTTGGCTGCCAAACGAGCAAATAAATCGTAAACGAATATCATAAATGAGTATTTCGGATTCAAGATCAGCGCTATAATCTGGTAATATTCCCGAACAGCAAACTTTTAATTGATAGCATTGCGTAAAAAGAGCTTTTAACCATGGAAGACCGTTCACTGAAAATCCCTTTACTACTTGAACCAGAACAGCTGCAAGCAATAATAGGCCAACCTTCACTTCTTATAATCGATATTTGTAATCCTGCTCGCTATCAAGAGGGTCATATTGAAGGGGCTGTACATATATCACCCAGTGAAACACAACTCGGCACCCCTCCTGCACCTGGAAAAATGCCCACTGAGGAAACCCTGGACCAACTGTTCAAAAAGATTGGGTTAACTGACGACAAGCATGTGGTTGTTTATGATGATGAAGGTGGTGGCTGGGCAGGTCGCTTTATATGGCTTTTAGATAGTATCGGGCACGTTAAATACTCTTATTTAAATGGCGGCTATCTAGCTTGGGAAGACGAGAAATGGCCCTTAACTCAGACAACTCAACCCACACAAGCCTCCGACTATATAGCTCGCGTCAATCACAACCATACCGCGTCACTTGACGAGGTGCTCAGCGCACTCAATGAAACAGCAACCGTAATTTGGGATGCAAGATCTCCGCAAGAATATCGAGGGGAAAAAGTACTCGCAGCCAAGAAAGGCCATATTCCCGGCGCGGCTAACTTCGAATGGACGCAAGCGATGGACCCAAAGCGAGCGCTACGAGTGAAAGATCAGCAGCAATTGCTTGAATCACTCACCGCTATCGGCATTACAACCGATAAGAAAGTTATTACCCACTGTCAAACGCATCACCGCTCAGGCTTTACCTACCTAGTAGCCAAAATATTAGGGTTTAGAGAAGTTAAAGCATACGATGGATCATGGTCTGAGTGGGGAAATCGTCCAGAAACCCCAGTTGAGCTTTAATGGGGTATAGGCCATTTTATTTCAACCCACCAAAAACATTGATCAGCAATGCGTTCAATCTTGAGTTCTAAGACTAAAGCAGTAAAATTGCAGATAAATAAATGCAGCAAAGCCATCGATTATTAAACGGTCGATTTCACTCAAAGACAAATTTACTTACCATAGGCAAACACCATCAATGCTTGATAACTTATTTGTTCTCAGTCAGTACTTCACCCCTCAGCATACGTTATCTAGAACAGTTGGAATGCTAGCTGATTGTAAACAACCGCAAATAAAAGACGCATTTATTAAGTGGTTTATTAATAGATATCAGGTCAACATGGCTGAAGCTGCTAAAGAGAACCCTAGCGACTTCCCTTGTTTTAATGACTTTTTTACCCGAGAACTAAAGCCCGGCCTACGCCCAATTGCAGATGAAAGCAATCTGGTTTCCTGCCCTGTTGATGGTGCTATTAGTCAATTAGGCGACATCAATCACGGCCAAGTATTTCAAGCAAAAGGTCAGGATTACAGCCTTACAGATCTTCTTGGCGGAGATATGGCGCGCGCTAAACCATTTATGAGGGGCAAGTTCGCCACCATCTATCTGGCACCAAAAGACTATCACCGAATTCATATGCCGCTAGCAGGAACACTAAGAGAGATGATTTATGTGCCAGGCAAACTGTTTTCAGTAAACCCTGTGACCGCTGAAAAAGTACCTAGTCTGTTTGCGCGAAATGAACGATTAGTAGCCATTTTTGATACCGAACATGGGCCAATGGCGATGGTATTAGTCGGCGCAATGATTGTTGCAGCCATTGAAACAGTGTGGTCTGGGCAAGTTGCTCCACCAGTAAGAAAACTGAAGGTGACCGAATATCCAGCCGAGCCATCTAACCCGATCACACTCAACAAAGGTGACGAGATGGGGCGATTTAAATTGGGGTCAACGGTTGTTTTAGCCTTCCCTGAAAATATGGTCGAGTTTACTGAAAAGCTAATGACTGGATCAGTCGTTAGAATGGGGCAAGAGTTTGGCAAGCTGCCTAAAGCCTAGCCCTCGCTAGGCCCGACCAATGGGAAACGCAATCACTTCATCAATTGATGAAGTGTTTTGCATAACCATCTGCAAACGATCTAACCCCAGCGCAACACCCGAACATCTAGGCATCCCCGACCTTAACGCCTCTACCAAATGATAATCAATCGGTATCTCTGGTAGCCCATCCGCTTGTCTCGCTTTATTGTCGGCTTCAAAGCGACATAACTGCTCATCGGCATCAACCAATTCATCGTAGCCGTTCGCTAGCTCTAGCCCATTGGCATATAGCTCAAACCTTTGCGCCAGAAGTACGCCATCAACCTCTTTAATGTTGGCCAAAGACGCTTGACTGGCAGGGTAATCAGTCACGAAAACCGGCCGCTCATACCCAAGCTTTGACTCAATACAATGTGTTAGTAATAAGTCAAGACAGTCATCTCGGCTGAAGTCGTCACCGGAAATTCCCGTTTTATCTTTAGCCAACTGACAGAGTGCTTCACTGTCAATTAGATGAGGGTTGATATCAAGGTACTGCTGAAAAGCCTGCTGATAGGTAATGATATCAGGCGATTCCAGACTCGCTACAACCGCAATATAATCTGTCACTTCAGACATTAGTTCAAGCAAACCAAACCCAGGGCGATACCACTCTAACATGGTAAATTCCGGATTGTGACGCTTACCTGACTCACCATCTCTAAAGGATTTAGCGGTTTGATAAATCGGACCGGAACCCGCCGCTAAAAGTCTTTTCATCGAGAATTCAGGTGATGTCTGCAAGAACATCTGATGAGAGCCGCTCTGAAAAGGTAAATCAACCTGGGCAGAAATACTAGCTAGATGAAGGTCTGTGACAGTAGACTGCGACAAAACAGGAGTATCAACTTCTAGCACCGACCTTTCAGAAAAAAAACATCTGGTCGATGCCAGAATATCAGCCCGCAGCCTTAATGCTTCAAGCTGACAACTAGGACGCCAACTCACTGAGCCGCCACCCCATTAACCTTTAGCATGTCATTAACCTTTGGCGCGACTGACATACTCACCCGTACGAGTGTCAATCTTCAGTACTTCACCAATATTGACAAATAACGGTACGTTTACCACTGCACCCGTCGTAAATGTCGCGGGCTTAGTGCCGCCTTGCGCGGTATCTCCCTTCAGACCTGGGTCTGTTTCAACTACTTCGAGATCGACGAAATTAGGCGGTATTACCGAAAGAGGTGCGCCATTATATAATGTAACCCCATAGACCACTTGCTCTTTTAGCCACAACTTAGTATCACCCACTGCGGTCTCATCTGCACCAAACTGCTCAAATGAACCATCAGTCAGCATGAAATGCCAAAACTCTCCATCAGAATACAAATATTCCATATCGAGATCGATAACATCGGCGCCCTCTAGCGATTCACCTGATTTAAAGGTACGCTCCCAAACACGCCCAGTCCTAAGATTTCTCAACTTCACTCGGCTGAAGGCCTGTCCCTTACCAGGCTTTACGAATTCAACTTCAAGCATGGCACAGGGGTCGCCTTCCAGCATAACCTTAACACCTGATTTGAATTCATTGGTAGAATAGTTGGCCATTGTTCCTCACCGGTCTGTAAAATTAACGATAAAATTTTTGAACCCTATTGTATCTTAAATAGAACTCAGAAACGTTGCTTATAAATGTTGTTATGGAAAGTAGCTAATGATACCGCGAACCCTTGATGCTGTCGAAGTTCCTAGCTGGAAAGAGATACTTTCTAACGCAATTTCATCACCCAAAATACTCTCAGAGCGATTAAACATCCCTCTTTCCGACATTTCCGACCCAGCCAATGATGAATTTAAATTATTTGTACCTGAGCCTTATCTGCAACGAATAGAACCCTGCAACCTTAATGACCCGCTACTAAAACAAATTTTACCCGCCCACCAAGAAGCTCTACCCACCCAAGGTTATTCAAAAGATCCATTATCTGAGGAGTCCTATAACACCATACCGGGTCTGATACATAAATATAAGCGTCGAGTATTACTGGTATCAGGTGCCTCCTGTGCCATTAATTGCCGCTACTGTTTTCGGCGACACTTCCCTTACGCAGACAACAGGCTATCCAAGGAACAGTGGTTGCAATCTATCCACTATATTCACCAACATCCCGAGTTAAATGAAGTAATTCTGAGCGGCGGGGATCCCCTGGTGAGTAATGATAAACAACTGAATTGGCTCACATCAGCTCTCAGCGATATACCCCACATAAAGCGATTGAGAATTCACACCCGTCTACCCGTTGTTATTCCTCAAAGAGTCGACGAGGCCTTACTTAACTGGCTTTCAGTGTTACCGCTACAAAAAGTCATGGTACTACACATTAATCACCCTAACGAAATTGATGACGCCGTTAGGCAGGCTATTCAAAGAGTTAAAGAAACGGGAACACTGGTGCTTAATCAATCAGTACTACTTGCAGGCATTAATGACAATTCAGAGGTTTTAAGTACACTCAGTGAAACACTATTTGATGCAGGGGTTCTTCCATACTACCTTCACCGATTAGATAAAATAGAAGGTGCTGCTCACTTCGACCTACCTCAGGTACGAATAAAAGAAATTTACGCCGACCTTCTAGCCTCACTCCCAGGATATCTGGTTCCCAAGCTAGTGGCGGAAATCCCACATAGAGCATCAAAAACACCGCTTGACCTCCACCTTGAATAAGTCCGCCTCGATAAGTCACACATACCAACATAGTATTTGACGACTTATTTATATATATTAAATGAAGCATTACAGTTTTTTACAATAATTCAGGCATGAATTGCGAATAGAAATGCAATACTATTAGGTAACCAAAAAGTAAAATAGTGAAAAATATAATCTATTTGGGATAAATATCAGAGCATCAAGTAGTTTTTGCTGACACTTCGCAAATCTCTGCTATTCTTTCCGGTAGGTGCTTGTATTGTAAAGATAGTTGTATAGCAACGTTACTCACGCATCAACAACTTTCTGCCATTGCTGGGAGCCTTTTTACTCTCTGATAGGCAGTGCTGTGTATTTTGTATGATAAATATGGTGTTTCTTGATGACTAGCCAGGTAAAAAACCTCAACCTTAATGTTCCAGAACAAAGCCTGGCCACCCTCTCATTTTGCGAAGCAACGCCCAACCATATAGAAGAATGGGTAAGCTCTCTTCCTATGGCTAATATTGGTGAAACAGCTCGTCAGCTTTATCACGCAATCATTGAGTTAAATCAGCTCATTATAAGCTCACAGATACGCAGCCAATTACTTGAACTCATTCGCCCTGCGATACAATACGTCTGTAATGAACTATCGAAGCACTATCTCAACCAGCCGATCATTTTACCTGAGAAACAACGTAAAATTGCCAATCTATCGCAAGCGCTGCAAATACATTTAGCAACAGGCTACAAGGTTGTTATTCTCGAAAACTCAGAACAGCCTAAAAATGAAAAAGCTAAGAAGAATCTTGCAATAGCCTGTCATAGGGTCATCAGTGAATATGCGCGTACAGTCCTAAGATCTTCTCAGCTTTACTGCCCGAGCCCAAAAAATGTGTGGTTAGAATCCCATGCTATTTTCAAATTTTCAGAAACATCAGACTTGCTTAAGTACGCAATAAAAGACGAACAAAACACCAGCAAGCCTGAAACAAGTATTGAGGAAGCCTATAAAAGGCTCCTACTTCTTGGTTGCTGTAAAACAAACCAGTTGAGACAAAGTGACCTAACCCAAATATATAATGCATTTGAAGTCTGGGCTACTTATACAGATATCGGTCAGTATTATTCCTCCAGCTCCACATTTGTGCTCAATATGGAAAACGACGCGCCACCGGTTTATCGAAGCCTTCTACATGATTCATTAACCGACCACTTCTACGGTTTCGATACCGCAACACTAGTGCAGCATTTAACCAACTACCTATCATCTAATGGGCGTAAAGAGCAAGATGCTGACAACCTCATTGAGATACCAAACAACATCCAAGATCAACTTGTCGCGCATATGGCCCAAGCATTAGGCATATTGACCAAACGCAACTTCAAACGTATGTCGAGCAAAGGCCACCTACAATTATGCACAGGGTTGAGTGCCGCTCACTATTTCTGTTCGGGTGAAATCGAGTTTAATACTCAGCTGATTCAGGATATGATCAAACGGCACATCGAACCTGATGGCGACAATGTATTCCTTAACCGCAGCAAAAAGCAGAATGATGCATGGTCCGGTGCCTTTGACGCAGGATCTTCTGGGTCTGAAACTGAAGAGCATGCCAGTATTCCGGTTAACTTTACACGCTCAATTTACGATGAAGACAAACAGAAAAAAACCACATTCAAGCATTATAATGCACCACTAATTAACACCAGCCCTGGTGGATATTGCTTGCAGTGGTTAGGTGAAATCCCTGGAAATATTCAAGCAGGTGAAATTCTTGGCATTAGGGAGAGTGAGGCTCACCCGTGGAGTGTGGCCGTCATACGCTGGATTCGACAAGTTAAACAACACGGAACCCAAATCGGTATAGAGCTATTAGCACCCTCAGCTCAACCTTGTGGGGTACAGCTTATTCAGAAGACAGGCGAGAACAGCGAATATCTGAGAGGGTTGCTATTACCGGAGCTTTCAGCGATTGATCAAGCCGCAACGCTCATCACGCCAAGACTACCATTCCAGACAGGACAACGAATACTCCTGAACCAACAAGGCGAAGAGACAAAGTGCCAACTCAATCGGCGAGTCGCGGCAACAGGAAGCTTTAGCCAGTTTGAGTTAAAGATATTCTCAAGCAGCGGTATTGCAGAATTACCAAAAGTAACTAAGAGCGGTGGTGACGATGATTTTGACTCGCTATGGCCATCGCTGTAAACACGCGATAATATAGAGACAAGGCAAAGAGAGGGCTACCCTCTCTCAAATCCACCCAACTATACGTCCAGCAAACGAAACGACCATACCTTATAGAAGTAGAGTTAATGCGAAAGAAAAATGAAACAGTCCACCTTCTTATTCTGGATCAATCTCAAAATGATGCAGAAGAGATGGTCAGCCTACTGAGAAACTCCGGAAGAGCAACCAGAGCTCATCGAGTCACCTCAGAAGAAGACTTGTTGGAGTCACTCAAAGAGCATTCATGGGATCTATTTCTAGCACGAGAAGAAGAAACCGAGCTTACGGCCTCTACATCACTTTCTCATATCAAACGCCTCGATAAAGATATCCCGTTTATCGTTTTAAATAACTGCCTAGAAGACGAAAGCATCGTCAACTATATGAAGGCTGGCGCCCAAGACGTTATACCATTTAAAGATCGTAAACATCTTATTTTGGCGGTTAACCGAGAACTCAGCAACTTATATGAACGCAGAAACCGTCGTTCAATCGAAGTTCATCTTCGAGAAGCAGAGAAGCGATGCCAATTGCTTCTAGACAGTTCAAAGGATGCCATTGCCTATATCAATGACGGCATGCATATCTATGCAAACAGCTCATATATGGACTTTTTGGGTTACGATGATATCGATGACCTCATTTGCATACCCGTGCTGGACACCTTAACTCAGGCAAGCCAAGACGAATTCAAAGAGATAACCAAACTCTATACCGACGGTGAAGAAAGACAAAAGCAACTAACGTGCGTAACGCGAAGAAGTGACGACTCTGAAGTTAAAGTACAAATGTCGTTCTCAGTAGCAACATACGATAGCGAGCCTTGCACCCAAATAGTAGTAAGACCCGAACAAGATAGCGCAGAACTAGAAGAGCGCCTAAAAGAAATTAGCAGTCAGGATCTGCTAACAGGACTTTACAATCGGCAGTACCTGATGGATAAAGTCGATAATGCGATAGAACTAGCCGTTGCCAAAGGCCAAACAGGCGCCCTTTACTATATCGCACTCGATAGCTTTAATCAGATTAAATCAAACGCGGGTATTGCTGGTGCCGATTTGGTGCTCAGCGATATTGCTAACGTTTTACGCGAACAAGCGGAAGAAGCCTGGACATTAGCACGAATCAGTGACGATGCGTATGGCTTGTTAGCCATGCCTCAAGACGATAATGATGCGCAAACTACCGCCGAAAAAATACGTAACGCGGTAGAACAACACATGTCAGATGTCTCCGGCCGAACCATTCAGGTCACCACAAGTATTGGTGTTGCCCTAATCAATGACAATGCACCGAAAGCTCAGGATTTACTAGGCCGCTCACATACTGCCTCAGACGATGTACGTCAACAAGAAGGTCACGAAACGGGCAATGGCGCGCTGATCTTCACTCAAAAAGTCATTGCGGGTGACGATAGTGAAACGACCGTAGTAAGCTTACAGAAGGCACTCGACGATAATCGTTTCAAGCTACTTTTTCAGCCTATTATCAGCTTAAGGGGTGAAAGCGAAGAGCATTATGAAGCGTTTTTAAGAATGCTCGATAATGAAGGCAACGATGTCTCTCCTTATGACTTCCTGCCACCTTCTGGACCTTCTGAAATGGCGAGTAAAATTGACCGCTGGGTTATTTTGCAAACCATCAAACATTTAAGCAGCCACCGCTCAAAAGGGCACCAGACTAAACTAGTACTGAATTTAACGGCAGAGACCATTCAAGACCAAACATTTATGCCTTGGTTAAGCATTGCATTAAAAGCCGCAAGGCTGCCAGGTGATTCACTGATATTCCAATTCAATGAATCAGAGGCTATTACCTACCTGAAACAAGCGAAAGATTTCGCAAAAGGGCTAAAAGAGCTGCACTGCAAAGTCTCTATTAGTCGATTTGGTTGTGCACTTAACCCATTCAACACCCTTAAGCATGTTGATACCGACTACGTTAAACTCGATGGATCATTTACGGATGAGATTCAGAAGGATGATGAAACCAAAGAACAGATCAAAGAGATGATCAAGTCACTGCAAGCTCAAGGTAAACTCACCATCGTGCCGTTAGTCGAGAATGCCGCTATTCTGTCAACGTTATGGCAGGCAGGGGTTAACTATATTCAGGGCTATTACCTACAAGCCCCTACCCCCGAAATGAACTACGATTTTAGTGAAGAGTAAATAGGGCTAGGTATTTCTAGCTCTATTTAATGTTTCGTGGCAAGACAACAGCACCATCACACCAAAATCGCCACCTACTTTGATACACATATCACCATAGAAACCACTTTGGCGCGATTAATATTTATTCAGTCTCTCGATCCCTAAAGCCAATCAAGTATAAAATTCCGTCTAGTCCTAATGTTGAAATCGAATGCTCGGCACTCTCTTTAACTAGAGGCTTTGCTCTAAATGCAACCCCAAGACCAGCCTGACTTAACATCGGTAAATCATTAGCTCCGTCGCCAACAGCAATAACCTGTTGCTGTTGTATATTCTCTTTCTTTGCTATTTCAAGTAACAGCTGAGCCTTACGGTCGCCATCAACCACCTGCCCTGTTACCCTACCCGTTACTTTACCGTCTTCGATTTCCAGCTCATTGGCATAGACATAATCAATCCCAAGTTGTTGCTTGAGGTTATTGGCAAAATAGGTGAAGCCACCTGACAAGATTGCAGTCTTATAACCAAGCCCTTTAAGCGTCCCAATTAACCGCTCAGCACCTTCAGTAAGCTTTAAGCGTGCAGCTACATTGGCTAACACAGCTTCATCTAGCCCTTTCAACAGAGCCACGCGACGGGCAAAGCTTTCAGTGAACTCAATCTCACCACGCATCGCCTGCTCAGTAATTTCAACCACCTGATCACCGACACCCGCCTCTTTTGCCAACTCATCAATGACTTCTGCATCAATAAGCGTTGAATCCATATCAAACACCACTAGCCGGCGATTACGCCGAAAAACTGAGTCTTCCTGAAACGCAATATCCACATTCATATCAGCGGCGATTTGAAGAAACTCCGCACGCAAGCAGTCGAGATCTGGCGGGGTTCCACGAACAGAGAATTCAATACAAGCCTGACTCTCATTTTCATCAATTTCAACCGGTGGACGACTCGATAAGCGGGTAATATTATCAATATTCAAGCCATTATTAGCAGTAACCTTCGAGACCTGCGCGATTTGATCTGCAGTAATCGAACGAGCAAGTAATGTAACAATATAGCGCGCCTTACCCTTACCTTTCACCCAGTTCTCATACTCATCTTTAGATACCGGTTCAAAACGAACCGGCAACCCTAGTTCATGCATTTTAAACAGCAAATCTTTCAACAAGGGAGAAGAAGATTGCTCTTCAGGTAATTCGATCAAGATCCCCCATGTCAGATGATCATGAATAACGGCCTGCCCAATATCCAAGATTCTAATCTGGTACTGAGCCATTATTTCAGTAATCTCAGAGGTCAACCCTGGTTTATCCTGGCCGGACACATTAATTAATACTATTTCACTCACACATTGGCCCTTATCAATCAGTTTACTGTTTAATCGAACGCTATTATTCCATTCCACCCATCGAACTTTCACCACCAGAGCTTTCTTGACGGCTGGTAAGCACCTCAATTCGATCAACTTTTTGCAAGCCTCTAGGCAGCTTGTGTCCTCTCCTTCCGCGCTCACCTAAATAATGTTCTAAATCACTAAAGCGCAGCTTCAAGTGGCGTTTACCAGAATGAATGACCAAACGGTCTTCCTCACAGAAAACCGTCACTAACGCCATTAACTCCTCACGACTTTGAACACGTGCAGACGGTATACTTATAATCTTGTTGCCCTTACCTTTAGATAGCTCTGGTAAATCTCTAACAGGAAAAACCAGCATCCGGCCTTCATTACTAACCGCAACCAGGTACTGACTTGCAGCATCATCTATTGGTATCGGCATCATTACTTCAGCGCCTTTGGGCAGACTCAGTGCCGCTTTACCAGCTTTATTTTTACTTTGCAGATCTGCCACACTGGTTACAAATCCGTACCCGCCATCACTCATCATCAATAACTTATTGTCTAGGCAACCCATCACCACCCCTTTAAAGGTCGCGCCGGAAGGAGGGTTAATTCGCCCGGTCAATGGTTCACCCTGACCACGTGCCGACGGTAAGGTATGGGCAGGAAGCGTATAAGCTCTGCCAGTAGAATCCAGAAACACAACACCTTCATTACTGCGGCCTTTGGCAGATAGTGAATAGCTATCACCTGCTTTATAACTTAACCCCGTTGGATCAATATCATGCCCTTTAGCTGAACGCACCCAGCCTTTATCAGAGAGCACTACCGTCACTGGCTCAGAAGAAACTAGATCGGCTTCTGAAAAAGCTTTCGCTTCGGCTCTCGCCACAATCGGTGAACGGCGATCATCACCAAAGGTTTCGGCATCTGCTAACAACTCTTTCTTAACCAGAGTTTTTAAGCGTTGCGCTGAGCCCAGTATTTTCTCAAGATAAATTCTTTCTTTTTCTAGCTCGTCTTGCTCACCTCTGATTTTCATCTCTTCCAAGCGCGCGAGCTGACGCAATTTGGTATCAAGAATATAATCAGCCTGAATATCCGTGAGATCAAAACGCTGCATCAACACCGCTTTTGGCTCATCTTCAGTACGAATGATATGAATAACTTCATCGATGTTGAGAAATGCGGTCAACAAACCTTCTAATAAGTGCAGCCGCTTCAATACTTTATCTAACCGATATTGAAGACGGCGCCTAACCGTACCTGTTCGGTATTGCAGCCATTCTGATAGAATGGTCAAAAGCCCCTTAACCGCAGGTCGCCCATCAATACCAATAACGTTGATATTCACACGATAGGTTCGTTCAAGATCTGTGCTAGAAAACAGGTGCGCCATCAATGCATCAATATCAATACGGTTTGATTTCGGTACGATTACCAGCCTTGTAGGATTTTCATGATCAGACTCATCTCGTAAATCAGCCACCATAGGCAGCTTTTTAGCCTGCATTTGGGCCGCGATCTGTTCGAGTATTTTGGCTCCCGACACCTGATGCGGAAGTTCTGTTACAACAATATCACCGGTCTCTTGGGTGAAGACTGCTCGCATTCTTAACGAACCGCGCCCTGTCTCATAGATCTTTTGTAGCTCTGACCGAGGGGTAATAATTTCAGCGCCGGTTGGAAAGTCAGGGCCTTTAACATGCTCAAGTAGCTGTTCAGTCGTTGCCGACGGCTCCTCAAGCAAACGGACGCAAGCGGAGGCCATCTCTCTAAGGTTATGAGGAGGTATGTCCGTTGCCATACCTACAGCAATACCGGTAGTGCCATTTAACAATAGATTAGGAAGACGAGCCGGTAACGTTAAAGGCTCCTCCATCGTCCCATCGAAATTAGGGCCCCAATCAACTGTCCCCTGTCCTAACTCACTTAACAGTGTATCAGCATAATGAGCCAGTCTTGATTCGGTATAACGCATTGCGGCAAATGACTTTGGATCATCTGGAGCTCCCCAATTTCCTTGGCCATCCACCAAAGGGTAGCGATATGAGAATGGCTGCGCCATTAACACCATCGCCTCATAACAGGCACTGTCACCGTGAGGGTGAAACTTACCAAGTACATCACCGACTGTTCTGGCTGATTTTTTATATTTGGCGGTCGATTTTAACCCTAGCTCCGACATTGCATACACGATACGACGCTGTACTGGCTTTAGCCCATCGCCAATATGGGGCAAAGCACGATCAAGAATGACATACATCGAATAATCAAGATATGCTTTCTCGGTATATTCTTTAAGCGAAACCCGCTCAACACCTTCATCCATTGGATCAATAATCGTTGTCATGAATTACCCTTAGAAACCTGCTTTCATTATTATGATTGGTCACTACTCATGTATATGGAAGATCAAACGCCTAACCAAGCGACATATATATGCCGTAAATTGCACTCATTATAGGCACCAGAGAGCTTCAATAAAACAGCCAACGGAAGAGAATTGTATAATTACCCGCATTCTTTATAGCAAAGACAGCTGGCGGCTTTCAACAACCTCCCCGTCGCCCAGTCTAACCCCCACCCCTAAAAGCCTCACCGCCTTCTTCTCTCTAGCCCATGCAGCCTCTAAAAGAGAACTATAGACACGGTTGGAGTCCCAATCTTCGTCGATATTATCAATCTTATGCTCGAGCGTTGTCTGGGTAAAATCATAAAACTTCACTTTCACAAAACGCTTGACGACCTGCCTACCTTGAGCCAGCTTACGCTCACACCGCAGCCTTAGCTCACTCATTAATACAGGCACGCACCCAGTTATCAAGTCAACACTTACTAAGTCTTTAGAGTAGGTATGTTCTACTGAGATAGATTTTCTCTTACGATGAGTTTGTATTGGCCTATTATCCACTCCTCTCGCCACCGAGAAAAGACGTTTACCATACTGCCCAAATGCCTGAGTCAATTCTGCCTCACTAAATGCCTGTAGGTCGCCACAAGTATCAACCCCCATTTGATTAAGCTTTGACTGAGTCACCTTCCCAACACCGTTTATCTTTGAAACATTCAAACGCTCAACAAATGAGCCGATCTCTTCAGGGCGCACAACGAAAAGACCATCAGGCTTATTCCAGTCACTTGCTACTTTGGCAAGAAATTTATTGGGAGCAACACCCGCTGAGATAGTGATACCCAACTGCCGACTTATTTTGGTCCGGATTTCTTCCGCCATCAGCGTGGCACTACCGGAGCAAAATGGTGCATCGGTCACATCGAGGTACGCTTCATCGAGCGATAAAGGTTCTATAAGGTCAGTATATTGCTTAAAGATCCCATGAATCGCCTGCGATACCATTTGATATTTAGCAATATTAGGCTTTATAAACACTAAATCGGGGCACAATTGAGCCGCTCTAGCAGAAGACATCGCTGACCGAACACCATACTGTCTTGCCTCATAACTGCACGTCGCTATCACTCCTCTGGAGTTTGGCGCCCCACCTACCGCTATCGGCAGCCCACATAACAGCGGGTTATCACGAATCTCAACGGCAGCGTAAAAGCAATCACAATCACAATGGATAATCTTTCTTATGCTCATTCAAACAACCTCTTAATAAGAACCAAATCACACCCACAAACAAAACTGTTCTTATATACAGTTAATTATGACACCCACGCGTAAATATGAGCAAGCAAAAGTCAAAAAATAGCCCTTAACCTAAAAAACTATTAACGTTAAAAAAAGAGTCATATTTTATGGATCGTGTTAACATGAACGGCATATTGCAAATAATAACTTTCAGCTAAAAACTCTCGGGAATCACCATCAAGGTGTTGGCATCTCAGGGACGAATGCTAGGACTAGCACATGAATTCAACCGCATTATCAGCGCAGCAGACTAGTTGCTTACAGTTAAAAGGGTCCCTACTCCCTCTGACTGTTTTAGAGCTCAGCTACTTCGAACCCTCTCAGTTTTCAGCGGAGCTATCCGCAAAGGCAGAACAGGCGCCAGGTTTTTTCAATAACCTCCCCGTAGTTATTGGGCTCGCTAAATTTGATGGAGCCAAAGGTCCTGCAGACTTCGACAAGATAATCCGTATCTGTAGCACTTTCTCAGTTAAGCCTGTCGCTATAAGAGGCGGGACTGAAACACAGCAGATAGCAGCAAAATTGGCCGGTTTAGCAACTATGCCTGCGCAGAAAGAACGAAGCCCTACTACTGAAACTGAACAAGCTGATATACACCCAGTTGAAGAAACACCTGCAACGGAAAGTAAGCATGAAGCGACTAACACACAAAATGCAGAATCAGCCCCAGCAGAAGCACAACAAACTCAGTCTAATGACAACTCAATTCAAGTGGCTGACACGTCAAAACCTAAAGAAACAAAGGTGCAAGAAACCCGTATAATCTATCAGCCTGTCCGCTCAGGACAACAGGTCTATGCACAAAATGGCGATTTAATTATATTAGCCCAAGTTAGTGCTGGAGCAGAAATTCTAGCAGATGGTAATATTCACGTTTACGGTCCACTCAGAGGACGAGCCCTCGCAGGCGTAAAGGGTAATACTAAAGCACGTATTTTTTGCCATAGCCTGGAAGCAGAGCTTGTTTCCATTGCGGGACAGTATAAAATTAGTGAAGATTTACAAAATGGAAACTGGAAAAAACCTGCTCAAATTCATCTTGCTGATGAAACATTGACGGTAAATCCATTAATAGATTAATGATAAAGGGCACCCACTCAGTTGTAAGTGTCGTGCTCACAGGATTACAGCAAACTGGCTTTACAAACAGACTTAAACTAAAGCTAGCCTAAAACGCTGAAAGAATGATAGGGACAATCAGCAACGATTAACCATGACAAACGGGAAACTATACATTGGCTAAGATAATAGTGATTACATCAGGCAAGGGTGGTGTTGGCAAAACGACCACCAGTGCATCCGTCTCAACGGGACTGGCAAAACGCGGGCACAAAACTGTCGTTATTGACTTTGATGTGGGCCTTAGAAACCTTGACCTCATCATGAACTGCGAGCGCCGAGTGGTATATGACTTCGTTAACGTTATTAACGAAGAAGCAACACTCAATCAGGCACTGATTAAAGATAAGCACGTTGATGACCTATTCATCTTACCTGCCTCTCAAACCCGCGATAAAGATGCTTTGACACAACAAGGTGTTGAACGAGTACTAAACGAACTGGCTGAGCGCTTCGAGTATATTATTTGTGATTCACCTGCGGGAATTGAGCATGGCGCACAAATGGCGTTATATTATGCCGATGAAGCCATCATCGTAACTAACCCTGAAGTATCATCAGTACGAGACTCCGACCGTATTTTGGGTATCCTTCAGAGTAAGTCAAGAAGAGCCGAAATGGGCCTCGACCCTGTAAAAGAGCACTTATTGCTATCGCGCTACAACCCTGCACGAGCAGAAACAGGTGAAATGCTTTGCGTAGAAGACGTTAAAGATATATTAGCGATCAAGCTACTGGGTGTTATCCCTGAATCCCAGACGGTATTGAGCGCATCTAACCAAGGCGTGCCCGTTATACTAGACGAGGTCAGCGACGCAGGTCAGGCTTATCAAGACGCGGTAGACCGACTATTAGGAGAAGAGCGTGAGCATCGTTTCCTTGAAGTCGAGAAAAAAGGGTTCTTTAAAAGGATGTTTAGGGGGTAATAATGAGTTTTTTGGACTACTTTAAAACAAAGAAAACAAACACAGCTTCAATTGCCAAAGAACGATTGCAGATCATTGTTGCTCATGAGCGAACAAAACGAGACCAGCCTGACTACCTGCCGCAACTGCAGCAGGAAATTCTGGACGTTATTCGTAAATATGTGCCGATAGATCAAGACCAGGTTCAGGTTCAGCTGGACAATAATGGTAACTGCTCTGTACTTGAGCTGAATGTGACATTACCCGATTAATCGTTATTGAGCTCTGCAGGAGCGACACTTTGACGCAATGGTATTCATATCAATTGCGGCTAAGAGCCGCTCTTTTATAGTTCATTTATCAGCACTTTTTACCACTTAGCATAATGGTCTTCCATAAACCCTGGAATATGATCCAATAAAATTTTCTCGCCCGAAGAATCAATCATCCAGCCACTAAAGTGACCGAACATCTGCTTGAAATTGGAGGCGATAACCCACGCGTTAGTTTTTTCTTCTCGCTTACCTACAGGCTGAAATTTCAACGCTAAAAGTCCATCAGTCGTTTTCACCTTCCACGGTTTTTCAGGCTGGTATCGATCAAACTCAAAAACCGCCATATTGAGCTTTGTTAAAACACCATCAACCCACAAACAGTTTTCAGTCACCCCGGTTTCATTGACGCCTGCCGCCAAATTAAGACCAATACGCCTACCATCTGATAACATGCCAGAAAAACTCGCCCAATTCCATGCGGTCTCTCTACGCATAAAACCACAGCTCCAATCCGAACTAGCCGAGGCATCTTTCTGTGTTAGTTGATATTTTTTACCATTACAAGCAACCGTCCCTTTAGCAGCCAACCCCGCCACTTTCTGAGTGTAAACCCAGCCGTTATAACCCGCTTTTGAGCACACTCGAAGAGGGTTAAACCCGGCAGGCTGGAAAACCGTAACGTCTATCGAGACAACGCGCCCCAAACTAACCTGCAAATATCGCTCACTACCATCTTTATTCGTAGTGATGCCTATACTATTACCAAACTGCTTAAAACTACTTGACCCCGTATCTGGCTTAGCTTCAATAGCAGTCCCAATCGCAAGGGGCTGAAGTATACTTTTTTCAAATAATTCGCCGCTATTCAGGTCATACACATACACAAACACATTACTAATCAGCTTCAAATCAACAATCGCGATACCCGCAATAATATCCTCATTCATGATGCCGATAAATTGAAACTGGTTAAATGACATTCGTTTACGAATACCCGTAACAGGCTTATCCATAGGTGTTCTGAAGTCATAATCCAAATAGTTAACCTCAGAAACTGGCTGTGCTATTTCTCCATAAACCGGGTTAGCGTTTTTCTGGATTAACCTTATGCCATTACCTATTTTCACGTTTACACCTCTAGTTTCAATACTCTTCAACCGCGATAATAATCACACAAATAACATTCTCAACTCATTCGAACATTTTTACTAAAATGTATATAAATTATCATTTTTGGCTATCAGTCAATGCTAGAATTAGCGTTCTAGATAACTGTTAACTCGTTGGGATATGTCGTCATTACCAGTGACAACACTTTCGAAAGACAACACATACAACCATTTTATTTTCTAATTAGAGCTTTTTATACTAAAAGTAACATAAAATGCCAAACCTAATTTTAACACTCAAAAAAGTTTACCTATGACCCGTTCCTTTTTAAGATACATCTCTACACTTTTAACTTCAGCAGCGCTTCTTTCTTCTCCTTTCGCTATTTCTGACGAAATCCCTATGGATGCACCTGACTGGGACAAAAAGGAAACCGAAGAGAACATCACTATATATACCCGCCCACACCCAAACTCTAACTTTAAGGCATTCAAAGCGGTCGCAATCATTGACGCGCCTCTGAATAACATTATGGCGGTTATGGCGAACCCCAAATCATGCATGGAGTGGGTATTGGGCTGTACCGAAGCAAGTAGCTTCGATGAAACCAGTTTTAACGATCGATACGCATATTCTGTTAATGACATGCCTTGGCCCTTTAAAGATAGAGACTATGCACTCCATATTAGAACCAGCAGCGACCCAAAGAGTGGCATAATTCTAATGCATATGGGGGCGACCAATAGCAAAAAAGAAATTAGCGATGAATTCGAGCGAGTTCATGTTGCACAAACGGTCTACTCGTTTGAAGCCCTTGATGACAACACAACAAAAATGGTTTGGCTACAACACACAGAACCAGGTGGAATATTGCCAGGATGGTTAGTCAATTCACTAATTATAGATATCCCGATCAAATCCCTTCAGGCGTTAGAGCGCACAGCCAAGCTACCAAAGTATCAAGATGCTGAAATCTTGTTCGATCAACAAGGCATGATAATGGGTGTCAATTCGAAATTAACCCGACAATAGAGCGATTCATCATTACTAGGCACTTCTCAAAACTTCATCGCAGAGTTAGAATGAATGAAACTGGAATAGTGAAAAGGAATCCCCAATGACACTTGTCGCACGCGACATTATGACCCCACATATTAAATCCGTGCCTCAATCATGGACCATGCAGAAATTTGCAAAATTCTTATCTGACAACGAGGTCAGTGGAAGTCCCGTGATCGACGAGGGTGGTGAAGTCATTGGAATTGCTACATTAAAAGATATTGCTGACTTCCACCTAAACAACGTCTCAAGTGAGCATGAGAAGAGGATGTCTGATGAGGACCTTAAAGAAGCTCGTCGACTCAGACAGTTTCTTTTCGAAGAGATGATAAACGTTCCCGTTGAAGTACGGGATATCATGACCCCTATTGTATTCTCAGTAGAAGAAGACGCCCCAATAACAGAAATTGCCGAGCTTATGATGGACGAACACATCCATCGAGTCTTCGTTACTCATGCTGGCGAAGTAACCGGCATTATAACGACCTATGACCTGTTAAAAATAATCGCTGACGCTCAGTCGTGAAACTCTGTACAATACAAGGCACCCACCTCCCTACAGCTTAATAGATACAGGACGCAACACCCACGTGAGATGCTTGCCCCAAAGACTTAGAGCGATAGACGACCATGAAAAGGCCGCTAGAAGACAGTCTATTCTTGACGCAGCCAAAGCACTTTACCTTGCAGACACCAGCGGCCTGCCATCTGTCATCAATATTGCACGCCAAGCAGGTCTAGCCAAAGGCACCGTTTACCTCTACTTTAAAACCAAAGAAGAAATATTCCTTGCCATGCTTTCAGAGGATTATGAGACACTGATGACTAAAGTCATTAAATTGCTTGATGCGCCACCCTCCCCCGACGAACTGGCAGATAACCTACTCACGACCCTGATCAACTTTCTCGACAACAACCCCTTGTTTATGCCACTCGCTAGCATGGCCAGCCCTGTACTCGAACAGAATGTTGAAATAAAAATCGTTGGAGAGTTTAAATTAATGTTAAACGAAAAAATTAATTTAATCGACAACCTCTTCAGAGAGGCATTCCCACAATTCCCAAAAGGTCAGTGTGGAAGCTTACTACTTCATACCAACGCCCTCATTCTAGGCTTATGGCAGATGCAAAACTGGCCCGAGAAACTCAAACCATTACAGCAGCAATACCCTTTCAATACGTTCATCCCCGACTTTAAAAAAGACCTCGCCTTATCCTTAAAAAACCTATGGAAAGGTGCGCTTGTTAGCCACTCTTAACCCAACGAGCAATAAAAACACTTCCCTAGTATGATATTTTTTGTAATTATTAATATCGCATACTCGTTTACCAGATCTATATACGATGCACCCATAACTCGCTAGCCTAATTCGGTATTTTGCTCATAGAGGTATTTATTGCATGGCTGTAAGCAGAAACAAGAAAAAAGCATACGTACTCGACACTAACGTCCTCATTCACGACCCAGGCGCCCTGCTAAACTTTGAAGAACACCAAGTCATTATTCCAATGACCGTACTCGAAGAACTCGACAAGTTAAAAGCAGTAAAACAATCAATAGCCGCTGACTGCAGACAAGCTATTCGGATGATAGACCAACTGCTTGGTGATGCGACACCCAATCAAATTGAAAAAGGCGTGCCAATCAAGCGTACAGAAAAGTCAGCCCCCTTAGGCACCATTTCAATTTTAATGAACCCCGTAGACGGAAAAGGCCCTCACCTTCCAGAACACCTTAACGACAACAAAATAATCAATAGTCTTGCAGACCTTCAATCACTCCATAAAAATCGCGAAATAATACTCGTCAGCAAAGACATTAATATGCGCTTAAAAGCTAGAGGTTTTGGAGTTGAAGCGCAGGACTACCATAATGATCAACTCGTAGATGATGTAGAACTGCTCCCGTCAGGATATACCGAGTTCAAAAACTCATTTTGGGACAACATCGACAAGGTTGAAACGATTCAACGAGAAGGTGTAACCGAGCATATATTAGAGCGTAAAGGGCCACTTGAAGTGCTTCATATCAATGAATTCGTAATTGATGAGCAAGGGTTTATTGGTAAAGTAATAGACCTTAATGATGAAAAAATTGTGCTCGAAGATATGCACCATGATGACCTAATGCAACAGGAGGCATGGGGGCTCGTACCACGGGATATTTACCAAGCAGTCGCACTACATTTATTACTATCCCCAGATATTCACCTAGTAAACCTGACGGGTGCAGCCGGCTCGGGAAAAACAATACTCGCATTAGCCGCCGCCATCGAAATGACAGTCGCCAGCAAGCTATACAAACGCATTATTGCTACTCGCAGTGTTCAAGGGCTAGACGAAGATATTGGTTTTCTACCAGGGACAGAAACTGAAAAAATGGAACCTTGGCTTGGAGCTATTACTGACAACCTTGAAGCATTACACCAAGATGATGAAAACACTCACGGCAGTGTCGAATATATTCTCGACAAAGTCCCCCTTCAGTTTAAGTCCTTGAACTATATCAGAGGACGAAGCTTCCAATATAGCTTAATACTCATTGATGAATCCCAGAACTTGACGCCCCACCAAATAAAAACAATTATTACTCGGGCCGGCACTGGCAGTAAGGTTGTCTGCTTAGGTAACCTTGCCCAAATTGACACCCCATACCTCAGCCCACTCAGTTCAGGTTTAACCTTTATGACCGAACGTTTTAAGCGATTTAAGCATGGTGGGCATATCCACCTCAAGGGTGTTCCAAGATCAATATTAGCAGAATTCGCTGAAGCCAACCTTTAGACTGAGTCCAAGTCACGAAATTGAGGAACAGACCCGACATAAAGGGTCTTTCTTTAATTTCATGGTTCGCCACTCCATCGTCATGGCGTCCAATATCAATAACTTACCTGCTAACGGCTGTCCCATACCTGATACGAGTTTTACAGCCTCCATCGCCTGCACAGAGCCAATAATCCCTACTAAAGGCGCCATTACCCCCGCCTCTGAACACGTTAGCTCATCTTCCGAAATATCAGAGTATAAACACTGATAACACGGAGAATCGCCCATACGAGGATCAAACACTGACACTTGCCCCTCCATGCGAATAGCAGCTCCCGAGACTAAAGGCGTTTTGCTACTTACACAGGCCGCATTAATAGCAAACCGAGAAGAAAAGTTATCTGTCGCATCAATGACGATATCTGCTTCAGATATAGCATCCGACAGGGCCCTTCCTTCAAGCAATTCCGACTGGGCCAATACATCTACATCAGGATTAATCTGAGCAATCGCTTTTTTAGCCGACTCAACCTTCTTTTCACCTACTGTCGAAACCCTGTGTGCTATCTGCCTCTGCAAATTGGACAAGTCCACCGAATCAAAATCAACTAAGTGTAACGTCCCTACCCCAGCTGCCGCCAAATAAAGTGCAACTGGTGAACCCAAACCTCCCATCCCTAGAATAAGCACACGACTTGTTGCTAGACGTGACTGACCTGCAATATCAAATACCGGCAACATTATCTGGCGGCTATATCGCTGCAACTGCTCATCACTAAAATCGTAATCATCCCGTGACGTCATGACACCCTCCTTCAATCATTGAGTTTCCACCACTAACCAACGCCCAACGGTAACGCGATCATTGCCTGATAAGTCCTGATAACTCGCGACACTAGAATACCCGCAGGTTTTAAAAATCTGTCGTACATCACCTGCCTGCTCAAAGCCGTGCTCTACCATCAGCCACCCTTGATCCTTTAAGCAGACACTGGATTGCTTTGCAATATCAACGATATCAGATAATCCGTTTTGTGCAGCAACCAAAGCCGACAAAGGCTCAAAACGAACATCTCCTTGTGACAAATGGGGGTCTGAATCCGATATATAAGGAGGGTTACTTATCATCAAGTCGACACTTCTTGAGGCCAGCTCATCACACCAAGAGCCCACCTTAAATTCTACTCGCTCCAATTGATTAATGCGGGCATTCTCTTTCGCTAAACAAACAGCCTCCTCTGACTGATCTATACCCGTCACCATCCACTGAACTCTTTCTGATGCTAGCGCCAATGCAATTGCGCCCGTACCTGTACCAAGATCAACAACATGTAAAGGCTCGCAGGATGTTAACTCAAGCGCGACTTCCACTAAACGTTCAGTATCGGGCCGAGGGATAAGAGTGGATGGATGTACATTTAGCGGCAGGGACCAAAACTCCCTAATTCCCGTTAGATAAGCAACGGGCTCGCCTGCATTACGGCGTTCGAGCAAGATTGAAAAAGCGGTCAATTGAGAGGGGTTGAGTACCTTTTCGGGCCAGGTATAAAGGTATGCCCTGTCTTTATTTAACACATGACAGAGCAATATCTCTTTGTCCAAATTAGGTGTGTCTGATTCAGGCAAGTCTGCCTGACGCAGCAAATCAGCTATCGATACAGACATTAATCTTCGCTTAACGAGGCCAGAAGGTCAGCCTGATACTCCTGTAACAGCGGCTCAATGACAGGGTTCAAGTCACCCTCGGTCACTTCAGCCAGCTTATACAATGTTAGATTGATGCGGTGATCAGTAATACGTCCCTGCGGGTAGTTATAGGTGCGTATTCGTTCTGACCGATCACCACTACCTACCAAGCTCTTACGTGCATCTGCTTGTTCTTTATCCGCAGCATCTTTCTGCGAAGAATTAAGTTTGGCTTGCAATAACGACATCGCTCTTGCTTTATTTTTGTGCTGAGACCGCTCATCCTGACACTCAACCACAATACCCGTTGGCAAGTGAGTCAATCGAATAGCTGAGTCAGTTTTGTTAACATGCTGACCGCCCGCACCCGATGCCCTAAAGGTATCTATCCTAAGGTCACCTTTATTTATATCAATTTCTTCCAAAGAATCTGCTTCAGGCATTACCGCAACAGTACATGCTGAGGTATGTATTCGACCCTGTGACTCTGTTTCAGGTACACGCTGTACTCTGTGAGCACCAGACTCAAATTTCAGTTGACCATAAACGCCATCACCCACTAATCGAGTGATAATCTCACGATAACCACCATGCTCACCCAAACTCTCGCTTACAACTTCAACTTTCCAGCGCTGGGTTTCTGCGTAACGGGAATACATTCTGAACAAATCACCCGCAAAAATAGCAGCTTCATCACCACCGGTACCCGCTCTAATTTCAAGGAATACGTTATGAGTGTCATTCGGGTCTTTAGGCAACAGAAGTTTTTGCAACTCAAGCCCTAGCAATTCTTTGCGCGCTTCTGCTTCAGAAAGCTCTTCCTGGGCCATTTCACGCATATCAGAATCGCCATCTTGAAGCAGCATATTCGCTTCTTCAATATCGTCATCTACCTGTTTATAGTCACCAAAACACTTAACAACAGGCTCTAGTTCAGCATATTCCTTAGACAGGTCACGAAATTTATTCTGATCTGAAATAACACCTGGATCACTGAGCAGAGCGGCAATTTCTTCGTAGCGCTCACTAATGTTGTCCAGTTTTGCAACTATTGATGCTTTCATCTTGGTTTTTTTACCATTGTTCTATTAAATCAAGTTACCGTATTCTATATGAATAAAGCGGGAATAATCATAAATAACTGAGAAATTGTAATATTCAAAGGCGCTTAATGATGAGCCAGCAGACGCTAACGCTTATCTACTGTAGAAGAGTCTTGCTTGGAGGTAGGCAGTTCAAATAACTCTCTTAACCAATCGGTTACTTCTACTCGACCCTCAGCAGACGCTTTACGAACCTGAACCGTGGGACTATGAATTATCTTATTGGTTAACCCTCGCGCCAATCCCTTCATCGCAGCCTCAGGGTCACCACCGTTTCGAATAACTCTTAATGCCTTCTCTACTTCGGTATCCCTAATATCTTCTACCTGACCGCGAAACTGCTTTAACGTACTGCTCGCTGAGAGTGCTCGGATCTGAAACATAAATTCAGCCGCACCACTCTCAACCAGGTGCTCGGCTTCTCGAGCAGCACCTTCTCGAGATTTAACATTTTCATCAATAACCTGTTTTAGATCATCAACAGTATAAAGGTATACATCGTCAAGCTCACTAACCTGAGGCTCTATATCACGAGGTACCGCTATATCAACCATAAAAATAGGGCGATGCTTCCGCATTTTCAGCGCTCGTTCAACCGCCCCCTTCCCTAAAATAGGCAACTGACTAGCCGTGGACGCAATAACAATATCTGCGTAAGGAAGACGATCAGGAATATCCGATAGCAAAATCGCGTCGCCTTGAATCTCTTGGGCAAGCTCTTGAGCCCTTGATAACGTTCTGTTTGCAACAGTAATATCACGAACACCCGCTTCTTTAAGGTGACGAGCGACCAACTCAACGGTTTTACCCGCTCCGATCAATAGCGCTCGGTTTTGGCTCATGTCCGAGAAGAGGTGGCTCGCCAAATGCACCGCAGCATAAGCAACAGAAACGGGGTTTTCACCAATGGCAGTATCAGTTCTAACCCGCTTGGCTACCGAAAAAGTTTGCTCAAACAACCGACCCAACTCACCGCCAACTGTTTCAGCATCACGGGCCGTGGCATAGGCCGACTTTAATTGCCCTAAAATTTGAGGTTCGCCTAAAACTAACGAGTCTAACCCACTAGCTACCTTCATCATATGTCTAGCAGCGTCTTCATTCCAATGAGCATAACTACAAGACTCTAGCTCGCCTAACTGAAGGTCATGATACTCCCCCAGCCATTCCAGTAGCGCGCGGCTACCCTCAAGCCCTGTAGCGCAATAAAGCTCGGTTCGATTACAGGTTGATAAGATCGCCACCTCACTCACAGCAGAAACTTGCTGAGCCTCCTGAAGCGCAGCCACTATCAGTTCTGGCGAAAAGGCCACCTTTTCGCGTACTGCAACCGAAGCCGTTTTATGATTAATACCTAACGCCAGCAACGCCATATAATCTGAAGAACCTTTACTAGATTTTGAAAATCCGCATTTTACAGGGCGTACAGCAATAAGACCACTCAACCCTGCGCTACAGTTGTGAATAATTGTCACGAGAGCGAGAGAATAATGAAAACACCTTCCATATTCCTTGATTAAAGCCAATAAATGCAGCAATGAGGAAAACAAACACGGCAACGCCTTAAGCAAATGATATTAAGTAAAAATTACCGTCATTTAATTTTTACTTTTGATGGTAGGCTTATTTTTTTTCTTGTGTCATCATAAAGCTTAATAATTGCTGCGAATAAATAACAAGATGAAATTCAGTGTAAATAACATCGTTAGATTTCTACCGCCAATCATACTCTCGGTTATGGCTTCAGGCTGCTCCCTTCAGTCATTTAATTCTCAGGCAGATGCACAATCAGTAGCGGACAACAAACCCGAGCAAGCAGCAGATCAATTCCCCTCAGCGGACCCGGAAATTGAATACTCAGAGTTTGATCCAGAAACCATGTATGCATTATTAACCGCAGAGATTGCAGCACAAAGAGGGCGTTACGACATAACGCTACTTAATTATGTTCAACAAGCAGTAAACACAAAAGATATAGCCATCACCAAACGCGCCTTCAGAATTGCACAGTACCTAAAGGCCGGAAACGCACAACTTCAACTTTCAAAAGTTTGGGCGGAAATTGAGCCCAATGATATTGAAGCTAACCAACTCGCAGCCTTCCACCATGCGCGCAATAAAAAATATGAAGAAGCGATGGTGTACATGGAAAAAATCATTGAGCTTAACGGTGACGCTGATCTAGATAGGCTAGCAGTGCACTCAAAAACACTCGCAGAAGAAGAGCAGCAAACACTTCTCAGCCTTTATATGTCTTTGTATCAGCGACACCCTCACAATAAAGAGGTCATATACAGTCTTGCAGTAATGCAAAAGAATACAGGGCATACCAACGACGCCGTCGCTACACTAGCCCCCCTGCTTACCAAAGAACCCGATTTTCAACCCTCGATCCTACTTCAAGCAGGTCTGCTATACGATCAAAAGAAATTACCTGAGGCTATACAGTACCTGGAAGAACAAACGGACAACTTTCCTGAAAACCGAAAAATGGGCACCCTCTACGGACGACTACTCATTGACGATAATCAACTAGATGAAGCACAGTCAGTTTTTAAGGGATTAATGGGACAGTTTCCAGAGGTCGCAGGTTTAAGATTATCTTACGCATTAGTTTCATTAGAAAACAAAGATGAAGAAGAAGCCATTGAACAATTCAATCTATTGCTAAACTCTCAACAGCATACTAATGAATCACACTTTTACCTCGGCAGAATTGCAGATAAAAATAAAGATACCGAAAAAGCTATTCAACACTACTTAAGTGTTGAAAGCGGCACACACTTTTACTCATCAATCTCCAGAGCGAGTTTTTTGATGGCACAAGAAGGCCTTCTTAACGAAGCTCTAATGGGGCTGGAGAAACTAAGGCAAGCCGCACCTGACCAAGCAGAAAACTTCTGGTTAATTGAGGTTAACTTATTACTCGACGTTGACGAAGACGACCTTGCACTGGGCTCTATCAATATTGCACTAATGGACTTTCCTGCCAACTCAAAACTCCTATATTCAAGGTCCATGCTACTTGATAAAGCAGGGAGACTAGATGAAATGGAAGAAGACTTACGCGCTATACTAAAAACTGACCCCAATAACGCAGTAGCACTCAATGCGCTTGGCTATACACTAGCTGACAAGACCTCCAGATTGATGGAAGCTTTTGAACTCATTACAAAAGCTTATGAGCTAAACCCTAATAACCCAGCAATACTAGATAGCATGGGTTGGGTTTATTATCGAATGGGAAATCTGGAAAAATCTCTCGAATACTTAACACTCGCCTATTCGCAGTTTCCCGACCCTGAAGTTGCCGCCCACCTAGGCGAGGTTCTATGGCAAAGCGGGGATAAGGACAGCGCACTCACACTATGGCAAGAGTCACTCAAAAAAGAAAGCACTAATACCATTGTAGAAGATACAATGAAAAGGCTCGGAGCACCCACTCCAACTAAGCCAACAACAGAGCAGCCTTAACCCCATACAAAAATGAGCAATTCTACCCACTCAACGACTCAACTATGGGCAACCGGTTTACTGCTTGCATTTCTAATGCAAGGCTGCGCGAGCACCGTAGAAATACCTTTAACACTAGCAGAGCCACCTGAATGGCAAGAAACCATATCCCAGCTATCAGCCATTGATCACTGGGAGTTTTCAGGAAAAATAGGCGTTAAAGTTCCTGAAAGAATCGATAGCGCCGTCATCAATCGCTGGAAACAACAAGACGCCCAATTCATCATCGACCTCTCATCCGCAATTTTTGGGCTCGGCGCCACGCGAATTGAAGGCAACCCCAACTACATAGTGATGACAGAGTCGGGTGAAGACCCCATAACCTCCTACCAACCCACAAAACTAATTCAACAGCATATAGGCTGGCCCCTTCCAATCGCTCAACTTAGATATTGGGTTAAAGGAATTCCAGCGCCCATTCAGTCAACCAAAGATCAAATTAAAGTGTTGAAATTTAATAATAGCGGAGAACTTTCCCAACTAAACCAAAATGGCTGGCAGATTAACTACTCCAAATATACCGTTTTAAATAATATTAACCTGCCCAAAAAAGTAGTTTTAAGACAGCAACAAGCCAAAATAACCGTTATTATCAATGAATGGCAATTACCTTAATATTAATATGACTCAGACTCGCATCTCCCTACCCGCGCCCGCAAAGCTTAATTTGTTTCTCCACATCAATGGCAGACGTGAAGATGGCTATCACGAGCTTCAAACACTATTTCAATTTATTGATCGTAGTGACTCCCTCCACTTCACAACCATACCAGAAGATGTCATAGAAATATCCCCTGCCATAAGAGGTGTTAATCAACACGACAATCTAATTTATAAAGCGGCAATGCTACTCAGGCCCTACAAAAAGGTCACCACAGGTGTTGCTATTAATATTGAAAAAATATTACCTATGGGTGGAGGGCTTGGGGGAGGAAGTTCCGATGCAGCCACGACATTGGTGGCTCTTAACGACTTATGGCACTGCCAACAAAGCATAAAACAACTAATGAAATTGGGCTTAACCCTTGGCGCAGATGTACCTGTATTCATTAAAGGTCATTCAGCTTGGGCAGAGGGAATAGGCGAAATCCTAACCCCCGCAAACCCCGCTGAAGATTGGTACATTGTTCTAACCCCCGATTGTCACGTAGACACTGGAGAAATTTTTTCTCACCAACGCTTGACAAGAGACACTCCAAAGATGAAAATAGCGCCCGCTCTTGAGGGAGACGTCAAGAACTACCACAATGATTTCGAGAACATTGTTAGTGAGCTATACCCAGCGGTAAAGTTTGCAATTGATGAACTTAACAAACATGGTAGATCAAGACTAACGGGGACAGGCGCTTGTGTTTTTGCAGCATTTGACTCCAAAGAAGAAGCTGAATCAGCGTTTTCTAAGTTACCCAAAAGCGTTAAAGGTTTCATAAGTAAAGGACTCAACTCCTCCCCCTTATTTTGTTGAGACCAAACAAAACTGAAGAAACTGAAAGAGTATCATAAATGATATTACTGGGGTGTCGCCAAGCGGTAAGGCAACGGGTTTTGATCCCGTCATGCGTTGGTTCGAATCCAGCCACCCCAGCCATTATTCTATCTCCTCATCATACTATATTCGATAATTATCCTGAAGGTATTCGTCGTGTCTAAGTTAATGGTATTTACTGGTAACGCTAATCCAAAACTGGCTACTCAAGTCGTTGAGGCTCTCCACATCCCTATGGGAAATGCAGTCGTTGAGAAATTTAGCGATGGGGAAATCTCAGTAGAAATCAATGAAAATGTTCGAGGAAGAGACGTTTTCATTATTCAGCCCACATGCAACCCTACTAACGACAATATCATGGAGCTTATCGTAATGGCAGATGCCTTGCGCCGAGCTTCAGCCACACGAATTACGGCAGTTGTCCCTTACTTTGGCTATGCCCGACAAGACCGACGCGTACGCTCAAAACGTGTAGCGATTAGCGCCAAAGTGGTGGCAGACATGATGACAGGCGTTGGCATAGACCGCCTTCTGACCGTAGATCTTCATGCTGATCAAATTCAGGGGTTCTTTGATATCCCTGTTGATAACATCTACGCCACACCAGTCTTGGTTGATGACATTGAACGCGCCAATTACGAAAACTTTATGGTCGTATCACCAGATGTAGGCGGCGTTGTTCGCGCAAGAGCCATGGCAAAGCGCCTAAACGATGTTGATTTGGCGATCATTGACAAACGTCGCCCCAAAGCTAACGTATCACAAGTTATGCATATCATCGGTGATGTAAAAGGAAAAACCTGTATTCTAATCGACGATATCGTCGATACCGCAGGCACTCTCTGCAAGGCAGCAGAAGCGCTTAAAGAGCACGGCGCAGAGAAAGTAGTAGCTTATATCACCCACCCGGTACTTTCTGGTCCTGCAATTGAGAATATTAGCTCATCAACACTAGACGAACTAATTGTGGCAGACACCATCCCGCTTAGTGACAAAGCACTAAAATGTGGTAAAATCCGCCCCCTCTCGATGGCAAGCCTTCTTGCAGAGTCAATTCGTAGAATCTGTAATGAAGAGTCTATCAGCGCTATGTTCGACTAATTTAGAGCATAATTTGACTAATTAGAGCGCACTTCGGCCAATAAAACGCCGTAACAAATAGAGAATTTTGATAGCGGGCTTCCTTTTGGAAGCTCGTTGTCGTATTAGCCGGCGGCTTTAGCCGTCATTTGAAACACCCATACTGCAGATCTGGTCGCAAGATCGCAGTAGAGGTTTATATTTTTATTGAGGAATAACAAATGACTAATGCATTTGTAGTAAACGCAGAAGTTCGTGCAGACAAGGGGAAAGGTGCGAGCCGCCGCCTTCGTCGTTTAGAGAACTTGGTTCCAGCTATCATTTACGGTGGCGACAAAGAGCCAGTATCTTTAACCTTAAAGCACAATGAGATCATTAAGTCTTTAGAAAGCGAAGCTTTTTATTCTCACATCCTTACCATCAACGTTGCTGGTAAAGAAGAAAGCGCTATCCTGAAAGATCTTCAGCGTCACCCTGCTCGTGATGAAATCATGCACGCTGATTTCTTGCGTGTAAGCAAAAACCAGCCTATCAACGTACATGTTCCACTTCACTTCACAAATGAAGAAGAGTGTGTTGGTGCTAAGATGGAAGGTGGAGCGATCTCTCACCAGTGTTCAGATGTTGAAATCACCTGCCTGCCTGGCGATCTTCCAGAGTTCATCGAAGTCGACATGCTTGATGTTCATGTTGAGACCATCATCCACTTGTCAGACCTTGTTCTACCAAAAGGCGTTACAATTGCAGCACTTCAGCATGGCGAAGATCACGATCTTCCTGTTGCAGCAGTACACAAGCCTAAGGGTGAGAAGATAGAAGAAGGCGAAGAATCAGCATCAGAGGAAGCAGGCGAAGAATAAGCCTCCTTAGCCCTAGAAAGAGAGCCTCAGATCATGCCGGATAATATTCGCTTAATCGTTGGCCTGGGAAACCCAGGCAAGGAATACGAGAATACCCGCCATAACGCTGGGGCTCTTTTTGTTGAAGAACTCGCAAAAAGCGCTGGCACCAGCCTAAGACCAGAGAGAAAGTATCACGGCCTATATACCAAAATTAATTTTCACGGTAATGATCTACACCTTCTAAACCCCACCACATTTATGAATCGTAGCGGGTTATCCGTTAACGCCCTCTGTCAATTCTTCAAAATAAAACCTGAAGAAGTCTTAGTCGCACATGATGAACTTGATATACCCTGTGGAACCCTTAAACTCAAACAAGGTGGCGGTCACGGCGGACACAATGGACTAAGGGATATTATCAGCCACTTTGGCGGCAACAAACAGTTTTACAGGCTACGCCTAGGTATTGATCACCCTGGTAGCAGCGAACGAGTTACCGGACATGTATTAGGCAGAATAGGCAAGCAAGAAACCGAGCAGCTTAATGCCGTCTATGACGAAATCAACCGAGTACTTCCCGAGATAGTGAATGGCGAATGGCAAAAAGCCATGAACCGTCTACACGCCTTTAAAGCCTGAGCCCTCGATACCCCATATTGTTTCTCACCCTACCCGCCCAACTCAACCAATTCATTTTCAGAAACCTAGAATTCACATTACACCCCTACAGAATCCTCACTAAGGAACCCACCACCATTTATTTGCGACCTGACTGCAGGTATAATATCGCCTCTTTTTTATACACTCTTGTTAGAGATTACGTTTATGGGTTTCAAATGTGGCATTGTCGGCCTACCAAATGTAGGTAAATCGACTCTATTTAACGCACTTACCAAAGCAGGTATAGGCGCAGAGAACTTTCCATTCTGCACCATCGAACCAAATGCTGGCGTTGTACCTATGCCCGACCCTCGTTTGGATAAACTAGCCGCTATAGTCAAACCGGAACGCGTACTCGCAACTACAATGGAGTTTGTCGATATTGCAGGGCTTGTAGCAGGGGCTTCAAAAGGAGAAGGTTTAGGCAACCAATTCCTAGCCAACATCCGCGAAACCGACGCAATCGCACACGTGGTTCGCTGCTTTGATGACGAGAACGTCATTCACGTAGCTTCAAAAATAGATCCAGCAGCAGATATCGACGTAATAAATACAGAGCTCGCCCTATCTGACCTTGATAGTGTTGAGAAAGGCATCAAACGCATCGGCCGGATAGCCAAAGGCGGTGATAAAACAGCCAAAGCACAGATTGATATCCTAGAAAGACTTTTGCCACACCTTAATGAAGCAAAACCAGTGCGAACAGCAGGCCTTTCAGAAGAAGAACTAGCACTTCTACAGGAGTTTCACTTGCTGACCATCAAGCCTACGATGTATATCGCCAATGTCGACGAAGAAGGCTTCGAAAACAACCCTCACCTGGATACAGTGAGAGCTATAGCAGCAGAAGAAAACGCATTAGTAGTTCCCATCTGCAACAAATTAGAAGCAGAAATAGCCGAACTCGACGACGAAGAAAAAGAAGAGTTTCTTGCCGATCTGGGTATGGAAGAAGCCGGTTTAGACCGTGTGATTCGCGCTGGATACTCACTATTAGGACTGCAAACCTATTTCACTGCAGGCGTAAAAGAAGTTAGAGCATGGACCGTATTTATCGGTGCAACAGCCCCTCAAGCCGCCGGCGTTATTCATACCGACTTCGAAAAAGGCTTCATTCGCGCAGAAGTTACGTCTTATGATGACTTCATTGAATTCAACGGTGAACAAGGTGCGAAAGAAGCAGGTAAATGGGGCTTAGAAGGAAAAGACTACATCGTTAAAGACGGCGATGTTATGCACTTCCGCTTCAACGTCTGATTTATCGTAATTTATATCAACTTGTTATAAATTCATGAGGCAAGGGGGTTGACATCCCCCTTCAAAAACAACAAAATACGCGCCTCAAATGTTGCGGCTACATAGCTCAGTTGGTTAGAGCACATCACTCATAATGATGGGGTCCCAGGTTCGAATCCCGGTGTAGCCACCAATTATTTGAAAAAAATTCAAAGGCTTAGCACATAGTGCTAAGCCTTTTTTATTTCCCTTTCGTGATTGAGCATTTCTAAGTGAAGTTAAAGTGAGTGTGGCAGACGCTGGCTCATCCGCTACCCTTTCAACTGCTTAGATAAGTTCGTCAATTTCAGCTATAGAGTCATGACATCACCACTGTCATGCCCCAAAATATCCCCTCTAGCGTCCTCCGGTACTCCAGCTACTCTCAATCCTCTCCCTATTGTGTGCCGAATATCATGCACTCTGTAGCTAATGGATACCTAAGAGACATATCAATTGAAGAGTTGAAAAATAGTATAAGCCCATTGATAAGATTTTATATGTTTTCTCGTACTAGTTCGGCTGGTTTTCCCGCTTTTACAGGTCAGCTTCACAGATCCCTGAAACTTATTGCGCCATAATACCGGTCAAATTCGATATGGACACAATAATGGTCAAGACTAGCGCGCCTCGACACAAAGGACTCCCCATACTTGGCAGTCTTCTGGAACTCTACTCAGACCCACAAAATTTCTTTCAACAATTACATAAAGACTATGGCGATGTCGTTCGTTTCAACATGGTGAACTTCGACTCAATTGCAATATTTGACCCAAAGCTGATTGGAGAAGTACTGGTCTCCAAACACCATGACTACTCAAAAAACCGTATTTTCTGGGATAACGTGAAAGAAGTTTTTGGTAATGGTTTGCTGACGAATGAGGGAGAGTCTTGGAAAACCCAAAGAAAACTAGCGTCGCCATCCTTTCGCCCCAAAAGCGTAGCCACATACATTGACTCCATGATATCACTATCCGACTTGGAAGTGAGTTCCTGGATTAACGGCTCACGCATCGACATTCATGACAAAATGATGGGGCTTACAGCGAATATAATCGCAAAGATCATATTCAACACCACCACAGGCGATAAGGGTCAAACTCTCCTTGAGGCTCTAAAAGAACTGGAGCACCTTATACTATCTAGAATTAAAAGACCTCACCCCTTCATCCATAAACTTCCACTGCCCTCAAACAAGCGGTACCAGAATCTAATTGATGTCATCGAATCCGAAGTCATGGGTTTCATCGACGAGAGCAAAGAAAGTGATTCTGAGTACCCTACACTCCTGTCTAATTTAATGAGGGCCAAATACGAAGATGGCTCCTCAATGAGCAATAAACAACTGCGGGATGAAATCATGACTATTTTCCTGGCAGGTCATGACACGACAGCTATTACACTTAGCTCTACCTTTTATCTACTGTCTCAGCATAACGAGGTAGAACGGAAGATGCTGCGAGAGATTGATTACGTCTTAAATGGAGAAGCACTGACCGCAGATAAGCTAGACAAGCTGACTTACACTAAAAAAGTAATCAAGGAATCGATGCGACTTATGCCGGTCGTTTGGGCAATAGGTCGCGAGGCAGAGCGTGACACACAACTTGGTCCATATAAAATCCATAAGGGAACGACGGTTTACATCTGTCAGTACTTGATGCAAAGGCTCGATAAGTACTTTGAAAGTCCCAAAAAGTTTGATCCAGAGCGGTGGACAGATGAGTTTACGGCTAACCTCCCAAAATACGTTTACAGCCCATTTGGGGGTGGTCCTCGCGTTTGCATAGGCGAACATTTATCAATGCTCGAAGCCATCATTATTCTCGTAACGGTATACAGAAAGTTTAAGCTCGTATATGAGGAGAAGGCGCCGCCCGAGTACTTTGCCGGCGCAGTTCTCACCCCAAAGAGAGGGATGCCCATGGCTGTATTTAGGAGATAGACGGAGCAAACATCATAAACAAAGTAATTATTTGGACCAAGACGGGGTTTTCACATACAAATATGAATTGATATGCTTGAAGTTACCCTTTTTATGATCTTTACTGAAAGATTACTTATAACTGGTTGAAATTTAAATGAAAGTAAAGAATAAACTGATCATTGGTGCCTTGTTATTAGCGATTGTTCCGATAATCGTTGTGGGTTTGATAATTGGTTCGGTTGCAATCGACTCTAGCCGCAATGCGCTTAAAGAACAAAATCAACGGAAACTGGTTGCAATAAGAGACGCAACCGCGCGACGTATTGATGATTATTTAGTGGGCATTAAAAATCAAGTACTGACTTTTTCTAATGACCGAATGATAATTGATGCAATGAGTGATTTTCGTAGCGGCTTTAAAAGTTATCGTCAACAAGTAGACGGTGACCTAGCCGAGGAAAGGGCCGCGGTTCAACGTTACTATCAAAATCAGTTTGATCAAAACTATCGCAAACTAAACAATGGTAAACAAGCGAACATAACGGCTATGTTAGCGGGGCTAGACAATGACTCTCTTGCCTTGCAATCTGCTTATATTGCGAACAACCCTCAAGCACTTGGCGAGAAAGACGGTTTAGTACGTGCCAAACAAGCGTCAGATTACAATAAACATCATGGCTTGTATCACCCTCATATTCGCGATTATTTACAAAGATTTCAATATTACGATATTTTCTTAGTTGACCATGTCACCGGTGATATTATTTATTCGGTCTATAAAGAATTGGATTACACAACATCATTAATTGATGGCCCTTATGCAAATAGCGGTATAGGGGAAGCATTTAAAATGGTTAAAGATAGTAGCGACCCGGATGCGGTCGGTTTGGTAGATTTTGCTTCTTACAGCCCTTCCTACGAAGCACCCGCTTCTTTTATCGCATCGCCAGTTTTCGATCAGGGTAAAAAATTAGGTGTTCTAATCTTCCAGATGCCTATTGAACCAATCAATAAGATCATGACTCATGATAACCACTGGAAAATTGGTGGTTTGGGCGAATCAGGAGAAACGTATCTAGTGGGAAGTGATTTTACGATGCGTAGTATGAGTCGGTTTTTGGTCGAAGATCCCGATGGGTATTTCGAATTACTGCGTGAAATAGACGTACCGGAATCGGTTGTAAGCGAGATTGAAGCAAAGGGTACTAATATCAGTTTACAGTCAGTGAAGACCGTGGGTTCTCAGGCTGCCATTGCCGGAGAAACGGGGTTTCAGTCATTTTTAGATTATAGAGGTATCGAGGTATTATCTGCTTATGAGCCAATAAGAATAGAAGGGTTAAACTGGGCTATTATGAGTGAAATTGATCTTGAGGAAGCATTCGCTCCCACAGAGCAACTCAAGTCAATCATTATTCTCAACTCTGCGATCATCATCACTATTGCTTCAGTTTTAGCCGCTGCAATCGGATTCATCTTTGCGTTACGTACCATTGAACCTATTAATACAACCGTTAAAATGCTTCGTGATATTGCAGAAGGCAAGGGAGATTTAACTCAACGTCTTGCAGCCGACCGAAGTGACGAACTGGGAGATCTTGCGCACTGGTTTAACCTTTTTGTAGAAAGGTTGCAGGTGATGATAGGGGAGCTTAATAATTCAGTACTAAGTTTGTCGAGTTTATCTACCCAGCTTGAAGTTACTTCTGAAGAGACTAAAAATGCTATTGATAGTCAGCATAACCAGACCGAAATGATGGCCTCAGCCGTTACCCAAATGAGTGCCTCAGCAGATGAAGTCACCAGCAATGCTAGCGCCGCAGCAGACATAGCCCAAGAAACTAATGCCACAGCGAAAGATGGTACGATAGTCAATAAAGAGTGCCAAGATTCAATTCATGCACTTGCTAAAAATATCGATGAAGCTTCAGTGGTAATCGAAGACCTGCACAAAGATAGCGACTTGATTGGCAGGGTATTGGGAGAAATACAAGGGATTGCCGAGCAGACTAACCTGTTAGCGTTAAACGCAGCCATTGAAGCTGCTCGTGCGGGTGAAACCGGGCGTGGTTTTGCCGTAGTAGCTGACGAAGTTCGTACCTTGTCTCAACGTACGCACAGTTCAACAGTTGAGATTCAAGAAATTATCACCCGCTTACAGAATGGCACTCAAAATGCGGTTAGTGTAATGGATAAAAGTAAAATGAGCATGAGCGATGGTATACAGGCCGCAGAAACCGCCAATGTATCTTTTCAAAATATAGCTGAATTAATCATTAGAATGACGGATGCAAGTACACAAATAGCACCTGCCGCTGAGCAGCAGACCTGCGTATCACAGGAAATTAGCCAGAACGTTAACGCTGTCAGCGATTTATCGAGCCAAAATAATAACCGAACGGAAGAAATTGCTGCATCAAGTCGAGAACTCTCACTTATGGCAGGGGATCTTAAAGCTATGCTTGCAGCGTTCCGAGTTTAGTCAGTAGATACAGATAAAGGCTGTTAATTACGCAGCCTTTATCTCGATTAAAGCACAACCCAACGCTTGTATAATTTTATTGCCTACGAGTATTTTTCATGAAATATGGTTCAAACATCAATAGACGAGATTTTCTTCTAGCGGGCTCAGGCATAGCTGTCTCTACATTAAGCCTCAACACTATAGCTCTTGATAACACGCCCACTTCAGGCCATAACACCTCGTTGAGCTTTCTGATAACAATAGAGTCAAACTTGAGCGTGCTGTCTACGACTTTATGAAAACCCACTATTCGGGTATATCTCTCCAATTTTGGCAGCAGCCTTTCGAGCAAATTGACCTTGAAAACCGATTAACCAATATCATCTACTGGATCAATAATGTAGTAAATTTGGTAGATGAGACCAATGATATGTTGTATCATATCCTTTGGTTGTGTAAGAGAGAATCGCTTGCTAGTTACACTTCATTTTATCGGTTAAAGGAAGTGAGATGGTTCGGTGTCAGGAAAAAATAGATCATGCCGAGCGGAAGTGTAACCAAAAGGGTGTTCGATTGACCGAAAAACGAAAGATGGTATTGTCCGGCCTGCTGCTCTCTGAAAAAGCTATGTCAGCCTACGAGTTGGTTGACTTATGTTTGGAAAATTTTAACGAAACTATATCTCCTATGTCTGTATATCGAATACTAGACTTTCTTCAGGAGCAGCAATTTGCACATAAGCTCAACCTAGCAAACAAATATGTCGCTTGCGGTCATATAGATTGTCATCATGAACACGAAGTTTCTCAGTTTTTAATTTGCGAAAAATGCCTGCGCGTTAAGGAAATTAGTTTAGGGGAAGTAACTAAAGAAGGAATAAAGCAAGATGTTGAGTCCGAAGGTTTTCAGCTCGTTAGTCCGCAGTTAGAAATAAATTGTCTCTGTGGTGATTGCATCAATACAGGCGCTTAGAAAGTGAATAAAAATGTTTGTTTTTCCTTTAGTTGCGAAGCGGCTAAATGCTCCGGATCAAGCACACCCTCATAATTCGGGTGAATTAACATCAAGCGTTGTTTTGATCGGTTATTTGGCCTTGGGCTTTAAACGACAACCATCAATTTTTAAAGAGTAATGATTGTGAATTTATTAACTACCTCACTTCGGACATCCTATTTAGCAATAGCTACAAAAGCAGTGATACTAGCTTTAGTCTTTGCTCTGGGGTTTGCAGTTTACTCCGAATGGGGAGCATTCGTTTTAACAACGATTGAATGGCAAAAACTACTTCACGAAATGTTGGCGACTCATATCAACGCGGTGTCTGAAGATATATTTAAATATGGCGGAGCCCTCATTGCTCTAAGTTTTGGCTATGGTGTCTTTCATGCTATAGGACCGGGGCATGGAAAAGCGGTGATCGTAACTTACCTTGGAACCAATCAAGAAAGTGTAAAGAAAGGGATTTTTATCTCTTTTACAGCAGCTATTTTACAGTCGGTTGTCGCCATAGTGCTTGTAAGCGCTTTAGCTAGAGTGCTGAAATTTAAGTTGGCTGATGTTCAAAGTTACGGGGATGATATGGCCTTGGTAAGCTACGTTCTCGTCGTGCTGTTAGGTTTTATGATGGTAGTTGGCTCTATTAGGCGAATGATTAAACTTCGCCGTTCGAATAAGCAAATCGATATTTCCCATCACTTAGATCATAGCCACGCTCATGACCATCATGAAAGTCACCACCATCATGCTGACAATCATAGCTCTGAGTGCGGCTGCTCCCATACCCATGTGCCAAAGCAGAATGAGTCTATTTGGCAAACGCTTACTGTTATTCTTTCAATGGGGTTTCGTCCTTGTTCTGGTGCAATTGTCGTATTGATTTATGCACATTTAGTTGGCGTGTACTCCTACGGGGTTATTGCAACCTTGATGATGGGGGTTGGGACTGGCTTCTCAGTGAGCTTGATCGCAGTGGCAACTTTATACGCGCGATCTTGGTTGGAGCGATTTATAAACTCTTCAGAGGAAGGTAATGGATTCTTTGCGCATGTTTTTAGTCACTACATACGCCTAACGGGAGGCGTGATTCTGATTATATTGGGTTGGAGTTTTTATAATGCTGCCTCGACGATTAGCGCTGGGCACCCTTTGTTTTAGACATTAAAGGCAAAGAAGACAGTAGTGTTTTCATAATTTGAGTATGAGTACTTGAATTTCAATCATTAACGATATGTTATAACATCACAATTATTTAACCGTAATAGTTGGAGATAAAGAGATGTATTGTCAGTTTTTTCATTCGCTGGAAACGAAAACTGATGGAGAAAGCTTGCCCTTGCATGAGGTGATTGAAAACTTGTCATTTACTGAATCAGGATTGATTCCAGTCATTACACAAGATGTCGAGAGCAAAGCGGTTTTGATGATGGCCTGGATGAACAAGGAGGCTTTGGAGCTAAGCATTGAGACAGGGCGAGTGACGTATTGGTCGCGCAGCCGTCAAGCGCTTTGGACGAAGGGTGAAACAAGTGGTCATACCCAAGAGCTGGTATCGATGTTTTTTGATTGTGATGGCGATAGTGTTCTTTGTCTCGTGAATCAGACTGGGGCGGCTTGCCATACTCATCGTCCTGACTGCTTCTATTTGGAAGTCGATCGAGCAGAAAAACAAGTTCATATTGTCGGCAAAGGACTTTAAAAGGAGAGCGAGAACGCAATGCCAAGTACATTGATTAAAGACGCACTAGTTGTTAACGAGGGGCAGATTCGCGACGTAGACGTTCGGATTAACAATCAACGCATTGAACTGATAGACAGTTTTATTCCAGCAAAACCTGGGGAACTAGTCGTTGATGCGAAAGGCCGTTGGCTTCTACCTGGAATGATAGATGATCAGGTGCATTTCCGAGAACCTGGCTTAACCCATAAAGGCCGTATCGCCACGGAGTCTCGAGCAGCGGTCGCGGGCGGAATTACTAGCTATATGGAAATGCCTAACGTTAGCCCTGCCACGACTACGATTGATGCGCTAGACGAAAAATTTGCGATTGCTGCCCGAGATTCCGCGGCGAACTATGCGTTTTATCTTGGTGCAACAGAAGACAACCTGGAGCAAATTAAAGCATTGGATCCAGCTATTGCCTGTGGCGTCAAAGTGTTTATGGGGGCCTCGACTGGCAACCTTCTGGTTGAGAACCCAACTGCCCTAGAAGCAATTTTTCGAGAAAGTCCTGTCTTGATTGCCACGCACTGTGAAAGCGGCCCGCTCATCGCTCAGTACTTAAAGAAACTGAGCCGCTCAGGTCGCGAGATGACGATTCATGATCACCCAATCATTCGTGATGATGAAGCCTGTTATGCCTCTTCTTCGTATGCCGTTAGTTTGGCTAAGAAATACAAAAGCCAACTAAATGTTTTGCATATCACAACGGAAAGGGAGCTTAGCTTGTTTGAGTCAGGCCCCGTTAAAAATAAACGCATCACTGCCGAAGCTTGTGTGCATCACCTCTGGTTCAGCGAAGAAGATTACGAGAAGCGAGGTAATCTTATTAAGTGTAATCCTGCAATCAAAAAGAAAAGTGATCGGGATGCGCTAGTAAAAGCCTTAAGATCAAACCTGATCGATATTATCGCCACAGATCACGCGCCGCATACCTTGGCTGAAAAAAACAAGCCTTATATGGAGGCGCCTGCGGGTTTACCTCTTGTTCAACATGCGTTGTTGAGCGTACTGGAGCATGTTCGTCACAAACGGCTATCGATAAAACAGCTTGTTGAGAAAGTCTCACATAACCCCGCGATCCGATATGGCGTGGCAGAGCGAGGCTTCATTCGAGAGGGTTATTTTGCAGACCTCGTATTGGTTGACCCATGCCAAACGACCTTCGCTTCTGATGACACCACACTTTACCGTTGCCTCTGGACGCCTTTTGATGGTGTCGAATTCTCTTCACGAATTTGTGCCACGTGGGTCAATGGTGAGCTCGTATATGACGGCGAAACGGTGCTGGATAAACCTTCTGCCGCACAACAACTTAAATTTACGTCTTTAGGCTAGCAGCCAATACAAAAGTCATTCTAGGAAAAATATGTTTAATCCTTCTTTATTGCCAGACGTCACATCTCATCACGTAGCGGAGATTCAAAAGCCACTCAAATGGGTGGGGATGGAAGAGCTTGCCATTCCATTACTTATCGCCATTAAAGACACTCACACTCAGCAGGTGAGTGCAAAATCATCCTTGTATGTAAGCTTCGATAAAGCTGAGGCAAAAGGCATTCATATGTCCCGGCTTCATTTGGCGCTGAATGAGAAGCTAGCGGGAAAGCCTCTATCAAAAGATAAACTCGTGTCCTTGCTGCAATGCATGGTGCAATCCCAAGAGGGGATTAGTCAAAACGCCAGATTAGTGCTTGAGTTTGAACTGGTACTTGAAAAACCTGCACTGCTTAGCGGCGAAATAGGCTTCCAGTCTTATCCAGTACGTATTGATATCCAGTTGCTTAATGGTCAACTGACTGTGGAACTTGAGCTCACAATTGCCTATTCCAGCACATGCCCTTGTTCGGCATCCCTTTCTCGGCAGCTATATGCCGAGGCGATTAACAAGAAATTCTCGGGCGGTAAGATTGATAAACAGGATTTGATGAACTGGGTTGTATCCGATGCAGGTTCTATCGCAACGCCCCATAGCCAGCGATCATATGCTTATCTCAAACTTTCTTTAGCAAAAGACTATTTTCCCGATTTTGTATCATTAGTCTCTCAATTCGAAAGCATTATCGGCACACCTGTTCAAACCGCAGTTAAGCGTCAAGATGAACAAGCCTTCGCGCGCTTGAATGCCGAAAACCTAATGTTCTGTGAAGATGCAGCACGGCGTATCAAAAATGACTTAGAGAAGATGGCATTCGTCACAGACTATTGGTTCAAGGTTGAACATCAAGAAAGTCTACACGCGCATAATGCCGTCGCCATTGACCAAAAGTACTAGTCCAGATTTAAAGCACTATTCTAATTACCAAATCGTAGAGAGCACATATGAGTAACACTTCAATTAATGTTTCATTACCTGACGGGTCGATTCGTAGTTTCGATGGGCCTATCACTGTAATGCAGGTAGCTGAAGATATTGGTCCTGGGCTCGCAAAGAACACCTTGGCAGGTGAGGTAGATGGACAGCTTCACGACTCATGTGATCTCATTGTTAGCGATGCCAGTCTGCGCATAATTACACCAAATGAAGAGGAAGGGCGCGAGATTATTCGTCATTCATGTGCCCACTTGGTAGGGCATGCAGTGAAGCAATTGTTTCCTGATGCAAAGATGGTAATAGGGCCCGTTATTGAAAATGGTTTCTATTATGATATCGCCTATAAGCGCCCTTTCACGGCAGAAGATTTAGCGTCGATTGAAAGTCGAATGAGAGCCTTAATCAAGACGAACTATAAAGTAGTAAAGCGCATTCAGCTTCGAGATGAAGTGGTCGATATTTTCAAAGCGCGTGAGGAGAGTTACAAACTCCAGCTAATTGAAGACATGCCTAACGTTGAAAGCATGGGGTTATACTATCATGAGGAATATATCGATATGTGTCGTGGCCCTCATGTACCAAACACGCGATTCCTACCTCACTTTAAGTTAATGAAAATCTCTGGCGCCTATTGGCGAGGGGACTCAAATAACGAGCAGTTGCAACGGATTTATGGAACAGCTTGGTCTAACAAGAAAGAGCTAAAAGTACACCTTAATATGTTGGAGGAGGCTGAAAAACGCGACCATCGTCGTTTAGGAAAAGAGCTAGGCTTATTTCATTTTTCAGATGAAGCGCCAGGGTCTGTATTTTGGAATTCAAAAGGCTGGACACTGTTTCAACAACTAATCGATTATATGCGACGTCAACAGCAGGAAGAAGGTTACGAAGAGGTCAACACGCCTGACCTTATGGATCGCAGCCTTTGGGAAACATCAGGACATTGGCAAAATTATCGTGACCATATGTATACCACCCAGACGCCAGATGATCGCCTTTTAGCATTAAAGCCGATGAGTTGCCCGGGAAGCGTATTAATGTATCGACACGGCTTCAAAAGCTATCGAGACCTACCAATTAGAATGGCGGAATTTGGCAAGGTGCATCGGTATGAGCCTTCTGGATCGTTACATGGACTACTTCGTGTTCGACACTTTACACAGGATGACGCTCACATATATTGCACATTGGAGCAAATGCAGGTCGAGTGTGTTCGTGTTATCGAGCTGGTGCTGGCTATCTATCGCGACTTCGGCTTTGAAGATGTTCATATCAAATTGTCAACACGCCCAGACAATAGAATAGGAAGTGATGAAACATGGGATACCCTAGAATCAGCCTTAGTTACTTCCTTACAAAACCTAGATTTGCCTTATGACATTAATAAAGGCGAAGGCGCATTTTACGGCCCGAAATTGGAGTTTACACTACGCGATTCTATTGGCCGGGATTGGCAGTGTGGCACCCTTCAGGTAGATATGAATTTACCTGGCCGCTTCGACCTTAACTATGTAGATGAGCACGGGCAGAAACAAGTACCCGTTATGTTACACCGAGCATTGTTTGGTTCATTAGAGCGTTTCACTGGTATTTTAATTGAGCACTACGCAGGCAAGTTACCTGCGTGGCTTTCACCGGTGCAGGTTTCTGTACTCGCTATATCTGAAAAGTCTCAAGAGTATGCACAGCGAATCCATTTGGTATTCAGAAGAGCGGGGTTAAGAGTACAGATAGATTGTGGCCGAGAGAAAATAGGACACAAAATACGCCAGCATACTTTAAGCAAAGTACCTTATATGGCAGTTGTAGGGGCCAAAGAAGCTGAAAGCCTTACTGTTAACCTGCGTCATATTAGTGGCGAAAGCTTAGGGGAGTTTGCCTTAGCTGACGCTGTTTCTTATCTCGTAAAAGAAACGACCCCCCCAGACCTCCAAGAACTATCCAAGAACCCATTACAGGAGAGCTAGTAACATGATGAATGGACTAATACCCCAGAACTATGAGGATTGGCATCACTGTATTACGGTTGAATGCGGGTTACCCTTAACACCTGCATTTATTGATGAACGCATTACTTCCATGCAGGATCTAAATGACTTTAGAACGAAGCAATTTGTTCAGTTGTATGGCTCTCAATATCGCCAACAAGTTTTAGCCTGGTTTCATCAAGCGAAACAAAAAGCTGGAGTGTAAAGGCAAATAAGTATCGCCCTGGTTTAGTAAAACCCACACTCATTTAAAGTTCGCGAGGCCTTCGTGATGCAGTTGCAGGTTATTACAGTTCGTTGCAAAAAACTGAAACCTACAGCAGAGCTCCACAACATAGATGGCATTAACGGCTCTGGGTTGACCTAGGTTATTGAAGCAGGTAGAACCACTTTAAAAAAACCAAGCAACAAGAGGCTTTCTATCAAGTGCTGGTTGGCCTAACATCCAACTATGCCGCTCTCAGCCGATAACGTTCCAATACAGTTAGCGGCTGGCACTATAGGCCATAAGCTCTCCTTGGCGTTAGAGGAGATTTGTAGTAGCAGTAATCTCAACGTGTTATTAACCCAGAATAATATTGAATTGGATTAATTCAGGCCGGTGCTTTGCCCACATGCTCATATAGACACTTTAACCTGTCAATAGCCTTTCACTCCTTTGGATTTCTAAAATACGCTATAGGTGTTAGGCTCATAAATTCGTAACGTACTAACCCTCCTCCTTACGAGTATCTTTCATGAAATATGGCTCAAACATCAATAGACGAGATTTTCTTCTAGCGGGCTCAGGCATAGCTGTCTCTACATTAAGCCTCAACACTATAGCTCTTGATAACACGCCCACTTCAGGCCATAACACCTCGTTGAGCTTTCTAATTGATCGAGGCACTTCGTTCGAGCTTTCTGATAACGATAGAGTCAAACTTGAGCGCGCCGTCTACGACTTTATGAAAACCCACTATTCGGGTATGTCTCTCCAATTTTGGCAGCAGCCTTTCGAGCAAATTGACTTTGAAAACCGTTTAACCAATATCATCTACTGGATCAATAAAGCAGTTAAGCATCATGAATCTCTCTACCCTGTCGATCCTATTTGGGTACTCTCTCAGATCAAGGCAGAATCTCTGTTTTGTGAGTTTGCGCTGTCTCGTTCATTAGCCGCTGGCCTCTGCCAATTTATGCCTTATACCGCACGTGCCGGCCACCAAATGATTGTAGCAGGAGACCTTCCCGCGCATCACAATCCCCCTTACAAAAAACCTGAATTGGCTGGTTCGCTTCAACAGTATGATGCACTTATCAAAAAACGAAACAACTTCATCAAGAACAATAGAAGCACTAAGTTTTTTAATCTTGAAAAAGCACTTACGTTTATGGCGCAAGGTCAAGAGGCGCCTGAAGAAGCCCAAAACCAACTCGATTATATTGCTGAAATAAGCGAAATAAATAGCAGCATAGCAGAAGCTAAAAAGAACTACGTTGATTACCTAGAAACCAATATTACAGAACTAGGTAAACGAGACCTGTTTGGACAAACCGAATTTTTTAGCCGGTTTGACGAACGACTCACTTACCAAAAGCCTATTTTTGCCATGGTCAAAATGCTTGCTAATGCGTTACGAGTGCGAAGCGGGAATATCCTCTCAGCCTCTGCGGCATACAATGCAGGGCTTTCCAAAACCTGGACCAATCAACCTATCTACACCCAGTATGGCTTAATGCCCGCATATGAGGAGACAAGCCTTTATGTCAGTAAGATTGTTGCCAACTATGAGGAAATTTCTCAACGTTACCACACAGGCTGAGGCAATTGATTATTATTCGCCTACACTACAAACTACCTTGAAATATAAAACACCTTAAAACCGAAAAAACTGCGAGTGAGACATGCCCTACCTCCCCCCACTAAGCATGCTTTTATTAATGGTACTAGTATCCTCTACCTGCTTGGCAAAAATGCCCTCAGCCGAAGCCAGAGACCCCGAGGCGGCTACAGGCGTTCAGCACAAGCTATCAACTAAATCAAACAAGTTTATGGTTTCAGCTGCCAACCCGTATGCTGTCGACGCAGGGGTTCGCGTGCTGAGAGAAGGCGGAAGCGCTGTAGACGCCGCTATCGCAGTACAAATGGTGCTAACACTGGTAGAGCCACAATCATCAGGCATAGGGGGTGGAGCCTTTATCCTTCACTGGGACAACAACCAACATAAATTGACTAGTTGGGACGGACGAGAAACAGCCCCTTCAGCGGCGACAGGTGATCTGTTCTTAAATGCCAAAGGCAAACCCATGAACTGGTGGGAGGCATTGACCGGCGGACGATCTGTTGGAAGCCCAGGGGTGGTTTCGGTACTGGCAAAAGCTCATAAAGCGCATGGAAAGCTGCCCTGGAGTGCACTATTTAAAGAAGCTATAACGTTATCAGAGAAGGGGTTTACAGTCTCGGAACGCCTACACCTTCTTATTGCCAATAATACAAACCCAGCATTAGGCCGATACGACAAAGCTTCAAACTACTTTTACCCCAACGGGCAACCACTGCAAACCGGGGCTACTCTTCGTAACCCTGAGCTTGCCGACACGCTAAAGAAAATTTCAACGCTCGGCCCTAAGGCGTTTTATAGCGGAGGTATAGCCAAAGATATTGTTAGCGCCGTGCAAAACGCACATGATAACCCCGGGCTACTGACTGAAGAAGACTTATCATCCTACCAGTCAAAAGAACGCCTACCTATTTGTGCACCCTATCATCAATATAAAGTATGCGGAATGGGGCCCCCGACATCAGGGGGAATTACCCTGCTACAAATACTATCGCTACTTGAACCCTTCAAACTCAGCACCTATTCCCCGATGGACGCCGATGCTATTCATTTATTTAGTCAGGCCTCTCGCCTCGCCTACGCAGACCGAGACACCTACATAGCCGATAGCGATTTTGTAGACGTACCCGTAACAGGGCTACTTGGTAGCAGCTATTTAAAACAGCGTTCAGGCCTCATCAATATAGACAAGGATATGAGCACAGCACCTGCGGGACACATACCGAATAACACTGCATTTTCAAAAGGAGATACCTTTGCACAACCCTCAACGTCCCATGTTTCAATCGTAGATGCTTCTGGTAATGCCGTATCAATGACCACTAGTATTGAAATGGCATTTGGGTCCACCTTGATGGTCAGAGGTTTTTTACTTAACAACCAACTAACTGATTTCTCTTTCCGTAGCAAACAAAATGGTAAGCTGGTAGCCAACCGGGTTGAAGGTAAGAAACGCCCACGCAGCTCAATGTCACCGATGATGATTTTTGATGAAAACGACAAGCTGCTGCTAGTCATAGGCTCTCCTGGTGGAAGCAGAATCATCAATTATGTGGCCAAAGCTATCATCGGTGTTCTTGATTGGAAGCTAGACATTCAACTCGCGATTGATCTACCCAATATAAGCAACCGAAATAGCACGACAGACCTGGAATCAGACACCGCAGCAGTCGATCTAAAAAAAGCATTAGAAACAAAGGGACATAAAATTAAAATTCGCGAACTCAATAGCGGCCTACACGGTATTTTAGTGACGCCTGATGGGCTAATCGGTGCTGCCGATTCTCGTCGAGAAGGCGTCGCAAAAGGCCATTAGCATCAGCACAATTGTTGACTAGAACTAAATATTGGCGGTTTGGCACAATAGTGCCGCTTATACCAAATCACGCACACGTCGCAAAAAATTAATACAAACAGTGATCTTACTAAATAAATTACCTTTGAAGGCAGCCAACTGACCTGACAGTAAAAAAAACCTCGTAAAACGGGGCAATAAAAAAACCAACTAATAACATTTAATGATTAATATCAATCAGTTAAAATCCAAGACTCACAAAAAACAACTTACTTAAACGACAGAAATCAGACCAAAATATTTGATTTCCTTAGTCGCGACTTGAGATTAAGTCAACAGAAAATCTTCTCAGATACAAATTCTAGGTTGAACATACTAGCATTCTTAACTATATTGCTCACTTTATAAACTTAACCAACCCCAGAGTCACAATATCTATGCCTGAAAACATCACAATTGACCTGATTGAAAAGCTCGAAGAAATCACCAAAGACGACGAAATTAAGAAGTTAAAGAAACAATTGTTAGCGGCTGATCAAAAAGCGGCCGCGGCTGAAAAGAAAGCAGAAAAAGCCTCTCGTGCAGCAGCAGAGTCAAACAAGCTTCTTGAACGTTCGAAAAGCCAAGTGGCTGAACAGCGGAAGAAAAACAAAACGCTTCAATCTGCTTACAATCAATTGAAACAGACAAGCGATCAAAACAAGCAAAAACTTGATACCGCACTAAAGAGCATCGAAGAATTTGAAGCTGCAGCAAGTGTTGACGACGAGTAAGTTAATATAGGCCATCAAGTAAACTTCGTTTAATTGTTTTGTATTAAGTTGCTATACCTTTTCTACCCTCTATAGAACAAGAGGGCCGCAGGTTTATGGATATCTAATAGTTACTTCACTGAAAAGATTTATTCTATTCACACGTAGACTTAACAAAAGACAAACCTCCTTCATGCGATGGCCCCACTTTATTATTATTCAATGCCTTCTTATCTTAGCTGTTGGCATAGTCGCCTATGCTCATAAAGATAAAGTAATCGTATTTAAAACCCCTCCTCAGTCGCTCGCCCAATGGTACAAGCCTGAAAACAAACGGCAAGTATGGCTACATACCATGTTCAGTTTGCGTCGAGAGATGCAAGCGGCTAACTATTATGCTGAAAATGGCGATACTGAACGGCTCAATAAGTGGGTAACTAAGCTCAGCGAGCATTACTTTAAAATCGGCGAAATGGTTCCTGAATGGTCTAAATCACTAGATCAAAAAGCCATATTATCTCTGCAAGCAAGTAGTAAAAATGGTCAATTTAATGAAGCCTTGTACATGCTTAAAAAAATAAGCAGCAGTTGTGAGTCGTGCCATCAAGACTATAGAACCATCACTGCAATTCGGTTTCGCGCACCAAACTTCTCATCCATTGATGTAACACTACCAGCAACCGGCTCACTGCACTCAAACTCGCCTATTTCACTCAATGCTCATATGTCCGCATTAACGAAGCAAGTTAATAGTATTAAAATACTTTCAGAAGACGGACTGACTGATCAGGCTTTATCATCTTACTCCGAACTTGCTGAAGGAATGTTTGCGCTCGGCAGCATCTGCTCAGACTGCCACAAGAAAGATACCAAAGTATTCCCTAGTGATGCGATTAAACAAACCATGGGCAACCTAGAAGAAAGCTTGAAAGGAGGGTCGTTAAAAGATCAGGGGCGATATCTAGGAACACTAGCCGTACAGGCATGCGCTCGCTGCCACGGTACTCACAGACTAGCCTTTGACATCAGAGACAACCTATCTAGTGAGCAAGAATGGCTGAAATTAATAAAACACTAACGACCACATTGCGTTAGTGTTTTATTGTCGTTCATAAAAATCAATACGAATAACTAGCCATCTTGGTTAATTCGTTTAATTAGCTGCGCTAATACTGCATCACTTTGATCATTTTCAACTTGGCAAGTCCCTGCGGCCTGATGGCCCCCTCCATTATATTCCAGCATTAGCTCGCCTACATTGGTTTTAGAACCTCGATCAAATATAGACTTACCGGTTGCAAATACCGTGTTCTGCTGTTTAAGTCCCCAAAGTATATGGATAGAGATATTGCATTCAGGGAATAACGCATAGATGACAAACCGGTTACCTGCATGAATCACTTCTTCGTTTCGCAGATCCAACACCACAAGATTCTGATAGACCTTAGAGCAGCGTTTTATCTGCTCTTTGAATCTAGCATCCTGATCAAGATAAAGCTCTACACGCTCTTTTACGTCAGGTAGAGATAGAATGTCATCGATATTATGATTACGGCAATAATCTATTAAATCCATCATCAAGTCATAGTTTGAAATTCTGAACTCACGAAAACGCCCTAACCCAGTACGCGCATCCATTAAGAAATTAAGTAGGTCCCAGCCTTTTGGGTCAAGCACTTCTTCTTTATTAAATTGAGCAGAATCCCCCTTATCCACCGCCTCCATCATATCTTTCCATTCAAGCGGAAACGTTTTTTCAGCGCCATAGTAATCATATACAACCCTCGCAGCAGATGGAGCCTCAGGGTCGATGATATGATTATCTCTTTTCTCGTTTCGAATCGTTTCTGACAGATGGTGATCAAACGCTAGATGTACACCTTCGACAAAAGGTAAGTTAGTCGAAATATCAGTGGCTGATATCTCTACTTTTCCATCCTGCATATCTTTCGGGTGCACAAATTTAATATCATCAACCATATCAAGATGCTTAAGCAATACGGCACAAACCAAACCATCGAAATCACTTCTCGTAACTAAGCGAAATTTCTGTGTCGCTTCAGTCATACAGACCTTCTCCTTAATTTTATCGGCATTACAACTCTTAAAACAGTATAGACGATATCTGAAAGTCGACAGCCATTTAGCACTTAGGCATCCTATACAGTTCCTGTTATTCTGTTCGTTTAAACACATAACCATCTATATTACGACCACGTAAAGGGAACGGCATGTCAAAAATGATCGTGAAATTTGAATATGAAAAAGAAACCAAGAACAGTGTCCGCTACAAAGAGGCCCCAGCAGAAGGAACGGCCCCCATCATAGGCTCTCTATACGTTCAAAAGTGGTTTGCAGGAAATACTAAACAAATAGAAATTAGCATTGATAAAAAAGATTGATAAGAGCTGCTCCCATGCCAGAAATAAAATTTTCAATTGACGAAAAAAATATACTAATTGGTAAAATTCAACGCTATTTCGAGGATCAACTAGATCATGAAATTGGTCAATTTGACGCGGATTTTCTATTAGATTTTTTTGCAAAAGAGGTTGGTGCGTTTTACTACAATCGAGGCCTACATGACGCTCAAACTGTGCTCGAAAGCAAGCTAGATACGATTAGTGACGCTATTTACGAAATAGAACAACCGACCTCATTTTGAGTAGCCAGCATTAACGGGTGATGCCTTTTCTACTGCGGTTTATTAAACTTATTTTCATCATTTAGAAGTTTAATTTGACCGTAAGACTTAAGCAATGCACTCAGCGACAATGGCCGGTAAAATAAGAAACCCTGAACAAAATTGACCTGACGGCATCGCAAAAAATCAAACTGCGCCTCAGTCTCTACACCTTCAGCAATAACATCGATATTGAGCTCACTCGCTAAACTAATAACTGAAGAGGTGATCGCTTGGCTTTCCCGGTCTATTTCCAGCCCCTGAATAAACGAGCGATCTATTTTTAGATAGTCCACGGGGAGCTGGCGCAAATAATTTAGTGACGAGAAACCCGTACCAAAATCATCCAACGCAATGGTAACGCCAAGCTTACGAATTTTTTCGATAAGCAAAATCACTGCATTTAAGTCTTCTAAAAAACAACTCTCGGTAATTTCTAACTCTAGTTGAGACGCAGGAAAACTGGTCTCAGAAAGGATGTTAGTCAACGTTTTATAGAAATCTGGATGTCTCAATTGCTTCGCAGAAATATTAACCGCTATACATATTTTCTTACTCTCACTCAGTAGGTCAGCCCCAATCCCGCACGCTTGTCGTAATACCCAACTGCCCATAGGGATTATCAATCCCGACTCTTCAGCTATTCCAATAAAATCAGCAGGTGGAAGCAAACCATGATCGGGGTGCTGCCAACGAATCAGCGCTTCAACTCTAACCTCTTCTTCGCCGGAGATACTAATTTGTGGCTGCAAATGCAATACAAACTCTTGTCGGTCAATTGCATCTATAAGTTCCCTTTCCCGCTGTAACTTATGCGGAATATTACACTCCATAGCAGGATCATAAAAACGTGACTGCCCTTTACCCAGCTCTTTGGCTGCATACATAGCAAGGTCAGCTTGTCTTACCAGCAAGGCGGGGTCAAAACTAGACTCTACATTAATGGTTATGCCAATACTGGCAGACATCGAAATTGACTGCCCATTTACGAACAGTGGCTCATGGATAGATTCCAACAGCCGGTCGGCCACAATATCAAGCTGGCTAACCTCTTCAATATAGCGAACAAGTACAACAAACTCATCGCCTCCTAAATGAGCAACAAAATCATGATGCTTAACAGAGCGGGAGATTCTTGACGCTACCGCACTCAACAAAAAGTCCCCTGCCTGATGTCCTAGGTCATCATTAACGCGCTTAAAATAGTCCAAGTCTATATACATCAAGCCAAGGCCGAAATCACCTGTCAATCCGCCTTCGGCAACAGCGTTAATATGCCGCCAAAAGTGCCGCCGATTAGGCAAATGAGTGGTGAAATCATACCCCCCGTCACTTCCGCTTGAGGTATCCAGGCTTCTAAATTCACTAATATCGTTTGCGACGCACACATAATGGCTGATCTGTCCATCCTGCTCCTTGACGGGCCCTATGGTAAGGCGCACCCAGCGATCAACACCACTGCCACTTTTGCTCTCAAACTCACCTTCCCAATATGAGCCGTTTTCAATCACTCGTTTCAGCTCTGGATACTGTGCTTCTGCCTCACTTACCCATTGATCAAGTAACGAAACCCTTTTGAGGTCAACATCATCCATCTGATAAATATCAATTAGGGCTTTATTGATCATTTCGATTTGACCATTGGGCTGGCAAATCATCACCGCAGAAGTATGACCCTTAACACTTTCAGCAACACCTTTAATAGAGGCTTCCTGCAAAATATAACGCTCGATCTCACTCTGTAACTCTCGCTGCCGCTGATTAAGCTCAGACACTAGCTTTTCGTTTAATAGCGCGATATCACGGGCCTTTTGATAGACCCCATGATGTTCTGAGAACGTCGTAGTATGATTTTCTATCAGTAAAACAGGAACACCATTTACACTGCATGCCTTTGCTTCCAACTGATGCTCACAGCCTGACTTGTCTGTTTCGGTCCATATCCCCGACCTCACTGTTTTGGCGCCTGACTCACCCCAAGCCGCCTCAGCATCTATCAAAAAGTTTTCGATAAACGGAAATGCATGACATAAGCTCTCACTATCAACTATGGAGCCATCTTCCTGAACGGGACAAGAAAGTGACGCTAAAAGATCTCTAAACCAACCACTCTGAGCATTAACTAGCCGAAAGTATGCACCATCTTTTACTAAGGCTGCTACGCCCAGTTCTTCAATAATACCTTCCAGTATGCTCATGGCGACTCAGGCACTCCTGATCCAAGTCCCATTTTGTTAACCATCAACTCAAACGCCAACTCAACATTACGCCCTGTTTTAGCACTTGTTTTTATTACGCTTATACCTAACGCCTCAAGCCCTTCTATGTCTGACTCACCCAGTTTCCACTCATACATCAGATCGCACTTATTCAGCAGTCCAACAACGGGAACACCAGGCAACTGTTCTCCTAGTACGTTAGATAATTCAGCCGCCATCTCGACGCTTTTAGGGCGAGTGCCATCCAATATCAACAAGACACCGGAAGCACCCCTCAGGTAGCTAGGCTTAAGTTCAGTAAATACATCTACGCCTTCGATATCCCAAATCATTAACTGTACTTGGTCACCGTTAACGGCTACGGGCTTCTTAGATATTTTGACACCGATGGTCGTAAGATAAGTGTCACTGAAAATACTGTCTACAAAGCGACGGACCAAACTTGTTTTGCCAACGGCAAACGGGCCAACCATACACACCTTTTTGGCGATTACTTTACCCACCATGAATCTCCTGGATCGACGTCCATATCATTTACCTTCTCTGCAGGCGGCTCTGAATTTAGCGTTTGCGCTGCATCTGACATTGGTTCAACGTTAGGTGCTTGTTCTGAGTTTAGTACAGATTCAGAGTTTGATGCATCCCCAGAGTATAGTACCTGAAGTGTAACCCTGCGCTGAGCCTTATCAGAAATGTTATCCAAATCAATATTCCCTGCCCCCCACGCCACCATAATATCTGCCGACACTGCGCTTTCTGTGAGCATTGATCTAATTCCATCTGCTCTTTGCTGGCTCACGGTGCTGTTTGCAAATAAAGAACCGGTACTATCGGCAAACCCCATCACAATGATCTGCAAATCTCTAACCCCGATAATTGAAGCTTGTTTCTCTAACGCCTCAATTGTTTTTACAACTGAAGGAATTTTTAATAATTCATCTCCAGACAATCTTGACTCGTTGGGCTCAAAATAAAAAACAGTATTATGAAGACGATCTACCAACTCTTTAAGCCTATCTAGGGCAGAAGAGATATCGCTAATCATTAAACCAGAGAAGTCGATATCATCATAAGTTTGTTTGAGTGTTTGGTCTTCAACAAGGCGCTGACGTGTTGCCTCACTGACTTCACCTGTTACACTTAAATGCCCACCTTGAGCAATAATCGTTACCCGCTCCCCTTCAATGAGTAACGCCTTGGTAACGGCCTCAACATTAACAACAGGCCTCCTCGGCATTTCTTCAACAGGTTGAACAAAGACCGTAGGCGCGGGCCCCATATGTACAACTGTATCCTCTATAACCGTCACAACAGCGCTATTTATTGACCATCCCGCACGAGCCAGCATTTCAGAATGCGCTAGCAGTTCAGCAGTCAGAAGGTCAGTCGTGCGAGACTCGGGGCTGCGCAACGCTTTAATATTAAGCGTTTCGCCTGTAGAGTCAGCGGATAACACTAGGTATCCTGGTTCATCATTTACAAGTTTTTCTAACGCAATATACTGCTGCTCTATTTGGCGACTTTCAATGCCACTAAAAACACCATACCCTCCCCCTATCAGTAAAAGTAAGACCGCCATCCATGGTTTACGTTTTTCATCTGACTCAAGTTTTTGTGACAATAGGCATTCAGACAACGTTGGCGTTGTCTCGTCAAACGGCGCTCTATCACCCTCAAACTGATTTAACTGATGGCCAAAACGAGCATGAATCGTCTCTATGGTGGTCATCGATTTTAGGGCTAATTCATCAGACGCAGAACCTCTCACAGCAATCGCCAAAATCGCATGAGGTCCCATATTAAGGTGAATTTCAAGCTCCCCTAAACGAACCCGCTCAAGTGTTTCATCACCGGCAGAAAAAGAATCTGATACAAAGTCACCAATAGCCGTCAACATACTAGAGACCAGCTCAGGGTCTTGTGTATGAACTTCGGGGGCTGTCACTGAATTTAACAGTAGCCCTGTCTCTCGATGCACCAGCAGTACCTGCTCTACACGATATTGAGTCGTCTGTAACAGCGCGTATTGAGCATAAGGCATTCCCGCTCGCCAAGCGCGTATACGCCAGCTAAGAGACCCTAAAGTTAAGCTTTTCTCAAGCAGAGTGTTGAGTGATTGAACCATTTCGGCTAACGCCGACGCGACAGCTTTTCGAATCGCAGGGCCCATTATAGGAAACAATATATGAGTAATACGAGTGGGGTTTTGCTCAATGGATTTTTCGATAGCTTTATCTACAACAGGCGATAAAGCCCCTCCCAGCTCAGCTTGGTTGGTGTTTTTAACCGCTTTAGGGAGCGCTTCAGATACGCGCTCTACCTCTTCCTCTTTTGAGATATAACGCTTTAATGCAGACGAGTAGTCCTCTCCCAACAATAACCGTCTTAGTCTTAAATAATTATTGTCAGGCTCAAGCTCTCCGACTGAGCTCTCAGCATTATTCTGATCTGTATTTTCAATAGACACATTCCCTTCAGCTTGTGACATATCAGCCAGGTTCACCTTCCAGACTGTTTGCCATATTAACTAGCAGGTCGGCGAGGGTCTTCCTATCTGTCTTACGGTCAGACAGCTCTCCCGATGTATTACCCAGTTTCTCAAGAACATCTTTATATTTACCCTCCATATCAGCCGCAAGCTTCTCTGCCTCTGAAAAAAGCTGGGATTCCAACGAGTCTTGCGCGGCAATTGTTTGCTTTTGAAAAGTATCCAACGCTTGCTGCACCGAGGAGACTTCACCTTCAATAAGGGCATCTCGGTTTTGAGACGCTTCATTTAGTTGGGCAACATGTGCTGACAGATCATCCAGCTTACCGCTCAAATGCGTTTTGAGTTCCTTGATCGACTGAATAATCTGCTGATCCATTGCTAAAAACTGCTTTTCGTTGTGACTGCTTAACGTTTCAATCGTTTGGCGCACCTCCGCAACCTGCTGGCCAAATAGCAGTTGCTGAATCTCTCTCAATTGAGCTTGAGGGTCCATAATATCCGGAGATAATTCTGTATCTTTTTTATTGCTCTTTTTAGTAGTCGAAGCGCTCATATATTTACCTACTCCTTCATATTAACCAAGACTCTTGCGCGACCTAAGCTTACAAATTCTTAGCCCACGACCCTGTGCAGCCATCATTACCTGCAAAGTATAACTGCTGATATGTTAACGAATACTTGGGGGGAAGTGGCTACACTCGAGTCTCATTTCCTGATGCTATGCTTAAGTATAGCCAATACTCAGAAATGTGAAGGGCCGTATAAAAATTATACGGTTACGTCAATATAAAACGAGCAGATGAAAGGGTTATATATGTATTTCAGACTAACCTGAACGTTAAATTCTATTTGATGGAACGAGCAATAGATTTTACATTGCTACTTGAGTGCTTTTCGAGCCAACTCAAAAATGCTTCCTCCGGCATTGGGCGCCCAATAAAGTAGCCTTGCGCAACATCACAACCGAGCTTTTGCAGCTGCAACATTGTCTCTCGATCTTCGATACCTTCTGCCACCACCTTTAAACCTAGGGTATGAGCAAGGTTCACCGTCATTTCAACGATTTTTTGGTTTTGTGGGCTTTGAATCATATCTGTAACAAACGAACGATCTATTTTTAACTCATCAACCGGCAACTGATTCAAATAAGAGAGAGATGAATAGCCAGTACCAAAGTCATCAATACTTAGCTGTATCCCTAAATCGCTTAAGTCCTTCAATACACTTAACGCTTTTTCAGGGTTATCCATCATGGTGGTTTCGGTCATTTCAAATACGATTCGCTTGGGAGAGGCGTCATATTCGAGTAATTTATCGAGCGTATTTTTAACCAAGTTGACTTCTGCAATGTTTTTGGCGGAGATATTGATAGAGAGTTGAATATCATAGTCTCTCGCCTGAAAGTTTTTGTCGTATTGCAATACTTTATCTATTACCCACGCGGTAAGCGGCCGGATAAGTCCTGACTGCTCGGCGAGAGGTATAAATTCATCCGGCCGAACAAACCCATGCTGGTCATGCTCCCACCTTATTAAGGCTTCAGCACCAATTACATTAGAGCTAGACAAATCTACTTGAGGCTGTAAGAACAAATCAAGACTATTTGACTCAATCGCTTTTAACAGGTCCCCCATAAGCGACAGACGACGTGTACTGTAATAGTTCAACTCCGGGGAGTATGTTGATATCTTTTGAGATGACTTATTGGAGTTCTCTAACGCGATAGTCGCATGCTGAGCTAATGAGTCGAGCTCCTCTCCGTGTACAGGGTAAAGCGAAACCCCCGCAATAGCATCAATATCAATGAACAAACCCTCATGTTCGATAGGCTTTTTCATAACCTCTAATAGTTTTTCAGCCACAAAATGAGGGGCATTGATGTCCACACTCATTTCAACCAATACGCCAAAATTAATACCGTCTAGCACTGATAAAAAATGAAAATAATCGTCCGTTCGATCAACAGGCAACACATGGTCAATTCTACCTGCCTCATAAGCCAAGCGATCCGCAGCTCTAATCAACAACAGATCACCGTTTCGCTTACCTAATGTTTTGTTGATCTCATGAAAACGGTTGAAATGAATAATCACTAACCCAAATGATTTTACTGCACCTGAACGCTCAGCCTTTAGCTCTTCAATGCACTTATACAATAAAGTACTGTTCGGGAGCGATGTAAGAGAGTCATAACTCGCTCTCTCAAGTAATTTTTTTTCCGCTCGCTGCCATTTAAGAATCGTATGATGCTTTGACTCCAATGCTTCGTATTTTAATTTTCGCTCTATCTTAATCCGCTTGGCCAACCCAAGAGAAAGAAGAATGGCTTCGCCTGCAGAACCAAGTTGAATAGCGCTTTCGGTAAAAAAATTGGTAGGAGACAATCCGAAAACACTTGCCAAGTACACCAGAATACCGCCTAAGAAAAATGACCATGCAATCAGGAAATATGGTGCGATAGGGTTACCATTTTTAAGAACTTTGAACCCTGCGACCATTAAAACGATGGTGAACAATCCTGCAATCATTCCCGCCAAACGAGGGAAGCTTATATCACCCCCCATAAACCCTATGATGGCAGAGACAACAACTAGCCCCATTAGGCCCAACATAACCATATCAAAACGAGGTATAGTCTTGCGGGTTTCAAGGAATGCTCGAGAGAATTGAAGTGCCCAAAATACGGAAAAGCACGTAAATGTCAGCAGCGCATATTGATTCCACCCTTCATTGTGCTTCCAAACATACTGCGCCCCCTGCCCATTCAAAAACAATACAACGCCAGACAACCCTATAAGGTAAAGCACGTAATATAGGTAGGCGGGGTCTTTTACAGCAACAAATAAAAATAAGTTATATAAACCCAGCGCCATCAAGATTCCAAAAAATATCCCCCAACCATAAGAGCCGAAAGTCTCGTGTTCAAAATACTTCTTGGCGGTCCAGAGGCTCAATGGAACTTGAATAGAGCTATCGGACTCAACTCGAAGCCACACTTCATACTCAGACCCTCCGTTATTTTTGACTGGGTAAATTAAGTTTCTATGCAACACAGGCCGAGCATCAAACGGCTTGCTAGTACCCGAGACAATATGCTGCATTTCCCCCTCTTCTAGAATAAATAGATCGACCTTTTCCAATGGGGCGTAGTCCAACGACACAATCCAGTTTTCATCTGCATTTAAGACATCGGAAAATTTAAATGATGCTCGAATCCAAAACGCCGAATCACTAAAACCAAAATTAAGAATGCCATTTGTATTTTTAGTCATTCCTCCGTTTTCATAAAGAGTTACAGCTTCATCAAGTGAAAGTGCAGCCGTGGGATCCTCGTAGTACGAGAGCTGACCATCGAGGGAGACACGTTGAGCGTTATCTAAAACCTCAAACGAATAAGCTGGCGCTATTGCAAAGAATAGGGTTACAGCTAAAAAGAAACGACCGAAAAAAGACTTCATAATATTGGTATGAATTATGCTTTATATAAGTTGCTGTCAAAAAACAGACAGTTTAAGTAAATATATTCAGTTTATTACATAGGATTATAGAACTATTTTCTAGTAAATCTTCATTACTTGTTGAATTAAATGGTTTCAAATTGTCAACAACCCCTGTAGATATGTATATCTATACTCATTAAAGCTGTAAAAAGAATTATCTATATGAAAACGAACCGAAAGGATGAAAGACTTAACGACCGACATTCAATTAACCTTCCTTTAATACTAGAGTCGGAAAATTCCCGTATCGTAGGTAGATCTAAAAACCTGTCAGTGGGGGGGGCAAGCATTTCACTTGTCGACTCAGTCAATTCCGAAAAACTGGAAGATCACGGACTCATCACGATCAGAACAAAAACAGGCAACATTAAGGCACAGTATGAAATAACGTACCGAAAAGAAAATGTTATTGGAATACGTTTCCAGAAAGTAACTGCCGTCGAGATCGATGCACTCAACCATATATTTACCACGACACCCAAAGACGAAGAATACCAACAAGCGGCCAACGACAATAAAATCAAACCGAAAGTATCACCCTTAGCTAAGATTAAGCGTCAACTCTGGATAGTACTGAGAATGACAGGTTTTTTAACTGTAAATTTATGCTGGCCATTTATTAAAAGAGCCGTAGACCCGAAAGTGATTTTTGCAGTCTATGGCACACGCGGAGATCAGAGAGCCTATTTCCCAGACTGGTTCAGAAAAGTTTGCCCTCCTATTGTAGTCGCAGCGTATATTAAAGGCGCTTCATCACGCGGAGTTATGGTGTCTTCGGTCTATTCTGAAGAAGAGCTGGCATCTGATTCAACACTGGTTCGAAAATACATTGCAGACTTACAGAAGGCATTTCCGAATGCAAACCGGTTTGCTTTGGTTGGGAGGCTACCCGGTTTTAGTATGAAAGCCGGTATCGACATTGCTCCGCCACTGGTAGATGGTGCATACGGCACTAGATTTGCCATGTACGAATCAGCGATGCAGATCGCGAGCAAACTAAATAATGACTCCGAAAGAAATTCTATCGCAATCTTGGGTGGCGCAGGTAGAATTGGCGCCAGTTTGATTGAGGACTTAAGCCACAGCTTTCAGTCAGTCATCGCAATCGACCCTCGCTACACAGAAGAGAAAACCAGCATCATTAATGGCTCAAAAGTACTCTATACCAAACGTGGAGAACGTCTGCGCGACACCAAACTAGTACTCGTATTAACCGCAAGAGGTAACGATATTATACCAATGATAAGCCATATGAACCCCGGCACAGTCTTGGCAGACGATACTCACCCCTGCATCAAGCGCCCCACTCGAGCACTATTAAACAATCAAGAAGTTGATATATGGAAAACAGTCGTTACCTGTGATCGCTATAATATGTATCCGAGAATGCCTAACTTCCACAATAACAATATTCCCGGTTGCCTTTTAGAAGCCCTCGTGCTAAATACGAAAGGGGATCAAGCATTAAGCTCTCCTCAAACGTTTTTTGACGAAGCAAAAAAGTGTGGCTATAAAACATTACTCATACGCCATCCAAACGACTCTTAAGGAATTTCTATGCGCATACTTCTGTTTTGCTTGATCTCTGCTTTTATTGCTTCATCTTCAGTGTTAGCAGATACATCTGCCGCGCTGGGTAGCAAGGGCCTTATTAGTGTCAAAAGTAACCATAACGTTAGGTCAACAGCCGATAAGCTAATTAACGTATTGGAGAAAAAAGGGATGACCGTTTTTGCCAGAATCAATCATACAGAAGGTGCCGAGAAAGTAGACAAGGTATTACGCCCAACAGAACTAGTCATCTTTGGCAACCCTAAAGTCGGTACGCCTCTTATGCAGTGCCGACAACCCGTAGCAATCGACTTACCTCAAAAAGCGTTGATATGGGAGGATGATAAAGGAACAGTCTGGTTTAGTTACAATGACCCAACCTATCTTTCAAAGCGTCATAATATTAAAGGCTGTGACAAAGTAATCACTAAAATTAGTCACGCCCTTTCTAATTTTTCGCGCGCGGCAACTAAGTCCGAATAGACGTTTGTCATATTTAACAATACCCATAAATTTAGTTAGAATAGCGCCAATTACTTCATTAATGACCGAGAAAACCAATGCGAAGAGTAGTTGTTACAGGCATGGGGATTGTTTCCTGCCTGGGGAATACCACGGAAGACGTTCTGCACAGTCTAAAAGAAGGCAAGTCAGGCATTCGTTTTAACGAGTCTTATAAAGATAAGGGGTTCAAAAGTCAGATTGCGGGATCAATAGAGATAGATAAAACCGCATTAATTGACCGCAAAACTCTTCGGTTTATGGGTGACTCATCCGCGTTCGCCTATATAGCGATGCAACAAGCAATCGAAGATTCAAACTTATCACTAGAACAGGTCTCAAACCCCAGAGTTGGCTTAATCGCAGGCTCTGGGGGAGCATCTTGTGAAAATCAAGTAAATGCCACTCATATCATGGAAGAAAAAGGCGTCAAACGTATTGGCCCCTATATGGTACCGAGAATCATGGCCAGCACGGTATCAGCCTGCCTAGCGACTGCATTTAAAATAAAGGGCGTAAATTACTCCATATCATCCGCCTGTGCGACCAGCACGCACTGCATTGGGCACGGCATGGAGCAAATTCAGTCCGGCAAACACGACATTATTTTTGCAGGTGGCGGAGAAGAAGAACACTGGTCACAATCAATGTTCTTCGATGCGATGGGTGCACTATCCACTAAATTTAATGATACGCCTGAGACGGCCTCGCGACCTTTCGATCAAAGCCGAGATGGTTTTGTCATCGCAGGCGGGGGGGGAATGCTGGTTCTAGAAGAGTACGAACATGCAGTTAAACGGGGTGCCCCTATTTATGCTGAGTTAGCAGGCTATGGTGCATCATCTGATGGATACGACATGGTTGCCCCCTCGGGAGAGGGCGCTATTCGGTGCATGCAACAAGCATTAGAAACAGTAGATACGCCTATCGACTATATCAACGCACATGGTACCAGCACACCGGTAGGTGACGTTTCAGAGCTTCGAGCAGTAAAAACCGTATTTAAGAACAATGTACCTTTGGTTTCATCAACTAAATCATTGTCAGGTCACTCGCTTGGAGCTGCGGGAGTACATGAAGCTATTTACTCACTGTTAATGCTCAAGCATAATTTCATTGCTACAACAGCCAACGTAACTCAGCTGGCAGAAGAAGCAGACGGCGTCCCTATTGTCACCGGCAACCCCGTTGAAAGAAATCTCAACACTGTGATGTCAAATAGTTTTGGTTTCGGTGGAACAAATGCGACACTTATATTTCGTAGCGTTAACGCTTAAATAAAAACAAACAGTTTGAGAGGCGCCTTCGAGAGATAGCGCCTCTCATATTCCAAATAATCCGGATACATATTTTAATCACCCTCTTGAACTAAGCCAGCCTTTTAAATCATATTTTTCGAAAATATACCCCAACCCCTAGTCTATTGATACAAATCAACGCTCCCATATACGCATTGAGTAGACTGCTAATTCTAAGGTATCAGCTCGTAAGCACGCCTTTCTTCAGGCTATGATTTAATTTAGGAATGATAATGGGATCTCCGTTTGAGAAAATAACCCCCATAAAAGCTAATCATCGAACAATACAGGATGTTTTTGGGGTTACCTCATACCCAACAAGCCGCACTATGAGACAGATTTTCTCACACAAGGACTGGTTATTTTGCACCAACAGCTTTCGGTACGACTCTCCGGACAGGCCAGGGTTGTTCGTAGAAGACAGAGCGTTTAGTCTAAAAAGCTATACCGATGTAATTACCAACAGCAACAGAACCAACTCTGAACTAGCTTTAAGCTTATCAATGCCGCTGCAGAACACACTTTGCAGCTATCCAATCCCCAAGAGCAATCATTCAAACCACTCTCCCGTTAGAAACTATATTAATCATCTGTTAAAAGAGATTCGCCTAGTTAGCGAACTTATTCCACATAACCGTAGCATTAACTATATTCATTGGCAGGGAGAGATAGCGCAACTGCTAACGCCTGTGGAAATGACAGAGATTATGTACTCCCTCAACAAGGCCTTTACATTACAAGATGAACGCGAAGGCACATACGTTATTGAACTTGAGAGAGTTCCCGCTGACAATGCCATAATTGCACTAATCAAAGGTCTAGGGTTCAACCATATCTGCTTAGGCACCCAAAATAGAGATCAAGGACCTATTGACTTCGGGTTTCTAGCCGAGCAGGTGAAAATATTTAAACAATATGGGTTTAAAACCGTTAATGTTCGCTTTCTGACTGGTAAGCACGAGTCTTGTAAAAACCTCAGTAAAAAACTTGAAGGGCTTATTGCCATTAACCCAGACACTATCTATTTAATAGACGAAGAAGAGCGGCAATCTGTTCTTTCAGGGGTAGAAGCAGGAGACACAACCCAGTGTAATTACCACCAAGAGTTCGAAAACAGGCTTATTCAGGCCAACTACCAAAAACTGAACCATGTGAAATTTTCAAGGGACAACTCAGTATCCAAAGGAATTTCAGGCGATTTAATCGGTATTGGTCTAGGGGCAACAAGCCTAATTGAAAACTCGTTTTCTCACAACGTGGATCAGTTAGACCAGTATTACCAACAGCTAGAAAACAACCAACTCCCATTTGCTTACGGCGGCTATATTAGACCAAAGTATTAGATGTAAGTAGTAGCACCTATTTTTTACCTCCTGCTATCTAGTTCTACTATATATATATGGTAGAATCATATATATATTCCATCTGTCATAAAAATTGATTACTCTCTTGGAATGAAAGCTATTAACCGAGTAGAACAAAGATGAGCGAAAAAATCGCAGCAATAGACCCACAACCCACATCAGGCATTCATCACTCCTGTTTGCAGTGCAGTCTAAGCAACCTTTGCATTCCGATTGCGGTCAACAAAGATGATATCGACCGCCTGGAAGACCTTATAAAACAAGGTAAAACAATTAATCGCGGCGATCATATTTTCAAAGAGCACTCTGCTTTCAAGTCTTTGTTTGCGGTTCGCAGTGGCGCAATAAAAACCTACTCTGTAACAGAAGATGGAGAGGAGCAAGTTACCGGTTTTTACTTGCCAGGTGAAATAATTGGCCTCGACAGCACCAACACAGACTCATATAGCTGCTCTGCAAAAGCACTTGAGCGCGCAAGCGTCTGCGAAATCCCATTTTCTCAACTCGAGTCATTAGCAACCAAAATACCCACTCTTCAGCACCATTTTTTCTCATTAATGAGCAAAGAGATACAAGGTAGCCGACAACTCACGATGCTGCTAAGCAAAAATACAGCAGAAGAACGAATAGCCTCGTTGCTACTTAGCCTTTCTAGTCGCTTTAAGTTACGTAAGCTTTCAGGCACGCACTTCAGACTCCCAATGCCGAGAAATGATATTGGCAATTACCTTGGTCTTGCCGTTGAAACGGTTAGTCGTGTGTTTACACGCTTCCAAAAAAGCGGCCTTATATCTGTTCAGGGGCGTGAAGTTGTGCTTGAAAACATGGACGCACTAGTAGATATCGTAAAAAGCCATGGTAAATGCATAAAGCCCGAATAGGTAAACACACACCTCCATAAAAAAGAGACCAATGGCCTCTTTTTTATATCTACACATTTCGAACAAATCAAAAGCACCTAACTATAGGTATTTCTATTTTATTTGACTTATCTCATTTTATTCTCTTTCCCTCACCCCACACCCACCTTTCAGTTGCCATTTATTGCGATATATCAATTAAGCATATTTTACCAAAGTTAAACTGCACCCCATTATGATTCATAACACTCGAAAATCAGTCAGGGTAGCCATATGATTAAACGTACTTTAACCTCATCATTCATTGCTGGTTCAATACTAGTAAGCCAGTCTGCTTTAGCATATGAAGCGGGCAATATATTTGTTAAAGGTGGGATAGCAACGGTTGATCCGCAAGAAACCAGCTCAGATATCATTATTAATACGCCTTCACTAGGCCCAGCGAGCGGCGCTCAGGTAGGTCTTAACTCAGATACCCAGCTAGGGCTGGTGTTCACTTACATGGCGACAGATCGCGTAGGCATTGAGTTACTAGCCGCAACACCGTTCAAACATGACATATCAGGAGCAGGTGCCATTGCTGGCGTTGGAAAACTAGGTGATACTCAACACCTACCACCAACACTTAGCGTTCAATACTACCTTGCAGAACCTGATGCTAAGTTTCAGCCATATGTAGGGGCTGGCATTAACTACACCCTTTTCTTTAATGAAGGAACAACCCAAACACTAACCGACTCAATTGGTGCATTAGCGGAATTAGCCGGTGCGCCTGGCGTTGTCGCAACAAGTACTAAATTAGATATTGATGACTCTATAGGCGCTTCAATCCAAGCAGGGTTCAACTATGAACTCTCTGATAATATGGGATTAACAGCAGCGGTTTGGTGGATCAATATCGATGCAGATGCTGAAATTACTGCCGATACTAACGTTGGAACAGTAAAAGCAAACGTTGATATTGAAGTAGACCCTTATGTTTACATGCTGGGTGCATACTATAAATTTTAAGTGTCGTTAATTTTAAGAGCTGTAAGCTTTAAGAGCTGTAAGTTTTGAAAGACGACCACTCCCTAGCTTATTAAAATGCCTGACTATTCAGTTAATCAGGCATTTTTTTTGCCGATAATTAAACAGCTGACTCGTCAATCTCTGATACTCGGCGAGCAAAAACGCCGCCTAATGAAGAAAAAAACGTCCCAAGCACAACAATCACAACTGCCATAAATGTTATATGGCCGCTTTCTGCTGAAGACACAACCGACGTGACACTAGCTATAAATCCAACAACAGCTGCATGAGAGACTTTAAATTGATTCGCTATAGTGCCCGTTAACAAGCCACCAAACGTCATCGTCAGACAATAAACAAGAATAGCAAAAACAAACCAAATCTCTTGTTTATAGGTTGAGAAAAAAACGTAATCGCTTGCGGCCATACCAATATAAGAAGCAAGCAAGACATAAATCGCTTGACCAAACAACCCCACTAAAATTGTCACTATCAGCCCGACAATAAGCGCTTTCCAACTAATCATTAATGTTATCCGAGTAATGGTTATTGATATTGAAGTTATCAGTGTATATGAGAGTATCGGGAGGGAAATTGACTTACTACAGCTCACTCTGGCTATTCAGATAGAGTCTAGGGACCCTTGAGGTCACTCCGGTCAACAACTCATAGCTAATAGTTCCTGAAGCGCTTGCCACCTCATCAACTGAAATATTTTTGCCCCACAGCTCAACTGAGTCGCCTACTTGTGCATCAGGGTGATAACTTAAATCAACGGTCAGCATATCCATTGAGACTCGACCAATTAATGGCACGACTCTATCACCGATCCATACGGGCGTACCTGTCTCAGCGTGACGAGGGTAACCATCTCCATACCCCATCGCAATCGTGGCAATTCGTGTTTCTCGACTCGCTCGCCATGTACCACCATAACCCACACAGTCACCCGTCTCCAACTCATGTATCGCCATGATACGCGACTCCAGCGACATAACAGCTTTCAAACCAAGCGCTTCTGATGATATGTGTGCTAACGGTGAAGAGCCATATAGCATGATGCCTGGCCTAACACAGTCAAAGCGTGATGGGTTATGCTCCAGCAAAGCAGCAGAGTTTGCTGCTGTTAACAGAAGACCTTCGGCGGCAGAGCCTAATTTATGCACGACAGAGCCAAACAGGCTTAACTGCCGCTCAGTCTCAGCCATATCAATTTCATCAGCGCAAGAAAAATGAGTCATCAGGCCTAACACACGGACCGAAGACAAGCGCCTAAGTTTTGCCAGCACCTCATCACACAAAGCGGGAGGGAAACCCAAGCGGTTCATACCGGTGTTTATCTTAACCCAGACATCTATCGAATCACCCAACTGAAGCTCTGCAAGCTGCTCTATTTGATAAGCAGCATGTACAATTAGCTGTAACGTCTCGCAAGAGGCCAACCTCACCTCTTCAGCCGAAAACGCCCCTTCAAGCACCACAATCGGGTTCTTTACGCCTTCAGCTCGCAATAGCATTGCCTCATCAACGCAGGCAACTGCAAGCGTTGAAGCAGGTAGCTCTTTGGCAACTTGACAGATTCCATGACCATAACCATTGGCCTTTATAACGGCCACACATAACGCATCACCTGCAAGCTCCTCAGCGAACGCATAGTTCGCCCTAAAAGCCTGTAAATCTATGGTTGCGATAGCTGGTCTAGTCATTAAAACTCATCACCATAATCAACATGAGTCAAGTCTTCAAACTTAGTGAACTGCCCCTGAAAGCCCAGCTTGATAGTCCCTGTCGGACCATTTCGTTGCTTGCCGATAATAATTTCTGCTATCCCCTTATCAGGGCTATCTTCATTATAATAATCATCTCGGTAAATAAACATAATGATATCGGCGTCCTGCTCTATCGCGCCCGATTCACGCAAGTCCGAGTTGATTGGGCGCTTGTTAGGGCGTTGCTCCAAGCTACGGTTAAGCTGAGACAAGGCCACAACCGGGCATTTTAGTTCCTTTGCCAGCGCTTTCAGAGAACGAGATATTTCTGATATTTCAGACGTACGACCTTCATTATTACCCGGCACCTGCATTAATTGCAGGTAATCAATCATTATCAAGCCAAACTCTTGTTTCGTTTCGCGTGCAATTCTGCGAGCCCTTGAACGAACCTCTGTTGGACTTAATCCCGCTGTATCGTCAATATAGAGAGGCTTGTCTTTTAATAAGCTGACGGCAGAGGTTAAACGAGGCCAATCATCCTCTTCCAACTTACCACTTCTTACGCGACCCTGATGAATTCGCCCCATAGAAGACAGCATACGCATAACGATTGCGTCAGATGGCATTTCCATACTGAATACTAATACTGGCTTTCCCGCTCCAAATAACGCATTTTCAACCAAGTTCATGGCAAATGCTGTTTTACCCATTGAAGGGCGAGCTGCCACGATAACCAAGTCGGACGGCTGCAACCCCCCTGTATTCGCATCTAGGTCTCTAAACCCTGTCGTAGTTCCTGTTAGTGGGTCATCGGTATTAAATAGCTCATCAATACGCTCTAGAGTTTGCGTTAATATAGGATTAACATTTTGAGGGCCGCCCTCTGATGCTCGAGACTCTGAGATCTGAAAAACTTTCCGCTCAGCCTCATCGAGCAACTCCGCACTGGTTCGACCCTGGGTGTTAAAAGCAGAATCAGTAATCTCGCCTGAAGCAGTAATTAGTTTCCGAATAATCGCACGCTCACTCACAATTTCAGAGTAAGCTCTTATATTTGAAGCACTAGGGGTATTCTTGGCCAAGTCACCTAAATACGAGAGTCCACCAGCATTTTGTAGCTCGCCAAGTTTTTCCAATTCTTCAGATAAGGTAACAACATCAAGAGGTTTGGCTTCTCCAGCCAACCGTGCAATAACCCTAAAAATTAACCGATGCTCATGGCGATAAAAATCATCTTCCACCACCTTATCGGCCACGACATCCCACTTGCTATTGTCGAGCATTAAACCGCCCAGCACAGACTGCTCAGCTTCAATTGAGTGAGGAGGAACCTTTAGCTGACTTAATTCTTTATCAGAGTTCATATTATTCATGATCTACCATTACATCTGAAACACATAAGGCCTGAAAACACATAGGGGTATCTTAATGGGCAAAGAGTAGAAATAAAAATAAAACCATACACCAGAAACAAGTACGGCCCAAGGGTTAACTAAAGTAATTTACTCTAGCTACCCTCAGGCCGTACTTACAATTCACTAAGCTACACCAACCAACACTATAAACGCGCGACTGATGTCTTTCAGTTTCTAAATATTATTACTCAGAAACAACAGACAGCTTAACGACTGCATCCACATCGCTGTGAAGGTGAATAGTAATTTCATACTCACCTACTGTACGAAGTGGTCCTTCTGGAAGACGAACTTCACTTTTGTTCACTTCAACGCCGGCAGCCGTAATTGCATCAGAAACATCACGAACACCAATTGAACCAAACAATTTGCCTTCATCACCCGCTTTAGAAACGATAGTGACTTCAATTGCATTTACTTGCTCTGCACGTGCTTGTGCAGCTGCAAGTTTTTCAGCTGCTGCTTTTTCAAGCTCAGCACGACGAACATCAAACTCTGCAACATTTGCTGCAGTAGCAGGAACAGCCTTACCATATGGGATAAGGTAGTTACGACCGTAACCTGATTTTACGCCAACCTTGTCACCAAGGCCGCCGAGTTTACCGACTTTCTCGAGCAGGATAACTTCCATCTCGCAAACCTCTTTAAACCGTCTGTGATAGCTGTAATATTTACTGGTCGACCGGAGTAGTCTTGATTCGACGTCTAAAGTCGAAACAGCTATCCAATATTGCCATTAAAATAATCAGCAAAAACAAGCTAGGCATAAATATTGTGCATATATAAAACACAAATAACCAATGCCCGCCCAAATTCCGTTTAGCCACACCACCATGAACCAATGCAATGCCAGCCAGTGTCAGCGGTACCAACATAACCAGTACCAATAGGACAACATTTAAACTAATCGAAGGACCAAATAGCGCTAAGCCAACAAAGCACAGTGCAAACACCGGCGATAACTTAAAACTATGAAACTCCTTACCAAAGCCTCCAGGGTTATAGAGTGAAGACTGCCAACCTCTGGCCAGAACCACTGCTCCTAATGCTATCGCTAGATATGTCGTTGCCAAGCTGCCAACCATTAGAGAGGTGAACGCGGGTTCTAACTCTCCACTGAGCTGTTTAACCATCTCAGGGTCGATCTGCCTATAAACTTCTTTGGCCATATCAATTAACTGCTGTATTACTTCTGGCAATAACACAGGCAATAAAAGCCCTGTTATAAACGCAATTACAACACCTGCAATTAATGTCTTCTCCCAGGATACCGTCTGCCTCAATGCGACAGCCATCACCCAAGAAAACACCAACACTAACACTATTCCCGGATCGCCGAGCTTAATCCACCATGCAATAGCCGGTAGTAAAGCCCAAACCAAAACATTTATTCCTTGTCCAACTCCCTTACGTAACGTAACCAGAGTTAGAACAGCCGCACTTAACCAAAACATCAACGGCAGTGCTGCGGCAACCACCGCCACGATTACGGCCTGTTTAGGGCCGCGCATCAAAAATTCTGCTAATGCACGCATACAGGGTAATCGCTACTTTTTAAGTTACTCGTTGTGGTTATCTGTAAAAGGTAACAGAGCCACGTAACGTGCACGTTTAATCGCTGTTGCCAGCTGACGCTGGTAACGAGCTTTAGTACCAGTAATACGGCTAGGAACGATTTTACCGGTTTCAGATACGTAACCTTTTAACGTTTCGATATCTTTGTAATCTATTTCTTTAACCCCTTCAGCAGTGAAGCGGCAAAACTTACGACGACGAAAAAAACGAGCCATTGTAATTTCTCCAAATTAAAATTTTAACTAATAATTAACCAATCAATATAAAAGGAAGATTACTCTTCGCCTTCAGCCTGGTCGTCAGTATCAGCAGCATCAGTAGTTTCAGCTGGACTCTCTTCAGCAGCTTCAGGAGCAGGACGACGATCTTCACGATCATATCTACGCTCTTCACGGCCTTCAGATGCTTTAATTAGAGAAACTTCAGTGATCGCTTCTTTACGACGGATGATCATGTCACGAATGATCGCATCGTTGAAACGGAAGTTGTGAGATAGCTCATCTAACGCTTCACCAGTACATTCAATGTTCATAAGAACATAGTGTGCCTTGTGAATCTTGTTGATAGGATAAGCCATATGGCGACGGCCCCAATCTTCTAAGCGATGAACTTCACCACCAGCATCAGCGATGATGCCTGTGTAACGCTCAACCATTGCTGGAACTTGCTCGCTTTGATCCGGGTGCACCAGAATTACGATTTCGTAATGACGCATTGTATCTCCCTACGGGTTATAAGCCTCCCACAAGCGGTAAATCGCTTTGAGAAGCAAGGAGTTGAATTGATGTGTTTTAAGAACCGCGCATTTTAGTGTTTAAGCAAGGGGGTTGCAAGCAGAATTTGAACAAAAAACAAACGATGACGTTCAAGACTTACTAACGACCACGGTCTTGTGCTTATTTATTCGTTTCTCGCTGCCTCACGGCTTCAAACAAACAAATACCCGTTGCTACCGAAACATTAAGGCTACTCACTGACCCTGCCATAGGAATCTTAACGAGGTCATCACAGTGCTCTTTAGTCAAGCGGCGAAGTCCCTTCCCCTCTGCCCCCATAATCAAACCCACAGCACCGTTAAAGTCATTTTCATAGATAGTCTTTTCGGTTTCCCCTGCTGCGCCGACCAACCAAATTCCGTATTGCTTTAACCATCTTAACGTTCTGGCTAAATTGGTCACTTTTATATACGGCACATGCTCTGCGGCACCACACGCGACTTTTCGGGCGACACCATTAAGAGGTGCAGACTTATCTTTCGGTGCGATCACCGCATGTACGCCCGCCGCGTCTGCTGAACGTAAACAAGCACCTAGATTATGAGGGTCGGTCACACCATCTAAAACAAGCAGAAACGGCTTCTCAGTTAATGCTTGCAGTAGCTCTTCTAAATCACCTTCATCCAATTCTGCAACCGCGTCACACTCCGCTATCACCCCTTGGTGATTGCCTACGACTATTTTGTCGAGCTTGTGACGATCTATATTCTCTATGCTTACACCCGTTTTTCTAGCGGCGACCAGCAGGCTTTCAAGTCGTTTATCTTTACGCCCGCTCAACACTAATAAACGCTTTATTTTTTCCGGTTCTTTTTCCAGCAATGCAGAAACTGCATGGAGGCCGAAAACAGTTTGAAGCTCAGACATTGTTAAGTATTACCATTGAAAATTACGATCATATACAGATTACATTCAGCCACGGTGCGCAAGCGCATCCTATTTCGATACCTTTCTCTTACGAGGTGTCGCGCCTCCTGCTTTAGAGGTTCGAGGTGCAGACTTATTAGCGGTGTTTTTTTTCTTCCCCGTTTTCTTAGTCGCTTTTTTCTTTTTACCCTTTTCTGGAATTTTATCTAGCAATGCCTTTCGGCTTCCTCTTCCTTTAGGCTTACCGTCTGCTTTGTCCACTTTCCGTCTTGAGGCACCTCCGCTTTTTTCGGGTCTACGCTTTGGCTGACCCAGTATTTCAAAGTCGATCTTACGGTCATCAAGATCTATCCTGATCACCTGTACACTTACAGTATCGCCCAAACGGTAGCTGGCACCTGTTCGCTCACCGACTAAGCGGTGCTTGGCTTGATCGTAATGATAGTAATCGCTCTTTAAAGAGGAGACATGAACTAAGCCGTCAATATATAGGTCTTTAAGTTCAACAAAGAACCCAAACGATGTCACACCAGAAATAATGCCCTCAAAGGTCTCACCTAAATGCTGCTGTAAGAACTCACATTTAAGCCAGCTCACCACATCCCGCGTGGCTTCATCTGCGCGTCGCTCGGTCATTGAACAGTGTTCACCCAACTGAAGCATTTGCGGCAGATCGTAATGATATGGGTTTTCTTTAGGTTTGATCACATCGGTTCGCTGCACTTGATTGCAAACCGTTTCACTGTGTATCACAGATTTAATCGCGCGATGCACGGTAAGATCAGGGTAACGTCTAATAGGCGAGGTAAAATGCGCATAATGAGGATAACCTAATCCGAAATGGCCTTCTTCTTCCGGGCTATAAACAGCCTGACTAAGCGAGCGCAACATAACCGTCTGAATAACACTAAAATCAGGACGGCCTTTAATGTCTGCCAATAGAGACTGGTAGTTAGCAGGCTTTGGCTTGTCTCGCTCACCTTGTAACTGCAAGCCTAACTCGCCTAAAAACTCTCTCAAATTCTCAAGTTTTTCAGGGCCAGGGCCTTCATGTACTCGATAAAGAGTATGCAGTTTGTTTTTCTTCAAAAAGCGCGCCGTTGCGACGTTGGCAGACAACATACATTCTTCGATAATTTTATGAGCTTCGTTTCTCTGAGTGGGAACAATCTGCTCAATTTTTCGCTCATCGCCAAACAGTATTCGTGTCTCAACAGTCTCAAAGTCGATCGCACCTCGCTGGTCACGGGCACGCCGCAACGCATGGTAAAGATCAAACAGGTGGTGCAAATGGGGCAAGGTGCTAGCATAACGTTCGCACAATTGCTGACCTTCATTACTGTCTGGGTGCTCCAGCATTGAACTGACTTTGGTATACGTCAATCGAGCATGGGAGTGCATTACTCCCTCATAAAATTTATATCCGCTCAGCATACCCTGTTCGCTAATGGTCATTTCACAAACCATACAAAGTCGGTCGACTTGAGGATTGAGTGAACACAAACCATTCGATAGCACCTCAGGCAACATCGGCACCACATGATCTGGGAAGTAAACAGAGTTCCCTCTATTGTAGGCTTCAACGTCTAACGGCTGCCCCATTTTCACATAATGAGCCACGTCGGCTATCGCAACATACAGACGCCAGCCGCCGGATTTTTTCGGCTCACAATAAACCGCATCATCAAAGTCACGGGCATCTTCACCGTCAATAGTCACTAAAGGCAAGTGGCGAATGTCGACTCGGTGCTGTTTATCACTCTCAGCAACCTCACCTGAAAATGACTTCACCGCCTGTATCACCTCGATAGGCCAAACAAATGGAATACTATGAGAGCGAATAGCAACATCAATCTCCATGCCTGGCGCCATATGATCCCCCATCACCTCTAGCACTTTACCAACTGCGCTAGTTCGCACGGTTGGATGCTGAGTGATCTCAACTACCACGTATTGCCCATGTTTGGCATCCATACAGGCATCAAGCGGAATCATGACATCGTTGGCAATTTTAGTATTTTCGGGGGTTACAAATGCGATCCCACTTTCAAGACATAAACGCCCTACAACTTGCTCTGTATTTCGCTCAAGCACTTCAACAATAATAGCCATTCGGCGGCCCCGTTGATCAACATCATCAACTCTCACCAAAACAGTGTCCCCATGAACCACTGAGCGCATCTGCCTAGCGGTTAGAAACAGGTCGCTGGTGCCATCTTCAGGGATAACAAAACCAAACCCGTCTTTATGACCTTGAACACGTCCTTTAATGAGACTGATGCTACTGGTCGGCACATATTGCCCTCGACGGTTACAAATAAGCTGTCCGTCACGACTCATGGCAATTAGCCTTCGTCGAATAGCCTCTATCGAATCTTCGTCTTTTAAATTTAGCGCCTTGCACAACTCAGGATGAGTCGCGGGCGCTTTTGTTTTTTCCAAATGCTCAAGTATAAACTCTCGACTAGGCACTGGATTATCGTACTTCTCCGCCTCTCTCTGAGCATAAGGATCACGTACTTTTTTCTTTGACATTCACTTTCCTGCAGCTCTGCTGCGTCGTTAATAATTTTAGTATCAAAATAACCCGATGCTCAAAAATAGCCGGAACTTAAAATAACAACTGCCATCATTATAGCGGCAAAGCCCCATACACGCTCAACTATCGATAACACGGCTGTGACATTCATCAAGCTCAGTACCTAATCTCAATTTCTACCAACACTGGCGCATGATCTGAACATTCTGCATCAGTTTCAGGGTGTGGGTTGGTGAGGTGGGCGTCATTCACCTGATAAGTATGAACACTCGCGATACTGTGATCATAATCTGCCTTAAAATCTTTGGACAACAGAATATAATCCAACACATTACCTCTATTAGCAAAATAATGGGTTGGCTTGCGCTGCGCCGGAAGTATCGTCTCTTGTAATTCAAACCCATCAAATAATGAAAACCGTTGTATCGCTCGTTGAGGCCCTATCGCCATACCCGCTACATTTTTTCCATCCAACCTATCAATATTTTTTCCGCCAACCAACGATTGCAGTACAGGCGATGCCATGGAGTCATTTAAATCACCTAACACCATAACAGGTCGTTCTCGTTTTCTCATTTGCTCAATGATATCTTGATAGATCAGTGTCGCCTCTGTCCCCCTTTGAATCGTCGATGCCCAGCTGCCGTGGACCTGCGCTGAAACACTTTCACTAATGCTATCAAACTCAGCCTCATGACCGGTTAGCTGAGGTTTCAACTGCGACCGTTTGGACTTCAAATGGGTAACATACACCAACACATTACCGAAGCCTTTAATCTTAATTTCCGCACGAATGGGTGGGCGACTAAATTTAAAATCAGGCTGTAGTTTGAGCGCATCTATGAGCGCTAAATCGACCTCAACGGCTTGTGCCGTTAGAATAGGAAAACGCGAAGCCAACGCCACCACAGGTTTTTCATACACATGATGCGCTCTGACTTCTGGCTCGGACACCGTTACAAAATGGGGTAAGTCATGTTGAGCGGCTAGATCTTTAAGCGCCTCAGGGCTAAACACTTCTTGAAAACCAATAATATCAGGCGATAAATTCAATAACTGCTGTGAAATCCAGCGCTGTTTTTTCTCCCACTTGGGCAGGGTATAGATATTTTCAGTTTCGTAATAAGCGTTAGGCGGGAGAACGTAGTTAAATAGATTAAATGTGCAGACTTTAAAGTGTGTTGTATATGTGTTCAAAATAATTCGATTATTTCCTTTTTCATTATGCTAAGTATTGAAACAAAAGCGGCACCAAAAGTCTATTCGAGTCAGGTTAATGGCAACCTGAGTGCTTAGTTTGCATCATCAAAAGGTCAGAAAAAGCGTTTGGTAATCATCGACATGCCCCGTATTATGATGAAATGACCAATAAAACTGGACTTTACCTACTCTTAGCCGCAGGTTTCTCTCAACGTTTTGGCAGCCCAAAGCTGCTGCACGCACTGCCATCCGGTAGAAGCATTATCCAAGCATCAATTAAAGCATTAAAAAGTTCAGGGTGTACGTTTGCTCTGGTTATTCGAGAAGGTGACACCGCACTTACTGCCCATCTAAGCAATACGAATGTGAGCGTCATAAAAGTCTCAAGTGCTGAAAAAGGGTTATCAAGTGTGATTGCCGAAGCTACCGCGAGTATAAACACTAAATCAGTCGATTGGATCGGCATTTGCTTGGCTGATATGCCCTACATACTGCCGCAAACGTTTACAAGCTTACCTAACCATATTTCACTCAGCACCATTGTTCGCCCCTGCTACCAAAAGAAGTTGGGGCACCCTGTTTTGTTTGGCCGATACTATTTTGACGAGCTATCTCAGTTATCAGGTGACGATGGGGCAAAATCGATTCTCAAACAATTCCCCAATGCACTAAACATCATTAATGTAGACGACCCGATGATTTTACATGATATTGATGTACCCCAGAACGTACTTAGCTGAGGCCCCAAAAAACATGCCTAGGTGAAACCCCAAGCCCGGTTAGCCATTGAAAAATTGATGTCGCGTAGCTAATACTTCGGCCATGATCGATATTGCTATTTCTGCGGGTTTTTTGCTCCCTATATTAATGCCAATAGGGGCGTGTAGCTGACTAATTTCGGCAGGCGAACAGTCTAGCTGGGCTAACCGTTCACAGCGAGCCTCGGTGGTCTTTAAAGAGCCCATAGCACCTATGTAAAACGCCTCTGTTTTAAGCGCTTCCATGAGCGCCATATCATCTACTCTAGGGTCATGCGCGAGTGCTAAAATGGCACAGTACGGATCAAAAAATCGCTCCCTTACCAAATCATCCGGTAGGCATTGTATTATCTCAACACCTTCTTGTTTCCAACCCTGTAAAAACGATTCGCGGGGGTCACAAAGCGTTACCGAAAAACCAACAGAGATCGCCATTTGAGCAACATAAAATGAGACTTCGCCTGCTCCTAATAACAACATTTTAAATGTGGGCCCAAACAGTATCGTCACTGAATCCGCCAATTCCGCTAACTCAACTGTTTTAACAACACTCATACCATGCTCGTTGTCAGGCCCAGTCGATAAGGCCATTCCATCACCTGTTAACGAAACCACTCGGTATATTCGCTGGCGATTATTGAGAGACTCTAGAATCCCGTTAAGGTGCTGGCATGTTTCAGGTGTGGCAGTTAAGCGCTCAACCAATACGGTTAACTGCCCACCACATGGAAGCGAGTAGCGAGCCTGATCACCTTCTGATATTGAGTAATCGTACAAAAAAGGGAGGTCTATAACATTTGACACTTGATGCGCTAACGCGAGTTTTCGAATTAACGCCTCTTCAATGCAACCACCCGACAGTGACCCTACAACACCAAATTCTGGGTGAAATGCCAGAATAGAACCCGCAGGCCTAGGCGACGAGCCCCATGTTTTTACAATGGTACACAACCAGACCGAGTGGCCTGCATCGAGCCATTGGCATAAGGTATCAATGACTCTGTACTCAGTGCTAACCATCTGCGGGGGCATTATGTCAATCGCAGCGGTAGAGACCTCAACCGCTTACCCGTAGCGGCAAATATTGCATTAGCAACCGCTGGGGCTAATGGCGGCACACCGGGTTCACCTACCCCGGTAGGGCTTTCATTGCTATCAACTATATATACGTCAATTTCAGGGGTTTCATTCATCCGCAACAATTTATAATCATCGAAATTAGATTGCTCAACACGCCCGTTTTTAAGGCTTATTTCACCATAAAGCGCAGCCGTCAGAGCAAAAATAATTCCGCTTTCCATTTGAGCTTTGACAATATCGGGGTTAACCACAATACCGCAGTCAATGGCGCACACCACTCGGTGCATATTAATCTCGCCGTTATCGACGGACAACTCGACCACTTGGGCGGCATAACTCTTAAAGCTTTTATGTACCGAAATCCCTCTAAAGCGACCTTTTGGTAACGACTTACTCCAGCCTGATTGCTCAGCCGCTAATTCTAATACTCGACGCTGGCGAGGTTGGTTTTGCAACAGCGATTGTCTAAACAAAAATGGATCGGTCATCGTTTCATGTGCCAATTCATCGATAAAGCTTTCCACATAAAATGCATTTTGTGAATGACCAACAGAACGCCAAAACGACACCGGCACACCAATGTCTGCATGCGTATGACGAACCTGTAAATTCGCTATATCGTAGGGCACACTAACAGCTCCTTCGATAGCTGTTTCATCTTTAGGTACCGCAACACCTTGCATGGCCAAGCCAATAGAACCCAGCATGCCGTACATAAACTTAGGTGCCCAAGGGTACTGTGCTGGCGCAGCATCCCGGATATACCAGTCAAGTAAATTAGGCGCAACAATTTGATGATCCCAGCCAGTCACTCCGCCGGTATCATTAAAGGTAGCTTTTAGCTTGTGATACGTTGCCGGGCGATACCAGTCATGCTGAGTGTCTTCTTCCCGCGACCACATCAGCTTAACCGGGCGCTTAGCCTGGGTCGCCACTGCGGCGGCTTCTTCAATAAAATCTTGAGTGAGGCGACGACCAAAGCCGCCACCTATCGCGGTAACCGTAACATCAACATCACTAGGCGAAAGGTCAGTAACACGCGCCACCGCAATACGGGCAAGGTCAGGTGCTTGGGTGGGAGCCCATACCTGAGCGTGGTTATCGCGCACCTCAACGACACAATTCATAGGTTCAAGCGTAGCGTGTGCAAGAAATGGAGTGTGATACTCTGCTTCGAAAACACGAGCCGCACCCTCTACCGCATCGTCAAAATCCCCTTCATCACGGACTATTTTACCTTGGTCTGCCAACGCCGCCTGCTTAAAGCTCTGGAACATATCATCCGATGACAACTCTGCAAGAGGCCCTTCATCCCACTCGATTTCAAGCGTTTGTTGCGCTTTTCGAGCCTGCCAGTATTGCTCGGCCAAGACGGCGATGCCGTTGTAAACTTCAAAAACAGCCACAATACCTTTTGAGGCTAATGCTTTCGAAGCGTCAAACTGTTTAACTTTTCCGCCTATTACAGGGCTTCGGCTGATGACCGCATAGACCATACCTTCGACGTCTGTATCGATGCCATACACTGTACGACCATTTACCTTACCTGCTATGTCTAATCGTTTATTCTGCTTACCAATAAACCTAAATTCTGCAGCAGGCTTTAAGCGGGGGTTTGAGGGTACAGACTGTGAAGCAGCCAGCACAGCTAACTCACCATAACTCAATTTTTTGCTATGGTCGGCCAACGCTACATATCCATCATTTGCCTGGCACTGCTCAACCGGCACTTCATAAACTTCTGCGGCAGCCGCTACCAGCATCTCTCTAGCGGTAGCACCCGCTAGTCTTATTTGCCCCCAACTGGTCGATAAACTGTTACTTCCCCCAGTCATCTGCAAACCATATTCAGGGTTTCGATAATCATTCGCCACAGGAGCATAAATAACGGTAACCGTCTCCGGCTCAACACCTAATTCTTCAGCCAATAATGTTGTGAGCCCGGTCGTCGTGCCCTGCCCCATTTCAACACGGTCCAGGGTAAATATGATGTTCGATTCAGAGGTAATTTCAAGCCAAGCATTAGCCGCCCAGTCTCCCCCTTCTGATAGCGCCTTACCGCCAAAGGTGGCACAGCCGGGCAAGAACGAAGCGAGAGAAAAGCTGCCGGTGGCGGTCACAGATACCTTTAAGAACTGGCGCCGAGAGACATTAATGTCAGTCGATTGGTGATTCATGATAAGCCTCCTCGGTTAGCTGTTTTTAAGATTATCAGCAGTGTGGTGAATAGCTGCTTTTATTCTGGGGTAAGTACCACACCTGCACGCATTTCCTGACATGGCTGAGTCTATATCAGCATCCGTTGGATTAGCATTTTGCGCCAATAATGCACTGGCAGACATTAGCTGGCCAGACTGGCAGTAGCCGCATTGAGGAACATTAAATTCAACCCAGCTTGCCTGTAGTGGATGGGGGGTGTCATCAGAACCAAGGCCTTCGATAGTCGTAATATTCTGGTTCTCAACCGCGCTGACAGGGGTAATACAAGAACGAATAGCGTGTCCATTCAAGTGCACAGTGCAGGCCCCGCAAAGGCCTTTCCCGCAGCCAAACTTCGTACCTTTGAGTTTTAGCTCATCCCTGATCACCCATAAAAGAGGCGTATCTGGCTCAAACTCAACCACCTGCTCCACTCCATTAACCGCAATCTTCATCATTCGCCTCTTTTCGATTAATACTGTTGTTTCTATGCCTGTTATCGGCGAACCGAATTCATAAGTAGCCTATGACCATGAGTGCAAGCGCGAGCGTTTAATCACTGAGCAAATCATGCCCCTCTGGCAGCTGCTTATGCAACCAAATAGCCAATTTGTGCTTTATATTGGGTTCGTTTTCCTGCTCTGAGGGAAGAGGTTGAATTTGCTTATCATGTACCAGCAGCCGGTAAATATATTCTGATTTTTTCTTGGATGAGTCTGTCGATTCGAAATGGCAGACACCTCTTTTTTCAACATAAATAGACCCAATACGAATAGCCTCTTTGACTAATTTAGCTTCATTTTTCAATTTTTTCATAGAGAGCCCTGTGTTTGCGAAATCACTTGTTTATTAGGAAGTAAAGATCATGCCGTCGGCTAAGTCCTGATGCCATGGAGCCTCGTCCAACCAAACAAGCAGGTCACTAAAGGGTAAAGGTCTGGCCAAGTAGTATCCTTGAAGATAATCGCACCCCATAGCTTTTAAAGTATCGAAACTTGTAAGCGTTTCAACACCTTCGGCAACGACGTCATAACCCAAATCATGACACATATTAACGGTGGTTTTGACAATTATAGAGCCATCTTTATCTTGGTCCATCTCCATCACAAACGATCGATCAATTTTGATTTCATGAACCGGTAATTTTTTGATGTAAGCCAGTGAAGAGTGGCCGGTTCCAAAATCATCGATCGATAGTTTAACGCCAATATGGTTTAACGTAGTCAATATCAATAGCGCATTCTCAGGATCTTCCATCATAGCAGTTTCGGTCACCTCCAACACAAGAAAGCGAGGTTCAACTCGGTATTTATTAAGCAACGACTTTACTAATAACGGAAATTGTTTCTCTTTTAAGTTAACCGCAGAAATATTGACGGCGACTGCAACTTCATACTCTTTATCATTTAGCTCAGCGACTCTCGACAGAGCCTTATCTAGCACCCATTTAGTCACCATATTAATAGTGCCCGTTTTTTCAGCTATAGGAATAAACTCATCAGGCGGGATAAAACCATGTAAAGGGTGATTCCAGCGCAACAATGCTTCAATGCTGGTTACCCTGTTCAGCTTACAACACACCTGAGGCTGAAAATAAAGTTCTAACAAATCATTGTTAATGGCATTCCTAAGGTCCCCCATCAATGTTAGCCGACGAGCATTATAGGGGTTAATTTCTTCAGAGTACTCTGTCACGCGGTCGCCACCATGAATGCCGACGTCCACCGCTATCATACCGTTGCTCAGTAGTGCATCAATATTGTCACCATGCTGAGGATAATGGGCAATACCTACCGACGCGCCAACGTCAATTGCCAAACCATCATATTCAATAGGCGTCGATAACATTTCAACTAACTCTCTCGCTGTCTTTACAAGATCCAGATTCTTGCGCCTATCAATAAGCATAGCGGTAGATACGCCTTCAACGACTGATATCCCTAGCGATTGCCGTTCATTTTGCTCAATTGCTATCAGGCCCTCTAGCCCCTGAGCTTTACTATTAACCTTCAAACAAACCGTTTTTAGCAATTGATCCGCTCTCAGATGCCCTAGGGTTTTATTAATTTCATGAAAGCGATCAAAGTGAACTAAAACAAGCGCGATACCCTCTTTGCGAAATAGATCATTTTTCAACAGTTCACCAAAACGATTTTCCATAAACGCTCTATTAGGGAGCCCTGTTAAATGATTATGAGTCGCATCATAGATCATGGTCTCTTCTATATGATGGCGCTGCCTAACCTCTGAGAGCATTTTTTGCTGAGCTTTCCAGCGATCTTGTCGCTCTCGGTTTAACCGGTCAGCAAGGGCGAACGATAAAAGCACCGCTTCCAGAGCTGAACCAAACTGCAGACTGTTTTCAGTAAAGAAGTTATAGGGAATAACACCAAATTTATTCAAGGCCAACAGTGTGGTAGATACCACCATACACATCCAGGCGATCGTGAAGAAGCGAGCAATTTTATGTCCTTTCATCCACAGGTAGGGGCCTATAAATATGCAGCCTAAACTCACCACGGCAACCATAAACACGGCGGATGTCGTCACCAAACGATAAGGCAACACAAAGGCCGCCAATATGTTTAATGCTCCCAGCGTAGCGGTGACCTTGAAAAATAGATCCATTCGCGGAGCATGATGCGCTAACGATAAAAAACTGCGACTAAATAGAGACGTAAACAACACACAGCCCGGCACCCCGAGCAATACGGCCATTTCCTGCACAGCAGGAAACCTCGGCCAAAGATACTGGTAGGTTATCCCATGCATCGCCGATTGGGTCAGTAAAAACGAAAAGACAAACATTACATAATAAAAGTACGGCGCTTCCTTGAGTGAAAAGAACAAAAAGAAGTTGAACAACACCATTACTGACAAAACACCGTAAAATATGCTTTTACGAACTAACTCAGACTGATCGTCTATAAAGAATTGTTGCGGCTCCCAAATTGAAAGCGGCACCTGAATCGCACCACTGCTTTCAATACGAAAATAGACTTCATTTGTCTCACCCGCATAAAAGTCCAGAGGAAAAATAAAATTTCGATGCTCGACAGGTCGCTGCGAAAACGGGAGTTTATCACCAGTTGAGTACTGATCTATCACCACACCATTTCTGACACGAAAGAACTCAATATGATCGATGAGAGGGTAGTCAATTACCAATAATCGGGATAGCTCATCTTGTTGCGAGGCATTATGCAAAGAGAGCCGAAACCAATATGAACTATTGGTATACCCGAAATTTGGGGTGGAGTCAGTATTTTCTGTCCATGCTTCAATAGGGGTTTGCAGAATATTCCCTATCATCAACCTGCTTTCTGCATCTTCCAGATACTCGATGTAAGGACCTAAGGCCAATTTAAGCTGATACTGATCAAAGCTCGCACTTTTATTTGGATGAACGAAGTTCTCCGCATGGGCAGACGACATCAATACGCTGCAAAACACCAGGAGCGCCCTCAGTGTTTTAAAACGGATAGAACCCACAAAACTCCTATGCCACCGGCCCTTTATCTCTATTGATACTCAAACCTATAGCTTTGTCCAAATTCGAAATAAGTAAAACTCACACTTTCTTATTACCAATTAACCTGCAAACTACTCTTTAATTAAAGCCGCTAGTTGGAAGGATTACCATTTTTTTCTGTAATGGCAAGTATCCATAGCATAAAAACCTTTAAATGAGGTGGGAGAATGTTTTTGTAATCACCTGTACCGCACTAACGGCATTCAATAATAGTAAGCTTGTTTTTGGGTGCAGAGAGGCTCTTTGCCATAACCCTATAGGCATCTGCGTCAAATGGATAGTCGCCCTCCAAACAAGCGCTCACCTGTTCACGTACATTAAAATCATCAACTTCTACATCACTATTAACCGTGGCTAAGTGAATCCACCCATAAATTATATGAATATCTGTTTTCCCGATGAAAGACTGATATTCCTTTACTGCAATAGCGCCTTTATAAGGCCATTTTTTAAGTTGTAGCGAGTGAAATGCAATCTGCATTCTTAAGTTATACCGACTCATATCCTCCTCGCCAACACAAGCGCCCTTGCAACGACCAAGCTTATACTGAAAGCAAGCTCCTTGACCTTTATCTAACCCGATTAGTTTTGCACATAATTCATTAGTTGAATTGATACCCTGAAGCGCTTTCTCTGCTATCTTTTTAGTTTTGAAAAGACCGTAAAATTCATGCAACCGTGTCACATCAACCTTTTGCACTGGCTGAAGTGTTAAATAACCTTTTTTATTCGGAATTAACGTATATGAATGAAGACTGTTCACCGATCGAGAACGTTTATTATGGACAGGCTTTAGTGTTTTTATTTGCTGCAGTTCTAGCAACAGCGCACCTAATTCACCTGCTGTTTCCGTCCACTCAATACGCCTTACACTTTGCGACATCACCACACCTTTTGCAGTGCTGTGATCAGACATAAAGTGGGACATCACTCGCTGATAGATATTGTTCGCTTTCCCCACATACAGCAACACATCGCCCTCTCCGAAAAAACGGTAAACACCCGAAGTTTGAGGTAGCTCGTCCAATGAGTCAGGCGGAAGATATGACGGTAAACTTGGACGCTTGAGAATTTTGCCTATCACACCTTCAACTTCACCCTTGCCGCATTCTGAAAGCGCATGAAGAAAAAATGCCAGCATTGAATCTACATCACCCATGGCTCTATGGCGTGGACCAGCCGCCAAATTATGCCTAGCGATTAACGCATCCATACTATGCTTAATATATTGAGGATAAAGCTGTCGAGATAGTTTAACCGTGCAGAGAACTTTAGCAGAGAATGATTCGTTGATTCGACGAAACTCACTTTTCACAAAACTATAGTCAAAGCGAGCGTTATGCGCTACAAAAACGGCACCCTCAAGCTTGCTTTTGAACGTATCGGCAATTGCAGAAAATAACGGCGCACCCTGCACCATTTGATTGGAAATACCTGTGTAGTTTTCAATAAAGGGAGGGATTGTTTGTTGAGGGTTAACCAACGATTGCCACTCATCAACAACCTGTCCATCAATAACCTTTTTAAGCCCGATTTCAATAATTCGGTCCCCAGGAGGGCTACCTCCGGTTGTCTCTAGGTCAATAAAAACATATGTTTGACTAAGCACGTTGCTCATCATCTCTTGGTAGCCTCAAACTGATTACGAACCCATACAATCAGAACTATTCTCAATCATCTTTAGGTTTGTTCTCTTTATAGAACGCTTTCCAACACGCCTTCTCATCACTGCATTTTTCCCGAGCTTCTTTCATTTTTAAACTGTACTTTTCACGCAACTCATCACGACAGGCCTCATCATCGCCACAATGCTGAGCAACTCGTTCCTCACGCTTCGCTCGGCGCTGCATATACTTTGCTCGCATATCGTCTCTGCAGGCTTTATCATCACCGCACTTTTTATGAACATGCTGTTTATATTTCGTCATACGTTCAGAGTACTCTGCGCGTTTCTTTTCTATGCAAGCCGTATCGTTACCACAGGTCTTTTGTACAAATTTTTCAATGCGACTATCAAGTGGCTGCCCCTCGCCATTTCTACCTTGCGACCCAGATGACGCCGTACCAGAAAAAAGGCTGAGCACTAACAGTGTTAACCCGATGTTTATTATTTGCATAGAAAACCCTCTATTTAGTTTTAACATGTTATTAACATTAATCAGCGCTACAGGATATTACTTACGGCTCACTTTATCTATCAACATGCACTCCAATGGTTCGCTGCACATTACACCCAGTTAAGTGACATGAGCTCGCTCGACTAATTTTTTAGCGCCCCGCTATACAGAGTTATTACTCGATCGAAGATAACCTGTTAAACTGCCCCCACGTTAACAGTAGACACACTTGCAAGGATTGAGGCCATGGCCGATACACTTTACGGGTCAAATGAACCCGTTATTTTTACCATGTTGATGACACCCGATATGGCTAACTTCTCAGGTAACGTACACGGGGGCAATCTTTTAAAGCTTTTAGATCAAGTCGCCTACACCTGTGCAGCAAGGTACAGTGGGCAATACGCCGTCACACTGTCAGTAGATCAAGTGACCTTTAAGCAAGCGATTAAAATAGGTGAAGTCGTGACCTTTTACAGCTCCGTGAATTACGTCGGTAACACCTCGATGGAAGTCGGCGTAAAAGTAGTGGCAGAAGACATTCACACCCACGAAAAGCGACATACCAATAGCTGTTATTTCACCATGGTTGCGGTCGATAAAAATGGAAAATCCAGCCCAGTACCACCACTAGATTTTCAAGGTGACCGCCAAAAAGGCCGCTATATCGCCGCAAAACTGCGTAAAGAACTACGTAAAGAGCACGATAAAAGGCTCAAAGAAGTTCATGACACCTGGATTGGCAACTACGACACTATGACCGATGCAGAAATAGACGCTGAGTTCCAAAAGTACCGAAACTCTTAATTATTACGGCACTATTAACATTTAAAAATCAATAAAAATGCCCCTCATTTTGGGGCATTTTTATCAACACCAATACTCATATTAACTACAACAGAAGCTGCCTTAAATCCCCTAGCAGTACACCGAGTAGCGTTGTAAATCGCGCGGCATCTGCGCCATTCACAGCCCTATGATCATAAGATAACGACAATGGCAGCATCAAACGCGGCACAAATTCCCCACCATCCCATACCGGCTTAATGGACGCTTTCGACAGACCTAGAATAGCTACTTCAGGTGTATTGACGATCGGCGTAAAAGCCGTACCGCCGACACTACCCAAGCTTGATATCGTAAAACATCCACCCTGCATTTCAGCGGGTTTTAGTTTCTTGCTTTTGGCTTTTCCGGCTAGTTCAATACACTCTTCCGCTAACTCCCAGAGGCTTTTCTTATCGACATCCCGAATCACTGGAACCACCAACCCTTCTGGGGTATCAACTGCTACACCAATGTTCACATATCGTTTCTGGATCAGCTCATGAGAGTCCATATCAATCGAGACATTAAACTGAGGATACTGATTCATCGCATAAGCGCAGGCTTTTAGAATAAACGGTAAAGGAGTAAGCTTCGTCCCTTTAGACTCGGCGGCCGCTTTTTGGGCTTTTCTAAAGGCTTCCATATCGGTGATATCAGCATCATCAAACTGAGTCACATGAGGGACATTTAACCAACTTTTGTGCATATTTTCCGCAGTCAGTTTATGAATGCGACTTAACGGAGAACGTTCTATTGGCCCAAACTGGCTAAAGTCCGGTAGGGTGACAGACGGAATACCATGCCCTACTGTACCTGCTGAAACTGGCCCCTGCCTTAACCTTGCCTTAACAAACGATTGAACATCTTCTTTTAAGATGCGACCTTTTGGTCCACTACCTGTTACCTGAGCTAGTTCGACACCAAATTCTCTAGCCACTTTGCGCACAGCTGGTCCGGCATGCACCTTATGGTCAATGCCCGGTTCGACAATAGCAGCGATTTCTTTTCGACTACTCAAATCGGCTTTGGGCAAAACGGCTGCAGGTTGAGAAACGGCTGGCGTGTTCTGGCTTTCGCTCTGAACTGAATCGACTGCGACTACATCGCCACTCTTGATACTCATTTCCGCAATCGAATCACCCGTGCCGACGATATCTCCTTCTTTGATCAACAACTTTTCAACCGTACCTTCATGGGGTGACGGTATCTCCATGGTCGCCTTATCTGACTCCAATACAATAAGTGTATCTTCCACCGCGACTTGGTCACCAACCTTAATCGACACTTCAACCACTGTCACCTTACCTGAGCCGCCGGTATCGGGCACCGATACCACCTCTAATCGCGACTCTGACGCTGACGGCTGTGCGATTTCGGGCTCGACCTCAGTATCTTTCGTGTCAGACTCAGCCTTATCAGCCGGTTCCGAGCTAGGTTCAGCCGATGCCTCTATCACCAAAATAACATCACCTTCAGAGACTTTATCGCCTACCGCCAGCTTCATTTCTAACACATCACCTGCATCTGATGCAGGGATCTCCATAGTTGCCTTATCTGATTCCAGTACGATAACCACATCATCGACTGCAATCGTGTCACCTGCGGCAACACATAATTCAATTACCTCGACATCGGTACTGCCACCAATGTCGGGAACCTTGATATCACTCTTACTCATCTCAAGCTCCTCAATATAGGGTCAGTACTCATTAGCGGGTGATTGGGTTTGGCACGTTTCGGTCGATGTTATATTTTCTCATCGCCTCAATCACAAGCGTCTGATCAATATCACCGCGCTTCGACAGCGCTTGCAAGGCTGCCACCACTACAAAGTATCGGTCAACTTCAAAGAAGTGCCGTAGTTTTTCTCTAGTATCACTGCGACCAAAGCCATCCGTACCCAATACCGTATAGTCAGTCGGCACCATCGCCCTAATTTGCTCGCCGTATAGTTTGATATAGTCGCTAGACGCAATCACCGGGCCTTTTTGATCTTTAAGGCAAGCCGTGACATAGCACTCTTTTTCCTTCTCTTCGGGGTGCAGCATGTTCCATCTACGAATATGCTGGCCATCTCGTGCGAGCTCGTTAAAGCTGGTCACACTCCATATGTCAGAGCCGACACCAAAGTCTTCTGCCAGCAATTGCGCTGCCGCTCTCACCTCATTCAAAATCGTGCCACTACCTAATAACTGGACATGTGCTTTTTTACCCCTACCTTTAGCCTTAACACCTTCCAGCAGGTACATGCCTTTTATAATGCCTTCTTCGGCCCCCCCTGGCATGGGTGGTTGTTCGTAGTTTTCGTTCATAATGGTGATGTAGTAATAAACGCTTTCATTCTCTGCGTACATTCTTCTCATGCCATCCTGAATCACCACTGCCAGTTCGTGAGCATACGCAGGGTCATACGCCACACAGTTTGGCACCGTGCCGGCCAAAATATGACTATGGCCATCTTGGTGCTGCAACCCTTCTCCATTGAGTGTGGTTCGACCTGCCGTGCCTCCCATCAAAAAGCCTCGAGCACGCATATCACCAGCAGCCCAACAAAGGTCACCTACACGCTGAAAACCAAACATCGAATAAAATGTGTAGAACGGAATAAGAGGAAAGTCACTGGTACTATATGCCGTTGCACAGGCAGCCCAAGCCGCCATGGCACCTGCTTCATTAATACCCTCTTCTAGTATTTGCCCATTGGCGTCTTCGCGATAATACATCATCTGCTCGCGATCATGGGGTATATACTTCTGACCTTCAGAGGTATAAATCCCCAACTGCCGGAACATTCCCTCCATACCAAAGGTACGCGCTTCATCGGGTACGATCGGTACAATCCGTTTACCAATACGCTTATCTTTGGTTAAGGTTGAAAGGATACGCACGAACGCCATCGTAGTCGATATTTCTCGACCGTTAGACCCTTTCAACTGCGCTTCAAATACGTCGAGGCTTGGGATCGTTAATGGCCGGCTGTCTTTTCGCCTTTTCGGGTAAAACCCCCCTAGATTCTCTCGGCGCTTACGCATATAGAGCATTTCCGGACTATCCGCAGGGGGTCGATAATAAGGAATGTCTTTCAACTCTTCATCATTCAATGGAATACCGAAGTGGTCTCGGAATGATTTGAGCGTATCCATATCCAGTTTTTTCAACGAATGTGTTGCGTTCTGTGCTTCGCCTGCTTTTCCAAAGCCGTACCCTTTAATGGTATGAGTCAGAATCACAGTCGGCTGCCCCTTGGTTTTAACCGCTTCATGATAAGCCGCATACACTTTATAGGGGTCGTGCCCGCCTCGGTTTAGCTGAGCAATATCTTCATCCGTTAAACTCTCTGCCAGTTTTGACAACTCAGGCGATCTGCCGAAAAAATGCTTACGGGTATAAGCCGCGCCATTGCCTTTAAAGTTTTGTAAGTCGCCATCGACACACTCATCCATGACTTTTTGCATCGCCCCATTGGTGTCATTGTCAAACAGGGTATCCCAGTGCCGCCCCCAAACCACTTTGATAACATTCCAGCCTGCACCACGAAATACACCTTCAAGCTCCTGGATAATTTTACCATTCCCCCTAACCGGGCCATCCAAACGCTGCAGGTTGCAGTTCACGACAAAAATCAGGTTATCTAGCTTTTCTCGGCCTGCCAGTGATATGGCACCTAGTGATTCTGGCTCATCAGTCTCACCATCGCCGATAAAGCACCAGACCTTTCGGTCTGAGTTATCGACCAATTCACGGTTGTGCATATACTTCATGGTGTGGGCTTGATAGATCGCTTGTAGCGGACCTAACCCCATCGATACGGTTGGGAACTGCCAGTAGTCAGGCATCAACCAAGGGTGCGGGTATGACGACAACCCGTTGCCATCGACTTCGTTGCGGTAGTTATCCATCTGCTCATCAGAGATCCGCCCTTCTAGAAACGAGCGGGCATAAATACCAGGCGCAGAATGGCCTTGAATATAAATCAAATCAGAATCACGAGACTCATTACCAGCGTTAAAGAAGTAGTTAAAGCCCACATCATACATCGTAGCAATAGAAGAGAAGGTAGAAATGTGACCGCCTAATTCTCCGGGTCGTTGATTAGCGCGTAGAACCATCGCTAGCGCATTCCAACGAATCAGTGACCGAATTCGGCGTTCCATAAACAAGTCGCCAGGCATCCGTGCTTCTTTAGTCGGTGGTATGGTGTTTCTAAAGGGGGTGGTGATGGAGTATGGCAACTGGGCGCCATCTCGTGTAGCTCGTTCGGAAAGACGTGTTAATAAATAGTGGGCCCGATCAACCCCCTCGTTGTCGATCACCGATTCTAGTGATTCTAACCATTCCCGGGTTTCAATCGGATCTGAATCCTCGTGCATCACTTACTCCTACTGGATCTCATAACGTAATTACGGTTGTGTATGACGCGCCCATAGTCAATAAATGTCGAGTACGTCTAACACGCTAAAATGCAATGAGTAGTCAAAACCATGCTGTAATCCGGCGTACTCACGTATGCCCCATCACAACCAATAGAATTGCTGACTCGCCCACTATTACTGTTTGTCCCTTGGCAACCTGTCAGATCTGGCCAGGTTATCTATTACGAGCCTATTATTTTTATGATTGGCTCACGCTAACATTCCGTGCTTTTCTTTATTTATAATGCGCCCACGGTTTAGATTAACCAACATTTTTAAACATGTTTTATGTATGGTTATCGCCGAATTACTGAAAATAAACCGTTAATAAGTGTTCGTTATTCATATATTGTAGGCCGATTCCTATTTTTTGCTTAATGAAATAAACAACTTGGGGAGATTATTTAATTAAACGGATTACGCCACTGAGAGTTGCATACCGTTTTGATTAGAGTCAGCACGTTTGTGGTGTTTTCGACTAACCTCTTTTAGTTAAACCAACTCCGTTATAATACAAAATATCAGGCGCGTCGAGAGTCTTTAATATCCAGCAAACGCTAGCTTGTGAGTAAACAATAATCCACACCTGCTCACATTTAACAATCCCTGCATTCTATAAGTCAGCCTGAGCTGTTAATATAGTTCCTCAACATGCAATAAGTTCGTTTACGTTCACTAAAGAGCGTTTATTGTGGTCGTCTGTATTGGCTGCTAAGACCAATCAAGAGTGAGTGGCATAAACATGTATAAAGTTAACACGATTATTTTCAGTGCTGCATTGGTAAGCATCATGCTAAGCACCGCAGTTCAAAGTGCCGAACCAATGAGCGAGTCCGACCTAGGTAATGTATCTGCAGTAAGTGGCAATGTACTTAACATTATGGGCTCATCTGCATCAGGCGATACAACCAACAAACCCGCCCCCCAAAAACAAGCATCGATCTCAGCTAACTATATTGAAGTTGACCAAGCATTAGAGTCTCGAAACAATACATCATTAACCCCTTCTGCCATAAACCCACAAGATAGTGTTTCTACATTTAAAATTAGTGAACGTACCAACGGACAAAATAACACTGCTACGCTTTATTATGATGAAAAAGCCAACCTAAACAGTTCCTCATACAACGATAACGTGCTTTCCATCAATCAAGATGTTCAAATTCAGCGAGTTCAGATCGAACAGGCGGGGCATTCTGCAAGCCCCCCCTTCAGAGGGGACTACACATTTGGAAATCTTCAGGTTAACGGAGCAGTGTCTATCATGGGACGTTAACTACTAAGCTATTACGTTCTGCTTTCCATACCATGACAGCAACTCTTGCAGTCATATAAAATAACAACGAAAACTCAAGACAAAGAGATAAACCTGCTACCAGCGTTACTTCAGGCACTAGAATCATCAGCATCAAAAACAACAAACTGCTCAGGTGTAATCGATAAAAGTATCTCGAATGCTTAATCTGCAAGATAGCCCTCATGTGCGGCAATGACTTAATTGCTTCAAAGTTACCAGCACAAAAACGCTGCATATGAAGGTACGAAAGAAAGGGTATTATTTTCTGCAACATCCCTCCGAGAACAGACACAATAACGCCAAATACCAATAAGACACCATTCAAAAGCCATGCCTTCTCATTAACGATGCCGAACCACCCACATTCAAGAACCACTTGAATAACCATAAATCCCATTAGCGAACTAATAGCCGTTTTCCAGAGCATCACCGTTACATCTTCAATCTTTCGTTTTCGCTTATTTAAAAGCCTCCACACCTGTATGCCATATACACCAAAACACGCTAACAATAAGCCCTTTGCGGCAGACGAAACAGCGCCCCCAGCATAAAAGAAATCAATTACACTCGCGGCGACAAGGGTTAAAAACGTGACAACAGGTGTCCACCGCTGAAAATTCAAGTTAAACGAGGGCGTTACATGAAACATTGGGATGACTTGAAAGCTTACCCCCATTATTAATAAACCAACCCAGCCGGCCAGACCCCATAGCAAATGAAAATCAGTCCACCTACGATCAAAGCCGACGATCTCGGGATAACCGTGCATTAGTAGCAAGCCCCCCCCCACCGCAATCATCACTAACAATGAGATAAGCGATAACCGCATCGCCATTAATGTCGGCGAACTGCGATGAGCACGACTCACTGCCAACAACCCACACACGGCTAATATCATCAGCCCCAGTACGAGCAAACATGCAGCAGCCGCAAACAACCACGCAATATCATTCAACATTGCAATCGAAAACAGCATCACCCCCAAGGTCAGGCAACCATATACCGATGCAGGTACAACCTTACCACCAGGGAGTAAACACCCACCTACAACAGATGTAACTTGAAACAATGCACCCACCATCACCATCGTAACCGTACCAATAGTGACTAAATGAAGCGTGAGTATCACCTCTTTAAACCACCGACTCTGCCATAGAGCTGTGTCACTACCAAACAGCAACATCCCTCCCAAAACACTCAATGCCATACCCGCAATCAGGGCAAATAACGGAGCGGTTAGAAAAAAACGGAAAGGTATTGTCCAGTACGGTACAAAATCAAAATTTAGTGGGGTATCGCGATTCATAGGGGGCCAATCACACATCGTTTACTTAGAAAATTGGTTTGCCGCTGCGCGGTTACTTTTGTGCCAAAAATAGATGTGTATAACACCGTCAGCAGGATAAATTGTTTGGTGTAAAAAGCCCATTTCATCCGCTGTTTGATATAGCGGAAAAGGTTCTTGGCGGTGCATCATATTAAGTACGACATCGTCAGGCAGCGTAGCAAGACACTGTACCGCGAGGCTATAGGGTTCAGGAGGTTCCAGATCACTCACATCCAAATCAATAATCTTCACTCTACACCCATCCATAAACTAATCTTATGCCACCAATGCTTCACTAATTTTGTACACTGTATCCTCCTTGGGTAAAGTGTCATTGAGCATCGGGTACAAAACCTGCTCTTCTTTCATGTTGTGCTGCTGCATGAAAATCATTAGCGACTCGCATTGCCCTAGCGCCTCATCAGTATCTTTTGCGTCAATGGCAGACGTGATTGATTTAAACATCTCACGCATTTGCAAATGTTCACCACGCATAACCAGTGTTGGACCCGCTTGCATACCTGTCACTTCTTCAAACGCAGGAAAGAGCGCCTGTTCCTCAAGCGTAAAGTGCTGCTCAATCCTAGCGCAAAAGTTCATCCAAAGACTTAACCCTTCGTCGAATTTACCTTCAGCGATAGCCTCTTCAGCACTCGCATAAATCTCATCGCAACCACGATGATCGTCGGTCATTAGTTCTGATATAGAAGACATGGCTGATAAGCCTCATTGATGTTTTGGTAAATGTTGTTTTGATAAATATAGTTTTGACAATTCAATTTGTTGAGCATGAGTATCGAAAACTACAGCCAAAATCTAAATGATTTAAATCAACTCAACTCAGAAAGAAATTCCCCCCCTGAGCCACTTAAAATGCCATATAGGGATAATCACCTATTTCATACAACCATTAGATCGCTAAAATAGGCTTATTGAATTTACTTAATTTCTTACTTGTCATCTGAGAAGAGCTTTAGGCACTAGGTTTCTCGCAACTTATGTGCCTTTTTTTATGCCTTTTATTCATATAAGTTTCACCGTTCATTTGATACCTTATAGATAGTTGTTTATTTAAATTGCAAGATATTGCATTAGCCTTGCATAGTAAGAAGTATCAACATCTCTAGCTAGCAATATGCCCTATGATTTATAAAAGGATATAAAGATGAAATTAATATTCGGAGCGCTAATGACTCTAATCGCGCTATACGGCTGTTCAACGGTCAATATTATCGACACCAACCCCGATAATCCCGCCGATATATTAAAATCAGAAATGTCGGGGTTAAGCCCTTCACAAACGAACACTCAGGGTAGCTGGCAATCGACTTTGGAGTACGTTAACAACAAGCTAAACTATGGCGAAAAGGTTTTTTACAGCTCCACCTTCAACAAATTCGTGCATGCCAAATTTTCGAATGAATATAAGCTTTTTGAAATGAGTGAACTAGATCTCGAGAATGCCACTATCCGTCGTCAAGGCACAGGTATAAAAAGAAGAAATGCAAGCATTAGCATTCCAGCAAAAGCAGACGTTCAGACCTTTGACCTCATTTTTTCATCAGGTAAGCGCACAACATCATCACACATTATATTTAAAGTAGACTCCGCTAGCGACTCGATAAAAGTAAAACAAGCATTTGACTTGATGGCTCTCCCCGAAAACAGAATTAATATACAGCAATAAGGGTTCTAGATATCAATAACGCAAAGCAACACGTAGCACAACTAAACTTTATTCTCTGCTAATTTATATGTGCATCATATACACAGGTTTTAATAAAATTTTTCTTAACCTATTGAAAAAAAAGATTATTCAGCGTACATCAGCAATCCAACTTGCAATATAAGGAACCTGACATAAGCTTGCTTAAATAACCGTTATAATTTTCGAGCTTTTCATCAATCTGCAATGTTTGTAAGATTGATGACCAATGGCTCCCTAGAGTATAAAGCACTCATATAGTTTGTCGGGGCCGAACGTTTAATCAGCGGAAATACCGACCAGGGTGGTCCACACCTGTAAATACAATCATTTGAAATATCAGGATCTTAATAATGAAAAAAGTGAACAAGAAGCTTCTGGGTTTTAGTGCGTCTTTAATGATGATGGGGGCAGCAACACTATCTCAAGCAGAAACCTTAAAGATCGGTCTTGCCGGGCCAGTCACAGGGCCTGTTGCACAATACGGCGACATGCAGATGATCGGCGCTCAAATGGCCATTGCCAAAATCAATGAAGCAGGCGGTGTTAATGGAATGCAGCTAGAAAGCGTTATCTACGATGATGCTTGCGACCCAAAACAAGCCGTGCAAGTAGCCAACAAAATAGTTAATGATGGTGTTCGCTATGTTGTAGGCCACTTATGTTCTAGCTCTACCCAGCCCGCTTCAGATATTTATGAAGATGAAGGCATTATGATGGTAACAGCAGCATCTACTAGCCCTGATATTACCGCTCGCGGCTACCAAATGATATTTCGTACCATTGGCCTAGACAGCCATCAGGGACCTACTGCAGGCAACTATATAGCAGATAAAGTAAAGCCTACCAAAATGGCCATCATTCACGACAAGCAGCAATACGGAGAAGGTATTGCAAACGCGGTTAAGCAAACAGTTGAAAGCAAAGGCGTTAACGTTGTCATGTATGAAGGTATTACCGCTGGCGACAAAGACTTCTCTTCTCTAATTGCAAAAATGCAAAAAGAAGGCGTTGATTTTGTTTATTACGGTGGTTACCACCCAGAGTTAGGCTTGATTCTTCGTCAATCAGCAGAGAAAAAATTTACCGCTAAGTTTATGGGCCCAGAAGGCGTTGGCAACAAAGATCTCAGCGCCATTGCCGGCCCTGCTTCTGAGCAATTATTAGTAACATTGCCACCAAGCTTTGATCAACGCCCTGAAAATGCTGATCTAGTAGCCTCTTTTAAAGCAAAAGACCAAGACGCGAGTGGCGCGTTTGTTTTAACTGCATACTCTGCAGTACAAATCATGACTGATGCCATGAAGAAAACAAACTCAACCGATACAGAAAAGATGCAAAAAGCAATGCGCGAAATGACCTTTAAAACGCCCACTGGAGATATTCAGTTTGACGAAAAAGGTGATTTGAAGAACTTTGATTTTGTCGTTTACCAATGGCATGCAGATGGCAGCAAAACGCTCGCTGAGTAAGCGCCTAAAGTACTAAAAACAAAACACCCTCTTTTGTAAAAAGAAGGGTGTTTTTTTGTATCATTGACATCTTTAAAACAAGGTTGTTTTGGGTGGCAATTACCCAGTGTACAGCGCCGAATAGTTTAACAGAGACTGGAGCCTATTAATGTTAGAAACAGCCCTCTACTTCATTCAGCAATTGCTGAATGGCCTTACTATAGGTAGCACCTATGCGTTAATCGCAATAGGTTACACCATGGTGTATGGCATTATCGGCATGATTAATTTTGCTCATGGCGAAATTTACATGATCGGAACCTATATATCATTTATCGCCATTAGCGGTTTGATCCCGCTACTCGGAATCGAATACCTGCCACTCATCCTTATTATTACACTCGCAGTTTCAATGTTTATCTCAAGTACTTACGGATGGGCAATAGAAAGAATCGCCTACCGGCCGGTTAGAGGTGGTAACCGATTGATCGCATTAATCTCGGCGATTGGTATGTCTATATTTCTACAAAACTATGTGAGAATAGCCCAAGGCTCACGAGATATTGCTATGCCATCGCTAATACAGGGCGGTTGGAGCTTCGGTCCTCCAGAAGGGTTTCAGGCATCTTTATCGTATATGCAACTATTCATTTTTATCGCAACGTTTATCACCATGGGCGGACTCACACTATTCATTGCGAGGTCTCGCATGGGGCGTGCTTGTCGAGCGGTATCAGAAGACATGAAGATGGCCGGCCTGCTAGGTATCAACACCAACAGAATCATTTCGCTCACATTTGTTATCGGGGCAGCATTAGCAGCCGTTGCTGGGCTTCTGTTAGGCTTATATTACGGGGTGACTAATCCTTATATTGGTTTTATAGCCGGTCTAAAAGCATTCACGGCTGCCGTACTAGGCGGCATCGGTAGCATTCCAGGCGCTATGCTCGGAGGGCTGCTGCTAGGTGTCACAGAAAGTATGACTTCTGCCTACTTCAGTTCTGAATACAAAGACGTAGTCTCATTCGGGTTGTTGATACTTATTTTATTATTCCGTCCGACTGGCTTGCTCGGAAAACCAGAGGTGGAGAAGATTTAATGAAAGATAAATTTTTTCCTGCATTAATTGCAGGTATTGTTACCTTCGTATTGGCCTTTCCGTTGCTGGGATTAAGTATTGTTGCCGATGGCTTAACACTTGGGCTTGAAGGTGCTGACACAAAAACACTAGGCTATATCGCACTCGCATCACTCGCGGTATTTTTCTTCCAGCTGTGGAAAAGTAATATTGTCGCAGTAGCCAAGAGCATCCCACTCCCCAAAAAAGCCTATAGCTCGCCTGCGGCACGCTCACAATCTCAGAGAGATAAACGCGAGAAGCTATTTACACTTATCGTTGTTGCGCTAGCGCTAGTCTGGCCGTTCTTTGCTTCTAGAGGTAATGTAGACCTTGCCACACTAGTATTAATCTATGTCATGCTTGGATTAGGATTAAACATCGTTGTCGGCTTGGCGGGGCTATTAGACCTCGGATACGTAGCATTCTATGCCGTTGGCGCATACAGTTACGCATTACTGTACCAGTACTTCGGCCTATCTTTCTGGGTTTGCCTGCCGCTAGCAGGATTGTTCGCAGCTATCTTCGGGTTTATTCTGGGGTTCCCAGTCCTCCGGCTAAGGGGTGACTATCTAGCCATCGTCACACTCGGGTTTGGCGAAATCATCCGCATACTGCTTAACAACTGGACTCACCTAACTGGCGGACCGAATGGTATCGGAAGCATCCCAAAACCATCACTATTTGGTTTGGAGTTTGGACGCAGAGCAAAAGAAGAAGGCAATGTACCATTTCACGAGTTCTTTAGCATAGATTACAACAGTGGCTACAAAGTTATATTCCTCTACTTACTCGCCCTGCTACTGGTCCTATTCACCATATTCGTTATTAGGCGACTCATGCGCATGCCCGTTGGTAGAGCCTGGGAAGCCCTTCGTGAAGATGAGATTGCCTGTCGTTCATTAGGGTTGAATAGAACGATTATTAAGCTTTCTGCCTTCACTATAGGTGCATCATTCGCAGGCTTTGCAGGCGCGTTCTTCTCAGCAAGACAAGGGTTTATCAGCCCTGAATCATTCACGTTTATTGAGTCTGCAATCATTCTCGCAATTGTCGTGCTAGGCGGAATGGGCTCTCAACTCGGAATAATACTGGCAGCAGTTGCCATGACCGTACTTCCAGAACTTGCTCGAGAGTTTCAGGAGTACCGTATGTTGATGTTTGGTTTAATGATGGTACTAATGATGATCTGGCGACCACAGGGCTTGCTCCCAATGAAACGTAGACATATGGAGCTGACCAATGGCTGAGTCGATGCTAAAAGTTAGAGATTTATCAATGCGATTTGGCGGCCTTCTAGCCGTTAATGGCGTATCCCTCGATGTTGAAGAGCGCGAGATTATTTCTGTTATTGGGCCAAATGGCGCAGGCAAAACCACTGTTTTTAACTGCATCAGTGGCTTCTATACCCCGACAGGCGGAAATATCAACTATAAAGGGCAAGAAATTCATGCTTTGGCTGACTACAAAATCAGTCGTCTCGGCATGGTGAGAACATTCCAGCATGTTCGACTATTTAGTCAAATGACGGTTATTGAAAACCTGCTGGTTGCGCAGCATAGACATGTGAATACCAACTTGCTTTCAGGCCTTTTTAAGACTCCGTCTTATCGAAAGAAAGAGCAGAAGTCCATTGATAGAGCCGTCTACTGGCTAAAGAAAGTAAATCTATTAGAGTTCGCAAACAGGGACGCAGGTAACCTCGCCTACGGCCAGCAGAGAAGACTCGAAATTGCGCGATGCATGGTAACCGAACCAGGGCTCTTGATGCTCGACGAACCTGCTGCAGGGCTTAACCCTAAAGAAACAAAAGAGCTTGATGAGCTAATTGTTAGCCTGAAAGAAGATTATAACGTCTCAATTTTACTGATTGAACATGACATGAATTTGGTTATGGGCATATCAGATAGAATTTACGTGATCAATCAAGGCCAACCACTAGCCTCTGGTACACCTGACGAAATCAGGGCCAACCCAGACGTCATCAAAGCTTACTTGGGAGAGGTGTAAATGCTCAAGCTACAAAACGTACATACCCATTACGGTAAGATTGAAGCATTAAAGGGTGTCTCACTAGAGGTCAAAGAAGGCGAGATTGTCTCTCTAATCGGTGCCAACGGTGCAGGCAAATCAACACTACTTATGACGGTGTGCGGAGACCCTAGAGCCAGCTCCGGTAAAATCTTGTTTGAAGGCAACGATATCACTCAAGCAAACACACCTGACATCATGCGGAGCGGTTTAGCCATCGTACCCGAAGGTCGCCGCGTATTCGCAGGGCTAACGGTACTTGAAAATCTCCATATGGGTGGATTCTTTACTAACAAGCAGGAATTTGAGTCAACTCTGGAACATGTTTTCAAGTTGTTTCCTCGATTACGAGAGCGACAAAGTCAACGCAGCGGCACGATGTCCGGAGGCGAGCAACAAATGCTGGCAATTGGTCGGGCACTCATGACCAAACCCCGCATGATTTTTCTGGATGAACCATCACTAGGTTTAGCGCCTATCATCATCAATCAAATTTTCGAAATTATCGAACAACTAAGAGATGAAGGCATGACCGTATTTTTAGTTGAACAGAATGCAAACCAAGCACTACGACTGGCTGATAGGGGTTATGTTCTCGAAAACGGAGAGGTGGTACTTCAGGATACTGGCGATAATTTGCTAGTAAATGAAGACGTTCGAAAGGCTTATCTAGGCGGATAGAGCCAGAGTTTAAAAACACATAACGTGTAAGAGCATCACTTTGGGGCCCCTACACGTATTTCGGCTATCAGCATCGCCTTAGAAATAATACCGGTACCCTAACGATATGTCATAAAAATCATCATCGTTATGCCATTCTTGAGCTAACGATAACCTCAGTGCATGATCAACCCCTAAATTAAAATTCTGGGCAAATTCTGCTCTCATACGGTAATCATCATTTAAAAACTGCGAGCCCGACAGGTCTATTTTTTGTGTTCCGATCGGTGAGTAATAGAGCAGACCGGCTTCAACCCCAATGGCCGGCTCAATAATCGAGTTAAATTGCTTGTTATGCTCAATGCGCCCCGTTAAAATCCCAAACAGCTCAACACTGTCTGACAGCTCATAACTATGCCCTGCTCCACCGTTTAACTGGAAAACACCGACCTCTTCGTCACGGCTATACACCCTTTCATAACCGAACTGGACCTTCCAGGAAAGAGGTTTAAGAAACATATTCCTTTTAGATAACGATGTAATATCAACCACATCAAATCGATTGAATTTTAACCCGCCATCATTGTAGTGTCGCACTTCTGTATTAAACAAAATAATTTGAGCACCACGCAAATAGCCCTTCTCATTGTCTAGCAGGTCATGATAGGTAACCCGATAATTAACTTGCTGAAATACATCATCATTCCGCTCACCTAGAGAGACGCCAGCAGTAATGGTTTTGTGCCCTGTTTCCGGCGCATCCGGCCTATCAACCACAACCTTTTTTGACGATAGTTTATTCAACGCCAACAATAGCTGATAACTTCTCTTGGCCATCGCCTCATTACGTGGAATTTGAAGCTGCTCATAGCGCAAATAGCTATAAGCTATTTGCACCACTTCGCCTTTTTGCTCCTGACTCAGCGTGCTAAATTCTGGTGTATCCATCATGCCAATATCATTCGACAACTCTTTGCCTAGGCGCTGAATCGATTTAGGTAGGGAGTTAATGCGAGCATGAAGTTCAGCAAGTTCCGATGGTCTGAAATAGGTGCTCTCAACCAAACCTTCTTCAACGACAGCCCTAACGGTATTGGTGGGTATTGCATCAAGCTTAAAACGTTCTGTAAGGTTGACTTCAGGTCTTACAAGCTCTAATAGCTCCAGTAGCCTAAACGCACAATTTTCATCGAAAAAATAATAATCAAAGTTGATGTCCTTGAGCTCCCATACATGGGTTAAAATCAAGTCAACTTCTTCTGGGGTGTAGTTCAATTTATACTCCCAGATATCACGGTTCTCCATTCGGTTGTATTCTTTTATTTTCTCGAAGTAGCGCATCATGTTGTATACGCCAGGATAACCTCCAGCCAACCCTCTAAACGCAAACGATACAGAGTTATCATCATTGTTAATATTGGCACCAAAATTAAGCGCATAAGATAACCAGTCAGAGCCTCCCTCTATGTCCTTTGGATCAAACCGAAGGAGTGTATGCCCAAACATTGAAGAGGGACTGTTTAACGCCGTAGCGGGAAATATAAGAGATACCGAATGCGCATTAACCTGCGCCCTCCACTCAGCATAGTCGGTGCAACTTGCAGCAGGCATTTTTGCCGCATCTAGCTTAAGCTGGCTAGTGAGCCACTTAAACCGATACACAAAACGACATTGTGCGTGTTGATTATCAAGGCCATCCTCAATAAACAAGGCATCTATCGTGGCCTGGAGCTCGCTCTCAGCATCGAAAAATCCATCATCAGAATAAAAGTAAGTCTCATCATCTACATAACTACTAACGCCTGTAGCTGAAAAATAGTCACGCCGAAAATGTAGTAGCCTCCTCCATGTATCCTCTTCAGAAAGCCTTAGAGTAGCCGCCTTCTGCTTAACTAACTCAACATAATGAGGCTGACTAGCGACGCCAGTATCAGCAAGTACATTAAACCCTGACAACCCGCCTAACAATAGAAGAGACAACAACAAAAAAATACGGTGCATATATATGAGAACTTGGAAGAGTAGAAGAATAAATAAGTGCTTTTAGGTGTGTGGCACTATCCCAATAAAGCGATATTATGATATGAGTAACGAGACAAAGACAACTAATTATACGGCAAAAGCGCAGATAACAGATAAAGAACACCTACCGAAGCAGGTATTCTTTAGAAGATGATTAAGCCGCGTACTTGCTTAAACGAGCATCAGACTTCATCACTTTCAATACAGACATCATTGCGTCTTCAGCGGTTACATTTTCACTTGGGAAAATAACCGCGAAGTTTTCATGCATTACCGCATCAAAAACCTGGCGATCTTCCGCTTCAACATTTAGCGCTACAGCAACAGTCGTCAATGCATCACCATGGCCACGAGCAACATCTTCTGAAAACTCAGTCATGATGCTAGACATGTCAATCATAGACTTGCCACCGTATGTAAGCGTGCCATTAGCCGAACAACCGTTCGTGCCACTGGTCATGCCGAATGTAGCGTTTCCTGAAGTACCATTGGTAATAGAAGCAATAACATGACTAGGAAGGCCTGATTGCCCGTCAAAAAACATGTTACCCCAACCACAGCTATCGCCACCAGGAGCAACCGCAGACGCAGATAAAGAAGCTGCCATTAAACTTGTTGCTAATAAAAATCTTTTCATCGTAATTCCTCTTACTTATCATTCATTGCATGTCATCGAATCGATGTACTACATTTGAAATGTTAGACTAGCCCACAGTATTCACCCACTATATAACAAAACGTACCAACGCTATTTTATATACAGGGAGTGAACAACCTATAAATTAACCTTTTCTATTTCTCGGTCGCTGGTCACAGCAGACTTTTCAATAGCCGTTCCTTCGAAAGAGATCGTCCCAAAAAAACATCATCTTTTCAAGTGGCTACCCTGAATTAAAGTAGAACAATCCTGATATAGCAAACAAAATCAACATAAACAGTAGGTTTTTATAGGTGTTTTAGGATAGTGTTACGCAGTATAGGAACTTATAGTTTTTCCACCACCACAACTCGAAACCTAACCATGCCCACACAATACCTTGTCGCTAGCCACAAACCATTTCCATGCTACCGCTCTATACTTTGTCTTTTACTATCTATTGCATTTTTAAATTTAAGTGGTTGTAGTAGTTTGTTCTTTTTTCCTGAAAAAACTCATTACTTTAACCCCAAACAAGCCAATATAGACTTCGATGATATCTATTTGAAAACTGCCGATGGCGAGACCATCCATGGCTGGCACCTAAAACCTATTGGGGAAAGCAAAGGCATTATCTACTTTCTCCACGGCAACGCTGAAAACATCAGCACGCATATAGGGAGTGTTGTGTGGCTTGTCGAGGCTGGGTATGAAATATTTGCATTAGATTACCGAGGTTTTGGAAAGTCTACCGGCAGTCCTGACCTGCAAGGTGCTCTTGTTGACGTCAAGAAAGGTTATGAATGGGTTGTATCACAACAAGCTAAAAAACCACGTGATGTATTTATTCTGGGGCAAAGCTTGGGGGCCGCACTTACATTAAGCTTCGCTAGTCACTCTGTAGGATTAGACACTCATGTTAATGGCATTATTGTTGACGCTGGCTTCCCCAGCTTCAGGGGGATTGCAAATGAGAAGCTAAGTGATGTCTGGCTAACCTGGCCACTACAGTACCCACTTTCATGGCTAATACCTTCACGGTATGACTCTGATAACCACCTATATCAAATTGCACCTATACCGTTGCTCGTCATTCATAGCACTCACGATATTATTATCCCTTTTCATCATGGCCAATCAATCTACCAGCAAGCATCTGAACCTAAAGAATTTCTTGTTACCGATACTCCGCATACCGCTACATTCGCCTCGATGGGATATATCGACTACACACTTAAGTTCATTGAATATTATTCAAACCAATAAAAAAGGGAGCCATATAGGCTCCCTTTTTAAGTAGAGGCAGAATTAACCTTCTGCACCCTCTTCAAGACCTTTCATCGTCAATTTGATTCGGCCACGTGCATCAACATCAAGCACTTTAACCTTAACCATCTGACCTTCAGAAAGCACATCTTTAACATTCTCAATACGCTCTTGAGAGATCTGAGAAATGTGTACAAGACCATCTTTACCCGGCAAGATATTAACAAACGCACCGAAATCAACGATACGCTCAACCTTACCTTCGTACACAGCACCTACTTCAGCTTCGGCTGTGATTTCGTTGATACGATTGATAGCGGCTTCTGCGCCTTCTAATGTATCCGCGTAAACTCGAACCGAGCCATCATCTTCGATATCGATAGATGCACCGGTTTCTTCACAGATAGAGCGAATAGTCGCTCCACCCTTGCCAATGATGTCACGAATCTTATCAGGATGAACCTTAAGATTGTGCATTGAAGGCGCCTTATCAGAAACCTTCTCACGTGACGTTTCGATAACCTTGTTCATTTCGCCCAAGATTTCGATACGTGCATTTTGAGCCTGCTCTAATGCAATTTCCATGATCTCTTCAGTGATACCTTCAATCTTGATATCCATCTGAAGTGCTGTTACACCTTCCGCTGTACCAGCCACTTTAAAGTCCATATCGCCCAGGTGATCTTCATCACCCAAGATGTCAGTCAATACTGCAAATTCAGAGCCTTCTTTAACCAAGCCCATAGCAATACCGGCTACAGGTGCTTTAAGAGGAACGCCTGCATCCATCAGAGCCAAGCTACTACCACATACGCTGGCCATCGAGCTTGAACCGTTAGATTCAGTAATCTCTGACACTACACGAACTGCATAGGGGAACTCTTCTTGAGTCGGAAGAACGGCCTGCATTCCACGACTGGCCAATTTTCCATGACCAATCTCACGACGGCCTGGCGCACCCATACGTCCACACTCACCAACAGAGTATGAAGGGAAGTTATAGTGAAGCATAAATGCTTCTTTTTGCTCGCCTTGTAAAGTCTCTACCAACTGAGAATCTCGTGCTGTACCCAGAGTAGTGGTCACAATTGCTTGCGTCTCGCCACGCGTAAAGAGTGCAGAACCGTGAGTATTTTGCAAAACACCGACTTCTACGTTAACGCCACGAACGGTTTTCGTATCTCGACCATCAATACGAGGTTCGCCCTTGATAATACGTGTACGTACGATATTTTTTTCAAGCTTACTAAAGAAACCTTTTACATCATCAGCACTTGCCTGACCTTCTTCGTCACCTGCAAGTTTTTCTACCGCTTCAGTGCGAATCTCACCTAAACGACTGTAGCGCGCCATTTTGTCACTAATAGTATAAGCTTCATTAACCTGATCAGCGTATCCAGCTTTAACCGCATCAAGAAGCGTCTGATTAACCTCTTCAGGCTTCCAGTCCCACTTCTCTTTGCTTGCTTCTGCAGCAAACTCAGAAACAGCATCAACCACTACTTGCATTTCCTGATGCGCAAACAGTACTGCGCCTAGCATTTCATCTTCAGTTAGCTCTTTAGCTTCAGACTCAACCATTAGTACAGCATCTTTAGTACCGGCCACAACCATATCAAGCAATGATGACTCTAACTGCTCGTAAGAAGGGTTCAACACATAACCTTCTTCATCTGTAAACGCTACACGCGCTGCACCAATTGGGCCTTTAAAAGGGATTCCAGAAATACTTAGAGCAGCAGAAACACCAATCATCGCGGCGATATCAGCATCCTGGGTCTTATTTGCAGACATAACCTGGCAAACAACCTGTACTTCATTCATGAAGCCTTTAGGGAAAAGAGGACGAATAGGACGGTCAATCAAACGAGACGTCAGAGTCTCTTTTTCGCTTGGACGGTTTTCACGCTTGATGAAACCACCCGGAATTTTACCTACTGAATATTTTCTTTCCTGATAGTGAACAGACAATGGAAAGAAGTCTTGTCCTGGTCTCGTGCTTTTTGCAGCGGTTACTGCCACTAAAACAGAGGTGTCATCGACTGACACAAGTACAGCGCCTGTTGCTTGACGCGCGATGCGACCTGTTTCCAAGGTCACTGTAGAATTACCGTATTTAAAAGTTTTTGTTACCGTAGTCACGACGGCTCCTGTCAATTGTTTTATATATCCCAGTTCCAACCTGCTATAACGGCTTACATCAGCCGAAATAACACCAAATAAGTACTTTCTAGTAAGACTGCTACTCTAGTAAAACTAATACGCTAGTAGAACTAATAGGCTAGCAAAACCCTTGCTGAAAAATCATCTTATATAGATGAAGTGTAACCATAACACCTTAGCACAAAAAAAAAATACCGGATTACCCCTATAAAAGAATAATCCGGTACCTATACAACGAGTCTATGAAAGCAGCACAACAAGTCTATGAGAACAACGAGTATGACGCGCAGTCTTTGACAAGTCGTATCATGCCTGAGTCTTAACGACGTAGACCAAGTCGAGCGATTAGATCAACATAACGGCTAGCATCTTTCTTCTTCAGGTAGTCAAGCAGCTTACGACGCTGGTTAACCATGCGAATAAGACCGCGGCGTGAATGGTGATCCTGCTTGTTCTCTTTGAAGTGACCTTGCAATTTGTTGATGTTAACCGTCAACAATGCAACTTGAACTTCTGGAGAACCCGTATCGCCTTCTACACGCTGGTACTCACTTACAACTTTTGATTTTTCATCGGCACTTAAAGCCATCTTAGTCTCCTAAATATGCATGAGTTTAGTTTTTCAGTAACCGCGCATATTTACAGCTACTGAACTTTCGATCTAATCACTAGATTCGAAGTTTACTAATCGACGCGGTGCAATTTCACCATCGTCCATTATCTCGGCCATGCCGATAAATCGTTCGCCCAGTTTATCGCTATCAGCATACAGACGAACTAAACCAGGCGCCAAAGAATGGGCTATTCTAACCGCTTGCCCTTGTAAAATCGAGCCGGTTTGTTCATTATTTAAACAAACACGTTTAAATCCGTCCAACATTATGTCAATCGGCAGCAAAAAAGGGTCTAACGATGATGCTCCTTCACTTTCTTGCAATACTTCTAACTGCTGAATAGTCACCGTTTGCGCTAAGGGGAATGATCCAGCCTCAATACGCCGGAGCATTGAAACATGCGCTCCACAACCTAATATCGCACCAATATCTTCTACTAATGTTCGAATATAAGTGCCCTTACTACAATAAACCTCAAGATCAAACTCGCCCTCTCTAATATCGAGCAACTCGATTTTATATATTTTGATCGTGCGAATTTTTCGCTCTATTTCTATCCCTGCGCGGGCATATTCGTATAACGGTTTACCGTTATGCTTAAGAGCAGAGTACATAGGGGGAAGCTGTTTTATATCACCCACAAATCGATCAATAATGGCCTGCAAGTATTCACGCTGAATCTCACCAACAGGTCTTGTTTCAAGCACATTACCATCACTATCACCGCTATCAGTGATAATGCCGAGTTTAGCAGTAGTACGATAGGCTTTATCTGCATCAAGCAGATAACGAGAGAATTTAGTTGCCTCACCAAAACAAATCGGCAAAACCCCAGTAGCTAGCGGGTCTAGATTCCCTGTATGCCCTGCCTTATTTGCGTCAAACAACCAACGCACTTTTTGCAGAGTTTTATTAGATGTAATACCGGTTGGTTTATCTAGAAGCAGAACGCCACTGATCTTACGACCTTTTTTCCTACGCCCCAAAAGATCTAACCCTCAGGCTCATCAGTAGAAAAACCAGTATTTTTGTCGGCAAGCGCTTGATCTTTAGTACGAGCCTGATCAATGAGCGTAGACATTCTACGACCTTCACCGACGGTTTTATCAAAGTAAAACCTCAAGTGAGGTACCATTCTGATTTGAATTGCACGCCCTAGCTCATTCCGTAAGAAACCCGCCGCTTTGTTAAGCACTTCAAGCGTCAACTTAATCTCTTCGGAATGCTCATTTAGCTCTTCCGCTGTCAGAACTGTAATGTACACATCGGCATACCCCATATCACGACTGACTCTGACGTCATTGATCGTGACCATACCAATACGAGGATCCTTTAATCCAGTCTGAACTAACTGAGCAAGTTCGCGCTGTATCTGATCTGCGATTCTTTGGGTACGACTAAATTCTTTAGGCATATATTCTCTATTTAGCTATTTTAACCAACGCAACTAGTGAACTAGTTGATAAGGCGCCTCAAATTCATGAGGCGCCAAACTCGAAAAACTAAAGACTTCTTTCAACTCTTACAGAGTCAAACACTTCAATTTTATCGCCGACTTTAACGTCATAGTTCTTAACACCAATACCACATTCGGTACCAGAGCGAACTTCGTTAACATCATCTTTAAAGCGACGAAGTGATTCCAGCTCACCTTCAAAAATAACAACATTATCACGAAGAACGCGGATCTGTTTATTTCGGTAAATAGTCCCTTCAGTCACCATACAACCAGCTACCTGGCCAAATTTAGGCGATCGGAACGTATCACGTACTTCTGCAAGTCCGACAATATCTTCTCTAAACTCTGGAGCCAACATGCCTGTAAGCGCCTGTTTGATATGATCAATAATGTCGTAGATAACGCTATAGTAGCGAAGGTCCATACCTTCAGCATCAATCACTTTCTTCGCGGTTGCGTCTGCACGCACGTTGAAACCAATGATTACAGCATTCGTCGCAAGGGCCAAGTTAGCATCAGTCTCAGCTATTCCACCAACACCACTTGATACGATTTTAACCTGGACTTCTTCGTTACCAATCTCCGCAAGAGCGGCCGTAAGTGCCTCTAGTGAACCGCGAACATCGGTCTTAAGAACGATATTAAGGTTCTTAACTTCATCTTTACCCATACCTTGGAATAGATTCTCAAGCTTAGCAGACTGCTGACGCTGGAATCTAACATCACGGTATTTACCTTGACGGAAGTTTGCTACTTCACGAGCACGCTTCTCATCAGGTACAACAATAAAGTCATCACCTGCATCAGGCGTACCATTTAAGCCTAAGATCTCGACCGGAATGGATGGACCTGCTTCCGAGACTTTCTTTCCGTTCTCGTCCAGCATCGCTCTAACTTTACCAAAGAACATACCTGCAATAACGACATCACCCTGGCGCAAGGTTCCGTTCTGAATCAGTACCGTCGATACAGCTCCACGGCCTTTATCCAAGCTCGCTTCAACGACAACACCTTTTGCTGGAGCAGAAGGTACAGCTTTAAGCTCTAGAAGTTCTGACTGAAGCAGTACCGCATCCAGAAGCTCATCAATACCTTGGCCGGTATGTGCTGAAACTTCTACAAACTGAACATCACCACCCCAATCTTCAGGAATAACATCTTTTGCAGAAAGCTCATTCTTAACTCTATCTGAGTCTGCACCTTCTTTATCAATTTTGTTAATCGCCACGATAATTGGTACACCCGCTGAACGAGCATGTTGAACAGCTTCTTCAGTCTGTGGCATAACACCATCATCGGCTGCAACCACCAAAATAACGATATCGGTGCTGCTGGCACCACGCGCTCGCATAGCGGTAAACGCGGCATGCCCAGGGGTATCCAGGAACGAAATCATTCCATGCCCTGTTTCAACATGATAAGCACCGATATGCTGGGTAATACCGCCCGACTCACCATCTGCGACTTTCGCACGACGAATGTAATCGAGTAGCGATGTTTTACCGTGGTCAACGTGACCCATTACGCTTACAACAGGCGCTCGAGTGACTTCTTCACCCTTATAATCAATTGACTCAATAATGTTAGCTTCAATAGCATCGTCTTGAATCAATTTAGCTGTGTGACCCATTTCTTCAACGACTAACGTCGCTGTTTCCTGATCTATTGTCTGATTAATAGTGGCCATTACACCAAGACCAAACAGAACCTTAACAACTTGAGAGCCCTTCACATTCATTCTTGAAGAAAGCTCTGAAACAGTAATGCTTTCAGGAACCTCTACTTCATGAATTTGAGCCGCCGTAGGCTTTTCAAACTGATGATCTCTATCAACCTTCGACTTCTTTTTATTACGCAATTTACGATGACGAGACTCTTCATCCCCAGTCAATGAAACGAGTGTACCTTTTCTTCCACCCTTATTAGCCGCTTTGGCTTTTTCACGACGCTGTCGAGTTTCATTTTCGTCATTATCGCCACGCCCTTTTTTCTTATGACCTTTTTTAGCATCATCTTTAGATGGAGCATGCGCTTTTTTCGGGGCCGCTTCAGGGCTTCTATGCTTTCGTTCGTTAGAAGGTGCTGCAGGCTGATCTTTTCCGGCTGTTTTGGCGAGTTGAGCTTGCTCTTCTGCTAGTTTCTTAGCAGCCGCATCATTACGCGCTTTTTCGGCCTGTATTTTCGCTTCTTCAGCTTTCTTAAGTGCTAGCTCTTCTTCCTGCTGCTTCTGCTTTTCAGCTTCTACATCAACAGTCGCTTCACTGCGCTTAACATAGGTACGCTTTTTACGTACTTCAACATTAACTGTTTTAGTCTTACCCTGCATGCCAGCTACTTTAAGCGTGCTAGTCGTCTTACGTTTCAGAGTAATTTTCTTTGCTTCTGCATCAGATTCGCCATGGCTTCTTTTCAGAAATGACAACAGCGTTTGCTTTTCATCAGCCGACATTACGTCAGCTTCTGAAGTGTGCTTAAGACCCGCGGCCTGAATTTGCTTCAACAAACGGTCGACGGGAGCGCCAACATCTTCGGCGAGCTTCTTTACGGTAACTTCTGACATTATTTGTCCTCCTACTTCTCGCCACTACTACTGGTTTTCAAACCAGGGTGCTCGAGCCGTCATAATTAATTGGCCGGCACGTTCTTCGTCGATGCCTTCAATATCGATAAGATCGTCAACCGATTGCTCAGCAAGATCTTCCATTGAAACAATACCTCTACTGGCGAGAACAAATGCTAGGTGTCGCTCCATTCCATCCATTTCCAAAAGATCTTTCGCAGGCTCGCTTCCTTCAAGCGCTTCTTCAGACGCAATAGCCTGGTTTAACAGCTTATCTTTTGCTCGTCGTCTAAGCTCTTCGACTAAGTCTTCATCAAAACCGTCAATTGCGACCATTTCCTCTAAAGGAACATATGCAATTTCTTCTAATGAAGTAAAGCCTTCTTCAACAAGCTCTGAGGCCAAACCTTCATCTACATCAAGGGCTTCGATAAAGTTCTCAACAAAACGGCCCACCTCTTCTTCCTTCTGGCGGCCCGCTTCGTCTTCAGTCATCACATTCAGAACCCAGCCAGTCAATTCGCTAGCAAGTCTAACATTTTGACCGCCACGACCAATCGCCATCGCTAGGTTTTCTTCTGCAACCGCAACACTCATAGAGTGAGTATCTTCATCAACTACAATCGAGGCGACTTCAGCAGGTGCCATTGCGTTTACAACAAGTTGAGCGGGGTTATCATCCCAAAGAACAATATCAACTCGCTCATTTCCAAACTCTCCAGAAACGGCTTGCACTCGAGCCCCACGCATTCCTACGCAAGCACCAACGGGGTCAATTCGACCATCATTAGTTTTAACTGCAATTTTAGATCTCAAACCTGGATCTCTTGCAGCGGCTCTAATCTCAATAACCTCTTCAGCGATCTCTGGAACTTCAATTTTAAACAGCTCAATCAACATATCAGAGCTGGTGCGGCTAAGAATTAGCTGAGGCCCACGGCCCTCTGTACTAATCTCCCCAAGCAAAGCCCTAACACGATCACCCATCCTAAAAATTTCTTTTGGGATGAGGTTGTCTCTAGGTAAAAGTGCTTCTGCGTTATTACCTAGATCAACGATAACGTTATCTCTGGTCACTTTCTTCACGGTACCAGACACCAACTCGCCGACCTTCTCACGATAGCTGTCAACAATTCTAGCGCGCTCGGCTTCTCTAACTTTCTGCACAATAATCTGTTTCGCAGCCTGAGCACCGATCCGTCCAAAAGCCGCTGACTCTACTTGCTCTTCGTGGATATCTCCTGGCTGTAATTCAGGATTAATTTCATGAGCTTCTTCCAAGGTTAAATCATCACCTAACCCAGGTACGGTATCATTATCTACCACAGTCCAACGACGGAACGCTTCATATTCGCCTGTTTTACGATCAATAGTAACGTAGATATCTACTGTTTCTTCTTCGTCGTATCGTTTCTTTGTTGCCATAGCCAGCGCCAACTCGATAGCTTCAAAAATGACATCTTTATCGACATTTTTCTCGTTGGATACCGCTTCTACAACTAGCAATATTTCTTTATTCATTGCGTTGCCCTCAAAACCATTTAATCAAACTGTGGTACAACGTTAGCTTTATCGATGCTATCAACAGGAAAAAGATATTCGCTATCTTCAACCACAATGACAACATCATTGCCTTCAATACCTTTCAGCACACCTTCAAACTTTCTTCTTCCATCAAAAGGCATTCGGAGCTTTAAGCTCACCTTATGCCCTGCATAGCGCTCAAACTGGTCCAGCGTATACAATGGTCGATCCATACCCGGAGAAGAGACTTCTAATGCATACTCACCTGCAATAGGGTCTTCTACATCCATCACACCACTCACTTGTCGACTTACGACTTCGCAATCCTCCAGCATGATGCCGTTTTCACTATCGATAAACACTCTTAACACTGAATGCTTACCTTGAGACACAAACTCCATCCCCCAGAATTCAAAGCCTAAGCCTTCAACTACTGGGCGGATCATTTCATCAAGCAACCGTTGTTTTCCGGACAATATAATACTCCGAGACCACTAATTTTCAGCACAAATAAAAAATGGGCCGTAATCGCCCATCTTAAACTAGCAAAAAGCCCCTTCATGAGGGGCTTTTTGCAAGATTTCTGCAACCATTACTGCAGATATCTGTAACCATTACTGCAGACGTATGTAACTTTCTCTACAAATCTCTGCAATTTCACGAGATATAAAAAAACACCCGTAATTCAATCGAGGCATTATATTCCCACTAACCTACACGGTCAAGAAAACACCCTTTAATCTTTAAGAGCCTATACGCCCATAAAACCAAAAAAAGCGACTTGAGATACTCAAGTCGCTTTAGTTTGGTGCCGAAGGCCGGACTTGAACCGGCACGCCCAAAGAGCACTACCCCCTCAAGGTAGCGTGTCTACCAATTTCACCACTTCGGCTAAACTTTTAAATATCACTCCAATTCAGGAGCAACAGATCCTTCTTCTTGAGTCTCTAACTGAGGCGCTTCCAATTCAGCACCTAATGCATTGTCCGCATCCACCGGAACCACTTCATTAACACTAGGCACCGCAATTCCTTGATCAACCGCTACTTTTGAGTGCTGTTTAGCAAAAATAGCCAACGAAAAGCTAGTCACAAAAAACACAAACGCTAACAACGAAGTTGTTTTAGTCATGAAGTTTCCACTACCCTCACTTCCAAATACAGTCTGCGATGCACCGCCACCAAATGAAGCCCCCGCATCGGCACCCTTACCCTGCTGTAAAAGGACCAATCCTATCAGGCCAACAGAGACCAGCACATGAACCACAAGAACTATCGTCTCTAACCATTCCATACTATTAACCTATCGCCTTACAAATCACTTCAAATTCTTCAAGTTTCAACGAGGCACCACCAATCAGCCCCCCATCAATATCAGCCATAGCGAAAAGGTTCTTCGCATTTCCGGCATTGACACTACCACCATAAATAATGGAAATAACATCTGAAACTGCTTTATCAATAACAGCAATCTCACGCCTAATAAACTCATGCACTTCCTGAGCTTGCTCAGGTGTTGCCGTCTTTCCAGTTCCTATCGCCCATACTGGCTCATAAGCAATAACAACTTTGCCTAACTGTACTTGGCTCAAACCCTTCAACGCCGCTCGCAACTGACTACCGACGACCTCGAATATTTTACCGGACTCTCTTTCTTCGAGAGTTTCACCAACACACAATATCGGCTGAATATTCTTGTCGATACACTTCGCTACTTTTGCGGAAACGACTTCGTTAGTATCACCAAATAACGCTCGACGCTCCGAATGCCCCACAATACTGTAGCTGCATCCAAAGCCAACCAACATATCTGCAGACACTTCTCCGGTGAACGCACCATTATCAAAGCCAGAGACATTTTGTGAAGCCAAATTAACATCTGAAGAAATTTGAGCTACTACATCTGCCATCAATATAAAAGGGGGTGCTATTAACACCTCAACAGACTTATCTAGGCCTTCCACAATAGCGGATACACCCACCGCCAAATCTTTAGCGATTTGACGAGTTCCGTTCATTTTCCAGTTACCAGCTACAATCTTACGGCGCATTATCTGTACCACCATTTAAGAAGGCGCAAATACTAACCGAGTTAATTACAACTTACAAGTGCTCGCCACTGCGTTTTTTTATGTGAAGCGAGGTAAATGGCATCTGTTATTTAGTAACAGTCAATTATAGCTAGCAACCCTTATATTTTTGCACTTTCGACTTCTTTTGCGAGCGCAGACACAATATCTATTACCTCTTTCTCATCTCGCCCTTCAGCCATAACCCTAATAACAGGCTCAGTCCCTGAAGGGCGCAGCAAGACACGCCCCTCACCTGCAAACCGCTGCTCTGCAAACTCAATCGCTTTTGCTATATCAGGGTGTGCTACGGGGTCAAATTTTTGTGCAACCTTTACATTAATCATGGTCTGTGGGAGCTTGTTCATCCCATCCTTGAGATCATGAAGCGTCTTCTCCTCTTCCCACATAGCGATTAACACTTGCAGCGCAGAGATTATCGCGTCCCCGGTGGTAGAGTTATCCAAGCAAAGTATATGACCTGAACCTTCTCCCCCCAGTAACCACTCATTGGCAACCAGCTTCTCCATTACATATCGATCACCAACATTAGCCCTGACAAATGGGACACCCATCTCTTGATAAGCGAGCTCAGCACCAAAGTTAGTCATTAACGTACCAACCACCCCTCCACCTAAGCGATCACCACGATGCCGATTACGTGCGATAACGTAAATCAACTCATCCCCATCGACTACCTCACCTTTATGATCAACCATTACAACCCGGTCACCATCACCATCAAAGGCTATACCCAAATCAGCACCCTGCTCTAAAACAGCCTTTACAAGTTGCCCCGGACTCGTAGATCCGACATCTTTATTGATGTTTAAACCATTTGGCTCAACACCCAACGTGCTCACTTTTGCACCCAGCTCAGTAAAGACCGACGGTGCTACATGATAAGTAGCCCCATGCGCACAATCCAACACAATACTCAGACCTTCAAGCGACATATTATAGGGCACAGTACTTTTACAAAACTCTACATAACGACCAGCTGCATCCTCTATACGGGAAGCCTTACCCAAATGAGCAGACTCCACCACTTCAATATCACTCTCCAATAACGTTTCTATTTTATGCTCCAAAGCATCATCTAATTTAAACCCTTCCCGAGAGAAGAACTTTATTCCGTTATCATAGTGAGGATTATGCGAAGCGCTGATTACGATACCTGCAGACGCCCTAAATGTACGAGTCAAATATGCAATGGCGGGCGTTGGCATAGGCCCTAGCAACCCAACATCAACACCAGCAGCGGAAAGACCCGCCTCCAATGCAGACTCAAACATATAACCCGATAAACGCGTATCTTTACCTATTAAAACCTTACCACGCTGCCCCTGTTCCTTAAACGCATGACCCACAGCCCATCCCAGCTTGAGCATAAACTGAGGCGTGATGGCACCCTCACCAACCTTACCCCGAATGCCATCAGTACCAAAATATTTCCTTACACTCATTACTCACTCCTCAAACAACGCCTGCACAACAGACATAGCATCAACCGTTTCTTTTACATCATGCACCCTAATAATAGAGGCGCCTTTGTATGCTGCAATAGTTGCCGCAGCAATACTTCCAATCATTCTTTCACCTATAGGCTTATCTAAAATGGTACCAATCATCGACTTTCTCGACATCCCCACCAGAACGGGATACCCATTAAGCACAAGCCTATCAATCGCATTAAGTAACTGTAGGTTATGCGAAAGCGTTTTACCAAAACCAAAACCGGGGTCAATTATAATCTTCTCGCTATCAAACCCAGACTCAATAAGATGATTCGCACGTTCAAGTAGGTAACACTCAACCACGTCTACTACTGAACCATATTGAGGGTTGTCCTGCATGGTTTCAGGTACTCCCTGCATATGCATCAGACATACAGGCACCCCTAAATTAACCACCGACTGTTTTGCACCTTCGCACTGTAGCGCCCTCACATCATTAATAAGGCCTACCCCTAACCCTACTGACTCAACCATCACTTCGGGCGAGCTAGTGTCAACAGAAACCACGACATCTAAATTTTTCTTAATCAACTCAACAACCGGACAAACCCGCTCCAACTCTTCAGCGAGCGAAACCTTGACAGCACCGGGACGGGTAGACTCTCCTCCTACATCGATAAAACTAGCGCCCGCATTGACCATACTCTCAGCCTGAAAAAGTGCTGCATCAAGTGAATTATAACGCCCACCATCTGAAAACGAATCTGGAGTCATGTTTAGAACGCCCATCACTCTGGGCTTAGACAGGTCTAGCGCCTGACAAGAAAACTTCATGCGGAGTACCAATACGGCAGATTTTGAATCGTTAGAAATGCTAAAGGCGCGATAAGTTCGCGCCTTTATAAGTTGCAGCTGTTAAGCTTAAAGCTCTCCGGCTGCGCCCCCAATATCATCCTTTGCTGAGGACTGAGGTTCTGGGTCAACACTACCTTTAGATGCAGGCCCCTTTGGCTCGCCATCACCCCATCCTTTTGGAGGTCTAGGCTCACTTCCATCCATGATGTCGTCTATCTGACCAGAATCAATGGTCTCATACTTCATCAGGGCATCGGCCATCATATGAAGCTTATCCATATTATCAACAAGTACTTTTTCTGCCGCAGCATAACAATCGTCGATTATCTTTCTAATCTCTTCATCAATTCTCTGAGCCGTTTCAGGAGCAAAGACTTTTGCAGGAGCCCCCGCTGAACGTCCTAAAAACACCTCTTCGCTATCTTCGTCATACATCAGCGGCCCTAACTTGGCAGACAGCCCCCACTTAGTAACCATACTGCGAGATAACTCTGTTGCGCGCTTAATATCGTTCGATGCTCCAGTCGTAACACCATCAACACCTAGCGTAAGCTCTTCCGCTATACGACCACCAAACAAGCTACAAATTTGACTAATCAAAAAGCGACGACTATGACTATATCGGTCTTCCTCTGGCAAAAACATGGTAACACCCAACGCTCGACCACGAGGAATAATACTTACCTTATAAACAGGATCATGCTCAGGCATTAGCCGCCCTACAATAGCATGCCCTGCTTCATGGTAAGCTGTATTACGCTTTTCATCTTCAGACATCACCATTGATTTACGTTCAGCGCCCATCATAATCTTATCTTTAGCCAATTCGAACTCAGACATAGATACCGTACGACGGTTTGCTCTTGCTGCAAATAGTGCAGCCTCATTCACCAAGTTGGCCAAGTCTGCACCTGAGAAACCCGGAGTTCCTCTAGCAATAAATACGGGCTCAACATCATCACCCAAAGGCACCTTACGCATATGAACTTTTAAGATCTGCTCTCGGCCTAGAATATCCGGCAACCCAACCACAACCTGCCGATCAAATCGACCAGGCCTTAGTAATGCAGGATCAAGAACATCTGGACGGTTAGTCGCTGCAATGACAATGACGCCCTCGTTACCTTCAAAACCATCCATTTCAACTAGCAACTGGTTAAGTGTTTGCTCACGCTCATCATGGCCACCACCCACACCTGCACCGCGGTGCCGACCAACAGCATCGATCTCATCAATAAAGATAATACAAGGCGATTGTTTCTTGGCTTGGTCAAACATATCCCTTACACGAGACGCACCCACACCCACAAACATTTCTACAAAGTCTGAACCGGAAATCGAGAAGAAAGGCACCTTCGCTTCACCTGCAATGGCCTTTGCCAAAAGCGTCTTACCTGTACCCGGCTGCCCCACCATTAAAACACCGCGAGGGATCTTTCCGCCCAGTCTTTGAAATTTGCTAGGATCTCGAAGAAACTCAACTAACTCTTTAACATCTTCTTTGGCTTCATCAACGCCAGCAACATCGGCAAACGTTGTTTTTATTTGATCTTCACTCATCAAACGAGCTTTGCTTTTACCAAAAGACATCGGGCCTTTGCCACCGCCACCGCCTTGCATTTGGCGCATAAAGAACATAAATACCGCGATAATGACAAGTATAGGAAATGACGCAACTAATAACTGAGTCCAAATACTTTGAGTCTCAGGTTCTTTACCTTCGATAGCTACTTTATACTTAAGCAAGTCATCGATTAAATTTAGATCAGGGGCGCTTGGACGAACAGTCTCAAACTTGGTTCCGTCAGGGCGGTATCCTTCTATGCGAAGACCATCAATAACCACCTTTCGAACCTGCCCAGTTTCATACATAGACACAAACTGAGAGTACTCCATCGGCTCAGCTGAGCGATTCATACTAAAGTTATTAAAGACGGTTAGTAGTACTGCAGCTATGATCAACCAGAGAATTAAATTCTTTGCCATATCGTTCAAGAGAGACCCCTCTCAACCTTTTTAAAATTCATTACATTTAGACTTTCCAAACATACTACATGTTGGCCAGCCAAGCCAGTTCACAAAACATTAAATTAGATAATTTTTATTATCCTTTGAAGCCCGCGCCAATTTGGTAAACCTCTCTCGACCTCGCACGAGATGCATCAGGTTTTCTACTATAGACCTTGGAGTACCTCTCTCTCATTTGCTTAATCAAGCCGTCAAACCCTTCCCCCTGAAAAACTTTCGCTACAAAAGTCCCTCCCGGCTTCAGAACTTGATCAGCCATATCCAAGGCCAATTCAATCAAGTACATGGCACGAGGAATATCAACCGATGCTGACCCACTCATATTGGGGGCCATATCTGAAATTACAAGGTCTGCCTTTTGATTACCTAGTAATTCAAGGATGCGATCAAAAGGCTCTTGCTCGGTAAAGTCGCCCTGTACAAAGTCGACACCGGCGATAGAGTCCATAGGCAAAATATCACTTGCCACGACCCGCCCCTTGTCACCTACATACTTAACAGCAACTTGAGACCAACCACCAGGAGCAGCACCCAAATCAACCACCGTCATTCCTGATTTGAATAATCGATCCTTTTCATGCAGCTCAATTAATTTATAGCTTGCGCGCGTTCGATACCCCTCTTTCTGGGACAATTTCACATAAGGATCATCAAAATGCTCCTTTAACCATTGAGGGCTGGACTTAGAGCGAGCCATAACTTAGTTCCTCATATAAATAATCAAACACTGAACTCATTTAACCATTTGTCTGCAACTGATAGAATACCGGCCATCCAGATAGATAATCATAAGCTTGAACGCTTAACATTAAGAGAGACAAAGATGACATTAACCGCCGCACAAAAAAAGCAGTATCGTGCAATTGCACACTCACTCAGCCCCGTTATCATTGTCGGCGACAAAGGACTAGGCGAAGGATTACTTCAAGAACTCAACCGAGCATTAGAAGATCATGAACTCATCAAAGTTAAAGTTGCGTTAAACGACCGAGACGACAGAACAGCCATGATTAACGAACTTTGCCAGCAAACCCAGGCAACATTAGTTCAAACGATAGGCAAGGTTGCCATTATTTTGCGAAACGCCGAACAACCCAATCCCAAACTATCTAATCTGCTCAGATAGTTTGACCCACACGACATTAAAAAGAAGTATCACGGGTGCTAAAGCTTCTTTTTAATGTCGAAACTGCAAAAGTGTTAAGCCCTCTACAGCTATAAACACTATACGTGCAACACTTCATCAATCTCGTACTCTACCGTGCCGCTCGGTATCTGAACAGCTACAATCTCACCCTCTTCTTTGCCAATTAAAGCTCGTGCAATCGGTGACGAGATAGAGATCTTCCCACCTTTAATGTCGGCCTCATCTTCACCCACAATTTGGTAGCGAAGATTCTCATCGGTATCGACATTGATTAAGTTCACAGTAGTACCAAAAATAACCTTACCGCTCTTTTCAATTTTAGTGACATCAATTACCTGTGATTGAGATAGCTTTGACTCAACTTCTAGTATCCTACCTTCAATAAAGCTCTGCTGTTCTCTTGCGGCATGATACTCAGCGTTCTCTTTCAAATCGCCATGCGCTCTCGCTTCAGCTATTGCTTCTATTACACGGGGTCGATCTTCACCCTTAAGCTTTTGAATTTCTTCTCGAAGGGATTTTTCACCCTGAACAGTCATTGGAATTCTATTCATTATAATTCAACCTTGAATAATACACTCTCTTTCGGTAACAACCTTAACAAGAGCGCAATCTTATAAATTAGTAAGACATAAAATACAAAAGCCCCACTCAATAATATCAAGTGAGGCTCCGAGATCCTGCCCGAGAGCAGGTCTCAGTTTAAATGGATAGCTTAGTGCAGATCTTGCAAACGCCTTACCAGCTTCTCTGGTCCAAATTTAATCGCGCGGCAAAATGCTTCACCGCCCGCCAACGTAGTCGTGTAAGTAACTTTATGCTGCAGCGCAGACTGACGAATCTGAGAGGAGTCGGCAATCGCACGACGCCCTTCGGTTGTATTAATAATTAAATCAATTTCATCATTCTTGATTGCATCAACAATATGAGGTCGACCCTCATTAACTTTATTGATCGATGAAACCGTAAGACCTGCCTCCTTTAATGCCTTCGCAGTTCCACTCGTTGCCACTAACTTAAAGCCAGCGTCCACCAAGTCCTTACCTAAAGTAACAGCAGCCTCTTTATCAACATCACGCACACTGATAAAGACTGAACCTCCCGTCGGTAAAATTTCACCAGCAGCAAGGGCTCCTTTAGCAAACGCTTCATCAAAGCTATCGCCAACCCCCATAACCTCTCCCGTTGACTTCATCTCTGGACCAAGAATAGGGTCAACACCCTGGAACTTGTTGAAAGGGAATACCGACTCTTTCACACTAAAATGCGTGGGGATTATTTCTGTCGTAAACGACTGAGCCTCAAGTGAAGTACCCGCCATACAACGAGCCGCAATTTTAGCCAACGAAACCCCTATTGCTTTCGATACAAACGGGACCGTTCTAGATGCGCGAGGGTTCACCTCGATCACATAAATCTCACCATCCTGATAAGCCAATTGAACATTCATCAAGCCAACAACACCCAACTCGATCGCCATACGCTTAACGATTTCTCGCATTTCATCCTGAACATCAGCCGCCAAAGTATAAGGAGGCAATGAACATGCAGAGTCACCAGAGTGAACACCCGCCTGCTCTATATGCTGCATAATAGCGCCAATAACAACTTGTTTGCCATCGCTCACCGCATCAATATCAACTTCTATCGCTGCGTTAAGAAAGTGATCAAGCAATACAGGACTATCATTAGAAACGCTAACCGCTTCACGCATGTATTTAGTTAACTCGGCTTCACTATAGACAATTTCCATTGCTCGCCCACCCAATACATAGGAAGGCCTAACAACCAACGGGTAACCAATTTCCTTCGCAGCAACAATACCCTCTTCAAGGCTTCTAACCGTAGCATTAGGTGGCTGAAGAATATTTAAACGCTGAATCATACGCTGAAAGCGTTCACGATCTTCTGCTCGGTCAATAGCATCAGGCGATGTTCCGATGATAGGAACACCAGCCTCCTCAAGGCCTCGAGCCAGCTTTAGAGGTGTCTGCCCACCATAGTGAACTATCACCCCTTTGGGTTTTTCAAGGTCAATAATTTCTAGAACATCTTCTAAGGTAATTGGCTCAAAATAAAGTCGATCAGACGTATCATAGTCAGTTGAAACGGTTTCAGGGTTACAGTTAATCATGATCGCTTCATAACCGTCTTCTTTCATGGCCAGCGCTGCGTGCACACAGCAATAGTCAAACTCGATACCTTGTCCGATACGGTTCGGCCCACCACCAATAACGACTATTTTTTCACGATCAGTCACATCCGCTTCACACTCTTCTTCATAGGTCGAATACATATAGGCCGTTGAAGAAGCAAACTCAGCCGCACAGGTATCTACACGCTTATAAACAGGGCGAACCTTTAAGTCATGACGAAGCTTTCTGAACTCTTTTTCCGAAACATCCATCAAGTCTGCCAAACGTGTGTCTGAAAACCCTTTGCGCTTAAGCTTATAAATAAGCTCTTTGGTCATATCAGCTTTACCTAGCTGAGCGACCCTCGCTTCATCCTGAATCAAATCTTGAATCTGCACCAAGTACCAAGGGTCGATGCCGGAATATTCGTATATCTCTTCGACTGTCATACCCGCACGAAACGCATCACCAACATACCACACACGTTCTGCACTTGGCGTCTTCATTTCACGAATCAAACTTTCACGAGCATCGTCAGCTGACAGATCCTGCATGGGGTCAAACCCTGACGCACCGACCTCAAGACCACGCAATGCTTTTTGAATAGATTCCTGGAACGTTCGACCAATAGCCATTACCTCACCCACTGATTTCATCTGAGTGGTTAAACGCTTATCCGCTTGAGGGAACTTCTCGAATGTAAAACGAGGAATTTTAGTTACAACATAATCGATAGACGGCTCAAATGATGCTGGCGTCGCTCCACCCGTAATATCATTTTGAAGCTCATCCAGCGTGTAACCAACCGCCAGCTTCGCCGCTATCTTTGCAATAGGAAAACCCGTTGCTTTAGATGCCAATGCAGATGAGCGTGAAACCCGTGGATTCATCTCGATGATGACCATCCGACCATCTTCTGGATTAATACCAAACTGAACGTTTGACCCGCCCGTTTCGATACCAATCTCTCGCAACACAGCCAACGATGCATTACGCATAATCTGATATTCTTTGTCGGTCAATGTTTGCGCTGGTGCAACGGTAATCGAATCACCAGTATGAACACCCATTGCATCAAAGTTTTCAATGGCACAGACAATAATACAGTTGTCGTTTCGGTCGCGTACGACCTCCATCTCATACTCTTTCCAACCAATCAACGACTCATCAATCAACAATTCGCTGGTAGGAGACAAATCCAATCCGCGCGCACAAATTTCTTCAAACTCGTCACGATTGTAGGCGATTCCACCACCGGTTCCACCCATCGTAAAAGAAGGTCTAATAATACAAGGGAATCCCAAATTATCTAACACCTGAAGAGATTCTTCCATGCTATGAGCAATAGCAGAACGTGGCGTATCCAGGCCAATTGCTTTCATCGCTTTATCAAAGCGCTCTCGATCTTCCGCTTTATCTATAGCGTCAGCATCGGCACCGATCATTTCAACACTGTACTTTTCCAGAACGCCATGACGCTCCAAATCTAACGCACAATTCAGAGCAGTTTGGCCACCCATCGTCGGTAATACAGCATCTGGACGCTCTTTCTCTATAATTTTCTCAACTGTTTTCCATGTAATAGGCTCTATATAGGTAGAGTCTGCCATCGCAGGGTCAGTCATAATAGTCGCAGGGTTCGAGTTAACCAGTATGACCCGAAAACCCTCCTCTCTAAGAGCTTTACAAGCCTGCGCTCCAGAATAGTCAAATTCACAGGCCTGACCAATAACAATCGGGCCAGCACCCAAAATCAAAATACTCTTAAGGTCGGTACGCTTTGGCATAGAATTCAATCCATCTATATCTGTTTTAATCCGAGGTCACACTAATAAAGAGCGCCTCAGTCAATAAACGTTGCCATCATTTCTCATGAACAAACACAAGAAGACGGCGTAAAATCGCATGGCTGATCACTTGAGCGATAACCGCAGAAGCAGATCCTTCTAACAACTACCACCCACAAACCTTCATTCAAGCAGTCATTAAAATGACTACGAACGATACGTTTTAATCAGCTCAATAAACTGGTCAAACAATGGTGCAACATCATGAGGCCCAGGGCTTGCTTCAGGATGACCCTGAAAGCTAAATGCTGGAGTATCTGTTCTGCGAATACCTTGCAAGGAACCATCAAACAAAGACTTATGAGTCGCCTCTATATAATCAGGCAATGATGCTTCATCAACCGCAAAACCATGATTCTGACTGGTAATCATGACAGTCCCATCAGCTAAGCATTGCACAGGATGGTTTGCACCATGATGCCCAAACTTCATCTTCAGAGTTTGAGCGCCACTCGCTAATGCTAATAACTGATGACCTAGACATATACCAAAAACAGGCACTTTAGCAGACAGTATTTCGTTGATAGCGACAATAGCATAATCACATGGTTCTGGATCACCAGGGCCATTAGATAAGAAAACGCCATCAGGATTCATCGCCAGCACGTCAGCTGCAGGCGTCTGAGCAGGAACAACTGTCAAACGACAACCACGATCAGCCAACATTCTCAGAATGTTGTGCTTTACACCAAAATCATAGGCAACAACGTGAAATGACTGATCTTCATTTTTTCCGTAACCCGAAGCCAAATCCCAGCTTGACTCATCCCAAGATGAAATATCAGATCGAGTCACCTCTTTAGCTAAGTCCATCCCTTTCAGTCCAGGGAACTCCTTAGCTGCGCTCAACGCGGCCCCCTCCGATATAGCGTCGCCCGCAATGATACAGCCATTTAAAGCCCCTTTTTCACGAAGAATTCGGGTTAAACGACGAGTATCAATATCCGCAATGGCGACAATATTATTTTCAGTAAGGTAGGCATCGAGAGACTTCTCTGAGCGCCAATTACTAGCCACTAAGGGTAAATCACGAATTACGAGACCTGCAGCCGAAACAGAGTCCGACTCAACATCTTCAGAATTAACCCCTGTGTTACCAATATGTGGATAGGTCAGGGTTACAATCTGGCGGGCATAGGATGGGTCAGTCAGGATCTCCTGATAACCAGTCATGGATGTATTAAAAACCACTTCTCCGCTAGATTGCCCATTTGCACCGATAGAAACCCCCTCAAAGATACTTCCATCTTCAAGGGCAAGAATTGCAGGTTTAGTCAACGCCATTTCCTCTTTAAATCGATTGGCAGGGCTTATAAAACACCGATTCAATTTGTAAAAAAAGCGAGATGGGGAAAAACACCCCATCTCGCTTTTTATTGTGAATTCCAGTAACAGTTCAAATACGACTTACGCTCTGCATATTTATTGAACCCGAGCATACCTAACAAACAAAGCCAAAGTTTCTTAGCCACACTCAAACTCTATCATTTTACTGTTTTCACATGTTCATGTCCACGAATCAATTAACTCTTTTAAACCTGAAATTCAAAACCAACACACTTAATGTAAATCTAAAACATCCTGCATATCAAACAACCCACAATCATGAGCCTTCAACCAAGATGAAGCGCGAACAGCCCCTTTTGCAAAGGTCATTCGACTACTAGCCTTATGGGTAATCTCAACCCTCTCACCAAGCCCAGCAAACATCACTGTATGCTCACCCACAATATCGCCTGCTCGAATGGTTTCAAAGCCAATCGTTTTGGCATCTCTCTCACCGGTAATACCCTCTCGACCGTAAACCGCACACTCTTTAAGGTCTCGCCCTAAAGTATCTGCAACAACTTCCCCCATTCGAAGCGCCGTTCCAGAAGGAGCATCTTTTTTATGACGATGATGAGCCTCAACAATCTCTATATCAACATCATCACCCAACACCTTAGCGGCCAATTCGAGCAACTTAAACGTCAAGTTCACACCAACACTCATATTTGGCGCAAACACGATAGCCATGTCTTTTGCTGCAACATCCAGCAGCGCCTTTTGATCGTCATCCAAGCCGGTTGTACCAATAACAATTTTTTTACCTAACCGCTTGCAGGTTTCAACATTCTGCATCGTCAACTCAGGCGACGTAAAATCAATCAACACATCAAATTGATCAGCAACATCCTCTATATTATCTGCAGCCAACACACCCTGCTTACCTACTCCCGCCAACTCACCTACATCAACACCCACAAGAGAACTACCAGGACTTACCACAGCCGCAGAAAAAATCACATCCTCCGCCAAAACCGAAGCCTCAATTAGAATCTTTCCCATTCGACCAGCCGCACCAATCACCGCTACACGCATAAGCTTTAAACTCTCTTTTAACCAATAGCAAATTAACCGCTTAGTGGATCAAAAAAAACGGGGCCTCTAGCCCCGATTTTTCTAACTCCGATACCTACAATTTAAACCCCAATACTTAAAACTTCATATCTTCAAAGAAGTTTTTCACACCCTCAAACCATGAGTGCTTATGAGGAGCATGCTGACTATCACCGCCAGACTCCATCGTTGCCTGCAACTCCCTCAGCATTTCCTTTTGCTTCTTATTAAGATTTACCGGAGTCTCTACGGTCACACGACAAAGTAGATCGCCTGCACCCCCTCCACGAACGGGAGCTACACCCTTACCACGCAATCTAAACAACTTACCCGTTTGAGTCTCCGCAGGCACCTTAAGCTTAACGCGACCATTCAACGTCGGCACTTCAAGCTCACCACCCAATGCCGCATCAACAAATGTAATAGGCACATCACAGTATAAGTTTTTACCATCCCTTACAAAAATAGCATGCTCTCTAACAGCAATCTGCACATACAAATCGCCAGAAGGCCCACCTTGCGCTCCTGCCTCTCCCTCTCCCGCAAGACGAATTCTATCACCAGTATCAACACCCGCCGGAACCTTAACAGAAAGCGTTTTCTGCTCTTCTTTTAGCCCTACGCCGTGACAACTCTTACACGGTTTCTTAATAACCTTTCCGCGCCCACGACAATGAGGGCACGTTTGCTGAACAGAGAAGAAACCCTGCTGCATACGCACCTGACCAGCCCCATGACAGGTACCGCAAGTCTCAGGCTTCGAGCCCTTCTCTGCCCCACTACCATCACACTCTTTACACTCAACCTGTGTGGGCACTCGAATTTTTACGGTCGTACCTTTAACCGCATCCTCTAAATCCAAATCCAACGTATATCTTAAGTCAGCACCACGAGCGGTTCGACTGCGTCCGCCGCCTCCACCACCGCCGCCAAATATATCACCGAAAACATCACCAAAAATATCGCTAAAATTACCGTTTCCGCCACCAAAGCCACCCCCAGCACTTCCATCAACACCAGCATGACCATATTGATCATAGGCGGCTCGTTTTTCCGAGTCAGAGAGAACTTCGTAGGCTTCAGTCGCCTCTTTAAACTTGTTCTCCGCATCCTGGTCATCAGGGTTTCGGTCGGGATGGAACTTCATCGCCAGTCGTCGATAGGCTTTTTTAACTTCTTTCTCATCCGCGGACTTTGACACGCCGAGGATCTCGTAATAATCTCGCTTTGACATAGGTGCTCTGCTGCGCTTCGGTTCTGGTAGCTGAGAGCGCCTATCAGGCCTAAATTGGCCCAACACAACCACTCTCAATCTACGTTTAAATCTCTATTTGCTCAATAGCACAACGCGGGAGTAAAACCCCCGCGCTATTGCCATACAGTATAACCCAGACCTTAACCACCCGATAGAGCAGGTGACTAAGTCTTTATTTTACTGTTTGTCTTCTTTCACTTCTTCAAACTCTGCATCAACCACATCTTCTTGTGATTCTGCACTTTCGCCTTCAGGTGCAGCTTGAGCACCTTCAGCAGGCTGAGCTTGCTCGGCATATAGCTTTTCAGCCAACTTAGATGAAGCTTCTGTTAGCTTCTGAGTTTTAGCTTCGATATCATCCTTGTCATCACCCTTAATAGCCTCTTCAAGCTCAGCGATAGCGGTTTCAATCTGCTCTTTCTCTTCTGCTGTAGCCTTATCTCCGGCTTCTTCTAGTGTTTTCTTAACCGCATGAATCATGCCGTCAGCCTGATTTCGAACAGTAATAAGCTCTTCGAACTTACGATCCTCTTCAGCATGGCTTTCAGCATCCTGAACCATGTTTTCAACTTCATCATCAGACAAACCAGAAGACGCCTTGATCACGATAGACTGCTCTTTACCCGTCGCCTTATCTTTTGCTGAAACGTTCAATATACCGTTTGCATCAATATCAAAGGTCACCTCAATTTGAGGCATTCCACGCGGCGCTGGTGGAATATCAGCTAAGTCAAAACGACCTAACGACTTATTCTGTGCCGCCTGCTTACGCTCACCCTGAACGACGTGAATCGTTACTGCTGACTGATTGTCATCTGCAGTCGAGAACACCTGAGACTTCTTAGAAGGAATCGTTGTATTCTTGTCGATCAATGAAGTTGCTACGCCACCCATGGTCTCAATACCCAAGGTCAACGGTGTAACATCAAGCAACAATACGTCAGTTACATCTCCAGATAATACGCCAGCCTGAATCGCAGCACCAATTGCCACAGCTTCATCAGGGTTAACATCTTTACGCGGCTCTTTACCGAAGAAAGCTTCAACCTGCTGCTGAACCATTGGCATACGCGACTGACCACCAACCAAGATCACATCATCAATCTCAGAAGCACTTAAACCAGAATCTTTAAGTGCCATTTTGCAAGGCTCTAAACTACGCGTAACTAACTCTTCAACCAAAGATTCCAACTTAGCACGTGTCACTTTAACGTTAAGGTGCTTAGGGCCTGTTGCATCTGCAGTAATGTAAGGCAAGTTAACATCAGTCTGCTGTGAGCTAGAGAGCTCAACTTTAGCTTTTTCAGCCGCTTCTTTTAGACGCTGCATCGCTAACGGGTCACCCGTTAAATCGATACCGCTATCTTTCTTAAATTCTGCCGCAAGATATTCAATCAAACGTAAATCGAAATCTTCACCACCCAAGAACGTATCACCGTTTGTCGCCAATACTTCAAACTGCATTTCGCCATCAACATCAGCTATTTCAATGATAGAGATATCAAAAGTACCACCACCAAGATCATAAACAGCAATAGTAGAATCGCCACCACGCTTATCTAGACCGTATGCCAATGCAGCCGCAGTAGGTTCGTTGATAATACGCTTAACTTCTAAGCCAGCAATACGACCCGCATCTTTAGTTGCCTGACGCTGCGAATCATTAAAGTAAGCAGGAACCGTAATAACAGCCTCAGTTACTGACTCACCTAAATAATCTTCAGCTGTTTTCTTCATCTTTTTAAGAATTTCAGCAGAAACCTGAGGTGGCGCCTTCTTGTCACCCTTTATATCAACCCAAGCATCACCATTGTCTGCTTTAGTGATTTTGTACGGCACCATTTTGATGTCTTTCTGTACAACATCATCTTCAAAACGGCGGCCAATCAAACGCTTGATTGCGAATAACGTATTGGTTGGGTTAGTAACAGACTGACGCTTTGCAGACTGACCTACTAACACCTCATCATCAGTGTAAGCAACAATAGAGGGCGTAGTGCGATCGCCTTCTGCGTTCTCAATTACACGTGCTTTTTCGCCATCAAGGATAGCAACACATGAGTTGGTTGTTCCTAAATCGATACCTATTATCTTGCCCATTTATATACTCCTAACCTAATTTCGTATTAATTCTATTCAGTCGAAAAGTCAGACTCAATTGGATTACTGACTTATATTGGCCTCAATTGTTTTTTTTCAAGCCTTTTCGTCTATTTTTGCAGAACCTTTTGCCACCATGACCATTGCCGGGCGAATCAAGCGCCCATTCAAGGTATATCCCTTCTGGATCACCGCAATAACTGAATTTGGCTCCGCATCAGGCGCATCTACCATTGACATCGCTTCATGAAGCGCAGGGTCAAACGGTTCGCCTACAGGGTCTACTTGCTCAACACTAAACTTCTTCAAACCTGACGTCAGAATAGATAGCGTCATTTCGACACCTTCGATCAGAACGTTTTTTTCGCCCTCATCAGACTGACAACTTTCAATTGTTTTCTCTAAACCATCTACCACTGGCAGCAACTCTTTAGAAAATTTCTCCAAGGCAAATTTATGCGCCTTCTCGACATCCTTTTCAGCTCGTCGCCTTATGTTCTGTGCGTCAGCCGTTGCTCGTAACGCCTGATCTTTTAACCCAGAGATTTGCTCTTGAAGCACCAACGCCTCTTTTTGCCAATCTTTATCACCTTCTGGCGTAGCTTCAGCTTCTTCAGCGTCTGCAGGTTGAACATCCAGCTCCACTTCGGCATCTAAAACTTCATGCTCATGTGGGGTTTGCTCAGGATTATTGTCAACCTTCTCTTCATCTACACTCATTCAGTGCTCTCCCGCTCTTTTATGCCATTAAACCGAAATCATTTATTCAAGAGCCCTATATGGGGCTCCTCTTTCGCAGTTTCAAGGGCTATTTTTTAACCTATTTAACACTGCGTTTAATATTTTTTTGATTTTTAAAACTACAGATATTGACTCCATACCAATTTTCGCCATACTACTGTATATCCAAACATGTCAACAATAGTCAATTTAACGGAGCCACTCATGCTAACTCAACTTACAGTGGACAACCTGGCCATCGCCGATCACGTTGAACTGTTCTTTGAACGCGGCATGAGCGTTATCACCGGAGAAACAGGTGCAGGTAAATCCATCATCCTAGACGCACTAGGTCTCACGCTCGGCGACAGAGCCGACAGCGGCCTAGTTAGACATGGCGCTGACAGAACAGACATTTCAGCAGTATTTGATATTAGCAACATCCCAAGCGCAAAAAACTGGCTTCAAGCCAACGACCTCAATAACAACAGTGACCTAGACAACCAACATGAGTGCATCCTCCGCAGAGTCATTACCAGCGAAGGTCGATCCAGAGGTTATATTAACGGCCAACCCAGTGCACTAAGTAACCTACGCGAAGTGGGCGAAATGCTAATAGACATCCATAGCCAGCACGAACACCAATCTCTATTAAAAAAGGAAACTCATCGTCGCTTGATTGATGAATACGGATCCCTAAAGAGCTCAACCCTAGCGGTCGCAACACACTATAAGCGGTGGTCAGAGAAGGCACAAAAGCTTAAACAATTACAGAACAACCAAGAAGAACAAGACGCTAGACTTCAACTACTCAAATATCAAGTCAAAGAGCTTAACGAACTAGGGCTTATGCCAGGTGAGTTATCCGAACTTGAAAAAGAACAGCAGTCACTCAGCCACGCAGAACAACTATTAAGTAGTGGACACGAAGTACTTCAATCCTGCAGTGAAGGCGACCCCACAGTACAGTCAATACTTTCTCACGCACTTCATACATTGGAGTCTCTTCCAGTCAAGCATGAGGCACTTTTCGACGCTCAAAATTTACTATCAGAAGCACTCATACAAGTTGAAGAAGCGGGTCATAGCATTCGAGGTTTTATTGATAGCTTTGAAATTGACCCAAACCGACTACAAGAAGTAGACGAGCGATTAAGTGCGATCTATCAAATGGCCCGCAAGCATAAAACGACCGCCGAAGAGCTACCCACACTTCATCAAGCACTATCAAATGAACTAAAGTCATTTGAAGAGGGCGACGACAATATCGAAACACTAAGCGAAGAAACCGCTAAGCTCGCTGAAAAATATGTAATCTCCGCCAAAAAACTTAGCCAAGCACGAACCAAAACAGCACTATCCCTCGATAAGAAAATTGCACATCAATTATCTGAGTTAGGCATGCCATCGGTTAAGTTCATTACACAAATAACCCCTCTTCCCAAGAACGTATTCACCCGACACGGCCAAGAAGAAATTGAATTTCTGGTAAGCGCCAACCCAGGGCAACCACCCAAACCACTTAACAAAGTCGCATCCGGTGGAGAGCTATCACGCATCAGCCTAGCCATACAAGTTGTGACTGCTCAAACATCGGCCATCCCCACCCTCGTATTTGATGAAGTAGACGTGGGTATTGGGGGAGGTACCGCAGAAGTAGTAGGCAGACTACTGAGAGCCTTAGGCAAAAAAGGACAAGCCCTCTGCATAACCCACCAACCTCAAGTCGCCTCCCAAGGTCATCATCACCTATTTGTTAGCAAACAGACTAACAAGAAAGAGACTCATTCGAAAATCACACTACTGAATCAAGAGGGTCGAACAGAAGAGGTTGCACGAATGCTAGGCGGGATCAATATGACGGAACAAACCCTCGCTCATGCACGGGAAATGCTTAATGCAAGCCCAATGGAAGCATGAGCAACTAATGCTCATGCAAGTGACAAAAATGATTAAAAGCGACTTGGTAAACCCCTACTTCCTGAGTTTAACATACTACTTCTTCGGCTTAACATACAACGTAAGACTGTGATCTATTAGCTCAAAGCCATGCTCTTCTGCAATTTCGTACTGCCTACGCTCGATAACAGGATCACAAAACTCAATAACCTTACCCGACTGCGCACAAACCATGTGATCATGATGATCATCGGTCGCCATTTCAAAAACAGCATGCCCGCCTTCAAAGTTATGACGCAAAATCAAGCCAGCACTCTCAAACTGAGTTAACACTCGATAAACCGTCGCCAAACCAACGTCTTCGCCTGCATCTAAAAGCGCCTTATAAACATCTTCAGCGCTCATATGATGATCATCAGCATTTTCAAGCATGTTTAAAATTTTAACGCGAGGTAGGGTGACTTTTAGACCTACTTTACGCAATTCATTATTTTCCTGGACCATACTCATACACCAAAGGCTTTAAAATTCGACGAAACATTAAAATAGTTACCTGATACCTTATATCTCGTCGCAGTTAACGATAACTTCAGGTATCATTCAAAAGATTCGCCAAAGATAGTGGAATTCGATTTCAGATGCAAAAAATCCGTTTCAAAATACTCATTCCCATGTTCATTTTGTTGCTTAGCACAACATTGATCAGTACAACCGGCTGTTCTTTCCCGGGCGTGTATAAAATTAATATTCAACAAGGCAACATCATCACCCAAGACATGCTCGACCAACTCAAGCCAGGCATGAATAGACGCCAAGTGCACTTTGTTCTGGGTAACCCATTACTCGATAATGTGTTCGACGAAAGCCTTGAGAACTACGCATATACTTACCAGTACGCAGGCGGCAAAACGAAACAACAACTCATTACCGTCTACTTTGATGAAAACAAGTATACTCATTTCACCGGCGAGCTTTTAGACGAAAACCCTGCTTACTAACAATATATGGTTGCCGCTAGTACCGCATAGTTGCAACCACCGCAAACCACGCTGAAAAACCAACCTACTTTTTGGCCGCTCTATTTAACCTTGCTTGTTTAGGGTCAATAATGAGCGGGCGATAAATCTCTACCCTATCCCCCTCAACCATCTGATGTTCTTTAGGTTTTTTAACCGCTTTACCAAAAATCCCCATTTTGTCAGTATCTAAATTGATTTGAGGAAATGTATTCGTAATACCTGACTGAACGACCGCATCATACATAGACGTACCCACCACCACATCGACTACAATAATTTTTTGCTCTTCCGGTGTTGCGTAGGCAACCTCAACCTTTACCTTATTAACGCCCATAAACCTCATTCGCTCGCTTACAAAATGCATCGACCATAGTATTCGCTGCTTGGTTGAATATCGATGCTAACGCCATTTTGGCCAACTGACTATCAAAATCAAAATCCAGTTTCAGCATCACTTTACAGGCAGTTGTTTCAAGCGGTTTGAATTGCCAAACCCCAGACAAGTGCCTAAATGGCCCCTCAACAAGCTCCATTTTAATTTCATTCTGTTGAATAAAACAGTTACGCGTCGTGAATTGCTGCCTCATAGACCCTTTTGCAACCCCTAAGGTCGCAACCATTTCCCGGTCGTCGTGGGAGACAATCAACGCATCCGAACACCAAGGCAAAAAAGCAGGGTAAGAGGCAATATCATTTACGATACTATACATGCGCTCAGAAGAGTGAAATACAAGCGCACTTCGATCAATACTATGGGTCATCAATAAACCAACATCATCAACGAATAATAAATCAGGGGGGCATAGCCGTCATAACTTAACGCCTTACGGCCTCCACCCATACATCAAAAATCTTAATAATAAGACCCCTGATTAGGCTATTCTAACTGCTTTCAAGAAGTAACTCACCCCAAAGTGTCATTCAGCGGAAACCTTATCAACACCTGCATCCTCTTTCAGGTTAAAATCACCACTGTCTTGGCGCTCTGGCATTGAGTTCGAATCAAAACCCGAACAAAATACCCTCTCCTTCTTCTGACAAAGATTCTCTCCCAACTCAAACAGGCTGGCTATAAAAATAGTAACAACGGCAACGGGTGCAAACCATCTGAGAATCAAACGCCATAAACTAAAAAACCAAGGCTGATAGTTCTCAAACTGAGCACCGATAAGCTCCTTTTGCAACACCCAACCCACATACACTGAAATCAATAAACCGCACAAGGGCAATAAAAATCGTGAAGTAATAATATCAAGTCCATTGAAAATACTAATCCCGGAGAGCTGCACACTTTGCCAACTGCTAAAGGATAATATAGCCGCAACGCCCACCCCCCATGCAGCCACTGCCACCATCAACGTCGCAAACCGGCGGTTAACATTAAACGTCTCTACACACCATGCCACCGCAGGCTCCATAACCGCAATCGCAGAGCTCCATGCGGCAAACGTCACCAGCACAAAAAACATTACACTCATAAACTGCCCGCCATCCATTGAACTATAGGCTAACGGCATTGAGTGAAAAACCAGCCCAAACCCTGCAATTGGCGCTAAATTACCGGCAAACAGAATAGGAAAAACAACCAAACCTGCTGCAACTGCAATAGCTAAATCTAACAGGGCCACGATCAGCATCAAACGACCAATTTTTGCTCGACTTGGCATATACGCGCCATACACCATCATCGCCCCAGCACCAATACCAAGGGTAAAAAAGGCATGCCCTAGAGCATCTAACCATGCCTGAGGGGTTAATTTTTTCATAGCAAATAGAAAGTTAACCCCCTGCGTCACCGACCCGTATTCAATCGAAAACATCAACAAGATCACAATCAACACGACCATCAACGGTAGCAAAATTCTGGCTGCACGCTCTAAGCCTCTGTTAACACCACGCGCTAGCACCACAACCACTAATAATAGAAACAACGTATGCCACGAAGAGAAATAACTAGGAGAAGATTGAAGCCGACGAAGAACATCAACTACCTTGGCAGGCCCACCACCAGCGAACTCACCAAATGCAGACGAAAACACATACGCTAGCGCCATACCGCCAACCACTGAATACAACACCAAAATTAAAAAACCAGACACAACAGATAACACGCCAATACTTTTCCAAGCACGCGCAGAGCCAGCACTACTCACAAGCGTATTCACACTGGTAATAGGGCTTTTGCGCCCCTGGCGCCCCAATGCCACTTCTGCCATCGCTATAGGTATTCCCACTAACAATAAGCAAAGTCCATAGGCAATAATAAAACCGCCCCCATGCATACCGGCCAAGTAAGGGAACTTCCAGAGGTTCGCCAAGCCAACAGCAGCCCCAGTCGCAGCCAATACAAATGTTAGCTGACTATTCCAAGAGCCGTGAGTCGTTTCGTGTTTACCCAGCATATAAACTCGCTGTACATCCTTGTGAGATCATGTATAAATGCCTCATACCCGCCAACAGTAACCGTTGTGATAATTAAAAAGTGGCTAGAAACAAAAGAGGCGGTAATTCTATAAGATTATTCGTACTAAAGTCAGCGAAACGAGTCACCTAACACCGATATTTTGCAAATATCACATGATTATTATTTAGGTTGCGTTACAATAGCCCTCCTTCTTAAGTAATTCCTAGATAAAAGACGACAATGGCCAAAAAGAAAAAAAGTAGTCTCGGCAGCGGAACCATCGCTCAAAACAAAAAAGCTCGCCACGACTACCACATAGAAGAAAAATTTGAAGCAGGTCTAGTACTCACCGGCTGGGAAGTAAAAAGCCTTCGTGCGGGCAAGTGTCAACTTACCGATGCCTTCGTGATGATAAAAAATGGTGAAGCCTGGTTACACGGCACACATTTTTCGCCGTTAACCACCGCATCTACTCATGTCATTGCTGACCCAACCAGAACACGTAAGCTACTATTAAATAAAAAACAGATAAGCAAAATAAATGCTAAAATAAACCAAACCGGCCGCAGCTGCGTAGGGCTTGCCCTATACTGGAGCGGTAACTTGGTAAAGTGTGAAATAGCACTAGTAACAGGCAAGAAACAACACGACAAGCGTGCCGCCGAGAAAGAAAAAGACTGGAGCCGCGAGAAACAACGTACCATGCAAAAAAGCCTTTAACCTCACCTTAACGTCTCTCGTTCAACACATAGGCTTCACACCTCTGAAGCCTATATCAGATTCAAATATCCTTTTTTATTCGTTACCCCTTGAAGTCAGCCATAACGCCCCTATATACTTAATTAACCTTGGGGACGACATGGCTTCGACGCTGGTAACAAAACCAAAGGTGCATGTCGAGATGACAACTAATCTCGTAAAATCAAAGTTGTAAACTTATAGTTGCAAATGATGACAACTACGGTGCTCAACTAGCTGCGTAAGCAGTGAAAGAACACTTTTAGGGTTTCGACCCTAACGGTCTTTAGCAAGGTGCCTGTATCGCGCTACTGACTGTCACTGAGAACAGGATCGTAACGCGGCATACTCAGGGTCGTTTTACTAAATTTTACTGAGATCGCCAACCACGTCCTGCCCGTTGGGCTGTGGAAGGTTAAACTAATTAACGGAATCTAAGCATGTAGAGCCGATGGCAGAGTGCTGACGGACGCGGGTTCGATCCCCGCCGTCTCCACCAAATTAGTAACATAGACTGACACTTCTAGACACACCTAAACCCCTGAATTTGAAGAGGTTACCAGAGTCCAACCAGGACTTTGGTGTGTCAGACTATGTCTATAATAAGTAAAATATTCGCACAAAATTCGCACATTCAGTCATTTGTGCGATATTCCCCGTATTTCAATGTCAATCAAAGACTTAGCCGAAGCGTGGCATTTCACGTACTTGCATTCATTTTCAGTCTGATATGTTTGTTTATTTTTTACATTAAAGGTGGGTATGACACAGTTGAGCCATTAGAGTGAAAGGCTGCTAGGTGTATCAATGACTAGAAGAAACTAATTCGCCAACACGAAATGGTTAACGGGTATTCAATAAATATAATTGATATGTCAGTATCTCGCCCTTTAGAGACATTTACTGCCTGAGCTTGGGCCATCAACATCAGACTCTTAGCTGAAATTTTCTATTTTTAATTTGAAAAATCACATAGCGAGAATAAGAAGTTACCTTGCTAAAACTCGCTCATATGACGTTCTGTAAATCTTCAACTTGTAAAGCACTGCTTTAGAACCCAGCTAATACGCCTAATGTAATAGCATGAGCTCTGGGGGACAGGATAAAAGTCCTTTCTATTTTCAAATACTTTCTGAGTTTAGTGGTTTTAATTTATTAACTTTGATCATCTGCTTTGCTTGATCAGCAGGTATTTTTTTTACACTGCCAGTGTTTGGTATGCCGAGCCTAGCATGAGCCTCCATTCTTACAAAAAACACTTCACCAGCCTTAATATCAAAATTTTCTTCTTCTTCAAAAGAAAAAGCTCCTGGAATCGACGGTTCCAAATTAATTGCACCAGGACCTAATTCCAATCTTTTATAAGACATAGGGAATGTAGCAACACTCTCACCATTTACGTCTACAAAAAGCTCGTGCCCTTGAAAATCAGATTCCACCCCTCGAAGAATATAGATTACAGACCGGGTCTTCTCTGGCTCAAATTTAGTGATTTTATCAAAATTTGCATCCTCTTCTTGCAATAAAGGCACTGCTGTACAGCCTGATAACAACACGATGCCTATAAAAAACACCATTAGTGCAGATTGGTTTATTCTAGCGTTCACGATTAATATTCCTTTATGTAAAAAGTAAAAGGGCCTCTATACCTTTATAGAGGCCTCTTTAAAGAGCAACTGAAGCTCTATAGCATTTGGTTGCTCTTTAATTTGAATTTTTTGCCAGAATTCTACCCTAGACGTAAAATTAACGTTTGCTCTGTTTTTTACGAGTAAAACTTAGTCCTGCAAGACCTAAACCCAGCAAGGCAAGTGACCCAGGCTCAGGAACGGAAGCAACTCGCACTAAAGCAATGCCATAACCACTGTTAGCAGGGTTTGCTGAATGGGAAGAGAAGCTGTCTAGATCTATAAATGCCCGACCAGCAGATTCAAAGCTAGTAACATGATTTATATAGTCGTCGTGCACTTCTGCTCTATTAAACTTAGAGTCTCCATCGCTATCACCCCCAAATAAGGCTAATGACTGAGAAAATGGATCAGAGGAGTTATATGTAAAACCAGCCGCTTTATAGGTATCACCAAAAATGGAAATAAATTTATTGGCTGTAGAATTTTCATCTGCAGTAAATGCCTGATTAACACTTTGCGCTGTATTTTCATTAGCATCAAACGTTAACCCAAAAGAAAAATCATTATACAATGATGACATTTCAGTGTTTGTGGCGAGCCTCCAACCGCTGTAACTACTTAGGGCGCTATCTATTGAATGGCCGACAGTCTCATCCCACTGCAACCACTCTAGTCCAGCACCTGTAACGATGTTTGTGTCTGTATCCAGTTCATAACCATTATGCTCAATTAACGATGCATTTGTGGTCATTGAAAATAGCAGTACAGCCCCTATTATCCCTGTTTTTATTATTGATTTTCCCATTGGTACTCTCATTGTATATATTCCCTATTGATACAACTATATCGTTTATTATGTTTTGTTTATTCGAGCGTATTTAATACATTAAATACGTAGCATATTGATTTAACTGTATATGCACCGTAAGTATAAATGAATTAACTAAAAAAAATCTGACATCCATCCCATTAAATACTGCAAGTAACTTTTGTGCTAAAGAAAAATCTGGAGAAGAGTAATATTTCGATAACCAGAGTGAATTATCAGAAATGCATCATCAAACTGAAGTTCACAGAACTGCTTTAAACATCACTTTGTGATCAAATTGTTTAAAAAGTATCGATTTTGCTCTATAGCAATGGTTGACCGAAGCTAATTCCTCACATATCTAAAGGGCTGGTTTTGGCCAATCAAAGAAAAGGGGCTATCGATTTTTTGTCAGCAGCAGACTCTTAGCTGACAATACAAGGTGCTTTAGACTTGAGGGGCTTTGTCCGTTGTTAGAGGCTGGTTTAAGTAAGTGAAACCTCCTGTGCGAACTGGCATATTGAGAGGACTGAAGCTTAAAGAAAGTCGGCTATCCGTTTAGCATTTTTTTATATTCATTATCCAAATACTCATCAACAATATCAGCATCTATGTGACCACTGTGATACCAAACAGACAGTTCTTTTAAAGCAAGTTTCCCAGTTCTAGACCATGCGATTAAATTAGTTCTAAGTAAAAACTGAACTAGATTACCATTTGCCCGAATAGCTGCATCTGCTCCATCAATTAAGCAAAGTGTACCATGACCGACTAGTAGCATTCTTCTAACTTCAGGGACACTGGCTCTGGGAATAGAATCTTTCCAAGGTTTATCATGATAGAAATGGGACTTTATAGTATACATAAGCCTAACTAGCAATTCTGTGATGATCACAGGAATTGCCATAGCCATTCCATGCCTAAAATCATAGCCCTCTTCAAAAACCTCACTAGTTATCATTGCAAAAGTTTTTCTGTCGTTTTCTCCAAACCTTCCAAAGTTAATCAATTGAAATAGGTTATAAAAAGGTATCGGCACTCCAGCACCTCGACCCCCTGCACCAGATGAGCCAGTCCAATCAGACATGATATGACCAAACCAATTTGCAAAACCACAAAATATCTTTGCAATAAAGTTACCTCCTTGTAACTGATGTTTTTTTGCATCAATAGTTATTATTTTGCCATTACTAACAAACGTAGAGGTACCTGTGAACTGGTTCAAAATTGAAAAAAACAAACCTACAATATCAGGCGAATGACCCAGACTTTTAAGGTGGTGGTTATTTTTCGAAAGGTTTTTTACAGCCCCGCCAGTGCCGCTCTTGGCAATGGCACCTTGAGTTGTTGATTGATCGTAATTTATTTCATACTTTCTTTCTAAAAATCCAATCGCACTTTTTGTTGTATTACTACCTTTATTAAGAGCTTTCTCCTTATCCCAGCCTAAAAGTGAAGCAAATTTTTCTGTGGTTTTGTTGGCTACATCATCTGTTATATTGCCTAATTTACTATCACCCGGCATTCCAACAAATAGAACATCAATTAGCCCACCAATAACACCACAGGTGCCAGCAATCATGTAATCATACTGATCACAATTAGCATTTTTTAGAGTAAAATCATCCTTAATTCGTTTTTGAAGTTCTACCTGCTGAGACTTAGTCATTAAATGCTGGAAAGGGTCTTCCTTAAGATTAAGGTTATTTTTGAAACCGTAATCTTCAATCATATTAAGATAATCACTCCAGCTAGAGTCATCATCTAGCTCAATATGATCTATTTTTGAAACAATCGGAATTGTTACATTGCTACCAGCACTATTTAAGTCTTTTTCAATTGATTCTAGAGTTTCATTAAAAACAGTTTGCGATACCTCAGCAGTTGTATCGCTTACCAAACCCTCCATCTCAGCAACCATGCTATCAAGCAGCCTATCACTATCAGATTGCTCATTTAGAATACTTGATAAAAGGCTATCTATTTCAGATACTTTATCATCAGCCTCTTTTAGCTGATGCTTCTGAACTTTTAAAGCATTACCTTCATCTTTCTTATAAGGTTTTTTATCCACCAAACAATTTTCCTTTTAACTTATTCATCCCTTCAGCTGCTTTCCCTTTCAATATATTATCCATGTTAAAGTAACCCAACACTTCAAATAATTCTGCCATTTTATCTAAAACTTCTGTTGTTATATTATCTTTTAAAACAAAGCTATTTTCTTCTTTATCATAATTTTCAATTATAAAATCATAGACTTTCTTTTTTGTTGGGGAATCAGTTAGTGATTTAAGACGCTCAATATCTAGATTTTTTGGGGAATGTATTCGTTCAACGGAATTTTTATATTTTTCTGCTTTGTTATCAACAGATTTCATTGCACCTTGGAATTGTGCGACCAGTTTTACTAACTTTTTTATTTTCTCTGTTTGGTCACTATGATTTAAAATGGTGTCATTTAGTTTCTTAACTATATAATTAATATCATCAATGATTGATGATATTGTTTTTTGTGTTTGCTTTATCACATCGTGAAGCATTAACTCTCTTGTTTTATATCTATCTAATTCGTTTGCACCTGTCAAATGTTTCATACCCTTATAGGACATGACACCGACGACACCAATAACTGCTATACCACCTGTCATACCCATGCCCATGCCAAGAGTTGCAAGACCTGATGTTATTCCTGCCGCTGACATTCCAATTACAGAACCAGAAATATAGACAGCAGCCAAGGGTGTCCCAGCCGCAACGGCTTTAGCAGCCAGTTCCTTAGCGTTTTTCTTAATTTCACTATCATCTATATCCTCTGTTAATAACTTGTAGTCATTTTCCACAGCAGAATATGCAAGATCAATTTCCTCATTAGATATATCAAATAAGTCCCTATTGGCTTCTAAAAACAAAAAATCTCTATCGATCGTATTTTTTGTGCTGAAATATACATTAATTAAATCTTTAACCAATGAGATCATTAAAGATTTATAATGGCTTGATTCTGAAGTGTTTTTTATAAAATCAAGTAAACTTTTAACAGGTTCTATTGTATCTTCTGTTATCTCTGAAATGTATGACCTTATCGAAAACCTTGATTCTTTATTCAACTCAAGCCTTGTCATAAGTAAAAACAACTCGGCCAATTCTTTTTCATCAATTATTTTGTCATCTATAAATGCCATATTTACGATAACTTTTAAATATGCGACCTTTAATTCTGGAGGCATTTCTATAATAGTTTTTACCTGAACTTCTTCTTTGTAATCTTCAAACTCTGTTATTATTTTATCCAATAAAACTGAAAATTCCTTGTAACTAAAACTCCCACTTCTCAACCCTGTTATTTTATGATCTTCATTATCTTTTGTGACTATTATGATATATTCATCAACACTCACTTTACCCTTTTCATTTGTAGTTTCATTTCTTATATGTTCAATAGATTTAAGACTATTAAAGGCAAACTCAATAGGCTCCCCTCTATTAAAGATTATTTTTTCACCAGTAAAAACTAACCCCTCTTTTGAGCTGCCCATAAGGGTATTATCATATATAGCCAATATGGATTCATAAAAGTCTTCACATTTGAAAGCAACAATAGCATTATTTAATTTTTTTTCAGGGATATCAGGTGCAACGTGTGCGCCTTGCCCTATTTTCTTTACATTTTCTTTGATAAAAATATTAATACTATTCATACGTGATTAAACTCCACTTTCTGCAATTCTTTATTAAAATAATGGTAACTATTCAGAATAATTATTTTTAGATGAAAATATTTTGTCTCTTTACACCTTTACACCAAAATCGGAAAGCAATTATAAGCACCCACGTACAAGGTTATTGAAATACCTGTATGTTGTTAATCTGAGCTAGCGACCTTGACTGAATCTTTAAATTTAATTCTCTATACAGCCTAGCTCAGAAGCAAAATATTACCTCTAAAGATCTATAAGATAATAAGGGGCTAAATTATTACTGCGCAGGACTTCTTAGTTGACGTTGATTTAGTTGATATAAATACACGACAAGAAAGGGTGAAAAAAGCTTCTTCAAGAAGAAAAAAATCTTTCGCTGCGGTGATTACTTGTGGTATCGATCTTGGTTGTCCGTTTAGGGATCAAAGTCGCAACTATTCTGGCCTAACATTGCTAGGCATGTTAATAAGAGATGCTTAATCATAAAATATGTATAATTGAGGCTCAACTTAGATAATTTACAGCAGAAGAAAAGGATTTCTGTTACTGAATTTCAAGTGGTTTTATGGCAACTTAAAAGCGTTAGAGTTCCGCCAAAAGACAGCGCTACGCCTCACCAATTTTCAGCATGCCCAATGACTGCTTTTGGCCGTTCTCTGCCTAAACAGGCTCCTGCTATCTAAGGCAGCAAATGGGTTGTGATTTCAATTAGTTGCTGAAACACGCTATTTTTATTTAATAAGAATAAAGTGATCTTTTTTTGAGGTAATAGTTAGTGTGAGAAAGCAAATATTTAGACTTGCTCAAACTTTATTCCCACCGCCCCCTTATTTGTTATCACTACAAGGCTTATATTTTTGGTCTAGGTTTGAGGCGAATTGGACATTCTATCGATTTAGTACACCCCCCTTAAATGCGAGAAACAATTGAACAAGTAGTCAGAAAACAACTTCCACCGAATTTAATTATAGTAGGGCTTTACTCACTCATATCACGCTACTTTATACGCATCGAAAAATCAGAATTTGTGATGCTGTAGCCCTCTACCCGCTCTTTGTCTCTATCTAAACAATGTTATTATTTAAGGCCTGAATGGAAGGATGTTTTTACAGGACTTTAAGGTCTTGGTTCAGCCTTCATTCATGCTAAATGGATACAATTTTAATATTCAACTTACTTGAGAGAACCAAAATGTTAAAAAGGATTTTATGTTCAATTCTCGTCACCATGTTGGTGGCATGCTCCGAGCCTAAGCCAGAATTTGAGACCTATGGGTTATTTGTACAAACTATCAATGGCTATGAAGAAGTTAAACCCCTCAACCCCCAACAAAAAAACCTTAAAGGTCTGATTAAATCTGAAATTGATAAGGAAAAAGTAACTATTTATGTTCATGATCCGAAATTTGATGCTGACAAAGTGGTTATTGTGCAAATGGGCATGGACTTAAATAAAGGCAATAAAGTTGAGTTTTCGGTTACGCCTCAAGAAAAAGAAGATCTTTATGAGCTTGCATTAACCGTAAAGGATAACTCGATGCCATTATTGATGCTCAAAAGTGGCGGTATATTTTCTGCGAAGGGCTATATTCTCGCAGTAGGTGATGTGGAAGCCAGTGCCGTCGATGCGGTCAAAAACATGAAAGGCTCATCGTATAATAAACTTAAGAAAGTAAAAGAGTTTCTAAAAAGCTTTCCTGAAAACAAAGAGCTGCACCTGATATTGAAGGAGTTGGAAGGAAAGGCCGCAGAAGAACAAGTTGCAGCAAGAGAAAGACAGCAAAAGAAATATGAAAAAATGGGCTATGAAGAAGCCAAGATGAGTGAGAAACGATATCGCGAAAAAGGAAGGTGGATTGAGGCCTATCAGTCATTCTTAAAACGTTACCCAGCAAGTGATTATCAGGATGCAGCCAAACAACGAATCGAAGCAATCCAAAAAGAAATTGGCGATGTGCAAAAAGAGTATGAAGACCAGCTCTCAAAATTCCAAAAAATTGTCGACCAGTTTGTTAGTGCAATTAAAAATAAAAATCAGGGAAAGCTAAGCTCTGTGACGGTAAGCAAGAGCTCTGCTAGTCGCGCTTTAACATCGAGTAAACTTGTTAAAGCAAACTTAGCTGATATCGAAGTAGAAAAGTTCCATTATTCTAATAAGAAAACACGGGATTTTGCTTATGTTGCACTCAAAGGAACTGATCTGAAAAGAGTTGATATGAAATTTACAGAAGATAAATGGTTGATATCTGGATATTCAATATAACTTGATTATTGAGACCATGTGAGTTTCAATTGCATAAATTAAACACCGAGAGTACAAAAGTATCCTCGGTGTTTTTGAATACTGCAAGCTAGGGGGGTGACTCGATTAGTTTCAAGTACAGACTACTCCCCCCTACACCAACTATGTCATATAACCCCTACCCATTGCAGCCAGTTAATCAGCGCGGACTATTTTCTGCGTAAATTTTTTGGGCAACCGCCAACGCCTTAGCTACTTCTTTTTCAGGTATATTAGGTAACTCAATCCCCTCGAACAGGACAAAAACAGGGCCATAGTCTTCATCATTATCTGCAGTACTCTGAGTTAAGTTGTAGCCATATAGCTCAGATAGATAAATCCATTTATGAGCTTCAAATGCGGATTCATTAGTAACCCCATCTGCAGCTCGACGCGCTAAAAGCTCCAGGCTACTAGCACAACCAGCTTTAGCTGCTGGTTCTAACCATTCTTTATATTCGTACCCTGTAGCCAAAACAGATTTTGCCTCACATGAACCTAACTCAGCAGCTCGAACATATAAGCGCTCTTGGTCTTCATCTGCATGTTTAGCCAGTAGCAACGCAGTCTCTGCACATAAGTTATCAGCGGTTTCTAGCAATAGTAAAGATGATCTGAATAATTGGTAATCAAGAAATTTCTTCTCGGACTCAATTGCAAACTCGGCCATATTCGCCGGAACGTTTTCCCCTGCTTGCTTTTGTTTATACCAGTATAAATCTGATTCTTTCGGCCGCTCACACTGTAGTAAAAAGACAGCGTTGCAATGCCCTTTTTTAAACATTCCAACTACAGCGTCTTTATTTTTATCACTTAAAGAATAGTCAATATCGCTGCCGTACGATATGAATAGAAGGTTAGTACTTTCGATTAATTGGAGCAGCAACTGAAATAAAGCTTCTAGTTTACTCTCGGGGCATCCAAACTTTTGTGCTCGAGAATAAAACAACACCCTATCAGGCTCAACCTCATCGTCGTCATCTAAGCTGTAGCAGTCCTCATCAATGTTCGAGAACTCGAGTATAACTCCGTCAGAATCCATTCCCGCAAGGCTTGAGAAACCAAAGTAGGCGGCAATTAATTCATGAGCATGAGATGTTAAGAGGTCTAAATTGAGTTGTTGTTTCGCTTCATTTTTGAAGCTATAGGCAAGCTGTTTTCTAGGCATAACGATTTCCTCATTAGATTAACTGAGAGCTTTGCATGACCACGTAAAATTTAGACTTTCATAGTTAATGACTAATTT